>Ga0335075_10001084_pt1 | contig 45784 bp, 43 predicted proteins | sample Lox_Sample_24_FD_206723 | JGI IMG/M metagenome (GOLD analysis project Ga0335075, IMG submission 206723) | Soil microbial communities from Loxahatchee National Wildlife Refuge, Florida, United States - Lox_Sample_2.4 | ecosystem: Environmental > Terrestrial > Soil > Wetlands | place: USA... | reverse complement strand
CGAAGAGAGTCCTCGGCGGGCTGACGCCCGTCGAGTATGCAAGGCGATTGACAGAAAAAGTGATTACAATCCCGGGAAAACTCTAAACCCGCCCGCTACTCAGATCGGGGGGACGTCGGGGCTTATCCAGCCCGAACCAATGATCACGGAAGGACCATGCGTCTCTCATCTTGAAATAGGGAATGGTCGGTCGGGCATCCAAGCAACGCTGCCACTTTCTGGAGAACACGTCCCATCTAGCTGGCCTGGCCGCCCATCCCGCCAAGACAAAAACCGGGCGCTCTGCGCTTAGCGCAGTATCGCTGTCATCTACATAAACCTGAATTGCCATGAACAAACGCTCCCGGGCCTTCGCGCGCTTAACCAAGCGAACCTACGCGCGGCCGCGAACGACGCCAAATAAAACACTTCCGACAGCGCGCCCGCGAGACGGTTCTCGGCTTCGTTAGCAACTGACGCCCAGTTTACGTCTTTTCTAGCGCTGCCAAATGTTGCCGATAGGCTTCGAAGAAAACCGGCACCTTTTCTCTCAGCTCCTTTTCCCGCAGAAAAACGCACAAGGTAGGCCGCTCTTTCTCAATCTGCCAAGGGAAGTCAGGCGGGTTGCCATTGGCCTCCAAAGCGAGCATGCGGCTATGCAGGTCTTGGCTACCTAGAAGCTTTTCCGCCCATTGCCGAGTCGTACCGGCCCAAAGATCGGCGGCTTGAAGTGGAAGCACGATCTTATCGTTTCGGAATGCTGGCGATTCTCCCATCAGCGCCACATGAGCTGGCGGTCCGTGACGTTTCAATGTGTCCCACGCGTCTAAGCACAACCATTTGTTGAGGGAGTCGGTTTCGTCGAAATAAAAATCAATCGGAGAATCGATTCCGAGTCGGCTTTCCACGACGGGAAGTTGAAGGAATAATTCCCAGAACGCCCAGACATAAGGATTGTTGAGAAGGTCTTCGAGATAGCCGACCAACGTTTTGCTGGCCTGGACATCCCGCCACGGAAGAACTGCGACTATCCGTTCAAGCGCAGGCACATCAATGAAGATGCACACTGCACAACGAGTATGGTCGCTGCCCACTCGATAAAACCACGGAATGCGCTCCTTGTCCCTTTCAGATTGCATTTCGTTCAGATGGAAGTATTCGAACCGGTATGTTGGCACCTGTATGCGCATTGGTCTTCCTCGCACTTTCCGCATCGCAAGCGCTTAGTTAACACTGCGCGGTGCGCGCACTAACAGCATGTTTGAATAGATACCTGCGCCTCAGTCATTAAGCGGCCATGGGCGCCACCGGCTTTCGACTCTTCGTCAGTCGACCCGCGCCGGCGCCAACCGCGGCGAGAGCAGGTGTACGACGAGCAGCGCCAGCAGGTACGCACAGCCGGCGAAGGCGAACAACGGCTTGAAGGTGCCCAGGCGATCGAGCACCCAGCCCGCGTACTTCGCCAGCAGCATGCCGCCGATCGCGCCGGCGGTGCCGCCGATGCCGATGAGGGAGCCGACCGCCCGGCGGGGAAAGACATCCGAGGGCAGGGTGAAGAGGTTGCAGGAGAAACCCTGGTGGGCCGCGGTCGCCAGGCCCACGATCGCGACGGCGCCCCAGAGACTGTTGACGTAGGCCACGCCGAAGACCGGCAGCACCAGCACCGCGCACAGCAGCATGGCCGACTTGCGCGCCACGTTGAGCGAGAAGCCCGCGTGCAGCAGCCGCGACGACATCCAGCCACCGGCGATGCTGCCGAGGTCCGACAGCAGGTAGATGACGACCAGCGGCGGCCCGAATGTCCGCAGGTCGAGGTGGTGGCGCTTGACCAGGAAGTCGGGCAGCCAGAAGAGCCACATCCACCAGACCGGATCGATGAGGAACTTGCCGAGCGCGTATGCCCACGTCTCGCGGACCCTCAGCAGCCGCATCCATGGGATCGAGACCACGGAGTCGGGCGGATCGCTTTCGATGAGGGCAAGCTCCGCCGCCCCGAGCCGCGGATGCCGGCGCGGCTCGCGGTATACCGCCAGCCAGACGATCAGCCAGACGACCGTGAAGCTGCCCGTGATGAGGAAGGCCGCCCGCCAGCCGAGCGTCAGGGTGATGACCGGTACGATGAGCGGCGCGACGATCGCGCCGATGTTGGCGCCGGCATTGAAGATGCCGGTTGCCAGCGCGCGCTCGCGCTTCGGGAACCATTCGGCGACGGCCTTGAGGCCCGCCGGGAAGTTGCCCGACTCCCCGAGGCCGATGGCGAACCGTGCAACGATGAAGTCGGTCAGCGAGCTGGCCCAGGCGTGCGCCACGTGCGCCAACGTCCAGATCGCCACGGCGATCGCATAGCCGGTACGCGCGCCGATCCGGTCGATCAGCTTGCCGAAGACGATGTACCCGACGGCGTAAGCGAGCTGGAAGGCAAACACGATGTTGGCGTAGTCGGTCTCGCTCCAGTGGAACTGATGCGCGAGCAGCGGCTGCAGGATGGCGATGATCTGCCGGTCGACATAGTTGAGCGCGGTGGCGGCGAAAAGCAGCCCGCAGATCACCCAGCGGAATCTGCCGACACGTCCGGCTGCCGTGTCGGCGCGCTCCGTTGGCGTCGCGTTGCGAGGCTCCGTCCCTGCGCCTCGCCCTTCGGGCGGGGGTCCGCCGTCCAAGGTCGGTCCCGCCGATCCTGTCATGTCCCCTGGGTCCCTGCCGCGGTTGCCGCCACCGTGGCGGCGGGCGCGCCGCGGCTCGAGATGGCCTCGTAAGCCTCGCTCAGTGCGCGGGTGAATCGCGGCTCGCCGGTCAGAGCGGCCGGAAAGACACCGGGCAACGCGAAGAACAGCGGCAGGTCGTGCTCCGCTTCGCCCGTGGTCTCCCGGCCGACGGCAGCGAGTCGCGCAGCGAGCGGATCGACGATCTCGACGCCCTCGCGGGCGCGGGCGCGTACGAACTGCATCCAGGCGGCGATCGGCACCGTCAGGCGCGCGACGCTGCGCCCTGCACGCAGTGCCTCGGCGACCGTGCCCAGGATCCGGATGGGCAGTTTCTGCGAGCCGTCCCAGGCGATCTGCGCGAGCTGGTGACGCATCGCCGGGTTCTCGAAGCGCCTCAGGATCGACTGCCGGTAGGCGGCGAGAGCCCCGGGCTGGGGCACCGCCAGCGTCGGCTCGATGTCCGCGACCATCAGGCGCTCGATGAACTGCCGCAACTCCGGTTGCGCCATGGCTTGCGCCACGGTCTGCAGCCCCGCCAACAGGCCCACGTAGGCGAGAGTGGAATGCGCGCCATTCAACAGGCGCAGCTTGGCGCGCTCATACGCGGTCACATCGCGGCTCAGCGTGACACCGACCGACTCCCAATCGGGTTGCCCCGCGACGTCAACTTCCTCCACCACCCACTGGACGAATCGCTCGCGCTGCACGGGCCACGCGTCCTCGAGTCCCGTCGCCTGCGCCACCCGCTCGCGCAGCGCCTGGTCGGTGGCCGGGGTGATGCTGTCGACCATCGTGCGCGGAAAGCGCGCTGTCTCTTCGATCCAGGCGGCAAGGGCGGCATCCCGCCGCGCCGCATAAGCCAACACCGCGCGGCGAAGTGTCGGGCCATTCGCCGCCAGGTTGTCGCAGCAGACGACCAGATAAGGCGCCAGCCCGCGCTCGCGCCGCAGCTCCAGGCCGCGTACCAGCCAGCCGATGAGGCTGCGCGGCGCCTGCGGCTGGCTCAGATCGTGGGCGATGTCGGGGTGCGCGAGGTCCAGGCCGCCGCTGCCGTCGAGACAGTAGCCTTTCTCCGTCACCGTCATGGTGACCAGCGACGTGTCGGGATGAGAGAGCCGCGCGGCCACCGCGCCCGGACTCTCGGCAGCGACCAGCAGCTCACGGATGGCGCCGATGGCGCGCAGGGTTGGCGCCTCGTCGAGCTCCACCAGCGTGTAGAGGCCGTCCTGCGGCGCAAGGGCGTCGCGCACGGAGGCGGTCTTGAGCGATACCTCGCAGATGGCGCGCGTCGGGTCCTTCTCCAGCAGCCGGTCGAAATAGAACGCCTGGTGTGCGCGATGGAATGCGCCCGGTCCGAAGTGCACCGTGCCGATGCGCGTCTGTGCGCGGCGATATCCGGGGCGCAGGAGCTGTTGCGAGCCGCGCTCCAGGGTCTGGTCGCTGAGGCGCCCGGCGTCTGCGGTGTGCGCGTCCGACCCCCTCGACTCGTTTCCCTTCAAAGAGTGACTCCGGTTTTCCAGATGGCGAGCTCGCGCTCGCCGTTGCGCTCCGCGCAGGTTTCTCGCCCGGACGCGGTCGCGATGATCAGCTCGAGCAGCGCGCGGCTGCGCTCCTCCATCCCGGCGCCGGTGAGCAGTGTGCCGGCGTCGAAGTCGATCCAGCGCGGCTTTGCCTGCGCGAGCGCGCTGTTGCTCGATATCTTCAGGGTCGGAGCCGGGAATCCCAGCGGTGTGCCCCGGCCGGTGGTGAAGAGTAACAGCGTCGCACCGGCGGCGGCGAGAGCGGTACCGGAAATGGCGTCGTTACCCGGCGCCTCGAGCAGCGCCAGCCCGGGGCGCCGCACGCGCTCGCCATAGCGCAATACCTGTGTCAGAGGGGCCTCGCCCGCCTTCTGCACCGCGCCGAGGGATTTCTCCTCCAGCGTCGTGATCCCGCCCGCCTGGTTGCCCGGCGAGGGATTCTCGGACACGGGTTGTCCGGCGGCCGTGAAATAGTGTTTGAAGTCGTTCACCAGGGTGCCGACGGCCTCGAACACGCCCTTGTCGACCGCACGCGCCATCAGCAGTTGCTCGGCGCCGAAGGTCTCGGGAATCTCGGTGAGGATGGGCGTGCCGCCTGCGCGCGCGAGCTCGGTACTGATGCGGCCGACGAGCGGGTTCGCGGTGAGGCCGCTGAAGGCGTCGGAGCCTCCGCACTTGAGTCCCAGCACGAGGTCCGAGAGCGGGCACGGTTGGCGCACGTCGCGCGCCAGCTGTGCGGCGAGCTCCTCCAGCGCCTGGACTCCTTCCTCGACCTCGTCACTGACCGCCTGCGCATTGAAGCTGCGGACCCGCTCGGGATCGAATTCCGCCGTGCCGAGCAGCTTCGCCAGCTGGTTGTTCTCGCAACCCAGACCGACCACGAGCACTCCGCCGGCGTTGGGATGGGCCACGAGCGAGGCCAGCAGTCCCCGCGTATGGGCGAGGTCGTCGCCGAGTTGCGAGCAGCCAAAGGGGTGGGTCAGCGCGTAGACGCCATCGACTTTGCCGCGCAGCCTCTCGCCGGCAATGTCCGCGATCCGCCGCGCCGTCCGCGCCACGCAGCCGACGGTGCAGACGACCCAGAGCTCATTGCGCGTGCCGACGCAGCCGTTGCGGCGCCGGTAGCCGAGAAACGTGCGCTGCTCGATAGGACTGTGGTCCTGCGCGGACGCAGGCTGAGTGTAGGTGTAGTCCGAGTGCCCAGTGAGGGTCGTGGCCAGATTGTGCGTATGAACGTGCTCGCCCTGCGAGATGTCGCGCGTGGCACGGCCGATGGGCCAGCCGTACTTGCGGACGAGGCTTCCGACAGTGATGGGCGCTGCCGCGATCTTGTGTCCGCGCGGCACGGGGGATCGCGCTACGATCTCGTCAGATGCGCAGCGCACGGTCTCTCCGGGCTGCAGATCGCGCAGCGCGACAACCACGTCGTCCTGCGGATGTACCCGCAACACATCGGGAAGGAGTGGCCCGGCCATCCCGCTATGGTAACCGGTGGCATGACTTGCGCAAGCCGCGTCCTCGATAGGCTTCCGCAGACGCCTCTGCTAAAGTCGGCCGGCAAAAAGCCGGGGCAGCCTTGAGATCCGCCGCTTGAAGACCTCCAACCGTCGCGCCAAGGCAAAGCGCGACCCGACCGATCGAGGCGAGCCGCCGGCCGCGAAACGCGTGCGGACACGCTCGCGGCTCACGATCACCGACATTGCGCGCCTCGCCGGCGTCTCGAAGAAGACCGTCTCGCGCGTCATCAATCAGGCGCCCTATGTCCAGGCGGACACGCGCGCCCGCATCGAGGCCATCATTGCCGAGCACGGCTACCAGCCGGATCCCCAGGCGCGTGGCCTCGCGTTCCGCCGCTCCTTCCTGGTCGGGATGATCCACGACAACCCCAATCCGCAGTATGTCGAGCACATTCAGCTCGGCATCCTCGATGCGCTGGCCGGCCGCGGATACGAGCTCGTGATCCGCCCCTGCGACCGGCGCAATCCGGGATTTCTCGAGGATATGCGCGGCTTCGTCGAGCGGCTGCGCCTCTTCGGCGTCGTGTTGACGCCGTCCGTATCCGAGGATGATCGGCTGGCAAAGCTCCTGGAAAGCGCCGACTGTCCGTACGTCCGTATCGCCTGCGCGCCGGTCGACAAGCCGGCGCGGATGGTGTTGACCCACGACGCGCGCGGCGCGGCCGCGGCAGCCCGCCGGCTGGCGGAGCTCGGCCATCACCGCATCGCCTACCTCTCCGGGCCGCCGCTCTTTCGCTCGGCGCACGAGCGGCGCGCCGGATTCATCGCTGGCCTCGCCGAATACGGCCTCGAGCTCGCCCCCGACCTCGCCGTGCTGGGCGCCTACACGTATGAGTCGGGGCTGGCGCGCGCGCGCGAGCTGCTCGCCCGACCTGACCGCCCGACCGCGATCTTCGCCGGCAACGACGAGATGGCGAGCGGCGTGTACCGCGCGGCGCACGAGCTCGGCATCCGCGTGCCGGAAGATCTGTCGGTGATCGGCTTCGACGATGCGCCGATCGCGACCCGCATCTGGCCGGCCATGACATCGGTGCGCCTGCCCGTGCGGGAGATGGGGCGGACCGCGGCGGAAGGGCTGTTTGCCGGCCCGAAGGTCGCCGCCAAGGCACTTGTCGCGGAATTCACGCCGAGCCTGATCGAGCGCGATTCGACCGCGCCTCCACCCCGTGCCCGCCCGCAGCGCGGCTGACGGCGGCCCTGACACGTTGGATGCGTTTCGGTTGCCTGATGTGATACCGGTTACCTATCATGGCCTCGCCGGGATTTCCCTCGCGACGCGCTGGCATGTCAGGATGGAAGGGGTACGCAAACGACCATGATTTCCCGTCGACGCTTCGCCGCCGGTGCGGCAACGGTTGCATTCCTCCATGCCGCGGGCCGCGCCACTGCCGGCCGGCGCGCGCCGCAATCCTGCGCTCCCGACTCACCGCGCTGGGTCGCGCGCCTCAAAACCGACCTCGAGCGGATGGCGAAAGACCTCAACGCACGTCTGCATCCCTGGAGCGGGCCGGCTCGCGTGCTCCAGCCCGAGGGCTTCGGCCACCGGCAGGGCGATGCGCTCTCCACCCGCGCCATCCAGGCCGCCATCGATGCGGCCGCGCAGCGCGGCGGCGGCACGATCCGGCTGTCGCAAGGCGATTACGTGAGCGGTACGCTCGACTTGCGCAGCAACACGCGTCTGCAGGTCGCCAGGGGAGCGCGGCTGCTCGGCAGCCTGCGTCTCGCGGACTATCCGCCCCGGGTGGCGGCGCACCGCACGATGATGGATGTCATCACCGGAGTGACGCAGTCGCTGATCTTCGCGCAGGGCTGCCGCAACGTCGGGCTGGGGGGCGAGGGGCTGATCGACGGCCGCGGGCTGGCGCGAAGCTTTCCCGGCAACGAGAGCAGCACCGGCTTGCCCGGCCGGCCGTTTCTCGTCCGTGCGCTCGACTGCCGGGGCGTGCACGTTCAGGGGCTGCACCTGAAGGATTCCGCGGCGTGGATGCAGAACTACCTCCATTGCGAGGATCTGCTCATCGACGGCATCCATGTCGAGAACCAGGCCAATTACAACAACGACGGCGTGGACATCGACGGCTGCAGGCACGTGATCGTGCGCAACTGTTTCATCAATTCCGAGGACGACGGCATCTGCCTCAAGGGATCCTCGGAGCGGCCCACGGAGGACGTGCTGATCGAGAACTGCCGCGTTTACAGCACCAGCAACGCGCTGAAATTCGGCACCGACTCGGAGGCGGCGTGTCGCCGCGTGCTGGCGCGCAACCTCGAGCTCGGCGGACCGGCGGCCGACATGCGGGCGCTGCGCCGCAGGCGCGCCGACTCGGGAATCTCCTGGGAATCGGTCGACGGCGCGGTGGTGGAGAATCTGCTCGCCACCGACATCAATATCGTGCGCGCCGAGAGCCCGTTGTTCCTGCGCCTCGCGGATCGCGGTCGCGCCTTCCCCGGCGAGCCCCGGCCGGCGCCGGGCAGGTTGCGTCGGATCGTGTACGAGCGCATCCGCGGCGATGACAACGGGCCGCGGGGCTCCTATTTTCTCGGCATGCCGGATCATCCCATCGAGGATGTCGTCATCAGGGATCTGCGACTGCAGGTCGATGCCGCGCAGAGGCCGGCGCCCGATGAGCATGCCGTGTCGGAATTCGAGAGTGTGTATCCGGATGCCGGCATGATCGGCCCGCTGACCCCGGCGTACGGGTTATGGACACGTCACGTCAGGAACCTCGCTCTCGAGCGGGTCGCATTCGTTGCGACATCCTCCGACCCGCGGCCGATGATCGCGACGCTCGATACCACGGAGCTCTGCCGCAATCCAGGCTGACGGCGGCCGCGGGATCCAGGGATCGGCGCGCAGGCTCATCGCGGCGTCGATGTATCATGCTGTCCCACCCTCTCGATGCCTACCAGCGGGGAACCGATCTGATGATGATGCGCTCGTATCGCGGGCTGCTGGCTTTGCCGGCCGTGCTCGCCTTCCTCGCTCTGCCGGTCGCAGGCGCCGCCACGCATTCGCCCGCTCCGTCTGCCGTTCACATCGTGATCGACGGCAACGCGCCCGCGCATGCATTCCCGCATTTCTGGGAGCAGATGTTCGGATCGGGACGCGCCGCTCTGTCGCTGCGCGCCAGCTATCGTCACGACATGCAGCAGGTCAAGGGCGTGACGGGCTTCCGCTACGTGCGGTTCCACGGCATCCTCGATCGGGACGTCGGCGTCTATACCGTCGATGCGCAGGGCCGGCCGGACTACAACTTCACGTACGTCGATCAGATCTACGACGGGTTGCTGCAGCAGGGCGTGCGCCCGTTCGTCGAGCTCAGCTTCATGCCGCCGGACATGGCCGCACGCCAGCAGACCATGGGGTTCTGGTACGACCCGATCGTGGCGCCGCCCAAGGATTGGGCCCAGTGGAGCGATCTGATGCGGCGCTTCGCCCAACATCTGATCGCCCGGTACGGGATCGAAGAGGTTTCGCAGTGGTACTTCGAGGTCTGGAACGAGCCGAACGGCACGTTCTGGGGTGGTGATCCTCATCAGCCGACCTATTTCCAGCTCTACGATCTGACCGCGCGCGCCTTGAAGAGCGTCAGCCCGCGATTGCGCGTGGGTGGTCCGGCGACCGCGCAGGCGGCCTGGGTGCCCGCCTTCATCCGCTATTGCGCCGTTCACCACGTGCCGGTGGACTTTGTCTCCACACACGTTTACGGCGACGACACCGCCGACAACGTCTTCGGTACGAGAGAGAGGATAAGCCGGCGTGACATGGTCATCCGCGCGGTGCAGAAGGTCCACCGGCAGGTGGCCGCATCGCCGATGCCCGCTCTGCCCATCATCTTCAGCGAATTCAACGCCACGTACACCGGTACGGAAGTCGACGTGACCGACTCGCCCTACATCGGTCCGTGGATGGCCAACACCATCCGCGCCTGCGACGGGCTGGTGGCGTCGATGTCCTACTGGACATTCTCCGATGTCTTCGAGGAAGGCGGCATCGCGCGTGCCCCGTTTCACGGCGGCTTCGGGCTGATCGCGGCCGGCGGAATCCCGAAAGCGTCGTTCAACGATTTCAGGCTCCTGCACCAACTGGGGGAACAGCGCCTGCGGGCGTCATCGGACTCGGTGCTGGTCACGCGCCGCGCCGACGGCAACCTGGCGATCGCCGTATGGAACTACGCGCCTCCCGGGCCCGCCGGCGCCACGCGGCAGTACGAGCTCGCGCTTCGCAATGTGCCGGGTGCGCATCGCGCCTATGTCTGGGTCGTGGACAGAGACCACGGCTCGGCGCTCACCGCCTGGAAGGCCATGGGCGAGCCGAGATTCCCCAGCTTCGCGCAGCGCAGCATTCTGCTGCGGGCCGCAAGACTGCCGGACCCCCGGATCGAGACTCTGGCGCCGGTCGATCCGACGCTCATCCTGCGGCTTCGTCCGCACGCGCTGGCCCTCGTCGAGCTGGCGCGCTGAGGTGCGGATCAGTCGGCCGAGCGCTCGGGACGGGGCTGCTCGCGAATCGGGCGGATCGGGCGTACCTCGATGGAGCCCACTTCAGCCGGCGGGATCTTCGCGGCGATCTGGATGGCCTCGTTGAGGTCGCGCGCCTCGATCATATAGAAGCCGGCGAGCTGCTCCTTCGTCTCGGCGAACGGGCCGTCGGTCACCGAGAGGCGTCCGTTGCGCACCCGTACCGTCGTCGCGGTGGCCACCGGCTCCAATGCTTCAGAGCCGATGCACAGCCCCCGGGAGCGCAGCGCGGCGTCGTACGCCAGGCACTTGCGGTCGTCCACCTCGCCGATCTTCTGCTCCTCGCCGTATACCAGGCACAGGTATTTCATAGCCCCACCCTTCGCTCGAGCCTCGAACCACCAAAAATTAGCCGAACCGGCCCGCTCGGGATCGACATTCCCCGCGGCAGCACCGCCGGCCACGTCAGTTTTCCTCCAGCTCCGCCAGCCGCCGCTGCAGAAATTGCCGCTCCGGCTCCAGCTGCGAGAGCGCAAACGCGCGCCGGTAGGCCTCCCGGGCTTCGGCCTTGCGGCCCAAGCGGCGGCAGAGGTCGGCGCGCGCCGCGTGAGCCAGCCGGTAGCCCGCCAGATCACCCCTGGCCAGCAACTCATCGACGAGCGTCAGCCCGGCGGCAGGACCGTCACGCATCGCTATGGCAACAGCGCGATTGAGCTCCACGACAGGGGTCGGCTCGATACGCAGCAGCAGGTCGTAAAGATGGACGATCTCGTTCCAGTCGGTAGCTTTGGCACTCGCTGCATCGCAGTGCACTGCGGCGATCGCCGCTTGCAGCGAGTACGGACCCAAACGGCCGGAGGAAAGTGCCCGCTCGACGAGCCGCGATCCCTCCTCGATCTGCGCGCGGTTCCAGCGTGAGCGGTCCTGCTCCTCGAGCACGATGACTTCACCGGCTGCGGAGGCGCGCGCGGCACGGCGGGAATCGTGCAGCAGCATGAGCGCCAGCAATCCGATCGCCTCCGTTTCCGGAAGCATCTCGACCAGCAGCCTGCCCAGGCGGATGCCCTCGCTCGCCAGATCGAGACGCATCAGCTCGGTCCCACTGCTGGCCGTGTACCCCTCGTTGAAGACCAGGTAGATGACCCGCAGAACGGTCTCGAGGCGCTCGGCGAGCGCCCCGGGCGCAGGGACCTCGTACGGAATGCGGGCGTCGCGGATCTTTCCCTTGGCGCGCACGATCCGCTGTGCCAGCGTGGGCACGGGTGTCAGGAACGCCTGCGCGATCTGCTCCGTGGTCAGGCCGCAGACTTCGCGCAGGGTCAACGCAATCTGCGCATCGGGCGCCAGCGCGGGGTGGCAACAGGTGAAGATCAGCCGCAAGCGGTCATCGGCGACCGTTGGGTCGTCGGCGTCGGGTGCTGCTGCACTTTCCGCGGGAACATCGTGAGCCTGCGGATCGAAGGAGTCGAAGCGGCTCTGGCGGCGCAGCTGATCGATGCTGCGAAAACGGCCCGCCGATACCAGCCAGGCGCGGGGATTGTCGGGCAGGCCCTGCTCAGGCCACTTCTCGAGGGCCGCGCGGAATGCATCGTGCAGCGCTTCCTCGGCGCGGTCGAAATCGCCGAGCAGCCGGATGAGCGTCGCCAGAACGGCCCGCGACTCGCTCTGATACACGGCTTCGATCCGCCGCTTGAAGTCCGCTTCGCTCATCGCTGCCGGTGCCGCGGCTCAAAGCAGCGGCGTGCGCCGCGTCCGGTAGGCGCCAGGCGTCAGTCCGGTCGCGCGCCTGAATTGACGGTTGAAGGTCGACAGATCCTCGAAGCCACAATCCAACGCGATCGCCGCGATGGTGTCGTCGGAGCGGCGGAGTCGCACCGCGGCGCGACGCAGACGCATGCGCAGCATGTACTGGCCCGGCGTCGCGCCGACGACCTGCTCGAAGACGCGCAGGAAGTGGAAAGGACTGACCGCCGCCTCGGCCGCCAGCTCGTCGATCGGCAGCCGCAGACCCTCCTGCGCATCGATGCGGCGAAGCGCCGCAGCAACTCTTCTCTCGTCACGAGGAGTCGGCGAGCGTCGTGCGAGCGAGCTGCCGCCGGAGAGTGCCGCGCATACCGTAGCCCCCAGGCGGAATGCCACCTCCCTGAACTCCTCCGGCTCACCGCCTTCGTCGCGTAGCGCCTGAGCGGCTGCGAGCACCGCAAGAGCGGACGGTATGGCCGGCAGCCGTGCCGCACCGAGCGTCAACCGCTTCGTGCCCGGGACCGCCGCAACCACCGATTCGAAGAGCTCCGGCGAGAAATGAAACGCCAGGCAACGATCGCCGTGCCCGTGCTGATGCCCGCACTCGAAGCACGATCCTTCGTTGCCGAGCAGCAATGACCCCGGCGTCATCAATGCCGACCCTTGAGTGGTGCGATATTGGAAGTTGCCGTCAGTGATCAGCGCGATGCTGTAAGCGCTGTGTTGCTCCACGTAGGAGGGGTCGCGCGGGCCGGACGTGCATACCACATCACTCACCCGCCAACCGGTGCCCGAGGCCAGCAGTTTTGCCGCGAGTGGCATGCGCCAAGGATAGCAATTTTTCCCAAGCGCCACGCCGGGCGGCACCGTACCTTGACCGCACGAACAGCGTCCGTTCGGCTCGTCACCGGAGGTTCAGCGATGATCGACCATATCTCGATAGGTGTGCGCAATGTGGCCGCCAGCAAGCGGTTCTATGACGCCGCGCTGCAGCCCCTCGGATACCAGTGCCTGAGCAATTCGCCGCAGTCCCTGGGCTACGGCGCCAAAGCGCCCGTGCTCTGGGTCAATGCGGCGGAGCGGCCGGTCGCGGCGGACAGCCGCTCGGGGCTGCACTTCTGCTTTTGCGCCTCGAGCCGCAAGTCGGTGGACGCTTTCCACGCCGCGGGCGTGGCTGCCGGCGGCCGCGACAACGGACTTCCAGGCTTGCGCGCCGATTACGGCCCCGGTTATTACGCCGCGTTTCTGGTCGACCCTGATGGATATCGCATCGAGGCCTATTTCGCCGAGCAGGCGTAAGCCAACAGCCACACGCGTGCAGTCCCGCATCCACTGGCGGGACTCACCCCGACATGACTCGCATGCGTCACGTCCACCCGCATACCCGCTGTCCATGATCTTCCCCGGTCTCGGGGCTTCCCGCTCACCCGGTGAGAAAGTCCAGGATCTGCTTCTGCTCGGCCGTCAGATGCTCCCGCGGCGTAACCACGGCCGCCTTCAGAGCCTGCCGACAGGGTCTCGTTTCATCCTCCACATACTCCGCCGCGACCCCGGCGATGAGCTGCTGCACCCTTCCCAGGCTCTCCCTGAACTGTCCGATCACCTGCTCCAGCGACGCATGCTGCGCGGCATCGTCCAGCCAGCAGTCATAATCCGTCGCCACCGTGATGACGCAGTAGCCCACCTGTGCCTCGAGTGCCAGGAATGCTTCCGGAACATTGGTCATTCCCACCAGGTCCGCACCCGCCCCACGCAGCCAGAAGCTTTCCGCCCGGGTCCCCAGCCGGGGTCCCTCCACGCAGGCGTAAACCTTGTCCCGATGCAGGGGCTGGCCGATGGACTGCGCGACCCGCCCAATCAGCGCGGCCGTGTGTGCGCAGGTGGGATGGGCGGTCGACACATGCGCAACCAGGCCCCTGCCGAAGAAGCTCGCGGCGCGCAGGCCCTTGGTGAAATCGAGATACTGCGACGGCAGCGCCAGGTCGCCCGGGCGGATCTCCTGCCGCAGGCTGCCAACCGCCGAGACACCGATGATCGTCCGTACCCCCACGCTCTTCAGCGCCCAGATGTTCGCCCGGAAGTTGATCTCGCTGGGCAGCAGGTCGTGACGCAGGCCATGCCTCGGTAGGAAGGCGATGTCCCGACCTGCCAGGCGGCCGAGCATGACCGGACCGGATGGACGGCCGAAAGGCGTTTCGACCTCACTCGACCGAGTGACCTCCAGCCCCTCCATCCGGTAGAGACCTGTTCCGCCGATGATGCCGATCATGTGGGGTCTCCATTGCGCGGGCCACCCGCGAGGCGGCAAGATGCCAGATGCGCAGCCCTCGCGGTAGGCTTATGGGTTCGCGCCCACCCACAGCGAGCGGCAAAGCAGTCAGTCCATGAGCAGCCCCGGCCTCGATAGTGCCTTCGAGCGGCGTCTGTCCGCGCTCGTCAATAGCGGCCAGCCCGAGATCCTTCAGGGCGGGCGCAAGGGCCTGGAGAAGGAGTCGCTGCGCGTCACGCCGGAAGGGCAGCTCGCGCGCACGCCCCATCCCCGCGCGCTCGGTTCCGCGCTCACGAGCGATCACATCACGACCGACTATTCCGAGTCGCTGATCGAGCTCGTCACCCCCACTTTCACCACCACCTGGGAGCTGCTGCAGTACCTGCTCGACCTGCACCAGTTCGTCTACCGCCACCTCGGCAGCGAGCTGCTGTGGGCGACCAGCATGCCGGGGGCGATTTCCCGCGACGAGGACATCCCGATCGCCGAGTACGGCCGCTCCCACATCGGCTGCATGAAGACCGTGTATCGCCGCGGCCTCGGGTTGCGCTACGGCCGCATGATGCAGGCGATCTCCGGCGTACACTTCAACTACTCCTTCCCGCTGCCCTTCTGGGGGGCGTACGCCGATGTCCTGAAGTCGCGGGAGAGCGGCAGCGCCTTCATCTCCGCGCGTTACTTCGATCTGCTGCGCAATTACCGCCGGCACGGCTGGCTGGTGTTGTATCTCTTCGGGGTCTCGCCGGTCGTATGCAAGTCCTTCCTCAAGGGAACCGACCATGGGCTGCGCGACTTCAGCGCGAGCACCGCCTACGAGCCCTACGGCACCAGCCTCAGGATGAGCGACATCGGCTACCGCAACCGCAACCAGGCCGACCTGACCGTCTCCGTCAACAGCCTGGAGGAGTACGTGCGCGACCTGACGCACGCCATCATGACGCCGCATCCGCCCTATGCCGCCCTCGGGGTGAAGGTGGACGGCGAGTACCGACAGCTGAATGCCAACATCCTGCAGATCGAGAACGAGTACTACAGCTTCATCCGTCCGAAGCGGGTGGCGCGATCCGGCGAGCGGCCGACCAAGGCTCTGCGGCGCGCCGGCGTCGAGTACGTCGAAGTGCGGGCGCTCGATGTCAGCGCCTTCGACCCCGTGGGCGTGAATCAGAACAAGCTGCGCTTCCTGGAGGCGTTCGTCGCGCTTTGCCTGCTCAAGGAAAGTCCGCTGATCGGCGCCGACGAGCAGCGCTTGCTCGATCAGAACCATCTCACGGTCGCGCGCCGCGGCCGCGAGCCCGGCCTCACGCTCTGGCGCGACGGGCGCAACGTGGCCATGCGCGACTGGGCGCGGGAGCTGATCGATTCCCTCACCGGCATCTGCGAGATCCTCGATCGCGGCGACGCGACGCGGCCCTACTCGGCGGCGCTCGCCGCCCAGGCGGCGAAGTTGGACGACGTGCGGCTGACACCCTCGGCCCGCATGATGAAGGAGCTCACCGATACCGGCGAGCCGTTTTTCGACCTGGCGCTGCGCATGTCGGCGACCCACAAGGCATACTGCCTCGACCTCTATCCGCCGAACCAGGCGCGCCTGCAGGAATTCGCCGCGGAGGCCGAGCAGTCGCTCGCCCGGCAGCGCGCCATCGAGGCCGCCGACCGCGGCACCTTCGATGAATTCCTGGCCACGTACTTCAAGGATTGACCGATGAACGCACTTTCGGTCCGCGGACTGACGAAGACCTACAAGAACGGCGTGCAGGCACTGAAGGGGATCGACCTGGAGGTGGAGCAGGGCGATTTCTTCGCGCTGCTCGGGCCCAACGGCGCCGGCAAGACCACCCTGATCGGCATCATGACTTCCCTGGTCACCAAGAGCGGCGGCGAGGTCGTGGTCTTCGGCCACGACATCGACCGCGACCTCGAGGCGGCCAAGGCGTGCATCGGTGTCGTGCCGCAGGAGCTCAACTTCAACATGTTCGAATCGCCCGAGACCATCGTGGTCAATCAGGCGGGCTTCTACGGCATTCCCCGCCCCGAGGCGCGCCGGCGCGCGGAGCGCTACCTGAAGCAGCTGCAGCTGTGGGACAAGCGCGACAAGGCCTCCCGCAGCCTGTCCGGCGGCATGAAGCGCCGCCTGATGATCGCCCGCGCCCTGATGCACGAGCCGCGCCTGCTGATCCTCGATGAGCCCACCGCCGGGGTCGATATCGAAATCCGCCGCTCCATGTGGGACTTCCTGCGGGACATCAACCGGCGCGGGACGACCATCATTCTGACGACGCACTACCTGGAGGAAGCGGAGACCCTTTGCCGCAACATAGCCATCATCGACGGTGGGCGGATCGTCGAGCGCGACCGCATGAGCAGCCTGCTGCGGCGCCTGCACACCGAGACCTTCGTGCTCAACTCCAGCGCGCCTCTCGAGGCCGCGCCCCAGCTCGCCGGCTATCCGGTGCGGCTCATCGACGATCACACCCTGGAGGTCGAGGTTTCCAACGAGCAGAACCTCAATGACCTCTTCGAGCGCCTGTCGCGGGTCGGCATCCAGGTGGTGAGCATGCGCAACAAGGTCAATCGTCTGGAGGAGATATTCATGCGACTGGTGGACAAGGGAGTTGCGGCATGAGCACGAGCACGCTGGCCGAAAGCGCCAGCCGGGAGTCGCTGCGGCCCGGTCTCGTCCGCTGGATCGGCTTCAGGACCATCGTCCTGCGCGAGTACCAGCGGATCATCCGCATCTGGACGCAGACCATCCTGCCGTCGGCGGTGACACAGGCTCTGTATTTCGCGATCTTCGGCGGACTGCTCGGCAGCCGCGTCGGGCCGATGGGCGGCTTCGGCTACATGGAGTACATCGCGCCCGGACTCATCATGATGTCGGTCAACATCAACTCCTACTCCAACGTCGTATCGTCGTTTTACGGCGCGAAATGGGGCAAGCACGTGGAGGAGCTGCTGGTCTCGCCGCTGCCGAGCTGGCTCATCGTCGCAGGATACGTGGCCGGCGGGCTGGTGCGCGGCCTGCTCGTCGGCCTGGCGGTCACGGGCGTATCGCTGCTCTTCACGCACCTGCACGTGCAGCATCCGCTGGTCATCGCGGGAGCGGTCATCCTGACGTCCATGACGTTCGCGCTCGGCGGCTTTCTCAACGCGCTCTTCGCCAAGAACTTCGACCAGGTCAACATCGTGCCGGTGTTCGTGCTGACACCGCTCAATTATTTCGGCGGCGTCTTCTACTCGGTGGCGCTGCTGCCGCACTGGGCGCAGGCGATCTCGTACTTCAATCCCATCCTGTACATGATCAACGCCTTCCGCTACGGCTTCCTCGGTGTATCCGACGTCAGCGTCGGTGCCGCCTTCGCGATCATGGCGGGCGCCGCTGTGGCGCTCTTCGTCACCGCCATCGTGCTGATGGAGCGCGGCTACGGAATCAGGGAGTGAGGATGCGGGTGGCGCTGGTGAGCGCGCGCGCCGCGCGCCACCTCGATGAGGATCTGGCGCCGCTGCTCGCTGCGCTCGCGCAGGCAGGGCTGGATGGCGCGGCGGTCGACTGGGACGACGCGGAGGTCGATTGGGCCGCTTACCGCGTGGCGCTGCTGCGCTCGACCTGGGATTACACCGAGCGCTTTGCGGAGTTCCTCGCCTGGGCCGACGGCACGGCCACGCTGACGACGCTTCTCAATCCACCGCCGGTCATTCGCTGGAACACCGACAAGCACTATCTCGGCGAGCTGACGCGGGCCGGTATACCCACCGTGCCGACGCGCTTCGTCGAGCCAGGCGAAGCGGGGCAGGAGGCGCTGGAGCGGTTTCTGCGGCAGGGAGATGCCGCGGAATGGGTGGTCAAGCCCGCGGTTGGCGCGGGATCCAGGGACGCGGCGCGCTATGCGCGGGGCGAGGAACGGGCCGCGCACGGGCACGTCGAGCGGCTCCTCGATGCCGGGCGGAGCGTGCTCCTGCAGCCCTATCTCGATCAGGTGGACCAGCACGGTGAGACGGCGCTGATCTACTTCGAGGGCCGATTCAGCCACGCGATCCGCAAGGGGCCGCTGTTGCGAAGGGGCACCGCGCCGACGGAGGCGCTGTTCCTGGAAGAGCGCATCACCCCGCGCGTACCCGCGACGGAGGAGCTGCGACTCGGGGACAGTGTATTGGCGGCGCTGCCGTTTGCCGCGCCCCTCTACGCGCGCGTGGACCTCATACGGTCTGCGGACGGCAAGCCGTGCCTTCTCGAAGTGGAGCTCACCGAACCGTCGCTCTTCTTCACGCACGCGCCCGGAGCGGCGCAGAGGCTCGCAGCCTGCCTGCGGACCCGCTTCGCGGGGCTGTAACACAACCTTAACATTCCTGTCATTGCCGTGAAGCTTTGGTCGGGCACTCTCTCCTCCCGGAGAGACCTATGCCGGGAGCGCCAACTTCTTCGTTGGGTGTCTGGTTCGCACGAGCGGATGCCGCGGAATACCGGCTCTGCCGCCGGCTGAACCAAGGGGCGTCTTTCTCCATTCCGCGGCGGATCTTTCAGCTCGCCAGCCGGCTCGGCGACGGCATCATCTGGTATGTGCTCATCCTGGCGTTGCCCTGCATCTACGGGGACCACGCGCTGCGGCCGGCCATCGTGATGGCGCTCACGGGCGCGCTCGGCCTGCTGGTCTACAAAGTACTCAAGCGCGCATTCGTGCGCGAGCGGCCGTTCATCACCCATGCCGCCATCGACCTCGCGATGCCACCCCTGGACCGCTACAGCTTTCCTTCCGGCCATACGCTGCACGCTGTGTCCTTCGCCCTGCAGGCGAGCGTGCATTTTCCGCAGCTCGCGCCGGTGCTCGTTCCGTTGGCGCTGACGATCGCAGCTTCCCGCGTCGTCCTCGGTCTGCACTATCCGACCGACGTTCTGGCGGGCGCCGTCCTGGGAGCTTCGCTCGGGGGCCTCGGCCTGTCGCTGAGCTGAAACGACCCACCCTTCGTGCGCGTACTTTTCATCTCCGACGTCTATTTCCCAAGAGTCAACGGCGTCTCCACTTCCATCAGAACCTTTCGGGAGGATCTCGCGCGCTGTGGCGTGGAGACGCTGCTGGTCGCACCCGAATACGAGGAGCACACGCCGCGCGCTGAACAGGGAGTGGTCCGCGTGCCCGCCGGACGCGTCCCCAAGGACCCTGAAGATCGCCGCTTGCGCTGGGGTGCGCTCGCGCGCGCGCTCGAGGCTCTGCGGCCGATGGATTTCGATCTCGTCCATATCCAGACGCCCTTCGTCGCGCATTACGCCGGAACGCGCTTTGCCAGACGATCCCACATTCCGTGCGTAGAGACGTATCACACGTTCTTCGAGGAATACGTGCACCACTACGTCCCGGCGCTACCCCGCGTCGCGGGGCGTGCGCTGGCGCGCGCGGTGACTCGCTCTCAGTGCCACGACGTGCAGGCGCTCATCGCTCCGTCGGAGCCGCTGCGGCAGTCTCTCCTGGAATATGGTGTCAGCACGCCGGTGCATGTCATTCCCACCGGGCTGCCGGCGGATCGCTTTGCGCCCGGCGATGGCCGCCGCTTCCGCGAGTACGCCGGACTGTCTGCGGACCGACCGCTGGTTACATACATCGGCCGTGTCGCGCACGAGAAGAACATCGAGTTCCTGGTGCGCATGTTCGTAAAGGTACGTCAGGCCGTTCCGCGCGCGCTGCTCGTCATCGCGGGCGAGGGACCGGCCCGCGAGTCATTGCGGCGGCTGGTCAGCAGCCTGGGACTCGACGGCGATGTGCACTTCGCCGGTTATCTCGACCGTGACACCACCCTGCTCGACTGCTATGCCGCTGCGGCGGTGTTCGTCTTCGCTTCGCGCACGGAGACACAGGGTCTGGTGCTGCTCGAGGCCATGGCCCAGGGCGCGCCCATCGTCTCCACCGCGGAGCTCGGCACACGCTCCATCCTCGTCCCGGGCTGTGGGGCTCTGGTCGTCGAGGAAAAGGCCGCGCCATTTGCGGCCGCGGTGGTCCGGGTGCTGACCGAGCCGGATCTTGCGGGCGCCCTCGCGCAGCAGGGGCGGCCGTATGCCCGTGCCTGGTCTTCCGCAGCCATGGCGAGGCGCCTCTCTGACTTCTACCGTGCGATCACCGAGCCGGCAAATACCGTTGCACGCTGTGCGCAGCGCATGTAAGACTCTCCCGCATGGCGCAGAAGCGGGCCTTGATAGTCGACGACTCGAGGTCGGCGCGTCTCTTCCTCGCGCGGATCCTCGAGAAGCACGACATCGAGGTCGATAGCGTCGAGAGCGCGGAAGCCGCGATCGGCTATCTGGGAAGCAGGCGTCCCGACGTCATCTTCATGGACCACATGATGCCGGGAATGGACGGCTTCCAGGCCGTACAGGCCATCAAGAACGATCCGCGCACCGCCACCATCCCCATCATGATGTACACCTCCCAGGAAGGGGAGGTGTATCTGGGACAGGCGCGCGCTCTCGGGGCCATCGGCGTGTTGCCGAAGCAGATCAAGCACGCCGACGTCTCGAAGGTGCTGTACCAGCTGCACCTGATCGCGGACCGTCGCACCGAGGAACAGACGAGCTTCCGGCCCCTGGAAGCCGTCATGCCGCACGCCGACCGGGAGCCCGCCGCGAAAGAGGCGCCCGTTTCCACCGGCTCGCACACGCGGCAGAGTCGCCCCGCCACGATGGACGCGCCGGTGCGCCCGTTCCATGCGGAGGCCGAGTCGGCCGACCATTCGCTGCCGGGTCTACGCCGCTGGCTGGAGGCCAGTCTCGAGGCACAGGCGGAGCGCATCAGCGCCGAGATCCGCGCCCTGCAGCGCTCGCGCGGCGCCGACTGGCTCGCCATTCTGGCCGTGGTGGCCTGCGCCGCGGCGCTGGTCGCCACGGCGTTCTGGTGGGGCGATCACGCCCGGTTGCAATCGGCTCGTGCGGAGCTGACGCAGCTGCGGCAGGCCGTCGCCGCGCAGCCGGCCGCGGCGCCCGCGGCCTCGAGCCCGGCCACGCCGGCGGAAAGCTCCATGGCCCAGGGCGTCTCGTCACCGGTCCCGGCAAAGCCGCTGGTGCTCACGGTTCCCTATGGCGGCGATGCCCTGGGCGGCTCGCGGCTCGGTGTCGTCCGGCAGATGCTGGATCACCTGGTGGCGAATCACGTCAGCGGCGTCGTGCAGATCCGTACCTATGCGGGCCGATTCTGCCTGAAGGGGGATCCGGTCAACGGCTACGTCCTGGCTCCGGATAAGACTCCGTTTTCGCAGTGCGATGTCGTGGGCAACCCCGCCGATGACGCCCTGCCACCGGCGCAACGCATGCCGCTGGCGCTCGCCAACCTGATCGCCGGCATCCGCGACTCGACCCATGGCGCGCTGGACGTCGAGACTTCCGTAGGCGATCCTGCGATTCTGAGAAAACCCTACCCCCCTGTTACTGACGAGCTCACGGCAGGCGAATGGAACCGAGCCGGCAAGGCCAACAATCGGGTCGAGATCCTGGTGCGCTGAGCGCCCGGGCCGGGACGGCCTGCGTCGGTATCCAGGCGGAAGATTTCCGCCCGCCGGCATGGCTCCGCAATCGCCATCTGCAGTCGATGCTCGCCAGCACCCGCGCACGGCGGGGCCCGATCGCGCGCCGGGCGGCGCCGCTCGTGGCCGCCCAGCGCGAGATGCTGCTCGACTGCGGCGGTGGGGTGCGGCTGCAATGTTTCCGCTCCTCCCCCGATCGGGGCAACCGGATACCGGTGGTGCTGCTGCACGGCTGGGAGGGCAGCGCGGAGTCGCTCTACGTGCTGTCGCTCGGTCAGCAACTCTTCGAGAGGGGCTTCGACGTACTGCGCCTCAACCTGCGCGATCACGGCGATACCCACCACCTCAACCCGGATCTCTTCCATTCCTGTCTGTTGCCGGAGGTGGTCGGGGCCATCCGCGCGCTGCAGTCGGCGCTCAGGCGCCGGCTGCGGCTGGTGGGCTTTTCGCTGGGCGGCAACTTCATGCTCCGGGTCGGGGCCGAGGCCGGCGCGGCGGGTCTCGACCTGGCGCGCATCATCGCGGTGTCGCCGGTGTTGGATCCTGAGGATACGCTGCGCGCGCTGGAGAGCGGCTTCGTCGGTTATCCGCTCTACTTCGTGCGCAAATGGTGGCGCTCGCTGCTGAAGAAACAGGCCGCGTGGCCGGCGCAGTATGACTTCTCCGAGCTGCGCGGTGTCCGCGACCTGAGGCGCCTGACGGCGGAGCTCATCGGGCGCTTCACGCATTTCGGCAGCCTGGAGGAGTATCTCGACGGCTACTCCATCACGGGCACGCGCCTGGCCGCACTCCCGGTGCCGACCACTCTCATCACTTCAGCGGATGATCCCATCATCCCCGCCGGCGGCCTGCAGCGCATCGCGCAAGCGCCGTCGCTGCGCATCGTGGTGACGCGATTTGGCGGACACTGCGGATTTCTCGACCGGCTGACCGGCCCTACCTGGGTGGAACGGCGCATTCTCGCCGAGCTCGATGTTGGCGATGCGCCCGCGGACCTGGATGCGGTGCTTACCGGCGCCTAACGGGCGGCCCTTTTTCCGTGGCTGTGATGGCGCTTCTCGTCGAAGTGCACGACCGGCTGTCCGCCCGTAACCGTCATGTCGCCGTCCACCACCGCGCCGCGCGCGATCGCTACCGCATGCGCCACGATGTCAGCATGGATGACGGCGGAAGCGCCGATCTCCAGCTTGCCATCGATGACCAGCTTGCCGCTGAAGCGGCCGGCGATGACCGCGGCCGCGGCATGCACTTCGCCTTCCCACTGCGCCCCGGCGGTGAGGCTCAACGCGCCGCCCACGCGGCCGTCGCCGCGAATCGCGCCGCACACGAGCAGCGGACCCTCGGTCTCCAGATCCCCCGTCAGCCGGCAGCTGGCCGCGACCAGGGTCGGCGAGGCTGCCATCCGGTCCAGCAGTCGGCGCTTGGGCGTCTCGGTCATGGTTTGCTCATAATAGGGGGAAGCTCCAGCGGGGGTGTCGATGAGATTCTCGTATCGTGCGGCAGGTCCGTTTGCGGCCGCGGCTGTCCTGACCGTGCTCGCCGGCTGCAGCCGCGTCCAGCAGGACTGGCAGGTGGCGCAGCAGGCCGGCACACCCCAGGCCTACGGGAGCTTTGTCGCCCAGCATCCGGACAGCGAGCTCGCGGGTATCGCGCGCCAGCGGATCGCGCAGCTCACCGAGGAGGCTGCCTGGCATCAGGCCGTGCGGATGAACACCGCGGCCGCTTACCAGGAATACCTCACGAGGTATCCCGCCGGCACCTGGTCGCAGGACGCGCGCATCAGGATGGAGAGCAGGTCCATGGCCGCCGCGACCGGTCCCGGCGCGCCCGTCACCTCTCCCGGCCCAACCCGGTCGGCGGGATATGCGGTGCAACTCGGCGCCTTCAGCAGCGCCGCCAACGCCGACACCGCATGGAAACAACTGTCTTCGAGGTCCGCAGCGGAGCTTCAGGGGTTGACTCCGCAGGTGGTCCCCGTCGTATCGGCCGGGCGGAGCCTGTACCGGCTGCAGGTGCGGGTCGCGAGTCAGGTCGCGGCACATCAACTCTGCCACCAACTCCAACAGCATTCGCAGGCATGTCTGCCGCTGCCGTAAGCGGCGGGAGACGGTCACAACCTGACAATTCGCGTCACGTCGCCCGGGCGCCTCGTGGGCCCGTAACTCATTGTTTCGTAAGAACAATGTGGGTTGGCACAGCCTTTGCTTCGACCCGCTCAGGCGACGCCTCTGCGAGGCGCTGCCGTGGAACCGCGAACAACTTTCCCCGGTGTTCGCTAGAGTGGTGCGCCGCGACGCGCCTTCCCCCGCGCGCGGCGCACTTTTTTTAGGGCGCGGCGAGCCGAAGTCAGGTCAGTGTCGCGACGTCGAGCTTCCCCGAGCGGCGCTCGACGTTGAGTCCGACCGCGCCGGAATAACGATACAGCGTCAGATCGACGGAGCTGTCCCCGACCGTGAGATTGCGAATGGAGACCCGCTCCACCCGCGGCGGCAGGTGCGGATAGCGGAAGGCGATCTGGCGCGCGGCCGCATCGATCGTCAGACCGAGAGACGCCTGCAGCATCGTGAAGACGGCCGCCGCCGACCATGCCTGCGGCGAGCAGGCCACCGGATAACTGGTCGGCGCCTTGCCCTCGCGGCGACGAAAGCCGCAGAAGAGCTCCGGCAGGCGGCTGGATTCGAAGTAGGTGGAAGCGTCGAGCTGCGCCGACAGGATCCTCACCGCGAGCTCCTTCGCGGGCGATGTCGAGAGGCCGGTCGCGATCAGGGCGTTGTCGTGCGGCCAGACCGAGCCGTTGTGATACGCCATGGGGTTGTAGGGTACCTCGCGGTCGGCGAGCGTACGGACGCCCCAGCCGCTGAAGAAGATATCCTGGCCCAGGACTCGCGCGATGGACTCGGCATGCTCCGGCGGTGCGATGCCGGCGAAGAGACAATGCCCCGCGTTGGAAGTGCGCACCCGGCACGGCTCCTTGTAGCCATCGAGGGCCAGCGCATACAGGCCGAGCTCGGGGCACCAGAAACGCGCGCGGAAGCGCTCGCGCAGCGCGTGCGCCTGCTCGCGCAGCGTCCGCGCCATATCGTCGTGGCCCAACACCTGCGCCAGTCCCGCCGCGGCGAGGCGCGCGGCGTACGCGTATGCCTGCACTTCACACAGCGCGATCGGTCCCTCCGCGATGCGGCCGTCGGCGTGAAACACCGAATCGCTCGAATCCTTCCAACCCTGCTGCGCCAGCCCGTGCGGCGTGCGTCGCTGGTACTCGATGAATCCATCGCCGTCGCGATCTCCGTAACGGTCCATCCAGGTCAGCGCCGCGCAGATGTTCGGCCAGATCGTCTCGATGAAGGCGAGGTCGTCCGTGCGCCGCCAGTATGCGCCAGCCAACATCACATAGAGCGGTGTCGCGTCCACGGAGCCGTAGTAGCGGCCGAAGGGCACTTCCCCGAGCGCGGCCATCTCGCCGCGGCGCGCCTCGTGCAGGATCTTGCCGGGCTCCGCATCGCGTTCCGGCTGATCGCGCGTCGCCTGCGTCGCCGCCAGGAACGACAGCACCCCGCGCGAGATCTGCGGCGCGAGCCAGAGGCACTCGAGCGCGGCGATGATGCCGTCGCGCCCGAAGGTGGTATCGAACCAGGGGACGCCAGCGTACGGATACAGACCCGAGCTCGTTTCCGTGAGCAGCATGTTGAGGTCCGCGGCCGAGCGTGTCAGCCAGGCATTGAGTTGCTCGTTGGACGTCTCGACGTCGCAGACCAGGCGCGAGCCGCTGGTCCGGGAGTGCTCCGCGCGGGCGAGCGCCGCCTGGAAGGACATCGCGGCTGGGCGCCGCGCTTCGATGGTGCAGGTGACCTTGATCTCGAACACCTGCTCCGAGCGGCCCTCGAGATGCGCCTCGAGCTGCAGCTCCGCGCCGGAGACGCGCTTCGGCTGCGGCTGACACTCGATCAGCGTCCGCCGCGCCACGCCGTCCAGCCCCTGATACGTCAGCTCGGCCGCATCCTCGGTGATGCGCGGCTTGTGCAGCTGGCCGCGGCGGCGCCGCTCTTCGCCACGCACCTCGAAGATGTCGGCGAAATCGGCGGCGAACTCCAGCGACAGCGAGATGTCGAGCGGCGTGCGGGTGAAATTGCGCACATGCAGGTGCTCGTAGCAGACCGCGCCCCAGATGAGCTTGGAGCGGTAGATGTGCAGCGAGCCGCGGGGCAGCAGCACGTTGCCGCCAAGATAGATGTCCGGGTTGGTGAGATCCACCCCCATTACCAGGTTGTCGCGGCGCACGGCCGAGGACAGCAGCAGCGGCCGACCACCGGCGAGCTTGAGCGCCAGCCGCGAGAGGAACCGCGTCCCCTCGTGATACAGCCCTTCCTCGTGGCGGGCGCCCGCCGCGATGTCGCCGAAGTCGTTGAACAGGCCGAAGGTGTCGTCGTGCTTGAGCACGAAGGTACGCTCCGGCACCGGCACTTCGGGCGCCAGTATGTAGAACTCCGTTGCCGCCGTGTTCACGCTCTTAGCTGACACCACCTGTCCTCGCAACTGCGGTAGATGGAGCAGTAGTCGCGCGCCATGCGCGCGGCGCTGAACCGGCGCTCGAACTGCCGCCTGCACTCGCGGCGGTCGAGGCCGCGCGCGCGCTCGACGCAGGCGACTGCTTCCTCGATGCTGGTGACGATGTAACCCGTGATCCCGGAGTCGACGACTTCCGGAACCGCGCCCCGGGCGAATGCTATCACGGGCGTGCCGCACGCCATCGCCTCGATCATCGCCAGGCCGAAAGGCTCCGGCCAGTCGATGGGAAACAGCAGCGCCAGCGCGCCGCCCAGCAGCTCTGTCTTGGCGTCCTCGTCGATCTCGCCCAGGAACTCGACGCCGGGTGCCGCGAGCAGGGGTTGTATTTCGGCGCTGAAATAGTCCCGATCGGCGCGATCGATCTTGGCCGCGATCTTGAGCGGCAGGCCTGCCCGCCGTGCGATGGCGATGGCCCGGTCCAGCCGTTTCTCCGGTGAGATACGCCCAAGGAACACGAGGTACGTTCCCGCGTCATAATGCGGACGGTGCAGCTCGAGAGGCAGGCCATGATGGACGGTTCCCGCCCAGCTCGCCCATGGCAGCGGCGCGCGCTGGGCATCGGAGATCGATACCAGCGGCATTTCCGCGAATTCGCGGTGCAGCGCGCCGAGGGCGGCGATGTCGAGTCTGCCGTGCAGGGTCGTGATCACGGGTACGGGGCAACGCCGCGCGAGCGGCAGGTGAATGCTGTCGGTATGGCAATGGATCACATCGAACAGATCGGCGCGCGCGAACACCGTCTCGACGAGCATGGTTTGCATCGCGACGGCGGCGGCCGGCTCGCGCCCCAGACGCGCCGCGTGCTCGCATACGGCCACGAGCTCCGCCGACGTGCGCGAGTCGCCGCTGGCAAACAGCGTGACCCGATGTCCCTGCCGCACCAGCTCTTCGGTCAGATAGGAGACCACCCGCTCCGTGCCGCCGTAGAGCTTTGGAGGAACGCTCTCGTAGAGAGGTGCCACCTGAGCAATGCGCAACGCCGTCTCCGATTCAGACATCGCCGCATTCACAGCAAAACGCATTCCCGTAGTGGAGCGAAACCAACGTCATGAGCATAAGCGCCGCCCCGCTCGAATCGCCTCCCGGGCCGCCGCGCGCGGGCCTCGCGGCCCCGCGGCGGCTCAGCGTGTCAGGACGCGACGCGGTGCGGGCCGCGACGCTGGCCAATGGCATGCGCGTGATCGTCTGGCCCGTGCATGACATCCCGAACGTCGCGCTGTACAACTGGGTGCGCGCCGGCAGCCGCAACGAGATGCCCGGCGCGACCGGGCTGGCGCACTTCTTCGAGCACATGATGTTCAACGGCACCGGCCGTCATCCGCCGGGGGAGTTCGACCGGCTGATGGAGGCCAAGGGCGGCGCCAACAATGCGTTCACCAGCGACGATGTGACGGTGTACCAGGACTGGTTTCCGCAGAGCGCCCTCGAGCTGGTGCTGGATCTGGAGTCGGACCGGGTGGCGCATCTCGCCTTCACCCCGGAAGTGATCGAGAGCGAGCGCGGCGTGGTCGCCTCGGAGCGCCGGCTGCGGGTCGAGGACAACAGCCATGGCCTGCTGGCGGAGCAGGTACAGGCGATGGCATTCGTCGCACATCCCTACCGCTTTCCGACGATAGGCTGGCCGGCGGACATCCAGTCGTGGCGTCTGCAGGATCTGCAGGCGTTCTATCGTACCTACTACGCACCCAATAACCTGACACTGGCGCTGGCGGGGGACGTGGACCCGGAGCGTGCGATCGCGCTGGCGCGGCGATTCTTCGAGCCCATTCCGGCGCAGCCGCCGCCGCCGCCCGTGCGTGCGGTGGAGCCGGAGCAGCTGTGCGAGCGGCGCGTGTTGATCCGGCGCAAGGCGCAGACACCCCTGCTGCAGTGCGCCTACAAGGCGCCGGCCGCGGCCGATCCGCGCGCGCCGGCGGTGAGCCTGCTGCTCTCCGCCCTGGTGGAAGGCGATGCCTCGCGGCTGCATCGCGCGCTGGTGGAGGACCGGCAGCTCGCGATCGAGGTGGGCGGGCACTGGCAGGAGGGATTCGATCCCGGACTGCTGTGGCTGTCACTGATGCTGCCGGAAGGCACCGATCCCGAGGCGGCGCGCGCGCAGCTCGATACGGAGCTGGCGGCGGTCGTCGCCGACGGCATCACCGAGGCGGAGCTGGAGCGGGCGCGCAACCTGGCAACGGTGGGACTGTGGAAGAAGCTTGCCGCCATCGACGGCAAGGCGCAGCTTCTCGGCGAATACGAGGTGTTTCACGGCGACTGGTCGCGGCTCTTCGACGCGCCGGCGCGGATCGCGGAAGTCACCGCCGACGAGGTGAGGGCCGTGGCCCATGAAATCCTCGACGAGAAGCGGCGCACGCTCGGAGTGCTGGTGCCCGCGGACGAGGCCGAGGCCGCGAATAGCTCCGTGAGCACCGGCCCATGACGGTGCGGGTACCCGAGCACGAACGGCTGTCGCTCGGCAACGGCGTGTCGCTGATCCTGGTGCCGCGCCGCGAGGTCCCGCTCGTATCGTTCAACGCCGTCCTGCGCGGCGGCGCTCTGGCCGACCCGTCCTCGAGGCCGGGAGTGGCCTCGCTGGTCGCCGGCCTGCTGGAAAAGGGCGCGGGCGAGCGCAACGCGTATGCGTTTGCCGACGTCGTCGAGGGTGTCGGCGGCAGCTTTGGAGCGGGCGCCGGTCCCGAGGCGATTACGGTGCGCGGACAGTTCCTCGCGCGCGACCAGCAGCTGATGCTGGAGCTGCTGGCGGACGCCCTGCTGCGCCCGCTGTTGGAAGGCGACGAGCTCGAGGAGCTGGCGGCGCGCCACATCGAGCTCATCAAGGCGGCCAAGGACTCCGATCCGGCGGAGCTCATCGGCACCTACGGGCGGGCCTTCCTCTTCCGCGAGCATTCGTACGGCCGGCCGGTCTTCGGCAGCGAGGCTTCGCTGGCGGCCATCGATCGCGAGGATGTGCTGCGCTACTACGAGGGGCAGTTCGGCGCCGAGCGGCTGATCCTGGTCCTGGCGGGCGACATCGATGCGGACCTGCTGGCGCGAATGGCCGCCGACAGTTTCTCCCGCTGGCCGCGCGCGTCCGCGCCGCCACCGGCGCCGGGACGTACCCGCCCCCGGCCCGGCAGGCGTGCGCTGTTGGTCGATTCCCCCGGATCGGCGCAGACCTATTTCTGGATCGGCAATGTCGGTGTCGACAAGCGATACCCGCGGCGCGCGGCGCTCGATCTGGTCAACACGCTCTTTGGCGGCCGCTTCACGTCGCTGCTCAACTCCGAGCTGCGGATCAAGTCCGGCCTGTCCTATGGGGCGCGCTCCAGCTTCGCGCGCGGCAGCGTGCCGGGAGAGTTCTCGCTGCGCTCGTTCGCGCAGACGGAAAACACCGGCAGGGCACTGGATCTCGCGTTGCGCACGCTCGCGCGGCTGAGGAGCGAGGGAGTGACCCGGGAAATGCTCGATTCCGCGCGCGCCTATACGCTCGGACAGTACCCGCTCGGTCTGGAGACCGCGGCCGATTGGGCCGCAATGCTCGCGGAAATCGAGCTATACGGTCTCGGCAGGAGCTATGTCGACGACTATCCCGCGCAGCTCGCCGCGGTCGGTGTTGCGGAAGCGCAGGCCGTGATCGAGGAAGCTTTCCCGCCGGCGGACTCGGTGGCCATCGTGGCGATCGGGGATGCGGCGCGAATCACGGCGGCGCTGAGCGAGTACGGTCCGGTGTCGCACATGTCGCTGACCGACCCCGATTTCTCGGCCGCGTGGGCCTCGGGAGACGAAAACCGCCCTTGAGGGGGGAAAGGGCGGTCTCGTCCCCCGAGCCCATTGACTCGAGTGTCAGCTCTTCGGCACCGCCGTGGTGGCGCGCGCTACCGTGAGATGCACGTTGAGGGCAGCAATGTTCCGCGCGACGAAGTCCGCCCTCGGCGCCAGCTCCCGCGCGCGCGTCAGATCCTCGGCGGCCGCCGGCTCATCCTGCGACAGCCAATGCAGGACGGCGCGGTTGGCGTAGGCAAGCGCCAGGTCCCGATCATCGGACGCGCGCAGCCCGCTCAACCACGCGGGTACGCCCAATCGTTGCTCGCTTGCCGCGCTCACCGCGGCATTGCACGCCGCATGCGCCTCCTGCCACCTCAGCGTCATGGAGTAGGCGATGCAGCGGTTGGTGTTGGCAGCCAGGGGATCGAGAGCGATGTCGCCGGCCTGACTCTTGAGCTCCTCGAGCGCGGCACCGTAGCGGCCAGCCACCACTTCGGAGCCGCCGGGAGCATCGCTGTAGGCCGAGAACACGAATCTGTGCGCTCCATCGGCGAGCGCGGCTCCGCTCGCCAATGCGAGCGCGAGGCCGGCGACGATCGCCCGCGGCCGTGATGTGGAGTCTGTACGGCAAATATTACGGCGGTATGTCGACATGACTGCGATCTCCTGACGAGGTTCGATATGACGATGTCAGGGTAAGGGCGGCGGCAGGAGTCGACAAACGAAAAGATTTGCGGCGACGGGTGAGAGTTGATCATGGGCGGAACTGCGACAGCGCCCAATCGGTCAGGGCCCGGATCTCGGGCCGGGCCGAGTCTTGCCGCCGGCTGACCAGGAAGTAGGTGTCGGCGGTTATGAATTCCGTCGCGAAGATGCTCACCAGAGAACCGGAGCGGAACCATGCGTCACAAAGGCGCGACGGTACGAGAGCCACACCGACCCCGCGCTCCGCGGCGCGGACGACCGCATACATCGTATCGAGCTCGATGACGTTCTTGGGCTCAGGCGCCTCCAGTCCGACTTGCTCCGCCCAGCTGGCCCACGCGTATGGCCGCGGCTTGTGCACGATGAGCGGCATCTCCCTGAGCACGGCACTGCGCAGCCGCGCCACCGCGGGCGCGTGCTCCGGAGCGCAGGCGGCGGTCAGCGACAACGAAAAAAGAGGCGCCGCCTGCAGTCCCTGTGGCTCGCTGTCCGCGAGCAGGATGGAGACGTCAGCGGTCGCGGGATGCAGCGAAGGCCGCGGATCGCGCGTATCGATCTGAATGTCGATCTCGCGATGTTGGGCGCAGAAGCCGGTGAGCCGCGGAATGAACAGCTCGCTCGCGAAGAAGGGAGGAAGCAGGATGCGCAGTGTGCGCCGCTGGCCGCGGCGCGCGACCTGGGCGAGCGAGCGGTCCAGCGCGGCGAGCAGCGGCTCGATCTCCTCGAGCAGAGTGACCGCGGCGGCGGTGAGGTCCAGGGCGCGTGAGCGGCGCACGAACAGCTCGACACCGAGCGCCGCCTCCAGCTCCTTCATCTGGTGACTGACCGCCGACGGTGTCAGACATAACTCATCGGCCGCGAGCTTGAAGCTGCGGTTGCGGGCGGCGACACAGAAGACCCGCAGGTTCCTGGTGGGTGGCGGGCGGGACAGGCGCATCATGCGGGCGGCGATGGTGTGGGCTTGGCACGATGATGCAAAAACGATGCCCAGTGCAGGGCCGACGGGATTTCGGGTCCGTCCGCCGGCTTCAGTACGCCACCGAGGCGATCGTATGCATCGCGGTGGACATTGAGCGGGCTCGCGCGCACCGCCGGGGCGCACGCGTCGCCGGACCCGTCACATGGGCGCGCGTTGGGATTCTGCGGGGACGAGGGCGCGGTCCAGCCACCGTGACAGGCTGGTGGCATCCAGCGCGCCGGACTGGCGCGCGAGCTCGCGCCCTTCACGGAAGAGGATCAGCGTCGGAATGCTGCGGATGCCGAACCGCCCGGCGAGCTCCTGCTGCTCGTCGGTGTTGACCTTGGCCACGCGCAGATCCGTGGCGCGCTGGGCCGCGACGCGCTCGAGTACCGGAGCCATCATCCGGCAGGGGCCGCACCAGGGTGCCCAGAAATCCACGAGTACCGGCAGCGACGCACGCTCGACGTGGGCGCCAAAGGAGGCGCCATCCAATGCCACCGGCTCGCCGGTCAGGAGCTGCGCCTTGCAGCGCGGGCACTTGGGATGCTCGCCGGCTCGTCCCTGTGGTACGCGGACCAGAGAGTGGCACTGGGGGCAGGCCACCACAACGGCGTCGGCGGGTTGGGTCTTGGTGCTCATTCCTGCTGCTTGGGGCCGGAGGAGCGGGATTCAAGCGCCGGGGCTTGGCTTCGCCGGCCGCGCCCCCATGTCACGCCTCACCGTCTCCTCAACCTTTTCCACGAGGGCTGCCTCGCTCATGGAATTTCGGGATTACTACAAGGTTCTCGGCGTGGCTCGTACGGCCGCGGCCGAGGACATCAAGAAGGCCTACCGCCGGCTCGCGCGCAAATACCATCCCGACGTCAGCAAGGAGAAGGACGCCGAGCAGAAGTTCAAGGAGCTGCAGGAAGCCTACGAGGTCCTGAAGGACCCGGAGAAGCGCGCCGCCTATGACCAGCTCGGCAGCGAGTGGAAGTCCGGGCAGCAGTTCCGGCCGCCGCCGGACTGGGCCAGCGGTTTCGAGTTCAGCGGCGGCAACCGCCCGCGCGGCGCCGGGGCCACCGGTGGCGCGCACGTGTTCGAAGAAGAGGGATTCAGCGACTTCTTCTCGTCGCTCTTCGGCGGCGCGAGCCCCTTCGGCGCCGCGGGCCGCCGGCAGCAGCCGGCCGCCGGACGGGACCATCACGCCCGCATCGACATCGACCTCGAGGAGGCTTTCGGCGGTGGCACGCGTACGCTCGACCTGAAGCGACCGGAGCTCAAGGCGGACGGAACGCTGGAGCTGCGCTCGCACACGGTCCGGGTAACCATTCCCGCCGGGGTGACGGACGGACAGCTGATTCGCCTCGCCGGCCAGGGCGAGGCGGCGCCGGGCGGCGGCCGCGCGGGCGACCTGTACCTCGAGGTGCACCTGCGCCCGCACCGGCTGTATCAGGTTGAGGGACGTGACGTCACGCTGACACTGCCGGTCGCGCCATGGGAGGCGGCGCTCGGGGCGACGGTGACGGTGCCAACACTCGGCGGGCCGGTCGACATGCACATTCCGGCAGGCGCACAGTCGGGTCAGAAGTTGCGGCTGCGAGGCCGTGGCCTGCCGGGGCAGACGCCGGGGGACGCCTACGTGCTGCTGAAAATCGTCCTGCCTCCGGCCAACTCGCCGGCGGCGCAGGCGTTGTACGAAGAGATGCGCGAGAAGCTCGGAAGCTTCGATCCGCGCGCGGACCTGCAGGGAAAATCTTGAGGAGGCCATCGCGTGACTGGTGCCGTGACCCTGCGTGACGCACAGCTCGTGGGCGACGCCGACTGGATCGCGGCGAGCGAGATGTGCCGGCTCTGCCGGCTGGAGTTGCAGGCCGTAATCGAGCTTGCCGAGCTCGGGCTGGTCACACCGCGCGGCCCTGCGCCCGAGCAGTGGCAGCTTCCTGCCGCGGCGCTGCCGCGGCTCGCGATCGCCGGCAGGCTGATGCGCGACCTCGGGATCAACGTCAGCGGGGCGGCGCTCGCCGTTGAGCTCATCGAGGCACAGCGCGATCTCGAGCGCCGGATCCGCCGGCTGGAGCTGCTGACGGTTGTGCGTTGATGGGCGCAGATCGCTCCCGGCGATTTGCGCGGCCAACCCTGCAACCTTGTCGGACCCGCGGCCCAGGGAACGGCCCTGGGCCGCTCGATGACTTGCTGTCGATCGAATTTACTGACCGAAGCCCTCGCCGCCCTGGCCGAGGTACTGCTGTTCCTCGGCGGTGTTGGTCCGTCCCAGCACCCGATTGCGGTGCGGAAAGCGTCCGAAGCGCGCCACGATGGAGCGATGCTGCTCCGCTGATTCGAGCTGGCTCGTGAACAGCCCTCGCAGCTCCGCGGGCGCTTCGTTGAGCAGTCTGCGGTAGGCGGCGACCGACTCCTCCTGCGCATCGCGCAGCTCGGCGTGCTGCAGTGGCATGTAGAAGAAAATCCTCTCGACCGGCGTCAGCGCGGCATCGGCCGCCGACTGCATTCCCGAAAGCGTCAGCGCCAGGGCTTCCCGGTCGCTCGCAAAGGCACGCTCGGTGCCGCGATGGACGTGGCGTGGGAATTGATCCAACAACAGGATGAGGGAGAGGCGGCGCCGCGGGCTGTCCGCCCATGCCGCGAGCTCGCCGGCGGCGGCGCGCGCGGTCAGATCGCCGAAGCGTGAGCGGATGATCTCATCCGCCTCCTCGGCGGCGCTGCCGAACCAGAGCGCGAGCCGCTGCTGCACGCCTTCGGGCTGCAGCGGCACCCTGCCGAACCAGAACCGCCGCACCTCCAGGGCTTCGTCCATGAGAGGCTATTCTACTGGCGCAGATCGCTCCCGGCGATTTGTGCGGCTCACTCGCACAGGCTCTCGAGGTAGCCTTGCGCGACCGGTGACAGCCGCTTGAGCGCGAGCGCACGCGCCTTCGGCGCGTCGACGATGTATTCCAGCGGACCCGAGACCAGCATCTGCCGGATGCGCGGATGCCGCGCGGACGCCCGTGCCATCTTGTTCAGCACGGTGAAGCCGCGGTTGATCTTGTCTCGGGAGGCCCGGTTCTGCTCGATCGACCGGGCCAGATACTGACCGAAGCGCGCGTAGAGAAAGTAATCGTCATCCCCGACCTGGAAGCGCGCCTCGGCGAAAAAATCGGGGAAGTTCTTCTCGAGATACGAGTTGACACCGCGAAGAGAGGGCCCAGGGTCGCTGTCAGTCGACGCTTTGCTCGTCTTCATGTAGCTCGTCACACCTCCAAAGGGTCCGGACGGCCATCGCTGGACGTCGCAGGCGGCACCACACCCCACGACGCGGCGCGGATGTTGAGCTACCTCGCGCTCCATTGCAATACCTGTGCTGTCAAAAACCGAAGTCCGTTCGAAAGCAATTCACAAAGCGGCCCGAGGACGGCCTCGGGCCGCGAAATCAAACCCGGTCACAGGGCCGCGTTGCTCGGCCATCCTGGGTCTCGGCCCTTTGGGCCCGGCGCCGCGCGGGCGCGCGCGCCCGTCCAAAATCGCTCCTGACGATTTTCTCGCGCAAATCGCCTGCAGCGATTTGCGCCAGATAAAAAAAACCCGCTGAGTTTCCTCAGCGGGTTGATTTTTGATTAGAGGACCTGATCCGATCGATCGCTGTCAGCTTGCGTCACGGACATCTATTGAGTCGGCTGAAACGCTGGAGCCTCTGCCCCGGCCCAATCTCAAAGGCCCGCGTGTCAATCCACGCGTTGGATCGTTCCGGACAACCGCTGCAAAAGTTGCGGCTGCCATCACCCGTGCCCGCGTCGACCTCCGGATTTCTGCTTCATTATCCTCCGCAAGTATTGGCGTGTGCGCATCACCCGCTGCTCTCTCGCCTGAAATCATACCGATTCCAGCTTGACTTTATCGTTGTAATTGGGCAACAGCGGGGTGTCCGCCAGCGGCAGCCGCACCCCGAAACGCGCGCCTTGCCCATCCGGCAGATCCGCTGCCGCGACGCCGCCGCGGTGGTATTCCGCGATCAGCCGCACGATGTAGAGGCCGAGCCCGAAGTGCGGCCGGCTGTCACTGCCGCTGCGCGACTGCCAGAGCGACTCGAAGAGCCGCCCGCGCGCTTCGGGTGCGAGCGGCGGCCCCGGGTTGTCGACTTCGAGCACGGCGGCGGCCGGCTCGCGCCGCAGGCGCACCGTGATCGTGGCGCCGGCAGGACTGAAGTCGACCGCATTGTCGATCAGCTTGTCGAGAAGCTGCACGACCAGGTCGGGCGCGCCCTCGATCTCGAGCGGTTCCGGTGCGATCTCGGTCGCGAAGCGGCGTTCCGGAAACGCGACGCGGTACGCACTGACAGCCGATGCGATCACGGGCGTCAGGTCGAAGCGCGATTTCTCCGCATTGCCGATGGCTTCCTCCACCCGGGTGGCGGCTCCCATCGCCACCAGAATGGCGGCCAACCTGTCGCTGCCCTGGCGCGCCCGCTCGAGGTATTGCCGCGCGCTGGGCGAGACGTCTTCCGATTCCAGATTCTCGACCGATGAGCGCACGATGGTCAGCGGAGTGCGGATCTCATGCGCCAGCTTGCCAGCCAGCGAGCGCAGGTAACCGGTGTATTCGTTGAGCCGCCCCATCAGGCGAGAGAAGCTGCGTGCCACGTCTCCGAGCTCATCCGGCGCATCCGTTTCCGGGAATCGCGTCACCAGCCCTTCCCGGGTCAGCGCGGACTCGCTCGCCCGGCGTAGTCGCGACAGCCGCAGCGCCAGATGAGCCGCGAATACGAATGTGACAATAACCGCGATCGCGCTGGTGACCAATGTCACGTCCAGCATGCGGGTCAGCGCGCGATCCCGCAGCCCTTCCCAGCGATTCGCGGCCTGTGTGACCTGCAGCTCACCGATCACCGCGTGGTGGCCGGCGTCGTAGATGGGTGCGGCGGAGGCGATGAATTGCGGCTCGCCGCGGCGATCCACGAACCGCCGATAGAGCTGTGTCAGGATGCCGGGCTCCGGCGCCAGCACTCCCGGCACCGCGAGCTCGTCCGACTGCGCCAGGACGGACCCGCCCGGCGTGGTCAGCGACAGCCGCATTCCCGGCTGCATGAACTGGGCGAGATACGGCGTCAGCGTTGGCGAGGCGACGATGAGCCGCCCCTGCGTGTGCAGATCGTCGCTGCGCAGCGTTCCGTAGCTCAGGGGGGTCGCGCCACGGTGATCGCGATCGTCCAACAGGACGCCGAACTGCGCCCCCACCATCGAAAGGGGCATGGCGATCTCGATGTCGTAGCCCCCGGGCGCCGGCTGGAGGGCGCCCACGATGCGCGGGTCCTCCACGGCGGTTTCCTCGCCGTATTCACCGGCTTCGACGCGGCGGGCAATGATAGGTCCCGCGCCCGTCAGCGCCAGAAACACCTGCTCCTGGGTGCCGTCGGGATCCTCGTAACCGATCCACACCCGTTCGCCCAGCGCGGAAGAGTCGAGCGGGTCGGCCCCGGGCGCGTCGAACACCAGGTGCGGATCGCGCACGTGCAGCAGCACATAAAGCATCCTGTCGTAGATGCCGGTGAGGATGCCGAGCTGATGCGGGGCCGTGCCGTAGTACCGCCATGCGGTTGGGGCACGCGGCCAGTCATCCGGGTAACCGTCGATATAGGGAGGAGCCGCCAACACCAGCGGCGTGAGGTCGTCGGGGCCGTTCCTGGCGGGTGCCGCCTCGCCCGGATTGCGGTAGAGCAGGTCCGTCCGGCCCTGGAGCGAGGCGGCGATCGTCTCCGACACCGCCTGCAGCGAGTGCTGCTCGCTCTCCCGCAGCGCGGCTTCCATTTCGCGCGCGTAGCGAATGCCGTCCCAGGGCAGCACCAGCGTCGCAAGGCCGAGCAGCAGCAGCTTCAGTCGCAGCGACATCGCCGGCTCACTCGACCCAGCGGTAACCCATGCCGTAGACGGTCTGCAAAGCGTCGAAGGCCGGATCAATGCTCTGGAACTTGCGCCGGATTCGCTTCACGTGTGACGTGATCGTATTGTCGTCGAGGACGACGTTGGCGGCGTCCATCAGCTGCTGTCGATTCTTCACGTGTCCCGGATGACGTGCCAGCGCGTGCACCATCCAGAACTCCGTCAACGAGAGCAGGACCACCTTCCCATCCCATTCGGCGCGCATGCGCTCGACATCCAGCGCCAGCGGTCCGCGGCAAAGCCTCTGCTCCTGTTCGTCGGGCGGCCTGCGCAGTGCGTCGACGCGGCGGAAGAGCGCGTTCACGCGCGCGATGAGGTGCGCGAGGCTGAGATCCTTGGTCAGGAAGTCGTCCGCCCCGAGGCGCAGCCCCGATACCGCGTCGAGCTCCGAGTCGCGCGCGGTGAGGAAGATGATGGGCAGCTCCGCCGACAGCGACCGCAGCTGCCGGCAGAGCTCGAAGCCCCCCTCGGGCTCGTCTTCGAGCGAGATGTCGATGACCGCCAGGTCGGGCAGCCGCGCGGCGAAGGCTGCCATCGCCTGTGCCCGGGTGCCGAACGCGCGTACGACGTAGCCCTCGCGCGTGAACGCGGCGGCGTAGTTGTCGCGGATGGCCGGCTCGTCTTCCACGATCGCGATCAGGCGCTTCATGGCCGGGATTATAAGGCGTCGCACGCTCGCGGCCGTGGCCGGGTTCCGGCTGCGCTGGTATCGTTCCGCCGCCTATGAAAATACCCGAGATCCTGATCGTCGAGACCCTCCACCAGCCCGGCAGCCTCGCCAAGGTGCTGCTGGTGATCGCCGAGGCCGGTCTGACCATCGAGCATCTGGTTGCGCTGCGCCGCGATCAGGGGCGGACGCTCTGGGAGATCACCCTGGAGATGGACGAAGAGGCGGATCGGCGCCTGTACGAGCGCATCGATGCCCTGCCCACGGCGCGCTTCGTCGGCAAGTCAGACCGCGTCTTCAACCGCCACCGCGGTGGCAAGATCCGCACGATCGCCAGTCTGCCGATCAACACCCTGCAGGTGCTGCGCGATATCTATACGCCCGGGGTCGCCAGGGTGTGTCTGGCGATTCAGAAGGATCCTCAGGCGGCGCGCGAATTCACCAGCGTCGACAGTACCGTGGCCGTCGTCACCAACGGGACGGCGGTGCTCGGGCTCGGCAACATCGGCCCGCTCGCCGGACTGCCGGTGATGGAGGGCAAGGCGGCGCTGTTCGCCGACCTCGTCGGCCTGTCAGCGGTGCCCATCCTGATCGAGGAGCGCCAGCCCGATCGGGTCGCGGACCTCATCGCCCGCATCCACCTGTCCTTCGGCGCCATTCAGCTCGAGGACTTCGCCGCGCCGGAGTGCTTCGAGATCGAGCGCCTGCTGCGGGAGCGGCTGCAGAAGCCCGTTCTGCACGACGACCAACACGGCACGGCGGTGGTGGCACTGGCGGCGCTGACCAACGCTGCGCGCCGCGCGGGCAGGAGCTGGGAAGAGAGCGTGATAGGACAGATCGGGCTCGGAGCCGCCGGCCTGGGTATCGTGCGTCTGTTACGCGCGGGCGGCGCGACGCGCGTGCTCGGTGCGGACCGCAATCCGGAAGCCGTGGCGCGCCTGGTGGCCCTGGGCGGCGAGGGCGCGACGCTCGAGTCCATCATGCAGCGCGCCGACATCGTGATAGCGACCACCGGCGTCAAAGGCCTGATCAAGCCGGAGTGGGTCCGTCCGGGTCAGGTGATCCTGGCGCTCTCCAATCCGGACCCGGAAATCGAGCCGCTGATCGCGCGCGAGCGTGGCGCGGCATTCGCCGCCGACGGCAAAGGCATCAACAACGTGTTGGCCTTCCCGGGACTCTTCAAGGGAGCGCTGGCCGCGCGCGCGCCTCGGTTCACTGACGCGATGCTGATGGCCGCCGCAGGCGCCATCGCCGAGCAGGCGCAGGACGATGCGCTGGTGCCGGACCCGCTCGACAAGTCCATGCACGAGCGGGTAGCGGCGGCGGTGCTGGAGGCTGCCGAAAGCAAGTAGTCAAGCGTGCCAGAGCCGTCCCTGGCACGCGAGATCGAACGAGAACGACGGTTGGCTGCTCAAGCCGCCGCAGGCGCGTTTGAGCCAATAAACCCACTTCCGATGAATCCTTTCAGCTTGCCGAGCGCATTCGACTCGATCTGACGGATGCGCTCCGCGGACACGCCGTACTTGTCGGCCAGCTGGTGCAGCGTCGCCTTGTCCTCGGTCATCCAACGGCTCTGCACGATGTCGCGGCTGCGATCGTCCAGCTGCTCGAGCGCGTCATGCAGACGCGTTGACGAGTCGTCTTCCCACTCCGCGCTTTCCACACGCTCCGCCGGATCAGAGTCCGGCGCGGGCAGGTAGGCCGCCGGACTGTAGATCTCTTCCTCGTCCGATTCCGGAGTCGGATCGAAAGACATGTCGCGCGCCGCCAGGCGCTTCTCCATTTCCGTCACTTCGGTCGGCGTCACGCCGAGATCGCGCGCCACGGCCGCGGTCTCTTCCGCCGACAGCCAGGTCAGGTTCTTCTTCAACCGGCGCAGGTTGAAGAACAGCTTGCGCTGCGCCTTGGTGGTGGCGATCTTGACCAGGCGCCAGTTGCGCAGCACGTACTCGTGGATCTCCGCACGGATCCAATGCACCGCGAAGGACACCAGCCGGACGTTGAGCGCGGGGTCGAAGCGCTTCACGGCCTTCATCAGGCCCACGTTGCCTTCCTGGATCAGGTCGCCGACCGGCAGCCCGTAACCGCTGTAACCGCGCGCGATGTGCACCACGAAACGCAGGTGCGACAGCACCAGCGTGCGGGCGGCGTCGAGGTCCTCGTGGAAGCGGAAGCGCTCCGCCAGGTCGCGCTCCTCGTCCCGGGTCAGCACCGGGATTCGGCTGACGCGATCGAGGTACGCATCCAGGCTTCCCATCGGACCGGTGAGCGCCAGATCACCGGCGCGCGCGATCAATGCGGTATTTACGGTCATGCAGTCTCCAGATCTCGCTTGGGCAGGCATTTTAGCAGTCATGGTCTTGGAGTGCTAAGGCGCCTGGAAGTTCCCCGGACCATAGCCTTTTCCCCTTGTCGCACAGAAGCTTGCGCCAATGTCGCGTCCGCGGGAATCCCCCATAGGAGGGGTCCTTCAGCCCACCTGGAGGACCACTTTGCCCTGAGCGTGGCTATTCTCCAGCTGCTCCTGGGCCTGGGCCGCTTCCTGCAGCTCGAACACGGCCGATACGTGGGGATGCACGCGCCCCTCATCAATGAGCCGGCCGATCTCGATCAGCTCGGCCCGATCCGGGTGGGCCATGAACCGTTCCGCGCGCGCATGGTGCTCCCGGGCCTTGGCTTCCGATGGCTGCGCCAGCGAGGAGATCATCGTGCCGCCGTCCTTGAGTACCGCCCAGGAGCGCTCTTGGGTGTCGCCGGCGATGAGGTCGAGGACCAGGTCCACGTCCTGGACCTCGTCCTCGAAGCGCTCCCGCTTGTAGTCGATCACCTGGTCGGCGCCCAGGTGCTTTGCGAAATCCACGTCCTCGGTCCCGACGGTGGTCGCGACGGTAGCTCCTCTGGCCTTGGCGAACTGCACGGCCAGGTGGCCGACGCCGCCCGCACCGCCGTGGATCAGAACGCGCTGACCGGCCTGCAGATGACCATGATCGAAGAGGCCCTGCCAGGCGGTCAATCCCGCGAGCGGGACCGCGGCCGCGGCTCGGTAGTCGAGCTGGCCCGGCTTAGGCGCGACCAGGTCGGCGCGCACGGTGACGTATTCGGCATAGCCCCCCGGTCCGCCGTCGAGCATGGCGTAAACGGTATCGCCCTCCTTGAAGTCTTGCACGGCCCGGCCGCAGCGCTCGATCTCACCCGATACGTCCCGGCCGAGCACCTTCGGCAACTGGTCCTGCTTCACCATAGGGTACTTGCCGGAGCGGATCTTGTAATCCACCGGGTTGACGCTGGCGGCGCGCACCCTGATCAGCACTTCGTCGTCCTTGGGCACTGGCTTCTCGACGTCGGCGAGCTCGAGCACCTCGGGGCCGCCAAAGGTGCGGATGCGCACGGCTTTCATGGTGGTCATTGCAGCCTCCGGATGGATCTTGCGCGCGATGGCAGAATCAATCCCGCCGGGCGGTGGCGGTTCCCCGCGGAGCGGAAGAGTTTCATGCCCGAGTTGCCTGAGGTCGAGACGACGCGACGCGGGCTCGAGCCGCACGTCGCCGGCCGCCGCATCGTGGCGCTCACGATGCACGAGCCGCGGCTGCGCTGGCGCGTGCCGGACGACCTGCCGGCAAAGCTCGCCGGCCAGCGCATCAGCGGCACGGGACGGCGTGCCAAGTACATCCTGATCGCCCTTGAGTCGGGGACGCTCCTGGTGCATCTCGGCATGTCGGGCAATCTGCGGGTTCTTCCGGCGGGCACGCCGCGCCTGGTGCACGATCACTACGACCTGCTGCTCGACTCCGGCAGCACCCTGCGATTCAACGATCCGCGCCGTTTCGGCAGCCTGCACTACACGAGCGGCGATCCGAGCCGGCATCCCCTGCTGGCCCGCCTCGCCCCGGAGCCCTTCGATCCGAGCTTCGATGCGGACTACCTGTGGCGCGTCACGCGGCGCCGGCGGGCTTCGATCAAACAGGTGCTGATGAACAGCCGGCTGGTCGTCGGAGTCGGGAACATCTATGCGAGCGAGACGCTCTTTCGGGCGCGCATCAGGCCGCGGCGGCGGGCGCAGAGCCTCTCCCGGGAGGAGGCCGCGCGGCTGGTGAAGGCCGTGCGCGCGGTGTTATCCAAGGCCATCAAGGTCGGCGGCACCACTTTGCGCGACTACGTCGGCGCGGACGGGCAGCCCGGATATTTCAGGCAGAAATTGTATGCGTACGAGCGCAAGGAGTGCCGGGTATGCGGCTCGGCGATCCGCCGGCTGACCCAGCAGGGAAGATCCAGTTACTACTGTCCAACGTGTCAGAAATGACCGTCGGGGCGTCTCATTTGGGCTTGCGGTGCTTCTTGAGCTCCGCTTCCACGATCGGATGGACGAACTCGCGGACGTCTCCGCCCAGCACGGCGATCTCCCGTACCAGCGATGATGATATGAACGTGAACTGCTCCTGCGGCGTCAGGAACACCGTCTCGATGTCGCGATCCAGATGCCGGTTCATGTTGGCGAGCTGGAACTCGAACTCGAAATCGGAGATGGCGCGCAGGCCGCGGATGATCACCGTGGCGCCGTGCCGGCGCGCGAACTCGATGGTCAGCTCGGAATAGCCGAGCACCTCGACGTTCGGCAGGTCGTTGAGAACGCGCCGTGCGAGGTCGATCCGCGCATCGAGCGGAAACATGGGCGCCTTGTTGGGATTGGAAGCGATGGCCACGATGACGCGGTCGAAGACACCCGCCGCGCGGCGCACCAGATCATGGTGCCCGTTGGTGATCGGGTCGAAGGTGCCCGGATAGATGGCATTGCGGCTCATTCGATGCTGCTCCCCCGCGCGGCTCGCGAGTAGAGATGATACCCGACCTCGCCGGCGCGCTTTGACTTGAGGGGCGTCCAGCCGGCCGGCGTGCGGGGCCTGGCATCGCGGCCCGCCTTCGCGTCAGCGGCGCATTCGATGTAGATGAGCGCTCCCGGGGACAGCCACGCGCCGCGCTCCAGTGCCGCCAGGCTCTCCTCGAGCAGGGACGAGGCGAAAGGCGGATCGAGAAAGGCGATATCAAACGCTGCGGCGGGCGTGCGATCGAGAAAGGCACGGGCGTCGGCAATCTCGACGCGCGCGTCATGGGCGCCCCATTCCGCCAACCGCGCCGAGATCTCGCGGCCGGCGGCCGCGTCGCGCTCGACGAAAGTCACGTGCGCGGCACCCCGCGACAGCGCCTCCAATCCCAATGCCCCGCTTCCCGCGAAGAGGTCGAGGCAGCGCGCGCCGGGCACGCGAACAGCGAGCCAGTTGAAGAGTGTCTCGCGGACGCGGTCCGGTGTGGGACGGATTTCCGGCGACGGCGGAAAGCGCAGGCGCCGCCCGCGCCAGGCGCCGCCGATGATCCGCAACGTCCGGGCGGAGGCCCCGCGAGCGGAGGCAGTGGGACGGCTCAAGGGGATGCTCTCACTCCCCGCTACGATACACTACGGATACCCATGTTCGGACGCAAACCCAAAGACGGCGCCGCGGAGGCCGAGGAGCGCCAAGGCTTCTTCAAGCGGCTGCGCAGCCGGCTGAACCGCGGCGATTCCTGGCTGACCTACGATCTGGCCAACCTCTTGAAAGGACGGCAGATCGATGCCGAGATCCTGGAAGAGCTGGAGACGCGACTGCTCACTGCCGATGTCGGCGTCGAGGCCACGGAAGACATCCTGGCGAGCCTGCGCAAGCGCGTCGCGCGCAAGGAGCTCAGTGACGTTCAGGCACTGATCAACGCTCTGCGCGATGCCATCGTCGAGATCCTCGAGCCCTGCGCCCGGCCGCTCACGATCGATGCCGACCGCAAGCCGTTCGTGATACTGGTCGTCGGCGTCAATGGCTCCGGCAAGACCACCACCATCGGCAAGCTCGCCCGGCGACTGGCCGACGACGGACGCAGCGTCGCGCTGGCGGCGGGCGACACTTTTCGCGCGGCCGCGATCGAGCAGTTACAGGTCTGGGCGGAGCGCTCCGGTGCGGGATTCATCGCACAGCGCGCCGGCGCGGATCCGGGCGCCGTGGTTTTCGACGCCATGCAGTCCGCAACCTCGCGGGGGACGGACGTGCTGTTGGCGGACACGGCGGGCCGGCTGCACAGCCAGTCGCATCTGATGGAGGAGCTGAAGAAGGTCAAGCGCGTCGTGCAGCGCGTCGAGGCTTCCGCGCCGCACGAAGTGCTGCTGGTCCTCGACGCCAACCAAGGTCAGAATGCGCTGTCGCAGGCCATCCAGTTCCACGAGGCGATCGGCGTGACCGGTATTGCGCTCACCAAGCTCGACGGCACCGCCAAGGGCGGCATCGTGATCGCCATTGCGCGCCGGTTGGGGCTGCCGATCCGCTTCATCGGCATCGGCGAGCAGCCGCAGGACTTCGGGGAGTTCGACGCCCGGGCGTTCGCGACCGCGCTGGTCGAGGGGCCGCGCGAGCCGTGATTCTCTTCGAGCGCGTCAGCAAGCGCTACCCCAATGGGCGGGAGGCCCTGACGAATGTCAGCTTCAGGGTCGAGAGCGGGGAGATGGTGTTCCTCACGGGCCGTTCCGGAGCCGGCAAGAGCACCGTGCTGAAGCTGGTCGCGCTCCTGGAGCGGCCGAGCCGCGGCACCGTGACCGTGAACGACAAGAGCACCGGTACGTTGAAGGCGCGCCACATTCCGGCTTTCCGCCGCCAGATCGGTGTCGTTTTCCAGGACCACAAGCTTCTGGTCGATCGCCCCGTGTTCGACAACGTCGCGCTGCCGCTGGTCGTTGCCGGCTCGCCGCTCAAAGAGATCGACAAGCGCGTGCGCGCCGCGCTCGATCAGGTGGGCCTGCTCGGCAAGGAGCGGATGCTGCCGGCGGAGCTTTCCGTCGGCGAGCAGCAGCGCGTTGGAATCGCGCGCGCCGTGGTCAGCAAGCCGCCGCTCATCATCGCCGACGAGCCGACAGGCAATCTCGACCCCGATCTCGCCCTGGAGGTGATGCGACTCTTTCGCCGCTTCAGTGACGTCGGCGTCACGGTACTGGTGGCGACCCACGACCACCACATCGTGCGCGAGCTCGCCAAGCGGGAGATCGTGCTCGCGAGCGGCGAGGTTCAGGCGCAGAGCGGCGACGAGAGCCCCGGCGCGCTGCCGCACCTGGTGCCGCGGCGATGATGACACCAGCCATCCTCGGTACGCGGCACGCACAGGCCCTGCTCGGCTCCCTCGGACGGCTGAAGCGCAATCCGCTCGCCACCGCGCTCACTTTGCTCGTCATCGGCCTGGCACTCGCCCTGCCGGCGGCGCTCGGACTGTTCGTCACCAACGCACAGTCGGCCACGGGTGGCTTCAGCCACGCCGTGGATATGTCGGTCTATCTCAAGACCGACGTGCCGCTCGCCAAGGCGCAGCAACTGGCGGTCAGCGCGCGGCAACGTCCGGATGTCGGGCAGGTGACGGTGATTCCCGCCGACCAGGGGTTGGACGAATTCCGCAAGTATTCGGGATTCGGCGCCGCGCTCGATGCGCTCAAGTCGAACCCATTGCCGAACGTATTGCACGTCGTACCG
>Ga0335075_10001083_pt1 | contig 45791 bp, 36 predicted proteins | sample Lox_Sample_24_FD_206723 | JGI IMG/M metagenome (GOLD analysis project Ga0335075, IMG submission 206723) | Soil microbial communities from Loxahatchee National Wildlife Refuge, Florida, United States - Lox_Sample_2.4 | ecosystem: Environmental > Terrestrial > Soil > Wetlands | place: USA... | reverse complement strand
CCGCAAACAGATCGGAACACGGCAACAGGCGTATCCGGACGATTCATCCTGTGTCGCGGTAAGTTCCCACTCCGCGGCAAGGTTGTCTTCAGCCTGAAAGATGGAAACTATTTTCATCGACGCGTCTGGCTGGAGTTCACGCGATTTAGAAAAGAAGTCGATCAAGCGCTCTTTCTCGGTAAACTCGATCCCCAACGCATGATCAGTAAATGTAAACCGGTCAGCAAACTGATCAACAGCGTCAGAAATCTGTTCTTTGTTTAGAGCAGTAACTACAGAACGCACGACCGGCTCCGCGGCGTCCATCGTAATTAATGGAATTGTTGAACTGACCACATCGGTACCCATGAATAATTCACTCTCCTTCTTTGTCCTATCTACAACGTCTACCTCGCCTCTCTCTTGTCTTCCTCAGAGACGGACGATTAGTTCTGCCACCGTCGACTAGTCCAGACCTTCTACCAGCAGGCCCGCACCGTTACGGCGGGAGCTGACTGATAAAGTCGCGGGTGAAGATCGCGGCCTGAATGGAAGGCCGAAATTCGGACTGCTGGGCACGGCAAGCTCCTGTATAACCATGGGTCCGGCGAGATAGGCAGCTCGGCCCGCTCGAACCGAACCACGAAAAGCCTCGGCCATTTGCACCGGCTCCATGGCGCGAGAAACGGCTGTGTTGAGAAGCACGCCATCGAAGCCCCATTCCATGACCTGACAGGCATGCGATGGAAGACCGATGCCTGCATCGATAATCAGGGGAATGCCGGAGACACGCTGACGCAATTCGCGCAGTGCTGAGGGATTGCGCGGGCCGCAGCCGGTGCCGATCGGAGCAGCCCACGGCATCAGTACCTTGCAGCCGGCATCCATCAATCGCCTGCACAAGACCCAGTCTTCGGTGCAATATGGTAAGACATCGAATCTGTGAGCGCCGGAGTAAAAATAGACCACATCGCAGCGCGGTGGCGAACTGGAGGTAGAGCGCACCGTAGTCCTCAGGCAGCATGTACTGGCCATCGGCTTCTTCGCCTATCTCGATGTAGGAGATGGGGTACTTGTGATTTTCGAGGTAGCGAATTTCGGCTGCGGCATTGTCTGGCGTTTCGTAGAGCAGAGCGACCGGCATTATGGCCGGAAGACCGCGGGTGACGCCGCTTTGATAAAAGAGATCGAAGCCGACTTGAGCTTCTTTGGTGTTCACTGGGCTGTCGGCGGTGTGCCAGGGATCGATGGAGGAGGAGAAGGTTGCGGTCTGCTCCTGGTCGGCTGTGTGGCGAAGGAGATCGTGAAACGCGCCGTCTTTGGACATGGTGCCGAGGTAGAGCTCTTTGATGGCGTAGCCGACGCAGTTTCTCGGATCGGAAGAGCCGTGAGTGTCGCAGGTGTTCGAGGATTTCGTCATCCAGATGCGGACGAAGCGGAGGCGGACGGGGAGATCGGAGAGCATGTGGGTTGCCATGCCGCCATGGGCTGCGGTGACGACCCCGTGAGGGAACGTAACCCAGGAGCCTCGGGTGGGGATGTGGATGGGATCGAGGCCGGTCCAGTATTGGAGGACGTAGTCGGTGGCGTAGGGGTCGGCCCAGGAGATCTTGAGCCAATCGACAAGCTCTTCGCGCGAGAGGTCGACGATGACCCATTGCGGATGGAGCGAATCGTCTTCACCGGTGAAGCGGCTGCTGAGATAAGGATTGCTCTTCCAGTATGTGTTCTCGTCGCCGTCGGTGATGCGTGAGAAGCCGATATTTCCGGTGCCATCGTTGCGGGTGACGCCGCGATGCGGCAATGCGTAACCGAACGAGTGGCGGATAAAACCGCTCGATGTAGTGGAGCCGGTAAAGTAACCCTGGCGACCGGAAGGATCGCTCCAGGTGCCTTCGGGGTTCCAGTGCCAGGCTTCGACAGCGAGGTCAGTGTTCTGGCGATAGGTGACGGGCCGCCAGCCGGACTCTAGGACAGGCGGCAGCGCCTGTTTCGTCAGATCGTGATCGATTGCATCGACGGGGATGCGGTCGACTCCAGCCCCGACGGAATCCCGCGGGTTGATGGTGTTGACGGACTCGCTGTGTCGATGCGTACAGTTTGTGCAATCAACGACGTGGTGAAAACCAGGAGACTAACGATGCCTGCAGACTTAAAAAGATTCCGATACGGTTGCATTCTGATCTCGTAAGAAAGAGTTTGGCGACTTTCGAGAAAGTCACGCGCACTTCGTTTCGGCTTGGACACCAACAGCATTTCAGCCGATAAATTTTTCAAGACTGTGGCCGCTAAAACTCAGGCGACCATCATCATAGCTTGATTCTGATTTCGCCGGTGCCGAGGTTCCGTCCTGTTTTTCGCGTCATCCTTGGTCGTATCGATGTTGTTGCAGTAGGTGTCGCTCCATGCGTTGAAGATTTTGAAGTTCTCCATTCGGCAGACACGCATGTTGATATCCTCTTAAAGTCCTCGGTTATGAAAAACTACTGCGTATGTGCTGGCTCAAGAGTCTTCGACGGTATTTGCCGGTCGCAACTTTAGTTTTCACCATCCCCGTTATGTCTCGTGGACAGGCAACCCCGACCGTTCCTGATTGGGCTTTGCCTGGTTCGGCAACACATGAGCAGGTTCCACCTCCCGCAGATTTCCATCGACCGAGCAGGGTTCTTCCCAGCCCAATCGGCATCTTTGACGAACAGGCCGATGTCGGAGGCGCGCTCGTGCCCGGCAGCGCCAGCTATGATCCGGCGACGAAGCAGTATACGGTCACCTCGGCCGGATACAACATCTGGTATCAACGCGATGAGTTTCGTTTCCTCTGGAAAAAGATGTCCGGCGACGTTTCGCTCGCCGCTGACGCCAGCTTTCCCAATCCCAAGGGCTATGACGACCGCAAGGTAGTCCTGATCATTAGACAGAGCCTGGACGACGACTCGAAAGAGGCGATGTTGGGAGAACACGGTTCGGGCATGATTCATCTGGCGCAGCGCTCGGAACAGGGAGCGCAGATGACTGATATGCAGTTCCGGTTTGGCGGGACCGTGGGCGGAGTGATGGCCAAGCGCATTGGCATTGAGAAGCAGGGGGACGAAATCGCAATTTTCGTCAGCCTGAAGGGTGAACCTCTGCATCAGTTCGGACCACCGATCATGCTCCATTTCGAGGCGCCGTTCTATGTCGGCATCGGTTTTTGTTCCCATCTCCCGATAACGACCGATACGGCGGTTTTCTCAAACGTGGTGCTTAAGAATCCGGCGGCCAAAGCCGAATAGCAACACTTTGATTGCTTCAGCCTAAAGGAGTGTGTTCCATTTATGAAGATCTCTGCGTCATCCCCGCGATTCTGCTCCCAACTCGTGGCAGTCGCATTTTCTCTCGTTGTCTTTTCCGGTGCAGCCGGTGCCGCGGAGGCACCGCTGCGTAGTCGTATTTATGTCTATGACCTTCGCACACATGGGCGGAGTAAGTATCCGACCTGTTGCTAAACGAGTACATCTCTTTGTAGCGGCATCGGCATCCCACTCTTCGTCGTTTGTTCAGTGCAGCGACAAGGCCCACGCCTTCCGCCGTTAAGCAAGTTCGTAACCTCTATCGTTAACAACGGGCTGCCGGCTTCCTGGGGCCGCGGAGAACCCATGATCACAACTCGTTTCCTTCCCCTCGCGTTAATTCTCGGCTCGTTAATCCCTATACAGGCGCAGCACAAGGTGATTTACAACTTTGGTGCTAATGGAGACCCATCGTGCCCCTCACACGAGACAATCTCACAGTCGCCTGGGGGCAATCTCGTCAGCACAAACCACAGCGGTCGGCACGAAGCAAAATTTCCCTTTCAGGGTCAAGCCGGAAGGGGCCAAATTCGTAAAGATCTTTCACTCTTTGGCTCTCGCACAAGCATTGGGAGTGTCTCCCGCTTTAGCGGCGGGGGGTTTAACGTGATCCGAAGCCCGCGGCAAAGACTTGCCGACGCACTTCTCAGGCACGTCGAACCTCCCATCTTTTCAACGCAATCCCCGTCTGCAAAACTATCATTCGCACGGTTCAATTCCCGCCCGGTGCATCAAAAATGATTGCCTCCGTAATCCAGAACTGGTTTCCGCTTCTTATACCCATTTTGAGGGCGAATCGTCCCTTTGCGTCCACGATTCGATTTGATTTCGCGTGCAATAGGGTGGATTCGACTTCCATTCTGACTTATTCGCCCATAATTTATTTTCTTCTCTCTCGAAGAGATTTATTGCCTGCATGTCCGGGCGGCGTTATGCTGTTCGACCATGCTCGATCAAGCATGTAGATCCCTCGTTGATCGCGAATACATCACCAATTACCTGACCGCCCACGCGCCATGGTGTGAGACGCACGGCGCAGGTGGAAACTACCTTGGGATGGGTAGTCTCTACTATGCGCTGGTGTATGTGCTTAAAGCACGGACGGCAGTTTGTCTGGGATCGGGTGGAGGGTTCGTGCCCCGGCTCATGCGACAGGCGCAGCGCGATCTGGGCATCGCGGACACAGCCCAGACCATTCTGGTGGACGGAAATCTTCCAGAAAGAGGATGGGGATCGCCGGCGTGGCTATCTGAGGATTCGTTCTTCCGCCGTGAATTCCACGATATTGAGCTCGTTCTGAAGACGACGCGAGAGGCGGCGGAGCAGATCTTCGCGCCGGCGAGCACTAGCATTGACTATCTCCACATCGACGCCGATCACACATTTGAGGGCGGCCTGGAAGATTTCATGATCTACCGCCAGTTTCTCAATCCCGGATCGTTGGTCACCCTGCACGATACGCGATGGCCAGGGGCGGGCATCCGCAGCGTGCTCGACTATCTGCGCACACGCCTTGATTGCGAGGTACTGGAATTGCCGGACCTCGGGGCCGGAACAGCAGTTGTACGCATTCGAGAAGGGACGCAGAGCCTCGTGCCCGTTCGTCACCTCACGACGGCGGCTGTTACAGCCGAAACGCGACCGAACACGCCAGAGATGGCACCGCTGAGCATTGGCTGGAGATATCTGGAGAGTGAGGCATTCGCCAGCCGCAACATGATCGCTGCCCACTTCCTCCGCGGCTGCGCGTCGGTTATGGAGATCGGGGGCGGCAAGAGTTCGATTCTTCCCTACCTAACCGGCAAGCATGACTGTGTCATTACCGTAGATCCCCATGCGCGTCAGGATGACGTGGAGATCGACGAATGCCGTGTCATGCGGCTACGCGCGAGATTTCAGGATGTCGAGTGGAATATTCCGCGGGGCGCGAGCTATGGAATGGTCATGCTGGGACTGGAGTTGCAGGGCATGGCGGACAGTGACTATCGCCAGCTTTTCCAACTGATCGACCAGGCGAAGATCACTGTGATTGAGTTTCCCGGTTCATGGGAGCCGTCGAAACAGCAGTTCGCGTTGATCCGAGCCAATACCCGGACACGTCTGAGATTCCAGGTCAGGCTCGAACTCGCAGGAAATGATTTCGGTGATCTCTCAAACAGTTGGGGCCCGAGGACAGATCGCGAGCTTTATATTCTGGAGCCAGCGCGAACTTAGCCCGCTGATAACCAGGACGTCAGTCGAAGATCTCCGAGTATTGTGGATTTCTCATCACAATTAGCTGGACTGAGTATCAACATTTGTGTAGATTGAGTGCCTGCCTATGTGGAGCGTTTCGCAGTGGCGGCAGGCTCCCCCCGACGTGAGCTGAGTTTCAAGTGCCTTTCAGCCGCCAGCCAATCTGTTGATGGAATAACTCAGAGCAGGCCGCAAAGGCCGTAAAGGATGCGCTCGTGCGGATCCTTTAACGTGAAATTCGTCGCATAGTGAAACGAATAACTACTCGGAAACACTAGAGACTTACACGTTACCGGAGATAGCCGGTATGAACTACCCCGTCGTATTAGTTCATAGCGACGACCCGAGTTGTCGCGCGGTACAAACGGAGACCGGTCCGCTTACTGCGGCACTGCATGATCTGGGCGCAGACAGCGTCCCTCTGTCGCGCGCCGCACAGATGAGCGCTTTGCCGCGAGTGGCCATTCTTGAGGCTGCCTATTGGCCGCAATGGGTGGAAGCACTGCAAACGCTCCGAAGCAGGTGGAGAAACACGCCCCTGGTGGGCATCTTTGAGGAGGACGCAATTGGGCGAGAGCCGCTGCGGAATGCGCTTTCTCAGGGGCTGGACGATTTTATCTGCACACCGGTGCGGCTCACCGAGTTACTGGCACGGCTCGATCGGTTGCTGGAGCAGGCAGCTATCCCGAGCCCGAAGCCGGCGATACAGGCCTTTAAGGCCCATCATCAGCTCGAAAACCTGCTAGGCGAGAGCGAGATTTTTGCGGAGGTACTGCGCAAAATCCCGCTGCTGGCGGCAGTGGATGCGACGGTACTCATCACCGGCGAGACGGGCACCGGAAAAGAACTGGTGGCGCGGGCGCTGCATTACTCTGGCCATCGCCGGAACGGGCCGTTTGTGCCCTGCAATTGTGGCGCGCTGCCGGACCATCTGCTGGAAAACGAACTCTTCGGGCATGTGCCGGGCGCTTACACTGACGCGCGCACCGAGCAGAAAGGCCTGCTGGCAATTTCCGGCGGCGGCACGCTGTTTCTCGATGAAATCGAAGGACTCAGCCTGAATGCGCAGGTGAAGCTACTTCGGCTTTTGCAGGACCGGGAGTACCGGCCGCTGGGCTCGGCGCAGACTCAGCACGCCGATATCAGGATCATGGCAGCGACCAACATAAAATTGACGGAACTGCTGAAGCAGAAGCTCTTCCGGGAAGATTTGTTTCATCGCCTGAATGTTCTGCAGCTGAATCTGCCGCCCTTAAGGGAACGAACCGATGATGTGGCCGGGATGGCGCTGGCATTTCTTTATCGCTTCCGCAAGCAAATGAACAGGCCGTCGCTGAAGTTCAGCGAGGCAGCGTTCAGTGCCTTGCTCTCGTATACGTGGCCAGGCAACGTGCGGGAACTCGAAAGCGTGGTGCAGAGGGCGGTTGTGCTGGCGGGATCAAACTGCATTGAACTGGCAGATCTTGAACTGCCAATGGGCGAAGGACGAAGTGCCGCGGGCACGAATTTCAGAAGCGCCAAGCAGCAAGCTGTGAATGGGTTCGAGCGCGAATATCTGGTGCGGCTGCTCGAAGAGTCGGAGGGCAACATAAGCCGCGCCGCAAAGAATGCGGGCAAAGACCGCCGCAGCTTCCAGCGCCTTCTTCGCAAGCATAATATCAACACCCTGCAATAGCACGCGAGCGGCGGCGGCATTCTTTGCCGCGCTGCGGTGCGATGGCCGCACCTGCAACATCAATCCTTATCTATTTGCGAAGAGACGTGAGTGCGGCAGACCCGCCGCACCGCAACGCCACGCACACTGCAAACAAAGGCAATTCCAAAGCGGGCCTCGGATTGCATGGAAAACAGTACGCGGAGCGTGGCTTGTGGCGTCCTCTGGCAAAGCTCGCCGCATCGCGCGCTCGATTCTGGCTTACATCGCACGGAATCCCGGGGCTAAAGATTCGCTGGAAGGGATGCGGTGGTGGATAGAGCGAGCGGACGAATGCAGCGATTCAGACATAGAAGACGCAGTCCGGATCTTGCTCGACAGAGGATTGCTTGCTCGCTGGGAGGCAGCGCCGGGTTCGGTTGTCTTTGGATTAAGCCGGGAATTCGCGGTTCATCCCGAGCAGGTCTTGTACGAGTTTGACTCCATGGGAGAGGAGTACATGCAGTAAGCGAACCTATGGCGACCTATGCGGCCATTGCCGCCACTTGTGAGACGGTGGTTCGATTACTGCGCTCGAACTATGACCCCTCCATGTTCAACGGAGCCGTGCTGGATTTCCAGGTCTACGTAGCTCACGACTTCGCGACGCCGATGCAGGAGGGCGTGTCGGTATTTCTCTACCGGATTTATCAGAACGGAATCAACCGCACGCCTGCCGGACGCCTGCTGCCGGATGGCTCGAGACAGTCAACGAAGCTGCCTGTCGATGTGCACTTCCTGCTGACAGCGTGGGCGCAAAAAGCATCGCTGCAGAACGAAATTGCGGGATGGATGATGCGCGTGATGGAAGACAACGCCACACTGCCACCAAACCTGCTGAACGCAACGCAGCCGGGGGTTTTCAGGCCGGATGAAGGCGTGGATATCACGCTGACGGAGTTGAGCGTCGAGGACATGTTTCGTGTGTGGCAGGTCATGATCGGCCACGTCTATCAGCTCTCCGTGCCCTATCAGGCACGCATGATCGAGATTGAGTCGTTCACATCGATAATTCCGGACGGCGGGACCGTGCAGAACCGGGTGTCCGACATGCGCCGACTGGCGAGGTAGGACAGCACCGGAATCACGACCAGGGAAGCAAGAACGGAATGGGCAACCTTATGACGAGTGCAGGACCGGGAATACCGATGGAAACAGTTTCCGTGTTCACGGTTCTGGGAATCCAGTTCTGGGACCCGAGTCTGGACCAGCCTGTGACGGATGGCCTTGCCGTGACTGCGCAACTTAAAGGTTCAAGTTACCCGGTGGTCGCTGCCTTCCGCACCGGCTCGGGAGCTTATGCCTTTCAGGGATTGCCGGGGCTGCATGACATGGAATACCCGGCCAGCGATTCCGTAGAGGCGAGTCCGCCGAAGAGCCTTGGGTTTGTGATTACAGTTTCGGATTTGCTGGGGCGATTCCTTCCTGCCGTTTTCACGGTGGATTTGCCTCTGAGCTATCGCGGGCTGTTTCTAAGCAATCTGGCCGGCAGTCCTGCGGTTGAGAATGCGCGCGCATATCTGTTCTCTGCGCCAACTCGCGGCACGGCTCCGGGAACCAGCGTGGTACGCGCCGACATATGGGACCGGGACAACGATCAGCCCGCCGCGTTTGCGGCCGTGCAGTTGTCGATCCAAAGCCAGCAGGGGGGCGAGATATGGACGGGCATTGCGGATGACCAAGGCCGGGTACAGCTTCAATTCCCGTCGCCGCTGCTGCAGAGCCTGAGCCTCGGCTCGCCGCCGGGAAGCAATCAGGGCGCACCATCGTCGGTGACGTGGCCGATATCGGTCAAAGTGCTGTATGAGCCTTCGCACCTTCGCTTCCCCCTTGCGGGCTTGCCCGACGAGCCGTGGCCGTGGGACATCACGCCAAGCCTGAAGAGCATTCTTGACGCGCAGAGTCCGGCGTCAATCTGGCAGAACACGTCCGGTCCTCCTGTGGAAGAGTGGACCGGGCAAATCACCTATGGCACACCGCTGGTTTTACGCACTGGCTCAAACGATCCAACGGCAGTTTCTTCGTTTCTGATGGTTTCGCAAATCACTTCACCGTAACTGAGGGAGGTTTCAATGCCTGAATACCTGGCGCCCGGCGTTTATGTCGAGGAAATCAGCTTCCAACCGAATTCTATCGGTGGAGTGAGCACCAGCATCACGGGATTCATCGGGCCGACTGCGTTCGGCCCAGCCTACGGAGTTCCGGAGCTCCTGACAAGTTTTTCCGATTTCCAAAATATCTATGGGGGCATCGATCCCCTGCAGTTTGAAGACGCGGGGCTTATGACCAACAACCTGGCGCAGGGGGTACGCGCGTTCTTCCAGAATGGGGGACAGCAACTGTATGTGGTGCGCACCTTCTCTTCCGTAGCGCGGGGAACGGAAGAATCGGATCCTGAGGACATCTACGATCCGTCCGGGTCGCAGTCACAGCAAACGGTGTGCTGCGCGCAGGTCTCGATCGAGGACACTTCGTCGAGCCCGCCGACCCAAGCTATTCCGATCTACGCCCGCTACCCGGGAGCTTATGGAAACGTAACTGTAACCTTTACGTTTGCAGTGGGACAAAATGTACTCTCCGGTACGCCTCACAATCCCTTGAATCCTGCGGGACCGAAAGATCCCGTACTGCGCGGAGTATTCAACTACGACACCGTCTGGATTTCGCGGAACGAGTCTTCACCGGCGAATACCGGCATTTATTGGGCAGAAAACTACCTGAATTCGGCGACGAAGCAGTGGGACTGGCGCTTCCATGGAGCGTCAGGTACGCCGCTGGAGTTATCGCAATTACTCCCCACACAAACAGGCTTAACGGGCGACACCGTTAAAGTGGTCACCGTCACGGTGGAAGTCGAATTCCCAGGCGCGTTCCCAAGAACGGTCACTTATCCCGGCCTCAGCTTCCATCCCGCGGCGCCGACTTCCCTTTCACAGTTCTTTGCGCAGGAGCCCAGCTCGCGGTCGGCAGCGCTGACGAGGCCCCTCATCTTCGATCCTGAGGGGCTGTTCACCGACGGTCCTACGATTGCGCGAATTCTGATGACCCAGCCGAGGTCCGCGTCGGAGACCGGCCGCCTCAAAAAGATACTCGGAATTCCCATAACGAGTCCGCCAGTCGCGGGACCTGACCTCTCGATACTTGCAACGCTCGGTTATTCCCAGTTAGCCAGTACCGACCGGCAACTAGAGGTGGTGCTGAGCCAGGGGCTGGATGGTTTCTGGCCTACGCCTCGCTACTACGAGGGAGACGACTCCAATCCCAAGGCAAAGACCGGGCTCAAAGCTTTTGAGGATCTCACGGATATCTCGATCGTGGCTGCGCCGGGCTCGACAGCCACCAACATCGCGCTCAGCTCTGACCTGGATGTCGCCGATAAACTGACCATCGCCGGGCTTCTGATCACGCATTGCGAACAGATGCGTTATCGCGTAGCCGTGCTCGACTCGATCAATGGCCAGGACCTGACCGAAGTCAGCGATTATCGCGGGCAGATGGACTCCGAGTATGCAGCTCTCTACTACCCATGGGTGACGATCCTCGATCCGGTGAGTGAGACGGAGATCAACGTTCCGCCCAGCGGATTTGTTGCCGGACTTTATGTTGAAAACGATATTCAGACGGGCGTGCACAAGGCGCCCGCTAACATGGTGGTCGCACTGTCCATCGGGTTCGAATTTATGCTCAACAAGTCGCAGCAGGATGTGCTCAATCCGCTGGGTATCGATTGCTTCCGCTTCTTTGAAGGTCGCGGCTACCGGTTATGGGGAGCGCGAACGATCAGTTCCGATTCGCAATGGCAGTACGTGAACATCCGGCGCTACTTCTGCTACCTCGAGCACTCAATCGATCTAGGCACGCAGTGGGTTGTTTTCGAGCCCAACAGCGAGGCGCTGTGGGCGCGAGTGGTTACTGCAGTTTCGCAATTTCTGCTGACTGAGTTCCAGAGCGGCCGTTTGATGGGCACGAAACCCGAAGAGGCGTTTTTCGTAACTTGCGACCGCTCGACGATGACGCAGGACGACATTGATCAAGGCCGGCTTATATGCGTAATTGGCGTTGCTCCTATCTATCCGGCTGAATTCGTGATCTTCCGCATCGGGCAGTGGGCGGGCTCGCAGGCCAGCTAAATGAAGAGCTATCGAATCTGAGAGGAAATTTCTATGGCGAACCAAAAACCATCGGGTTATCCCTACAGTCAATTCAACTACACCGTTCTTGTCGGAACAGATCCGGGTACAGGCCCCAATGCAGCTTTCCAGGAAGTTTCAGGTCTTGGAAGGGAGGTGCACATCGCGGAGTACCGCGGCGGGAATGCTCTGTTCAATACACCCGTCAAGGTTCCCGGATCCGTGAAGATTTCGGATGTCACGTGCAAGCGCGGGCTTATTGGGAACCTCGATCTAAGCAGCTGGATGGATAACCTGAGCAACGGAACTGACGATGCCCGCCCAGTTGTTATCAATCTTCTGAGCGAGGACCGCCAGACAGTCGCGCAGACCTGGACGCTAACGAATGCCCGCCTCATGAAGTACACGGGGCCGTCGCTCACCGGTAAAGGCACTGATGTGGCGATAGAGGAATTTGTACTTAGCGTTGAACGAATTGACATCAAATAACTCCCGATGACTACACGGTTGCCAGGGATTTACTTCGACAATGTGGTGCCGCCGGTAAGCGATACGCTGCCGCGCATGGACATTGCTGCGTTCGTGGGGTTCGCTGCGTCCGGACCTCTGGACACGCCGGTCGCGATCGAAGATCCCTCGCGCTTCCAAGAAATTTTCGGGCAAGACCAGGAACTGGCCTGGGATCCGATTGCCGGCGAGACGGTGTTTGCGCAACTCGCGCCGACAGTGCGCGCATTCTTCCGCAACGGCGGCCTGCGCTGCTGGGTCGTTCGCGTGGCAAACGATCCGCAAGTGGATGAGAACCAGCTTCCGGTTGTGGGGACTGCGGCCTCGAATCAGTTCCTGATTCCGGGCGCGCTGACCGCCAATTCCGATTCGCCGCTTGATGGGGCCTGGTTGCCGGCTCGCTCAGAAGGAAGCTGGTCCGACGACTACAACGTCAATGCGACATTGAGCTTCAGCCCGATTGAGGCCGAGCAGCCGCAATTTTCCTCTGACGGCATCTCGGTCGTGCTTTATCCGAACTCCGTGACTTCTATCTCGCCTTACGATCTGCTGCAGATTTCGTTCGATGTGGAAACAGGAAGTCCTCCGAGTGCAAACAAGCCGATTCTATTTCTGCCCGTGAAGGATGTTTCCAGTGCGGTGGTATCCACGCCGAAAGGCGGGCTGGAGCAGACGATCACGGCGTCGGGCGCGAATGGCTTCTGGTTCCAGCAGGCGGCCATAGACGATCTGCTGCCTCTGCAGACCAGTCCTCCGCCAGGCCAGCAGGATTCGGCGACGACATGGCTGTCGGCGCCAAAGAGAGTATCGTGGCTCACGCCACCGCAGGATTACGATCTGTGGATTGGCGCGTGGGGTGTCGAGCAGTCGAACGGGACAGCAACGTTCGTGTTGGATACGCTTCGTTCCGATACTGACGAAATTACTCCCGGGACCTGGCTGCGGGTTGAGCTTAGGGGATTTACGGGACCGCACGGCGCGAAGGAATTGCTACTGCTGGTCGACAGCGTGCGCGGCTCGCAAGTAGCGGGGCCAGCACAGCAGGGGTCGCCGGCAGGAGGCCAGCAGGAAACGGCACAGATCGTATCGAGCACCGGATGGTGGGCGCTCCCCGAACAGTTTGGCATTCATCCTGGTTTGTCGTCGGCGCGCGCCGATGTGCTCACTCTGGAATTATGGGTGCGCGACGATACCGGCAAGATCACTACGCTGAGCGATATCGGACTGGTTCCGCAGCATCCGCGATATCTCGGGCTGTTGCCCACCGATGCGCAACTGTATGCACTTACCGATTCAGCGGCGGCGCCTCCGTGGGAGGGCTTAGCAAATGACATCGACCACCCGCGATTCGCACTGGCAGCACCGAGTGTAAATGCCGGAGGGAGTTTGCCGGTGTATCTTCCGCTTGGGGTTCCTGGGCTTGTCAATTCGGCGTTCTATGAACCGGCGCTTACGCTGCCCGGCCGGCCGCTCGAACGCGACGGACTGGCGTTGCCGGATGGGCAACTGAGCGCGAGCCTGTTTCTCGATCCCGATCTCGCAGACGCGACGGTCACAACATTACTCACGGAGGCTTTTCACAAGCAGTATCAATTGCAGCGAGGCGATACGGGGACGCCGGGTGAGCCGCTGCTCAAGATGCATTCGATCATCCCGATCGATGAAGTCAGCATGCTTGCTCTGCCGGATGCGATGCATCCGGGATGGCAGCTTGCGGCGGCTCCGGGCGGACAGAATCCCGGTGCACCGACGTTGCTTCCGATCAGTGCGGCGTCTTCGTCGAGTGAAATAGCCGCTTCGTGGACGGCGGTGGCCGGCGCATCGTCATACACGCTGCAGCAGTCAACGGATCCGCAATTCTCTTCTTCGACGGTCGTGTTCAGCGGGGCCGGCACGCCCGATGCCTCGAAACCGGGACTGATCCTGTCCGGTTCGTTGCCTGAAGCCACCGGCTGTCCTACAGCGGAGTACTTTCGCGTCTGCGCTTTTCAGGGTGTGATCGCGGGACCATGGTCAAACACAATTCGCCTTACTCTCCCGGTCGAGGCTTTTCTGGCCTGTCAGCCGACGGCGCTTGATCCGCCGGTGCTCGAAGCTCCCACAGAGAGCCGGGGGCGCGTGGTGCTGCAGTGGTCTGTGCCACAGAGCGAAGTGACACAGTTCACGTTGCAGCTAGCGTACGAGTCGGCATTTTTGCTGCCTGAGGTTGTCTTCCAGGGCAGCGATTCGTATTTCGAGGTGTGGAGCGATCCTACGCGCACGGCGTATTTCCGGGTGAGTGCGACCAGCGGATCTGAGAACAGCCCGTGGTCGAACACGGTCGTGGCGCAGTCGGATTTCGCGTCCGAGCAGTACTGGATGAATGTGCCGCCAGCGCCGGGAAGTCCCGACATTTCCTTCGACGAGCTTCTGCAGGTGCATGAAGCGATGATCCGGTTGTGCGCGGCGCGCGCCGACGTGTTCGGATTGTTGAGCCTTCCGCGCAGTTACGATGCGGCAACATGCGTTCTCTACAAGAACCTGCTTACCCAGGCGCTGGACTCTGAAGACGGCGATACGACGCTGAGCTTCGCGGCTGTTTATTTCCCGTGGATCGTGACGCGCGACTCTTCCGACGACGAACCGGGAGCCATTCGCGCCGTGGCTCCGGAAGGAGCAGTCGCCGGTCAAATGGCGGCAACGACCGTTTCGTCGGGAGCCTGGTTCTCACCTGCGAACCAGATTTTGACCGCGGCTGTCGATGTGGATACGGATTTGGGGGAAACGGCACCTGAGACCTTCTTCACCAATCAGCTGAATCTGGGTTATCAGGCATCTCGCGGATTCGTGACGATGAGCTCGCTCTCGTTGAGCCTCTGGTCTCAATTGGCAGAGATGAATGTACGGCGGCTGCTGATCCTCTTGCGGCGCATCGCGCTGCGCGAAGGGGTCGTTTACGTTTTCCAGCCTAACGACACGAACTTCTGGCGCAGAGTGAAACGTCGCTTCGACGATCTGCTAGGCAAGCTCTACGTGCAGGGCGCCTTCGCAGGCGCAACCCAGGACCAGAGTTTCGTGGTAATTACGGATGGTTCGGTGAACACGCCGCAGACGGTTGCGGATGGACAGTTCATCGTTCTCATCAATGTGGCACCGTCGCTGCCGTTGGAGTTTCTAACGCTGCGGCTGGTGCAGCAGGGCGAGAATGTCACAGTCACGGAGACTTTTTAGTTATGGCGGATGATCCGAGCGGCCGTCCATTTACAGCTTTTAACTTCGTTGTGCTGATCGACGTAGAGGGTGTAACGAACGGCAATACACAGTTGTGCTCGGCGTCGTTCTCCGAATGCGATGGCCTGGAAATGACTCTGGAGCCGAAGACGATTCGCGCGGGAGGAATGAACTGGGGACCGGTACATCTTGCGGGGCCGATCAGTTATGGCCAGCTCACGCTAAAGCGCGGACTGGCAGAGAGCACAGATCTATGGGACTGGTTCGAGAAGGTGGCGACAGACGGACAGACGGGATATCGCACGTCCGCAACAGTGGTTATGCGAGCTGCGGATCAGTCGGATCAGGCGTCGTTTCAACTCACAGGGTGCCTGCCTGTGAAACTGAAGGCTCCGCCATTGAATGCAAAAGACGGGCTGGTGGCAATCGAAGAAATGCAGATCGCTTATGAATCCATGTCGCGAACGAATTGATGCTTTGCAGCATAACGTCCAGCTTTTGTAACAGGATCAGTTACTTTCAGGAGTAGAGATGCCGCAACCGGTGCAGTTGGAGCTGGCAAAGTTTCAGGAGATCACCTGGAACACTTCGAACGGACAAGTTACGCCCGTCGATCCCAGCAAGAAGGTGACGGTGCAGTTCAACCCGCAAAGCTTGAAGCTGACCTACTCCAACCAGAAGGCAGGCGGCGATCAGCCCAAAGGGTCTTCGACGCAGTTCGTCGGGCGCGGAGTCACGAAGCTGGCCATGGAATTGTGGTTCGACCTGGCGCGGGCGCAGGCCGATGACGTACCCGGTAGCCAGAGCGCGTCCGATGTCCGCCAGATCACGCAGGAGATCGTGTACTTCATGATTCCCAAGAAGGGGAATGGCTCGACCGCCAAGAGCCAGACGCCCCCGCCGCCGCCGGGCCTGCAGATCACGTGGGGGACATTCCAGTTCGCGGGCATCATGGAGTCTCTGGACGAAACGCTGGATTTTTTCTCACCGACGGGAGCGGCGCTGCGCTCGACATTGGCGATCACGGTCTCACGGCAGGAGATCCAATATGACTCGAGTGCGGCGGCGATTCTACAGCAGCCGGTTTCTCCCAAGGGGATCACGCCGTACACTCTGGTGCCTAAGAATAAGCCGTTTCAGCAGATGGCCGCACAAGCCACTTCTTCTGGCATGCCGGGAGCGCCTGGCTGGCAAGGATTGGCGCTGGCCAACGGCATTGAGAATCCGCGGATGTTAGGGGCGGGCGCGCTGGTCGATTTGTCTGCGGGAGTGTCGGCGAGCGCGAATGTTCAGCTGGGGGTGACGGCGCAGACCAGCGGACCTCTGAATTTGAACCTGGGCGGCTCGGCCAGCGTGAGCGGAGGCGTGTCGCTGGGCTTCGTAAGCAGCGCAAGCGCAAGCGTTGGCGCACAGGCGAGCGCGGGTGTGAGCGGTGGATTCCAGGCGAGCGCTGGTTTCAGCACGGGTGGCTGATGGTTACTTGCGTGGGTTTGTAACAGCAACTGATTCGATTGGGGAGACAGATAGTGTCGGTGATTATCAATGAACTCGAAGTAGTGCTGGAATCGCCGGCTTCTACAGGGCCTGCGAGGCCGGTGACGCCTCCACCGCCTCCGCAACAGCAGGTGCAGCCGATCGATATTTCAGACATGTTGGAGCGCGACGAGCGCACGCAGTTGCGGTTGTTAGCGCATTGAGGAAGAGGACTTCATGCCGGACATTGGCGTAGCTCCTGCAAATTACGCGGCACGGCCGCTCTTCGAGCTGGGCGGAACGCCGCAGCCCGCGCTGAGCGATGGGCTGCAGGAGTTGCTTGTGGAGGAGACAGCGGCCGGGCTTTCGCGATGCGAGGCGACGTTCGCAAACTGGGGTCCGAAGAATGGCACGACAACGTTCCTCTACTTTGACCGGCAGATCATCGATTTTGGCAAGAGCATGAAGATCACGATGGGAGGCGGCGATGCTTCGGGTGTTGTGTTCCAGGGCAGGGTGATGGGGATGGAAGGACGATACCTGAGGTCAAGGCCGCCGGAGCTGCTTGTGCTTGCAGAAGACCGGCTTCAGGACCTGCGGCTCACCCGGCGTACGCGGACTTTTGAGAACCTGAGCGATTCCGAGTTGTTTCAACAGGCCGCTTCGCAATACGGACTGCAGACACAAATCGATGTGACCGGGCCGACGTATCGCGTGCTGGCTCAGATCAACCAGAGCGACCTTGCGTTCCTGCGCGAGCGTGCCCGAGCCATTGACGCAGAACTCTGGATCGACGACAAGACCCTGAACGTGAAGTCGCGCAACCGCCGTGAAACTGACGATGTGACGCTTAGCTTCGGCCAGGGGCTGCTCGAGTTCGCGGTGCTGGCAGATATCGCTGGGCAGAGCAGTGGATTTGTCGTAACCGGATGGGACGTTTCCGGCAAACAGGCCCTCAGCTATCGCGCTACGGATTCGGCGCTGGCCGGTGAGCTGAATGGCGACCTCAGCGGCAGCAAGGTGCTGGCGTCTGCCATCGGAAGCCACGATCAGCAGATCGTGCACGACCTTCCTTTTACGCAGCAAGAGGCGCAGGCCATCGCCGAGAGTGAATTCCGTCATTCGGCGCGCCGGTTTGTGACCGGAACTGGCATGGCCGAGGGAGATGCGCGGGTGCGTGTGGGTACCAAGCTGACCGTCCAGTCGACCGGCACGATGTTCGATGGCAATTACTACGTAACCAGAGTGAAGCACTTGTTCGATGGGACAGGCGGGTACCGCACGCAGTTCTCTGTCGAAAGGACCGGGATTGCAACCTCATGATACTGGCAGAGGATTACGTCGAGACAGCCAGGCTGCCGCGCGGTTACGGCGGGCGATTCTATGGCGCGTATCCGGCGCTGGTCAGCAATATCAAGGACCCGGATGGCCAGGGGCGCGTGAAGGTGAAGTTGCCCTGGTCTCCGGATGGAGGAGGAGCGTCGTACGAAGCCTGGGCGCGGCTGGCCACGATGATGGCGGGGAACAACCGTGGTTCCTGGTTCATTCCCGATGTGAACGACGAGGTGCTGGTGATGTTCATGGGCGGCGATCCGCGACAGCCTTGCGTGATGGGCGCGTTCTGGAATGGGCAGGACACTCCTCCGCAGTCGATGGATGGCGCGGGCAACAACTACATCAAGACCATTCGCTCGCGCAATGGAGTGCAGGTCACGCTCGACGATACGGATGGCAAGGAGACGATGACTCTACAGACACCGGCCGGGCAGACGGTCACGCTGACCGACAGCCCGGCGTCAATCAGCCTACAAGACAGCAATGGCAATTCGATACAGATGCAGTCTTCGGGAATCTCCATCACCGCCGCGGCGCAGGTGACGATCGATGCTCCGGCGGGATTGAATATTTCGGCCAGCATGGTTTCGGTCAGCTCAGGAATTTCGACGTTCAGTGGCATCGTCCAGCCAGACACCGTGATCACCAACTCGATTGTCAGCGCCAGTTATACGCCCGGCGCAGGGAATATTTTGTAGGACCGTCATGTCGACACAGGTAAATTGGCTCTCTCCGTCTCCACTGTGGCCGCAGCTTTGGGTACCTAGCGACAAGACTGCGTTCCAGGCGCCTGTGCTCCTGCGATTTGCGACGGACACCTTCATGCAGGACCTGCAAACGAAGCTCCAGCAGAACCCAGCCGGTTTGAGTAGTTATGTCGCACAGCCGGAAACGTGGCGCAACCCCGCGGTTGGCCTGGCAATGGGTTCGACAATGACTTTGTCGGGATCGGGAGATAACGCTCCCTCCACGCTGAAATTCTTCCAGCCGGTACATTCGCGCTTCTATCTGGTGACCGCGTCACTGACGTGCCGCTTGCCCGGGCTGCCCGATCACACGGTGAAAACTATAGCCGGAGAGCGCACGAGTTTTGTGCTGCGAAGGCTTGCACCAGATCCGCAAAATTCGCAAAACACGCTGGAGTGGGCGTGGATTGCCAACTCCACTCCGCCGGGATGGATGGCTGTGAGTGGAAATTCCCTGGCCCCGGGAGAAGACAAGCTGCCGCTGTTCAACCTGCAGGCCGGTACGAACGGCACGCGCCGCAGAGTCTTCGCCGGCTTTATTCCTGTCGCCCGGCAACAGGCGTACGCTGCAGGCGTAGCGCTGCAGGCCAACTCCAGCGGGAACGTTCTGCCGCAAATCTCCGACGATCCGCGACTGATCGATTTTCAGCGGCAGGTCCTCGATCCATGGGTCGATTTGATCCAATGGTCTGCCGCGATCAAACCTCCGCTGACGACCGGGCAGAACATGGCAGCAGCGCAAGGCTCAGCGTTCATACTGATCGATTTTGCGAATTACCTTGCAGCCAATCTGAACGATGTCTGGAAGAGGGTCCAGGCAGGCTCGCCGGGCAATCTCACGGGAGATGAGCTGAACCTCTATACCGCGCTCGGTGCGACTCTGGGCGACGTGCAGGATGCAACCAGGTACACGCTGGTCCAAGCGATCACAATGGCGAAGGCCAATGAAGACACCTTCAATAACAATGACACTCTGAGCGCCACAGAGCCACAACCGAGTCTGCCCGCCGGATATCCTGGCCCGATACTTATCGATCTTAGCGATCCTAATCTGGCGCAGTTGCTCGCGAAAGATACTGATCCTCTTCCGCAACGGCTGATCGTGACGCTGATACAGAAAGCTCTGCTGCAGGCTGGCCCCGCGCCCCCAAGTCTTGTTCCGCCTCCGGCGAGTCATCCGGATAATCCGCAAGCCAACAACTTCTTCATCATCCGCTGCGTGTATGAGAGGCCCCAGTGCGGCGTGCCTGGGCTGCCGGCGCTGCCTATCGTGTCCGCTCCGTCAAAGCAATTTCAACTGTCGTCGTATTTCGATCCCGACGCTCCTGCACGGAAAATCCAGGTGGCGCTGCCTATCGACACTACGGCGGCGGCGTTGCGGAAGTACGACAAGGGCGTCGGGTTCATGATCTCCGATCAGCTCAATCAACAGATGCAGCGGGTAACAAATCTCAAGGACCTCATGGACGGGAATGTCGATCCGCCGAGCGGCGGCTGGGGCCTGGGAATGATCTGCTCTTTCTCGATACCGATCATCACCATTTGCGCAATGATCATTCTCTTTATTTTCGTGCTGCTGCTGAACATCGTCTTTTTCTGGCTGCCATTTCTGAAGATTTGTTTTCCGATACCAACGCTGACGTCGAAGGGAAGCTAAATGGGCGCCGCAAACATTTTCGGGCAAGGGATAAGCTTTCCGCCACGGCTGGGCGCAGACGGGCGCTTCGCCTGGTCGAACGGGCCGGACAACATACGCGAGGCCCTCCAGGTGATTCTCCTCACCGACCAGACCGAACGTGTCATGCTTCCCAATTTTGGTGGGAATCTTCGGACGTACCTTTTCGAGCCGAATACCGTCGCGACGCGGCAGCGGCTGAAGGAACAGATCGAGAACGCTCTAACGGTGTGGGAGGCTCGCATTACGGTGCAGTCGGTGAGCGTGGATCCGGACCCTGACGATCCACGCGCGGCGATTGCGACTATTCAATATCAACTCGTAGCCAGCCAGACGCCGGCACAGGTGAACCTGACACTGCAACTTGGTGCGTAACGACAAATGCCGCTGACCATTCCAACACTCGATGACCTGAGCTACAACGACATCCTGCAGCAGGCTCTGGTCCGCATTCCGGTGCACAATCCGGAGTGGACGAACTTCAATGACAGCGATCCGGGCATCACCATCATCCAGCTGCACGCGTTCATGTGCGAGAGCATCCTGTACCGGGCTAACCTGATTCCGGAAAGGAACCGCCTGAAGTTTCTGACGCTGCTGGGGATGCAACTGACACCGGCCAGCACGGCGCAGGGCGTGGTCACAATCGCCAACGTGCGCGGACCGTTGCAGACGGTGACTCTGCCTTCGAACCTGCCGATGACGGCGGGGCAGATCGGCTTCGTGACACAGAACGGCCTGGATGTTCTGCCTATCGAGATGCAGGTGTTCTATCGTCAGCCTCTCTCAGACACGCAGCAACAGAGCGCACAGCAGACCTACGGAGTGCTCTACAGCACCTTCACCAACGACCCCACACAGCTCGAGTTCTACGAAACCGTGCCGCTCCCGCCGCCAACGAGCGCCGCGGCGATTCCGTCGGTGAGCCTGAGCGACGATACAGACACTGTGGACGGCGCGCTGTGGCTGGCGCTGCTGACACGCACAGGCGAGACGGCCCAGGCGAGCGATGTATTGCAGGCGATCAGCGGCCGCATTCTCATGTTAGGAATCATGCCGCAGGTCGAAGATGCTTCGCGCATTCTGTATCCGGGCGGCACTCCCTCGGGCCAGACACAGCCGCGGCTGGAATACGCGATCAGCACTGGCGCGACCGGCACCAATACACAGCTCTATCAGCTACTCGAGAGCAGCGAAGACGACAATCCGCTGCAGAACCTTACGCTGACACAACTCACGCTGCCTTCGAGCAACGTCGGGGTGTGGACTCAGTTGGAGCCGCTTGAGGATGGGACGGGAGATTATCCTCCAACGCTGAACGATCCCACGCTGGTGAGCCGGGTGCTCGCGTGGATTCGAATTCGCCTGGCGCCGAATGCTGACGGGTCGATTCCGGCGAATGTGACGGCAAACTTCAGCTGGGTTGGCATCAATGCCGCACGGATTACACAGCAGATCCAGGTGGTTGCGGAACCGCTTGGTACCGGAACCGGCGAACCCGAACAGGCGGTGCAACTTGCCAACACACCGGTGATCACAAGCTCGGTTCAGCTTGCTGTTAACGGAGTCCTGTGGTCGCAGATCGACGACCTGATGGCGGCTGCGCCCGAGGTCCCCGTGCGGGATCCCTCTCTGCCGCCGGGAACTCCAGCGCCCTCGTCGCAAACGGCGAGCCCGCAGGTATACACGGTGGATGGCGAATCAGGAACGATTCAGTTTGGCAACGGTTTGCACGGGACGCGGCCACCGGATGGCGCGACGATCGTCGCCAGCTATGCATATGGCGGCGGCTCCGCGGGCAATGTCGGGATCGCAGCCATTCAAAGCAGTCCCCAGTTGCCGGCCGGTTTCACGGTTGAGAATCCGCTGCCCACGTGGGGCGGCGACGACGGCGAGACGGTTACGGAGGCGGAGCAGAACATCCCCAGCTATCTGCAGAACGGCGGGCGGGCGGTTTCTGCGGATGATTTCGTAAATATTGTTCGTCAGACTCCGGGAGTAGCGCTTGGGTCTCGACAGGGACGGGTAGAAGTTCTGCCTCTGTTCAACCCCGATCAGCCGGACATTCCCACTCCGGGAGCAGTAACCGTGATGGTGATACCCGAAGGCCGCGGGACGCCTGAGCCCGATCTAACGATTCTCGATGCGGTATGTAATTTTCTCGATCCAAGGCGGCTGGTAACGACCGAAGTGTATGTGCAGGGGCCGGAGTACGTTCCGTTCTACGTCTCGTTAGGGATTGATGTGGTGGCGGGACAAAACATAGCAACAGTGCGGCAGGCTGTTCAAACTGCGATTCGCAATTATCTGTCGCCCCTGACCGGCGGACCGAATGGCACGGGCTGGCCGTTGTCGAAGCCAGTGGACCAAACCGGACTGATCGTGCAGGCGCTGTTGGTGAGTGGCGTGAGTGATGTCGGACAAATCTTGCTATGGGACGGCAACATGAATTCCATTTCGCAGCTTCCAATTTCCGGTTTGCAGTTGCCAGCGTTGCAGCAGGTATTTGTGTCGTCAGGGAGTGCGCAGGATTTGTCGGCGGTCCAACCGTCGACACCACAGTTGCGCGTCGTTATTCCTGTGCCACAACCCAGTTGTTAGAGAGCAATTATGGACGTTAACCAAACTCGATATCACCTGGTTTACGGCCCTACCGACTGGTATTCGCCGGTTGAAGGTTCGCCAGCGAGTGAACAATTGTTCGACTGGAATGCGTGCGATGCGACGCTGAGTCTCCACCAGAACCTGTTTATCTTTCCGCAGCTCGAAGGACAATTGCCTCTTCCGATTGACCAGCGCCGCGAAGGCGCCCGCGACAGTTATGGCAATTGGTACTGGATCGCAGAGAGCCAATCGGAACTGCGGTTCCTGAGTTCGAAACCCCAAGCGACTGCTGAGCACTTCTGGTCGGCCGGCGATCAGGTTTATAACTGCACCGCACCCGGTGAGTTCTTCGCGGCGAACGCGCCGCCCGCGCGGTCGGAGCTGGTGTTTTCCGGATTGACCATCACGCCGGATCACTATCTTGTTGTAGGTTTGCTTCAGGTGAGCGGGCTGCTGGTGTTCGATCTTTACACCGGTGGTCCTCCGAGCCGCCTGCTCTGGCCAACAGGCATACCGTTCGAACCTTTCGACGCGGCAGTCACGTCCGATCGCGGGATTGTGATTCTTGACCGCGTGAATAAGAGGTACTGGAAGCTGGACAGCCAGCTTCGGGTACAGAATCTTGGAGGGGCGAATCCCGCGCAGAGCAACACCGGAGTATTTGAACCAGTCACACCGGGACCGGCGGGGGGGCCGGCGCAGCAGCAGCTATGTGCTGAGCCCGGACTCATCAGCCCGGAATTCGCGGTTTCGTTGGACAGCGTATCCGATCCGATTGCGATTGCAGCGATGCCGGACGGAAGCGTTCTGATACTCAATAACCCGCCGGGCAAGTGCTTTTCTGTTATTCACCGGTATGTCGGCGGCCTAGAGGCTGGACAACCGGTCAAACTTGATAAGGCGCTGGCGAAAAACGTTGCGGACACGACGAACGATCCGTGTCTCCAGGCCGTACGCGCGTACGATTTTGCTCTCACGACCACTTCAAATGTGCCCGGCGGGATTGGTACGTTGTACCTCGCACAGATTTATGGCGATCAGGCATTCGCCTTCGATGTCACGGTCACGGCAAACGAGCTGACGCTCAGTATCCAGCCGCGCTATCTTCCGCTACGGCGTTTCGAAGGAAAAGGAATCGTTGCGGCTAATTGCAACGCATACTACGACTATCAAGAGTCGTGGGTGCAGATAACAGAACAACCACGGCCGACGTATCAACTGCAGGCACAATTACAGCTTCCGCTAAGTCCCGCGACGGCATCACCATCAACGCCGCCAGCCGCTTTCGATGGCAAGCAGCCCGGTTGCGTGTGGCATCGAATCTTTCTCGACGCGTGCATACCTCCGGGAGGATCGGTGCAGGTGGAGAGTCGGGCTGCAGATCTGCAGTCGCTGCTGCCTTCCACTCCCTGGCAACTAGAGCCCAAACCGTACCTGCGAGGAAACGGGCCGGAACTTCCCTATTTCACGGCGCAATTACAAGGTTCACCAGATCGTACGGGTACGTGGGAATTGTTGTTCCAGAATGCACGCGGACGTTACCTGCAGCTGCGATTGACGCTGACAGGCAATGGCAGGACGAGTCCGCGGCTGCAGGCGATGCGCATTTACTATCCGCGATTCTCCTATCTTCGCCAGTATCTTCCGGCGGTCTACCAGGATGACCCTGTTTCGGCTCATTTCCTGGACCGGTACCTGGCAAACATGGAGGGTTTCCTCACAGTTCTAGAGGGACAGGTCGCCAACGTTCAGGAGCTGTTCGATCCTCGCGTTATCCCCGGCGAGTATTTAGATTGGCTGGCTTCGTGGGTGTCGATTGCGCTGGATCCCACGTGGAGCGATCAGACGCGGCGACTGCTGCTGCAGCATGTGCCACAGATGCTTTGGCAACGCGGCACGCCCGCAGGAATCATGCGCGGGATACAGCTCATGCTGGATGCGACGCCTGATGAGTCACTCTTTCAGGAGTCAAACGGCGGCAACAACGCCTGCACGAACTCCAGCGACATATTTTCTGTGCGCATCGTAGAAAGCTTCCTGACGCGGGTGTCTCCAAATGTAGATACAACGAGCATCTCTCAGCAGCAAGGCCCGGGGGTGATTGCGTCGGTTGTGTCCTCGGAGTGCATGGACGCTCCGGCATGGACACCCGCGCAGGGTGCCAGCCCCTTGAATGCCAGATACAGCTGCTATCTCCAGAGCGAATATACCTCGATTACAGCGCTGAATGCCGCGTGGCAGACGAACTACTCCGGGTTCGACGACTCTGCCCTGGTACTGCCGCCTGTTCAGCCAAACTCTTCCGCGCAGGCGCAAGACTGGTCAAACTTTCTTCGCGATGGTCTTGGATTTACTTATGCGCCAGTAACGAGCAGTGATCTAAGCGCATACCAAACATTTCTTGCGCAGATCTATTCGACAATCGGAGCGTTAAACACTGCCTGGAACTTATCCGGAACAAACGTGTACACCGGTTTCAGCTCCATCGCATTGCCCAGCACGATGCCTTCGGGGCAGCAACTGGTGGACTGGATCAAATTTGTCAGCATCGCTCTTCCTGCCCAGCAAAACGCACATCATTTCACGGTGCTCGTGCCGGTAAGCCTTTCCGATACACCGGATACGCAGTCTACAAAACTCGCCGTCGCGCAAAGGGTTACGGAAATCCAGAAGCCCGCTCATACAGCCTTCGACGTGCAGCTGTATTGGGCCATGTTCTGCGCGGGCGTGGCACGACTGGGACAGGACACATTGCTTGGACAGGGAAGCAGGTTCGCAGCGCTTGTCCTGGGCCAAGGAGGGCTGGGCGCGAGCAATCTTTCAGCTGCTAATCCGATCCTTGCGCGCGACCGGAAGCCTGTGGCCGCACGCCCGTTGTTGCAGACGTGCTGCGAAGTCAAACCTCAGGAGAGGTGCATATGAGTACTACCCAAACCGGCGCGCCCTGCTTGCAGAAGTTAGACCCGCAGAAGCGGGTGAACTACACCTTTGGCATGGTGCTGGGGGTAGACGAGTTCAATCAGGAAGCCACGTACCTGATCGGCAAGGACCACTCGCAGTACCGGCTCGCACATGGCTATGGAACAATCTGCGGGCTGCAAGTCAGTCTGTCTTCGGACCTCGAAGTGCAGGTGTCGACCGGGGTCGCGATCAATCCCCGTGGGCAGGAAATTCGCGTTCGACAGAAAATGTGCGCTCGCCTGAACGACTGGCTTACAGCGAACCAGTCTGCACTGCAGGAGCTGTATGGGAAGCCGCCTTTTCCCCTGTCTCTTTGTGTTGTACTGGCTTATCGCGAGTGCCCGACGGACACAGTTCCCGTACCGGGGCAGCCCTGCCGCACGCAGCAGGACTCGATGGCTGCCTCGCGGATCGCCGATTCATTTCAATTGCAGCTCTGCATCAACTCCGCACCTGTATCGCTCTCTTCGCCGTCGCTGGATGCGGCCTCACTAGCGGGCCTGTGCTATGCGCCCGCGCAGGCGGAAGAGGATGCGATCCGGCGATTTGGAAAATTGCTTCATCGCCTTCGCATAAGCGATCTGCCCAGTTCCATTACCGAGGCACAATTGCTGTCTCTGGTTCGACAGCTTGGGGTAGAAGCGGGCGTGACGGGATCGCCAGAACTGAGCTCGCCACCTTACGACGATTCTCCTATCGATATTTCAACCTATGACGCGCGCGACTATCTTCGCTCGGCGTTTCTGGTGTGGGTGACGGAAGTTCGCCCAACACTTACGGCGCTGGCGAAGGGCTGTAACTGCTCCACTCCAGATGAAGATTCGGTGTTGCTCGCGGACCTGGATTTCACGGTGGGCGGAGCCTGGCAGGTAGTCGGGAATGTCAATATCGATCAGTCACGAAGGCCGTATCTGCTGGAAAGCCGTCTGCTGCAGGAATGGTTGCTGAACCAGGGTGAGGGTGGCGGCGCGGCGGGAAGCAGTGTAGTTGCTGCCGGTGTATTCAAATTCGCCGCAGGCAAGGCCGTTCCTGCGGGCCCGACCGTGAACGGGCTGAGCGCGACGGCGGCCACACCGGGCAGTTATTTCCTGAGCTGGGGCGGGGCCGCACCTTATTCGAATCCAGATGTGGGTTCCCCGCCGCAAATTTCGTACATCGTGAAGGGCACAGCGATGGGAGCGGCTCCGCCTGATCCGGCAGTGAGCTTTCAGGTGGTTGGATTTTCCAATCAGGGCATCCAGATTGCGGTTACTGGCACAAACCCGACGGGCTTCATGGTCGAGGTTAGTGAGATTGCGACAAGTTAGTGGTTTCGATCGAGGACTGGTTTTGAGCGCGGCGAAGGTAAGCACGGTGGATCGGTAAGTCCGTTCTGGCGGGAAGCAGAGACGGAGCGATTTTATGGCGAATGCGCAACTCAATACGCCGATACTGACGGGCGGAATTCTGAACACGAATTTCTTCAACGGCCGGGTTCTGGCTGCGGAAGACCTGACGGCCCTGCAAACGGCAAATGCCCAGCAACGCCGCCAACTCGCGCGCGCCATTGGCGACGGCGTGGCATGGGGCCTTGACGTCAAGTTGAATCCCGGCAATGACCCGGCACAGCCTGTGGTGCACGTGAGCTCGGGATTGGCGCTCAACCGCAGAGGCGACGCAGTGGCGATGAGCGCAGACGTCAACCTGGCGCTGGTCAAGACACTCGATGCGCAGGCGGCAAGTAATGGACTCTTCGCCGCGTGCAATCCGCCGCAGACCATGGTGCCGACCAACCTCGACTGCTACATTCTCACGGCGAGTCCGGCGTCGGGACTGCAAGGCTCCGCACCAATGACGGACATTGTGGGTTCGGGATTCGCTTCGAGCTGCGCCAGTGCGAATGTGGTGGAGGGCGTACAGTTCAACCTGGTGCCGCTGGGGATTGCGAATACCAGCAGCACGAGCGGCCTGGGCAAACAGGCGCTGCAACTCTACAGCACTCTTGAGTCCGAGTTTGTAACGCTTGCCGGATTGACCGATCCTACAGCGATTGCCAATCTGCAGGCGCAGATAGCGCCGAACCTCTCGCTGTTCCAAAATGTTGTGGCTCACCTTTGCTTCGGAACCGACACGCTGGCCACATTCGCGGCGAATCCGCTTGCGCTGACTGACGGCAAATCGACGTTCGTCAAGTACGGTCTGCTTGATGATTTGCGCGACCAAGGCTATCTGACGGACTGCGCCGTGCCTCTGGCGTTGATTTATTGGACTGTCGCGGGAGTCCAATTCGTCGATACGTGGGCTGTGCGCCGATCTGTGACCCGAATTGGAACGACATATTTCTGGCCGTTGCTGATGAACGATCGCCGGATCCGCGAAAGTGCGGCGATGTTTCTGCAATTTGAGGATCAATTGCAATCGATCCTTGCCAGCGTAACCGATCTGACAACGGTCACGGCAGACTCGTACTTTGCCTACCTGCCCCCGGCTGGGATGGTGCCGGTGACCGCCGATGGAATTCCAGCGGTGAGTGGTTCTCCCTCGTCTCCGGGTCTGGACATGGGTGGATTTTTCGCGGCACACGCCTCAAAGGATATAGCCACTACGTACGGTGATCTGCTGCGGGAGCTGTTTTCTTCAGGATTGGATTACGAGCCGATCCAACTGGCCCAGGCGGGCGAAATCCAACTCTATCTCCTGTGGGAGAACCTCCAGAACATCAATGCAGGCGGCTCGGCACAACTGGCGCTGATCTTCGCCAGTCCGGCTATGCGGTATCGAGGCGTCCCGCATTTTGCGCCTCAGGGAGAAGTCGATGGACCGGGCTGGGCGCGGTGGGGCCTGAGCCGTTTCGCGCCTCACGTCATTTGACCGGGAAATTCGGAAGGGAGTGTTCGATGGCTAGCATACAGACACTGGTTAACGCTATACCCGATGCCAATGACGGCGGCATCATCAGCAGCGATTATCACAACACGATCAAGGCGGCGCTGCTGGCTATTGCCAATCAATTGGCGGGAGCAGGCGGAGCATCAGGCACCCTGACCCTGCAACCGAACTTCATCTCTGTTTCTGCAAAGCCGTGGAGCATCAGCATCGGGGTGGCCGCGGACCCCGGCCCACCTGGAGCGGACGGCTTCATTCCCGTGATGCTGCCCGACGGCGTCATCATCCAGAGCATGACCGTCACGGGATCGCGCACGAGCAATGACCGGGGCAATGTCACACTGCTAGCTATCCCAATTGCCGGAGGAGCGGGAGGCACCACGCTGATTCAGATCGACCTCAGCACCGGGGGAAACCCATTCACGTTGACGGGATTTCCCAACCCAACGATATCGGCACTCAGTGCCGCAGCCCTGCAGCAAATGCTGCTGATCCAGAATTCGCAATTCAAATACGTGGTCGAAGCCACCGCCGAAGTTTTGCCGACTACCGGTGCCGGCACGCTTCTCATCAACGCTATCCAAATCGCGTATACAACCGGGTCATAACCCAACCATAGAAAGGAACTCCGAAAATGCCCAACGACCCATTGATCGCAACGAACGATCCGAATAATTGCCTTTACATCTCCGATGCCGCAAACAAAGCGGGCCAGTACTGGCTTGATCTCAACCTCATCATGCAGGGGGCAGATCAAGGCTTGATCATTCCTGGTGCCGCGAACACGACCCTGATCAGATGCGGCTGGAACAAAGGTTGTTCAATCCCCGGCGGCGGGGAGCTTGGCCCCAGTGCAAAGTTCGATCTGTTTATCAGCAATGCCGGTTTTTCGCTGGTTCTGATCCCCGATAACAGTGGGGCTCACGGTTTGACGACCCTCATTGCCGGGCAACCTGCGGTGAACAGCATGGGAGGGTTCTTTTCACAAGGCGATGTATTCCAAAACCCGTTTGGTCCGTGGGATCCGGATAATCCGAGCTTTCCTGCCATCCAGCATGGGCATGAGTGTCTGATGGCGCGAATCTATCCAGACACTCTGGACGCCGGTTCATTCCCAACCTACCCAAACCCGAACGCAAACATCCAGCCATACATCGCGACCGACTTGCACTATGCGCAACACAACTGCTGGGTTGGACCCGCCGAAGGCAAGCTTCTCAAGCTCGAAATTGGCAACGGCAATCCGTTGGAGGAACGGCAACTGGTCGCGATCCAGGCAGTCCCGGATATCAATCCTAGTCAGAAGGTTCTGTCAGCTGCGCTCGGGGGATTGCAGCAGGTTCCCGGATTCAAACAAATCTCCAACAAGCAACCGCCGCGGCCGCCAAAGCTCGACGTCAGTGGTTTGCCCCACCCGCACGAGAGTTTTCTGGACAAAATCGAGGATTTTATCGAGGACGTGGTTCACGACCTGATCCGAGACCTGGAAGGCAAGTGTGAGAAGGCCGGGGGAGCGCACGCCCGCGCCGAAATCGCTCCAAAGTCCTTCGGGAAATTTCTGTTCAGCGTGGACTTGACCGGGGCTACGCTCGGAGACGCATTTATCTACCATGTCTCGCAGGTCAATGGAAAAGGACAGCCGTATGGCGGCGCGACCATCGCCGTAGTTGTGATTTAAGGGCGTTGCCCGGGCCGGGGAAACTGGAAAACGTACTCAGCATAGTTCGGCCGCCGGATAAGGCCGGCTAGGCAATTAGGAGGTGCTTACGAACATGCCAGTCGGCGTGGCTGCGGCTCCGGCGCGCTCTCGCCGCCGCGCTCCGGATGTGGACGTGGCGGTCAAGCTGCGCGTGTCGCATCTGGTGGAGGGCGCGGACCTCGAGCCGGGTGAGGTGCCGCCGGCTGCGATCCTGATCGTCCGAAGGGTAGCTGACCCGCTACCCCTCGGGCTATCGATCGGCGAGCGTGCCGCGGGCACATCTCCGGCTTGGGAGCGTGCGGCGCGTTCTACGCTCGGAGAGATTGCCCGCGCGGCGGTCCGTCCTGCGCAGGGAGCGGTGCCATCGAATGCGAACGCTGTTTTGTTCGCCGATCAGGCGGAGTTGCTGGCTTACTTCTCGCGCGACTATCTCCGAAACGAGGCTGCTTTTCTGTGGTGGTGGCGGGCGATGTTGCGGTCGTTTCCGGGGACAGGATCGCGGGCGCTGTTTGAAGTGTGGCGACAGAATATACGCTACGTGCCGGCTGTTGTAACACAGCTTGCAGAAATCGGTCAGATGGCGTTCGTGCTCGGAAGTTTCACGCCGGACCAGTCCACCACGATACTGCGGGAGGTCGCGCGGGCGTTCGACCTGCATGATGTGCTTGCAGTCACTGAGCGCGCGTTGGGTCGGCGGGAGACAGATATTTCTCGGCCGGGCGGTTTGATGAGGCTGGCTTCTTCGATTGAAGACACCGGGCCTTACACGCAAGCGAGGGACGTTCCGATCGCAGATCCGTGGCGGGAGAGCGGCAGAGTCGAGACGTTGACTGCCGGACTAAGCCGCGAACATGCCGCATTAGCCGAAGTGTCACTTGAGCTATGCCAATCGCCAGGCATCGTGCGAAAACGGAGTTTCGCAGCGGCGCTGGAACACCGGTGGCGATCCGCACCGAGCGTTTTCGAAGGCGAGAGTGAACCGGCTGAACGGCCGGGAGCAGTCCTGGCAGCGGTTGAAGCGAACAAAGTGAACGGGGACATAGGTAGGCAAAGTGCTGGGCTGTTCACCGACAGTGCGTCTTCGAGAATGTCACCCTCGGGAGCTGACTTAGCGGATGGTTCAGCGTATGGCGTTCAAACTGAGGCACACTCTCCTTCTACTACCAGTAACGAAATGGCGGCGGAACAAGGGAAAGATGTTCGAGTTGAGGGCACGATAGCCGGTGATAAGGAGCTTAGCGAGAAGAAACTATCTGCGCTTTCCCCGGGACGCGAGACTGAGTCGCGAAAGCTGTCGGAAGTTGCGGAGGGAGCCCAGGAGCCGGACGTCAAGGCAGCGGCATCACTGCTCGGATCTCTTGAGCCATTCGGGCGAGAGCCTGGGACTGCTTTCTCCTCAGAGGAGCACACGCATCGCCATGACCTACCCGCAATACTAAGAGCCGGTAACTGCGTTCTTACAGAATTAGGCGGCGTGTTCTTCCTCGTCAAACTGATCGAGGCACTCAGAATACCGGAGCTCCTGGAAAAGGAATGCAATTGCGACTTAGGACTTAGTGGCTGGGAGTGTCTGGAGCTGATAACACGATGCCTGTTAGGCGCGAGCCGCCCTGACCTGGCCAGTGATCCGGTGTGGAGGCTTCTATCTATTGTTGATGGGCGCTCGCCGGAACAGGGTCCGGGAGAAGCGTTTTGCCCGGCAACCTCTTATTGTTTGCCGAAAGCGTGGCTTCTGAATGAAGAAATGTCGACTGCGGCAGTTCGGGTGTGTGGTGAGAGGTTTGAGGTTTGGAGTCTTCTCGGATTTCCAGTGTCCACTTCGTGTTTTGAAGGGACATTAACCGCGCGCGCCATCAAATACTGGTGCGAGGGATATGCTCTAAGGCCGTTCAGTCGCGTTCCACGCTTGTGGTCAGGAGCGCATGCGCTGGGGATTTCACTAGAGAGACATCTGCAGAATTTTCTCGCGTTTCTGATGCCGTTCGTGCGATGGCGTCTGGCTGCGAGCCTTGGCTTCAAAGATAAGACACGACTGGATTTCACGAAGCTGTTGTTATTACGAAGAGGCAAGATCTGGGTGACGGCAACCCATGTGGACGTAGTTATACCCCTGAAGGAAGCGACAAGCGCAGTGCGATTGGCCGGCCTGGACGTCGATCCTGGATGGATTCCCAATCTCGGCCGGGTTATCAAGTTCTATTTCCAATAAGCAGATTGACGTGAGCGCACAGACCAATCCGTTTGCCGATGTTCCCCTCAATGCACGAGGGCATCTCGGCCTGCTCTTCTACGAGTCAGTCTGCCGGCTGATCGCGCATTTGCAGCTGCGCGCGCGCAAAAGTGGCGCTCCACAGACCAAGGTCTTCGAAAGCTTCGAGTTTCTCGCTTCCTACTGGGATGAATTGCAAAGCCGCTTTACCCCCGCTCAGTCTCCCGAAGGTCTGCTCGAAATTCTTGCCGCCGAGTGTCAATGCCGCGAGCAGGAGTGCGAAGCGTGGCTTCCGGCACGCGCGCTTCGGCAGCGAACGCCGGCAGGGGCAGAGTGGCTGGCATGTGTCATGATGACGGGACTCATAGAAGAGGATGCGCGCTTTGGCATGCTCTTCAGCTCCTTGCAGCAGCCGTTGCAATATCGACGGCCAACGCTGGGGCTCTTGCAGTTGCTGTTGCAATCGCGGCAAGGCGCGCCGGACACATGGGGTTTATTCGGGCCGGTGATTGAACAGGGTTTTCTGGCGGTGAGCAATCGCGAAGCACCGCGCGCGGAGTGGGAACTGCGCGTTCCCGCTCCCGTGTGGGCGGCGCTGCGCGGGGAGTATGACGGAGATCTGGTTGCGGGAACTCACTATCGCTGCTCCAGCAAGTTCGCAGCGATCGGTGATCTCATCGTCGATGCGGACCAAGCGGCGAGGATCGGAGAGCTCGCGCGCTTGTTGCATCGCGATGCAGTTCAGACGCTGATCCTGCGCGGGCTGGCGGGAAGTCCGCGAATTGAAATTCTCGGCAGCGTGGCGCGGGAGCTGGGACGCGGCATTCTTGTGATCGATGGACAGTGCCTGCAGGACGAAGAGCGGCTGCGCACGATCGGCCCGTTGGCGACGCTGAGCAACGCTATGCCGGTATTCACTCTTGAGCTAAGCAGCGGCGAAACGATCCAACTGCCCAGATTGGGGGGTTATGATGGCCCGATTGCAATCGCACTCGGCCGCGAGGGTGGTCTGGCAGGCTCGATGACGGATCGATCTGTAATTCTGGAGCTGGCGCCTGAACAGCCGGAACAGCGCCTTCGCTACTGGCGGCAGGAGCTCAGCGAGCATTCCGAGCAGGACCTGCTGCCCATCGCTCAGGGCTTCACGATGGGAGGGGCGCACATTCGTAAGGCCGCGCACATTGCCACCTCGCATGCGGCGCTCGACGGCCGCTCGAAGATCAAAGCCTGCGATGTTCGTGAAGCTACACGACAGCTGAGCCGCCGACTCGAATTCTTATCTACCCGGCTGGAAGGCGCGGGTGACTGGTCGAGTCTGGTTGTGTCTGCCGCGACGGAGGACGCATTGCGCGGCCTGCAAACCCGATGCCGGCAACGCGAACAGCTGACGGCGGCGCTCGGTCAAGGAATGCCGGGCGGAATTACTCGCGGAGTCCGCGCCCTGTTCGAAGGCCCCAGCGGCACGGGGAAGACACTTGCTGCGCGCATACTCGCAGCCGAACTGGGCCTCGACGTGTACCGAGTCGACCTGGCTGCATTGATGAACAAGTACATCGGAGAAACGGAGAAAAATCTGAGCCGGATTCTAAGCCAGGCCGAAGATCTTGATGTTGTGCTGCTGCTAGATGAAGGCGACTCGCTGATGGGCCGGCGCACCGATGTAAAGACCGCGCATGACCGCTATGCAAATCTAGAAACCAACTATCTGTTGCAACGTTTGGAGACTTATCTGGGGATTGTCATCGTGACTACGAACCTGGGCAGTGCGATCGACAATGCATTCCGGCGAAGAATCGATGTCATTGTCAAATTCCATGCGCCGGCCCCGGAAGAGAGGTGGCGATTGTGGCACCTGCACCTTGCGTCCGGACACAGAATGCCACCGGCGGAACTGGAAAGCATTGCGCTGCGCTATGAGATGACAGGCGGACAGATTCGCAACGCCGCAATACACGCGGCGCTGCTGGCGCTGGAAGACGGCCCGGGAGTAATCGCAACGAGCCACGTGAAAGAGGCGATCCGCTCGGAGTATCGCAAAGCCGGCGCTGCGATTCCGGTTGAGGAAAGCAAATACAGGGACGGGCAGGAGAGCCGCCTCGGCGGATTTCTGTCGGCGATTTCCTAAAGATAGTAGTTCAGGCACAAACGGCGGCAAAGATGGCAGAGTCAGACAGAGCTACCAAGCCACGCGATTCTTCGAAGGCGACGAAGCCGCCTGAGAAAAAGCCGCCGATGGAGGCTCCCCCTGTAGCGCAGCGCATGCCGGGATGGCTGAGAGCACCAGCATCGACGCCATTTTCTCTGGGCGGGGTGCAACGAAAAGTTCAGATCGGCGCCAGCAATGACCCTTACGAACGACAGGCCGATCAAGTTGCGAGCCATGTAAGCGGCGGGCTGCGCGTGCCTCCGGGCACTATCTCGCCCATTGCACCAGCGTCCCTCGGCGCTGCACAGCGAGAATCCAAGCCGGCAGAGGAGCAGAAGAAGAAAGAGCCGCCTTCGGGGGGGCTGGTCCAGAAAAAAACTCAGGACAAGAAACGGGACGAGAAATCCGCTACTCCTGTACAGCGCGCTGTGAAACCTGAGGATACGAAGAAGGACATCAAATCTGCCGGCGCTCAATTACAGCGCGCGGCCAAGCCGGAAGACAGGAAGAAAGAAGAGAAGCCGGCGAGTGCTGCACCGGTGCAGAAACAGGCTAAGCCTGAGGACAAGAAAAAGGACGAGAAGCCCGGTACTCCTACTCCGGTGCAGAAGCAGAGCAAGCCTGAACACAAGAAGAAAGACGAGAAGCCCGGTACTCCTACTCCGGTGCAGAAGCAAACTAAGCCTGAAGACAAGAAGAAAGATGAGAAGCCCGGCGGTCCTGCTCCGGTGCAGAAACAAGAGAAGCCGGCCAATGACAAGGACAAGACGCCTGCTGCACCGCTTCAGCGGGCGGTCCGGCCCGAGGATAAGAAGAAGGAGGAGGTCCCGGGAACACTGCCGGTTCAACGCGAGAGCGCAGACGGCATGAAGAAAGCGGAGACAGAACCGGTTCAGACGAGCCGGAGCGGCAGCGCTGCGCCGGCTTCGATGGAGAGCGCAGCTTCGCAGGCGATTGCCACGAAGGGTCCGGGAGATTCACTCGCGCCAGCCACCCGTTCTGCGCTGGAATCGAGCATGGGCACCGATCTGAGCGATGTCCGGGTGCACAACGACTCGCGCGCGCAGGATGCGGCCCATGCGCTCAATGCGCGCGCGTTCACGCATGGCAGCGATATCTGGCTGGGCCGCGGCGAATCGCAATCGGACACGAGGCTGATGGCCCATGAAGCAACGCACGTGGTGCAGCAGACCGGAAGCGTGCACCGGATGCTGGTGCAAAGAGCGGATGGTACGACGCCCTCTACTGCGCCGGGCGACACAACACCCAGCGAGGGCCCAACCAAGCTTGAGACTCCAACAGGCCAGATCGACCTGGAAGCCAAGAAGATGCTGCTGCCCAAGTTGGAAATTCCAGAATTCAAGAGTCAATTCCTCAAGTCCAAGAGCGATGTCACCATCAAAAAAGGAGGGGAGAAGCGGCCATCGGGTGCACAGAGCCAGCGGAACATTTGGAAAACTCAGGTCGGAAAAACGGCAGAAGCCGCGGCCGAAGACAGGCTGAAGAAGATCCCAGGAATTCGTAAAGCGCCCTCATCCGGCGAAGAAGTAAAAGTTGCCGACGAGACAACCGAGGACGCCACAAAGCTGGAGTTCCTGCAAATTGGCGCAGCGGATAACTACCTCATCGGCACGCCTCCTGAATTAAAGACCGAGTTCACTATTCCCCGGTGGGGGCCGGATGGCAAACCGAGATTACTTGATGTCGACCATCAACTTGAGTTGCAGCTGGGCGGTGAAAACGACATCAGTAATATGTGGCTGCTCGACGCTAAATCAAACCGCATGTCGGGCCAAAAGATAAGTGAAAACATTCGCAATTCAATAATTGCTGCAGTACAACCTCACGTCGGAAAGCCACCCTTCAAGGAAGAGCCCGATCCTAATCTTTTGCGACAGCAATACGAAATTACCTACAAGGATGTAAATGGAACGACCCAGCTTAACCCTCCGGACAAAGATGCCAAATGGGATCGCACTGAAGTAGAGCAGGTTGAAAAGCCGCTTTCGAAAATCAAGCCTCTGAGCGCTCAAGAGGTAACCAATAGAAAACTTATTGGCACAGCTACTTCTCTTGGGCTCTACCCTCTTGCTACGGGTGGCAAAAAGAGAGATATCAAATGGGACCCAAAGAACACCTCAGAGGTTCCATTCAACGCGGAAGCAGCCGGCTTTATTGGTCTGTCGGACGCAAAGATAAAGTATGAACCCGGCAAGCCAGGTAACTACATCCGGGGTACATTTACTCCAAAGCGAGCCACGACTGAAGTAAAGTCGCGCACGATCACTTTGCCCCTCGTTGAGCTCGGCGGAATTCCTTACACTGTGACTCTGGAAAAGGCCGGCGTGCTGCAGGCAATGCGATTCGCCGAACTTTACGCCTTTAGTCCCATCGAGTTCGACGAAATCAGCTTCGAGGAGGGACGTGGTTTCGTCTCTCGTGGCAAACTGATGCCAACGATCCCGATTTTCGAGAAGCTCGACATTGATGTCGTCATGGATGGCAACGATGTAAGCCTGAGCAGGACGTTTACTGCTGCAGAGATCAAGCTGCCAGGACCTATTAAAGTCCCTGAAGCTGCGCTGACGCTGTCGATTGGCACTTCCGGAGTCAAGGCAACCGGCATCGTCCTCATCGAAATAGAGAGGCTCGGCAAAGGACAGATCACAGCAGGCGTTGGGTCCGGCGGCGGTCTGGAACTGGCAGGTACCTTCAACTTCGATACGACACTGTTTGATCCCGCAAACGTTCATGTCGAATACAAGGAAGGCAAGTTCAGTGGCGGTGGGAAGATCGGCATCAAACCCGGGAAAGTTCGGGGAATCAAGACCGCGAGCATTGACGCTTCATTTAGCGGAGATGTCATCGATGCGAAAGGATCCATCGTTCCTGACATTCCGGCCGTCGAGCAGGCCGACCTCTCGATGCACTATGACGAGAAGTCGGGCCTTACCATTGCTGGTGACCTCCAGCTAAAGAAGGACATCCCCGGTATCGAGGATGGCTCGATTCATGCTGAGGTAACGAAGAAAGGCGACAAATACACCGTAAAAGCCAGCGGCGAGGCTACGCCGAAGATACCCGGGATATCTTCCAAGCTTATTGTCAGCTATGATGACGGCCTTTTCGACGCGACGGTAACAGCGGGTTATGAGAAAGGAATGCTCAAAGGCTCTGTCACCGTCGGCGCCACGAATCGTCCGGTCGGTGATGACGGAAAGCCCGCCGGGGAGGCGCCGCCCGCCAAATCCGATAAGATTACGATCTACGGCAGCGGCTCCGCCACTCTTCAACTGGCTCCATGGCTGCAGGCAACCGCGGGCATAAAATTCAAGCCGGACGGCGAGGTTGAAGTGACCGGAAAGATCGGCCTGCCCGCCGCGATCAACCTTTTCGACGAGAAAAAAGTCGAGAAGAACATCTTCAAAATCGGCATTCCTATCCCAATTTTTCCGGGGATCTCCTTAAACATCGGTGGTGGACTTGATCTAAACGCAGGTATTGGACCAGGACAACTGCAGGAGATGGAGGTAGATGCTACTTACAATCCTGCCCACGAGGATGAAACAACGGTTCACGGCCATGCCGCGCTGCACATCCCTGCCCATGCCGGGTTGCGGCTGAATGTGCACGCGGCGCTGGATGTTGGCATCCCTCTTGCGGAAGTCGAGGGGGGAATTGAACTAGGCGGGACGTTGGGAATTGAAGGCGCGCTCCACGCTGGAGTGGACATCGATTGGTCACCGAAGAAAGGTCTGGTGCTGGACGCAAGTGCTGAAGTTTATGGCGAGCCCAAGTTCAAATTCGACATAACCGGCTACGTCGAAGTAGATGTTGGCGTCGGTCCTTTTTCAAAGACGCTGTGGGACAAGAGATGGCAGTTGGCTGCCGTCGAATACGGCTCCGGCCTGCGCCTGGGACTCAAGTTGCCCATTCATTACGAAGAAGGCAAGCCCTTCAATCTTTCACTGAGCGACATACAGTTCGAATATCCGAATATTGATCCTATGAGTGTCTTAAAGGGTCTGCTTGACAAGATAGCGTAAGACTTCGGAGGTACACATGCTGGGTGAATCCACGTTTTCTCTAAGCGGCGCGACTAAGCCGAATGGCGGTGGCGGAAATGGACAACACTCGGGTTCGCGCGAGGCCAACGACCGGGGCGCACGTCTCCATATGGAAGGTGATCTGGAGGGAGCGAAGACGGAGTATACATTTGCTCTCCAGCTCGATCCTGATAACGCGACGGCCCACAACAATCTAGGCTTTCTGCTGGCGCAGGAGGGACAGTTGGACGATGCGGTCGCCCATTATCGCCGCGCCCTCGAGATAGAACCGACCAAGAGCATGGCCATGGCCAACATGGGGATCGTGCAGGTTGCGCAGGGCAACGATGAGGCGGGACTAGACTGGCTGCGGCGCTCCGTCGAAGCGAATCCATCGAACGTTCTCGCATGGGACAATCTGAGCCGCCTGTTGCTCAAGCTCGGACGGCTTACCGAAGCCGAAGCCGCTGCGCGCGCCGCCCTGGAAGCGGCTCCGCATGAGGGACGAATCTATCTCACGCTGGGGCTTGCCGTAGCGGGACAAGAACGGATCAAGGAAGCGATAGAGATTCTGCGACGGGCAGTGGAACTTGAGCCTAGTTCATCCGCGGCGTGGGAAAACCTTGGAGTAGTGCTATGGCTGCGCCAAGACCTCGGGTCAGCCGTCGACGCACTTCGTCGTGCGCTTTCTCTGGCGCCACAAAACGCATCGGCCCGGTATCAGCTAGCGATGGTTCTGCTGACGCGAGGCGATGAGGACGAGGCCACGCAGGAGCTGAACGCTGTCCTGGCGGTCGATCCGGGGCACATTGCGGCGCAGCTTGACCTGGCAGTCCTCGCGATTTCCAAAGGCCGCGCGTCGGAAGCGCTCAACCGCCTGGAGGTGGTGCTGCATGCGGAATCGACAAATGCGCGCGCGCTGTTTTATCGCGCTGTCGCACTCGACCAACTGCACCGGACCGATGAGGCCACGGAACTATTGCAAAGCCTGGCCGATGCGGGAACCAGTAAGTATTCGGAACGGGCGCGTCAGTACTTGCGAGAGAGGAGCGGCCCAGTCGAATAAGTGCTTATGAGTTGCGCCCTCGTCCAACCCGAGTTGAGTTTGCAGCCGGATCTGGAGGTCCCTCGCTTGCTGCCAGACCGGCTTCGGGGTTTTCGCAACTACCACGTCGGTGAAACGATTCTGGTTTGCGGGTGCGGGACCTCCCTATCGGAGGTGGTTTCTCCTGAGCGTTACATCACGATCGGCGTGAACGATGTTGGACGGCTCTTTCAGCCGGACTACCTCGTGGTTCTCAACCCACGGCAACAATTCAAAGCAGACCGCTTCCGGTACGTGGAGCAGAGCCGCGCAACTGCGATCTTCACGCAATTGGAGCTTGGGATTCATCATCCTCATATCGTGCGCATCAGACTCGGCAGGTTTGGCGGCGTGGGATTTGACGACTCGGATGCTTTGGACTACGCGCGCAATTCTCCTTATCTTGCAGTTTGCCTCGCAGCACACATGGGTGCTACGCGCATCGGGCTGATCGGAGTTGACTTTACCGATCATCATTTCTTCGGGGCGACGGGCCGGCATCCGCTCATGGCCGACTTTGCCAGAATCGACCGCGAATACACGGCCCTCTATAACTCATGCCGAGCGCGCGGGATCGAGTTGGTGAACCTGAGCAGTCAGAGCCGGCTGACCGCCCTGCCAAAGATCTCGCCTGAGGAGTTTTCAAGGCTTGCGGTATTGCCACGCGGCGAAGTTCCGCGAAAGAAAGTATTCTTCGTTAACTACAAGTTTCTCAGCTGCGGCGACGTCTTCCGCGATGGATTAGCTCACGCTGCGTCGGACCTGAAGCTGAACTACTCCGAGGCGTACTGGGATGATGCCACACTGGCCGCCAAGGTTCGGAAGTTTGATCCCGATCTTCTTTTTGTGGTGCATGGGCGGCGTTTCGCGCAACGCTGGCAACGCACTTTTGCCGGGATATCCTCTGCGGTATGGCTGCTGGACGAGCCTTACGAGGTAGATGACACAGCGGGATTCTCAGCGCTGTTTCAGAGAGTCTTCATTAATGATCCGTCGACACTGCATCGGCATTGCAGCTCGAGCTATCTTCCGGTTTGCTATGATCCGGCGAATTACACCTATCGCGCAGACCAATCGAGGAAATATACCGCAGGTTTCATAGGCGGGTATAACGCTCTACGCGAGAAATTGCTGGAAGAACTGGCCTCACGAAAATTGCTGTCTTATGTAGTGGGCGGACCATGGCGCAGCGCGGCGCTGCAGGGGCTGAATCTCTCCGGAAATATTCCACCTGAGCAGACAATTGAACTCTACCGCAACACCAAGATTGTCCTGAATATTTTTCGCACTGAGCACCATTTCAATCGCAGAGCATTGTCCGCTGGTTCATTGAATCCCCGGATATACGAAGGTCTGGCTTGCGGCGCGTTGGTGATTTCTGAGCATCGGGAAGAACTCGACCTGATATGCCCGGAACTACCTTGCTTCCGCCTACCGGGCGAGTTGCCCGACCTGGTTGAGCGCTTCCTGAATGACAGCGAATTATTTGAACGGGCTCGCAGAGCATGCATCCGGCGACTTGCTAAGCATACCTACGCCCACCGCCTGATGACAGCGCTCCGCACCTGTTTCCCACAACGAGAGGTAACTATGATGACGACTGAGCAGCCTATTGCCGAGTCAGATCCAGCTCCACCGGTGGAGTTGAAGAGTGAAGTGCTTCCCCAGTTCGATCTTCCGCCTGAATTGCATGCGCACTGGGAGGTAGACACGACCTGGGTTCGGCTTGCGCCGGAGGGGGATTTCATCCTGGAGAAGCCCCTCGATGGGGGACCGGGCAGCGAATGGGGAATAATCGGAAGAAGCTCGCTACAGAATGTCACGCTCGACTTCGATGTATATCTTGAAGCCGGAAACGTTTTTCTGGCCAAAATTCATCAGGCTGAAGCCCGGAATCAGCTGACCAACTCGTACCACCTTATGTGCCTGGGCTCTCGTGGCTATCTTGCGCGGCACGGTCATATATTCTCGCAGTTCAGCTTGCCTCTCAATACGTGGCTGCACCTGACATTTGCTTACACGGAAGGGTCCATCAGCCTGCGCAAAAACGGCATTCGGCTCGCGCAGGTGCAAGACCGTGCCCTGCCGTCGGGCTATTGCTTTCTGGGAGTGAAGGGCGGTTCAGCGCGATTGCGAAATATCAGCATCAGTGCACCGGGCCTGCCCAAGATTGTACCGGGACCGGTAGAGTATGAGTGCATTCTTGCGGCGCAGCAGTCGTATATTCCGAAGGTAAGTATAGTAACTACCGTTTACGATCGTGTTGAGTGCCTGCGCCGGTGTTTGAAGTCGGTAAGAGCGCTGACTTTCAGGCACTACGAGCATATTGTCGTAGCGGATTCGCCGTCCTCATCTGTATTGCAAAGTCTAAAAGACGTGATCGTTGAGTCCGACCCAGGAAGCTCTAAAACCATACTGGCGACTTTGAAGAACCGCCGAAATGATTGGGGGATCTCGCCCGCGAGCGCAGGTCTCGCGCAGGCTCGCGGCAACTACATCTGCTTCCTCTCCGATGACAACGGATACCTGCCTCAGCATTTCGAGAAGCTGGTCCGTGTGCTCGACGGAAACCCACACATCGGCTTTGCGTACAGTTCATGTCAATATGCGGGACGTGCGATCCTGCGGCATCCTGTACCGCGAGCGGCCCGAATCGATCTTGGCCAACCGCTGTTCCGGCGTGAGTTGTTCCACGACCATCTTGGCGGAACGATTCCATTTCACGAGTTTGGCTGGGACTGGCGGATGATCGAGACATTCCTGCGGCATGGGGTGCAATGCAGGCATGTAGATGAAGCGACGTTCATTTTCAGGCTTGCAAATTATCCGCAGTTGTTGTCCGAGGCGGCTATGTAGGTGCTCGATGATCAGCTACTGTATCGCCTGCTATCGTCCGATCTACTGCCGGCAACTTATCGAACAGCTGGTTGCCAAGACGACCGCAGCTTACGAGATTCTGGTATGGATCAACCTTCCCGATGATGCGTTCGAACGGTTTCTGCGCGAGAAGACCGAAGCCGGGGCTCCAATCCGCGTGGTTGGGCGCACTCCGCAGAATATCGGAATGGCTGCATACCCGAAGCTGTTTGCGGCCGCCAGGTTCGACATGGTGACGCAGATCGACGACGACGTGGTGTGTATCTCGCCTAACATCGCTGAACGGGCTCAGGAAATCTTTGACCGTTTTCCTCAGGTGGGCATGCTAACGGCTGATACATGGCAGGATGAATACACAACGGGCGCCCGTCCTCCAATGCAGCATTACAGCGAATTTGATCGTGGGTTCGGGCTTTATGACGGGCCGATCGACGGCTGGTTCTCCATTTATCGCAGCGAGTCGCTTCGGGCGCTCGGCGACTTCAGTCCGGGGCGATACTATTCGATCGGATGCCATGTGAAAGTTCATCTGGCTTCGCTTGGACAGAGTGGGTTGTTATGCACTCGTTTCAGGGTGTTCCACGTAACAGGTCCCGCCTACGCCAGTTACTTCGACATGCTGGATTCGGAGATTGCGAAGTACTCCGCGATTGGCCGGAAAGACTGCGTGGACTGGTACCAACGCGAACGCCCAAGCATTCCGGACAGGCAAGAGTTGGAATCTCGCGTTCAGCAAATCAGGAACAGTCTGATGGAGGCTTCGTGAGGATTTGGAAGCACGCTGGGAGTTGCAGGCGTTCAGGACACACAATTATGACAAGGTGCATGCAATGTCCCCTTTCTTCTCCGTAATAACACCCACCCTCCTTCGGCAATCGCTCGTAAAGACGTGTGCCTCGGTCGACAGCCAGAGCTCCGGCGATTGGGAGCATGTTGTGATGGTCGACTGCGATGAGGAGCAGTGGCTGTTGCGGTCAGCATTGATCGAAGATGTTCGGCATCCAGCCAGGAATATTGTCCGTTGCCCCGATGCGCATAAGAACTTCGGCAACACATGCCGTCATGAAGCCTGGCATCTCGCCCAGGGGCAGTATCTGCTGTATCTCGATGACGATAACTTTCTCGCCGATGACTTTGTGCTGGCGGAAATGCGGCAGGCGATTTGCGAGTCAGAACTGCCGCCGGTCGCTATTTTCCCAATTCACCGACACGGGCAGCGTTTCTATTTCATACCGCCGAGGTTGGGTTATGTCGACACGGCAAACCTGCTGGTGAGGAGGGACATTGGTCAATGGCCCAAAGTAGATGACTACGACGCCGATGGCAAATTCATAGAGCGCCTCGCGCAGGAACACGGGATCCGGGGATTCGAAAGGTTCCGCCCGATTATCTTTATGCCATGCAGCGGCGCGGGCATTCCTTAGGCTCAGATTTCAATATCAGAAGAGGACTGTCCCCAGATTATGGCAAACAGGAAGTGATGCGCCTGTAGCCGTTAACTAATGGCATGGTCCGCCGCCTCAGGCATTGGGAGATATTAAGAGGTGGATAGATGGGAGGCGGTTCTATGGAGATTCACACGATTGGCATCGATTTGGGAAAGACGGTATTTCACCTTGTAGGTCTCAACGCGGTTGGCGAGACAGTGATGCGGAAGAAGTGTTCGCGCAAACAGCTGCTGCACTTCACGGCGAATCTGCATGTAGGGTTGATTGGCATGGAAGCTTGCTGCGGTGCTCATTTTCTTGGCTGGGCCCTGCGCGAGCAGGGTCATGACGTGCGCCTGATGCCAGCGCAGTACGTCAAGCCCTACGTGAAGACCAACAAGAACGACTACATCAATGCGGAAGCGATTGCTGAGGCAGTGGGGAGACCGAAAATGCGTTTTGTGCCGATCAAGAGCGATGCTCAGCTGGAGATGCAGTCCCTGCACCGGGTGCGGGAGAGCTGGGTGGGGCGCCGCACGTCAGTGATCAACCAGATCCGCGGATTGCTGCTGGAGCGGGGGATCACGATCCGGAAAGGACGCTGTCATGCGGAAGCGGCTTTACCGCACATCCTCGAAGACGTGGATGCCAACCTGTCGGGGGCCCATGCGCATGTTGCTGGCGCAACTGCAGCAGGAACTCAGGCAGCTGCAGAGTCAGATTGATGCAATCGATGTCGGCATCGTGCAGGCCTCCGTTGAGCAGGAAGCCTGTCAAGGACTCATGGCCATTCCCGGCATCGGCCCGGTTACTGCTACCGCGATTGTCTCGGCCATCGGCAACGGCGCAGATTTTAAGAAGGGGCGCGGCTTCTCCGCCTGGCTGGGATTGATTCCGGGGCAGCCCTCGACCGGCGGCAAGCAGAGATTGCTGGGCATCAGCAAGCGCGGCAACAGCTATTTGCGAAAACTACTCGTGAATGGGGCGCGTGTCGTGCTGCAGTCGAGAGAGAAGCAATCCTCCGGCCTTCGTACGTGGCTCGGTAAGCTTGTATCTCGTGCTCACAGCAGCGTGGTCACGGTGGCCTTGGCCAACAAACTGGCCCGCATGGCATGGGCGGTTGTGGCCAAAGGAGAAACCTATCGGCCTCCTTTGCTGGCGGCTGAAGCAGTTGCCGCCTGATCCTCATGGCCTGCAATGGACACCTGGTGAAGAACGCCAGGCTTGGAAATCGCGTGCGCGATTCCCACCATCGCAGACCAACCGCGACGACTGACAGATTTGCTCTTTTGCGATATCAGCCAGGTCTGCTGGCGACGAATGAGATGGCACAACGGTCGAACCCGGCGTTCTTGAAACCTGTAATCCGGAACAAGCCCGCAGAGGCTGCCTAACTAATTAGGACAAGAGCGCAGCGCATTCCATCGAGTGTCTGGAGTCTACGACTCCACTAAAGGCTGATTAGATAAGGGCGAAGGCTCCAACGCATCCCGGTAGACTGTGGTTGGTTTAGAGACCGGGGTCAGCGGGAGGAAGGAGCCCGGATGATCATCATAGGCTG
>Ga0335075_10001082_pt1 | contig 45796 bp, 40 predicted proteins | sample Lox_Sample_24_FD_206723 | JGI IMG/M metagenome (GOLD analysis project Ga0335075, IMG submission 206723) | Soil microbial communities from Loxahatchee National Wildlife Refuge, Florida, United States - Lox_Sample_2.4 | ecosystem: Environmental > Terrestrial > Soil > Wetlands | place: USA... | reverse complement strand
AGCATCGAGTTGATGGCGGTCGCCGCGAACACCATCTGGGCGTGCGGACAGACGATCGCCTTCGGGGCGGCTGTGCTCCCCGAGGTGTAGATCAGCACCGCGATGTCGTCGCCGGTGACGCCGGACGGTCCGGTGCGCGCGGCCGGACAGTTCTCCACGTCAGGCCATATCCCTTGCAGCTCGTGCAGCTGCGTATCGCTGAGCTGGCGGACCATCGCGCCCATGCCGTAGTCCACAAGCGCGATGCGCGGCTCGCAGTCGGCGAAGACCGATCGCAGGTGGAACGGCTTCATACCCGGATTGACCGGGACGAAGATCGCGCCGCGGCGGGAACAGCCGAACAGCATGGCCGCCATCTCCCTGCGGTTGGGGCACTGGACGAGCACCCGGTCGCCTGCGGCCACGCCGCGCTCGGTGAGCCAGCGGCAGAATGCGTGGCTGAGCTCGGCCAATCGGGAATACGTCCAGCCGTCCTCCTGGTCACGCACGGCCAGAGCCCTCGGCGCGACCGCGGCCGCGGCGTCGAGCAGCCCGTGCAGGGTCGGTACCGAAGCAGTCGTCTGACGGTTACTCAACGGGCTATCTCCTGTTTCGGGATTGCCTGACCATGACCGAACAGGTCGAGTGCGCGCTCGCGCAACGCTTGCCGGTCGATCTTCCGGTTGACGCTCAACGGCATCTCATCGAGGTACTGGTAGTGCCGGGGGAGCATCTGCTGCGGCAGCGCCGTCAGCAGCTGCCTGGTGAGCTCCGCGGCCGTGGCAGGCGTGCCGGTGTAGAAGGCGGCGAGCTGCAGCCTGCCATCTATCTGCACGTCGACAGTGATCGCGTCCTGTACGCCGGCGCACCGTCGCAGCCGATGGTCGATCTCGGCCAGCTCCGTCCGCCAGCCTTGAATCTGGACTTGGTTGTCGGTGCGGCCGAGGAAAAGCAGGTCCCCGTTGCCGGCCAGCCGCATCCGGTCACCGGTCCGGTACCACCGCCGGGACCGCAGGGTGAAGAACCGCTCGGTGTCGTCTGCCGGGTCGAGGTATCCGGGAGTGACCTGCGGACCCGATACGCACAGCTCGCCTTCGGCGGCGTCGGCGTTGCCGTCGGCATCGAGCAGTAGGTATTCGTGCCCGCTGTGCAGCCTGCCGATCGGGACGATGTCGTTCAGGCACTGGCCGGGGGAAGATGCACGGGACCAGCGGTACACGGTGCAGGTGATCGTCGTCTCGGCCGGGCCGTACAGGTTGTCCAAGATCGCCTCGGGGGCGGCCTGTTGCCATGCGGTGGCGTCTGCGGCCTTGAGCGCGTCACCGGCGAACGTGCTAAGCCGCAGCGTCGGCATCGACTTCGGGGCGAGGCCGCCCCGTCGTGCTATCACCGAGATGGCGGCGGGCGTGGAGTACCAGACGGTAATCCCCGCTTCGGTGACGAAATCGGTCATCGCGCGGTAGGCCTGGGGCGGCACGCTGACCAGCGTGCCGCCTGCTCCCCACGCCGCGAACAGGTCGAAGATCGCGCAATCGAAGGCCGGATCGAAGACCTGGGAGAAGACGTCGTCGGGACCGAAGCCGTACCGGGCCTCAAGCTCGGCAAAGTACCAGGCGAGGTTCGCGTGCGTGATCTGGACGCCCTTGGGCCGTCCCGTGGACCCGGAGGTGAACAGGATGTACGCGAGGTCCGACGCGGGCGCCTGGCGGGGCTCGTCCAGGCGGAACCGTGGCCGCGCCGCGATTGCCGGTGCGCGCGCGGCGCGGGGTGCGGCCGTGGTGTGGTCCGGGCTGGCGAGCAAGACGGGCACGGCCTTGACGTCGCCGAGTTCGGGGAGCAGCCGGTACCCCTGCTCGTCGGTCACCAGCGCCGAGACGTTGGCCGCCGCGAGCATGTGCCGGGTCCGGCTCACCGGGAAGTCGGGCTGGAGGGGAACCGCTGGCACCCCGCAATAGAGAGCGGCGAGAATTCCCGCGTACGACGTCACGCCCTTGCCGGCCAGCACCCCGATGGCCGTGGGCGGCTCGTCGCACGCGTGCAGCAGGTTTCCCGCCCAGCCCAGCGCGAGTTCGTGCAGCTCGGCGTACGTCATGGCGCGCCCGCGGGTGCGAATGGCATCCCTATCCGGGGACCTGGTCAACCCGCGCATGAACCGCGCGGGCAGCGACTGCTCGGATCTGGTCATTGTCATCGTCCTCACCGGGCATCCTACGGACACCGAATTCTAAGGGGCTATCGACGAGCGATAGGGGTTGGATAAAACCCCTGGCCAGGCCAAGACTTCTACTATCGGCGGACGATAGCGGCCGGATACCCCGGCCGGACCGCGGTACCGATCGGAGATGTCAGAGCCGGTGAGCGTAGGAATCATATTTCCCGGGATGGGGCCCTGGGGTTATGGCGACTTGGGAAGGTACATCGCGACAAATCCCCATGCGCGGAGGTTGCGCAGAACAGCGGATGCAGTGCTCGGGTATCCGCTGATGGATATGTACCGGACGGCTGGGCCCAACTACTCCGAGTATGCCCAGGTCGCGTTCCTCATCAGTTGCCTGGCGCTCATCGAGCAGGCCCGTGACACGCTGGAGGGCGAACCAGTCGCCTGCACCGGGCCGAGTTTCGGCGGGAAAGCCGCGCTCGCCTACTCCCGGGTCCTGCCAGTTGCCGAGGCGATACTTCTCGCCGCACGTCTCGCCCGCTGCGAGGAGGAGTACTTCAGAACCGAGCACAAGGACGTGGTCACCCAGTCCATCGCGCGGACACCCGGCCCGGCTCTACGCGAAATTCTCGACTCCATGGCGCAGCGGAATGAATGGACAGACATCTCGTGTCACATTGACGAGGACTTCTTCATGGTGTCAATGCGGGCGTCCAGCCTGGAGCTCTTCTTGAAGGAAGTTCGTGCGGCGGGGGGGTTCCCGCTCTATGCCATGCGGCCCCCCACGCACTCGTCCGCGTTTGGCGCGCTCCGCCAGAAGGCCGAGGACGAAGTTCTCGGCGATCTCCCCCTCCGCGATCCCTGTCTTCCTGTTATTGCCGACCAGAATGGTTCGGTCGTGACGACAGCCGACGGCATGCGCGCGATGCTGCTCGACAGTTTCGTTCATCCCGTCCGCTGGCCCCAGGTCGTTCATTCCATGAGAGAGCTTGACATCAAGAAGGTATACATACCTGGTCCGGATAGCCTATTCGGCCGCGTCCGCTGCACGACCCGGCACTTCACTGTAGTGCCAATCAAACCTCCGCGCCCCGAAGGAAGAAGACCGGTAAATGTGGAATGAACAGTTCGAGGCTACGCTGCGCAAGCATCTCCCTTTCTTGCCCGACGATGAGGAGCTTCGCCCGGAACTTGACTTGCGCGAATTCGGGCTCGATTCGATGGGCGTCATTGACCTGCTTGTCTCGCTGGAGTCGGAATACAGCGTCCACTTGAGTGATGACCTCTTGTCCATGGATACATTCGCAACGCCTGGCGTGCTCTGGGCGGCTCTGGCTGAGCTCCAGAAGACCGAAGAGCGTCAGTGACAAACAACCGTAAGCTGGCCGCCAGGTTCGGGACGCCGCTTTACGTTTACGAACTGGACCGCGTCGTGGCTGCATATAGAGATTTGCGTAATTCATTGCCGCCAGGATTGATTATCTTCTATTCCCTGAAGGCCAATCCTCACCCGGACATCGCGCGGGCCATCCGTGAGGCCGAGCGACGGCCGGCGTGCCGGGCTGAGGTCAGCTCGGTGGGCGAACTCGCCGTGGCGCTTGAGGCTGGCTTCGCGGCCGGGGAGTGCCTGTATACCGGTCCGGGCAAGACGGAGAGCGAGCTGATCTCGGCCATCGCCAACGGCGTGCGGTTGTTCTCGGTCGAATCGCTGACCGACCTCGAACGCGCGGGCGGCGTGGCGCTCGGGATGGGCATCGTGATCGACTGCCTGCTCCGGATCAACAGCCTGACATCGGGCACCGCGACGAGCATCAGGATGATGGGCAAGCCGTCGCAGTTCGGCATCGACAGCGAGACGCTCGAAACGCAGTTGCCGAGGCTACGTGCGGTGTCCGGCACGCGCCTTGTCGGCGCGCACTTTTACTCGCAAAGCAACGCCAGGGATGAGTCCAGCCTGCTCGGCGAGCTCAAGCAGAGCGTGGTCACCGCCGCCAGGCTGCAGGCAGACCTCGGGCTGCCGATGCAGGTCCTCGACATCGGCGGCGGGTTCGCCGCACCCTATGCCGTGCCAGGAGAACGCCCGCTATACCGCAGGATCCGGGCCGAGCTTGGGAACACGCTCGACGAGTACTTTCCTGACTGGCGTTCCGGCAGGCCGGAGGTTTGCTGTGAATCCGGGCGATACCTGGTCTCTGACTGCGGCGAACTAGTAAGCACGGTTGTCAACATCAAGGAGAGCCGTGGCAACCGGTTCGTCATCCTGGACGCTGGCATCAACACGCTTGGCGGGATGGCCGGGCTCGGCCGCCTGATGCCGCTCGCGATCAGGCCAGATGACCCTTCCGGGCCGGACGGCACGGATTCCGCCACGCTGGTCGGCCCGCTATGCACGCCGGGGGATGTGCTTGGCCGCGATGTGCAGACGCACACCCTCGAGGTAGGCGACCTCGTCACGGTACCGAACGTGGGCGCGTACGGGGTCACCGCCAGCTTGCTTCTATTTCTCAGTCGGCCGGCACCCTGCGAGGTCGTACTGCGCCGCGGTGAGGTCCTGACCGCGTCGCAATTGCGGGTGCGCCGGACCGCGTCGAGTGGCTGACTGGCATACCCGTCTTCCTGCTCGGCCCTGATGTGTCAGACGGCCGTTCGGGCCGGCACGGCGTGAAGATGCTGGCTGATCAGCTTGATGATCTCGTCGGCGTGATCGGTGAGGAAGAAATGCCCCCCAGCGAATACGTGCAGGTCGAACGGGCCGGTTGTCTGGCTGGCCCACGCCTTGGCCTCGTCCAGGGTTGTCTTCGGATCGTGGTCGCCGGTCAGGGCGGTAACCGGACAGTTCACGGTGACGTCTGGCGGGCAGGTGTACGTCTCGGCGGCCCGGTAATCAGCCCGCAGCGCGGGCAGGGCGGCTCGCATCAGCTCGTCGTCGCCGAGCACGGACGAGGCGGTCCCGGCCATCTCGCGGACCTCCGCGATGATGCCCGCGTCGTCGCGAAGGTGCACCGTCTCGTTTCGGTAAGTCGCCGGCGCCCGCCGTCCGGAGACGATCAGCCGCAGCGGGCCATGCTCCTCGGCTTCGAGCCGACGGGTGACCTCGAAGCCGATGACGGCTCCCATGCTGTGACCGAACAAGATCATCGGCATCTCGGGCTCGCGCCGTATGAGTGCGTGGATCAGGTCGGCGAGTACCGCTATGTCGTCGATGGGCCGCTCGGCACGACGGTCCTGCCGGCCAGGGTACTGAATGGCTACGACGTCGGCTCCCGGGCTGAGCGCCGCTGACACCGGGACGAAGAAGGTCGCTGACCCACCCGCGTGCGGCAGGCACACGAGTCTGGCGGTCGCGTTCCTCGCCGGGCGGTAGCGGCGGAACCACAGGTTGTCGGGCGAGGTCTGGGACATGCCACTCCAATGAGAATTCGCTGAACCGGTCACGCGCTTTTTTTTATGTCGACCGAGACCATAACCGGCTCGCAGGATCGCGGCAAGGAGAGCACGCACTTGCCAAGCCTGTAGCGGATTGTTACGATGCCCGTCGGCCCATTTAAGTGTTCAACTTCTGCTATGCGCAAAGCCGCCGAGGTCCTACCGCCGAATTATGGATTCCTTCCTGTTATCCCGTAAATCGAGAACGCCAGGACCGTGTTAAGCTGCCCGTTTAGTATGTCATATGATCAACCGCGGCGGCAGCAGCAGTTGAACGGGCATGTTTGCTCCGCTGGCCGGGCTTGGTTACTCTTCTGTCAGTTCGGGAATCCGGTTTCCCGAAATTATCAGATGATTCTGGAGAGAGGACGAAGCGGTGGGCTATAAGTTCACGCTGGTGCTCAGCCGGGAGATAACCGATGACGAATCGGTGGTCCTGAAAGAGGCCGGCTGCACTGCTGCGGTTTTCGGAACCGATTCGCTCCCGACCGACGCCGATACGATCGTCACGAAGATGGATTTCGATGACACGATTTCGCCGACACTGGCCGAGGCGATCGAGTCAGCTCTTGAGGCAGTCAAGAATGTGCCCGACCTCAGTGTGCCTGGCCTCACCGTTCCTGCTCAGCCGGCCGGCCCCGTGGTGGATGATGAGCCGAAGGTGGTCGTCGGCGAGATCGTCGAGGAGGTGGCTGCCGAGGAGGCGGCTACCAAGGTGGCTGCCGAGGAGGCGGCTACCAAGGTTGTGACTGCCGACGAGGTGGCGGCCGAGGTGATCGCCGAAGAGCCGGCCGGGGAGGTGACGGCCAAGAAGACGGCGACCAGGAAGACGGCCACCAGGAAGAAGGTGAAGGTTTCCGCCGAAGCCAGCTGACCGCACGTGTCGCGCTGCGCTACTTGGAGCGGGCCCTAACAGGCCTCGGGCTGGACGACGTCACGGCCTCCGGAATGCGGAACCCGGACATGATGCTCCGCGCCTTGCGGCAAGGCCCTAGCGCAGGCGTCGGAGCAGGCGTTCACCAGCAGCGGCAGCACGTCCGTGGCGACCCTCGCGGATAGCCAGACCTGACGAATTCCACGTTCAGTGAATGGGGAATTGGGCAGCCGGACGAGGTTGCTCTGGTAGAGCACCAGGTGCTTCACGGCGCTCAGCTTGCCTATCGACGACGGCAGCGTGATGACCTGCCGCCGCTCCTCGGGACTCATCTCGACTAGCGGCTTGAAGACCTCGCGGCCATCGGCCGCAGCCTCATCGATCAGCGCCAGCATGTGCAGCCAGCCCGGCGCGGACGTGTCTTGCCGCTCGGAATGGAAGTGCACGCCCTTACCCGGTGCCTGCACGCGATGCTGGTCGAAGCATGAGCACCTGTCGATCCCGGTACCGACTCCGCCTGGGCCGACGGCATCTGCGAACCGGTTGCCGAATACGCGCAGGCGAGGAGCTTGCTCATCCATCCTCCGACCGTAACCCACCGGCGCAAAGATAGCCCGGGGCTCGACCCATCCACGATCGACCCCGCAGGTGCTCAGCGCATCGAGTCCGACCGCTCCAGGCGCTCCGCGGCCAGGTCCGGCGAGATGAGCCGCATGGTCGTCGGCGCCTGCCGCGGATCCGCGATCAGGTGCAGGCGCTGTACGCCATCGTGGTCGGCCGGCGGGCCGAGCTCGGCCGCGCACTGGCAGGAATCCCCAGTGAAGCCGGCGAACCGGTAGGCGATGTCCATCATGCGATTGCGGTCGGTCGGCCGGAAGTCGGCGGTGAGGTGGGCGCCCGCCCGCGCCGCCTGGTCGATCAGCCAGTTAAGTACCACCGCACCGGCGCCGAACGACACCACCCGGCAGGACGTCGCGAGCAGCTTGAGGTGCCACACCGGGCGGTGATAGTCAAGCAGCAGCACACCCACCGCGCCGTGCGGCCCGAAGCGGTCGGTCAGCGTCACCGTCAGGACCTCATGAGCGGGGTCGCCGAGCAGGGCGCGCAGAACCTCGTCCGGATAGTGCACGCCCGTCGCGTTCATCTGGCTCGTGCGCAGCGTGAGTTCCTCGACGCGAGAGAGGTCTTCCTCGTCGGCCCGCTTGATCGTCATCACCAGCTCAAGCGAGCGCAGGAATTCCTCGTCAGGCCCGGAGAAGGACTCGCGTTCCGCGTCGCGGCGGAAGCTCGCCTGGTACATCTGGCGGCGCCGCCTTGCGTCGATCGTCACCGTTTCCGGGCTGAACTCCGGCAGGCTGGCGAGCGAAAGTGCTTGCTCTGCCGCATAACAGCGGACCTCGGCGGCACGGAATGAGACCTCGGCGCGCTCGCTCGGCAGATCGTCGATGAAGGCGATGGTGTCCAGCGCGAAATTCAGCTGGTCCGCGATCTGGCGGACCGAATCCGACTTGCGCCCCCAGCCGATCTGAGCATGGACAAAGTATTCAGCGACGCCAAGATCCTCCAGGCGGCGCCACGCGAGGTCGTAATCGTTCTTGCTGGCTATCGACTGCAGGATTCCCCGCGAATCAAGTTGCACGATGGTGTCCCGGATTTCGCTAGGCAGCCGGACCTCAGGATCTTCCAGCAGCGTTCCCTGCCACAAGGTGTTGTCCAGGTCCCAGACCAGGCACTTCACGAGCTTCGGCTTATCGGGCACAAGATTCTCCTAGCGCGCTTTGGTCAGCTGCGGTCAGGCGGAATGGTCATAGCATGCTGGGCCAGAATGAGCTGGCAGATCTCATTGCTGCCCTCGATGATCTCCATCAGTTTCGCGTCCCGGTACGCCCGGGCGACCGCGTGACCATCCTGTGCCCCCGCCGACGCCAGCACCTGAACCGCGATGGAGCCGCTCCGGGCGGCGTGCCCGGCGCTGACGTGCTTGGCCAGGACGGCGGCGATGACCATATCTGGCGACGCGGAGTCCCAGCACCGGCTGGCATGCTCGCAGACGCGGGTCGAGACCTGCTCGGCGACCAGCAGCTCGGCCAGGTGGCCGGCGATGAGCTGATGGTCCGCTAGCGGCTTGCCGGCCTGCCTGCGGTGCCTGGCGTGTTCGGTAGCTGCTGCCAGGCACGCCCGCACGATGCCGACGCACCCCCATGCAACCGAGAAGCGGCCATAGCAAAGCGCCGTCGTGAACAGCAGCTGCATGCCCTGTCCGCCGCCGCCGAGCAAGCAGGACGCCGGGAGCCTGACGTTGTCAAACCGGATATGGGCGTGTCCAGCCGCGCGGCAGCCGAGCGGATCGGCGACGGTCTCGACCAGGACGCCCGGTGCGGAGGTCGGCACAACCAGGAAGCTGGCGCCATCGCCGTGCTTGCCGAGGACGACGAGCTGGTCGGCATACCGGGCGCCGGTCACCCACATCTTCTTTCCGTCGAGAACCACCGAATCGCCGTCGGTCCCGATCTCGGTCCGCATGGCCGACAGATCGCTGCCCGCGCTCGGCTCGCTGAACGCGATGGCGGCCAGCTGCCCGCTGGTCAGTTCGGTCAGGTACTGCCTGCGCTGATCCCGGTCACCGAACCGCTGCACCGTCCACGCGGCCATCCCCTGCGAGGTCATGATGCTGCGCAGGGAACTGCACCGGCTGCCCACATGAGCGGTCAGCTCGCCGTTGTGCAGGCTGCTCCTGCCTAGCCCGCCGAAGGCGGCGGGGACCTGCGCGCACAGCACGCCGTCGGCACCGAGCTTGCGCAGCAACCCGATCGGTATTTCCCCGGCGATATCCCACGAGGCGGGCTGGTCACCGACGACCTCGTCGATCATTGCCCGTTCGCTGGCAAGCTCCTCAGACATTGCCCGCGGTGTCTGACGCGTTTCGGAGCCGCAGGACCAGGCTGGTCATCGCGTGGACGGTACGGAAGTTGTTCAGTGTCAGGTCCGGGCCGATTACCGCGATGTCGTACTGCTCCTCCAAGTGAACCACGAGCTGCATGGCGAACATCGAAGAGACAAGGCCGGATTTGAAGAGGTCCTGATCCGGCTCGACGGCCGTCTTAACACGTTCGGCGAGAAAGGAGAGCAATGCCTCTTCAACGGCCTCAGCGGTGATCGCCGTCATCGTTTGCTCGGAGGTCATGAGGCTACCTTTCCGTAATCGTAAAAGCCCCGGCCGGTCTTCCGGCCCAGATCGCCATCGCGCACCTTCGCCAGCAGCAGTTCACAAGGCCGGCAGCTTTCGTCTCTCCTGCGCTCGTAGAGCACGTTGAGCGAGTCGACCAGGTTGTCCAGGCCGATCAGGTCGGCTGTGCGCAGCGGGCCGGTTGAATGTCCGAGGCAGCCCTCGAGCATGCCGTCAACCACCTCGACGGAGGCGACGCCCTCTTCGACGAGCATCGCCGCGCTGTTGATCAGCGGGTGCAGCAGGCGGTTGATGACGAACCCGGGAGAGTCTCGGACGATGAGCGCCTGGCGGCCCATCGCGGTCAGCAGCCCCGTCACCGAAGACATGGTGGCCTCGCTTGTCCGGGGGCCCTGGATGACCTCCACCATCTTGATCAGGTACGACGGGTTCATGAAGTGAACGCCGACAAGCTCGTCGGCGCGGCTTACCGACGCGGCCATTTCGTCGATCGGGATGCAGGACGTGTTCGAGATCAGCGTCGTCCCCGGGCGAACGACCGCCGACGCCTCGGCCAGGACCTGGGCCTTGGTCTCGGGCAGCTCGGTGACCGCTTCGATGACGGTTGTCGCGTCCGCGACATCGCGCATCGACGTGCTGGTCATCAGCTCACCGCGCGGCACATCGGGCGGCAGCGTGCCCATCAGCTGGGCGTGGCGTGATTTCTGGGCGATGGTCGTCCGCGCCTTGGCCAGCGCGGTCTCGCTGATGTCGACCAGCGTGACCGGGATACCATAGCCCGTGGCGAGCGTCGCGATGTTCGTTCCCATGACACCGCCGCCGACAATGGCAAGACGGTGATCTGGCTGATCAGTGCGCACCAAATCTCCTCGCTATGGAAAGATGGCCCTGCGTCATGAGGATAAGAGCCAATTCACCGCGTCCGGCTCACCATTAGATTCTATTACGGCAAGCGGCCGGCTGTGGGCGAACCCCTAGGCGGCCCCTAAATTACCGCCTTCGGCTTCCGGAATTACGTTCAACTGTTTCGCCGCAGCGGTTGAATGGCGAGGACGCTAGGGTAGTCCCGTTAGGGGCTTTAGGCGCCGAGGTAGGCCGCGCAGGTGCCGGCGCCTTTGCGCTCGTTGCCGGGCATGGCGATCGGGGAACGATCATGGCAACCATGCGCCACGCTGAGCCGCAGCGGTCACAGATCGAGGAACAGCAACTGTGATACTTGGCCAGCTGACCGTGCCGGTGCGCTATTCCGCCATCTCAGTACGTGTTGTCCAGCGAAACACGATCTGAGGGAGGGAACCGCTCTCGTCTAGCAGGTCGGTTCGCTCGAAGTGCTCGTACCCGCCATAGTGCATGACCTTGATCTTGTCATCGACCGGGCTGACTACCTGCAGGCGAGATGCATCAGGAAGGCCTTCTGGTCCGCCTTCAAGCACGGCCCAGAGAAGGTTGGCACCTGCGGCCTCCTTCACGTTTTCTTCCATCGCAAGCTCCTGTTCAAGGGCCGTTACAGTCCTCAATAGTCATCAAATAACTTATCCGTGCGCCGCGGAACCCCGCGGGACACGAAGGAACCCCTATTCCGCCCCTTGTCGGCGGCATAGGCTGATCAGGACGCGGACACGAAGAAATAGGGGCAGCTAGGGGTCAGCTATGACCCGGTAGTTCGGTTACAGTATGTAGCTGGCTGGATCTGACTAAGGAGTGCCAGATGCCGTACTCCAGTTCGTGGGACGTCATAGAGGACACCGATTCAAGCCAGATCATCCTGAGTGTTGACTTCCCTGCCGCAAAACGCCCCGAGGCGAGCTTCGCCGATCTTGCCGGGCGCATTGGCTCACGATATAGGTTCCTGCAGACCAGGCTGCCAGCTGTCCGCGATGGCCAGCAGCTCACGGCCGAGACGTATGTCAGCCCCTGGGTCGAGGAGATCCGTCGTGATCGGCGCCCGGTGCTGGCGGTGCTCGGCCATTGCTACGGCAGCGTATACGCGGCGGCCATAGCTGAAGGCGTTGCCCAATGGCAGCAAATGCCGACGATAATATTGTTCAACCCGCGGGTCGCCAGCATCGAGCTTCTAGACCGTGAGTTTCACAGAGAGATCAGCAGTATCGACTCGCTCCTCTCCGATGATGAGATCGAACGTTCCAGGAAAATTGCGATGGAAATCTCCGAATCGGCGGCGGGAAACGTCGGTGACGCAGCTGCTGAGATGATTAGGGCATACCGTGAGTTCAGCGTCGTTGCCTTCGAGCGCGTCGGTCTCGGAGGCGCCTGCGGTGACAGGTTTATCAAATTCTTCGAGGCATGCATATCGTGCATGTCCATGGCCGACCGGATTGATCCGAGTGGCGCGTGGAAGCGTTCAACCGCCATCGTGTCCTGCGATTACCTCGGGCACCGGGATATGAATCACCGAGCCAATGGCGCGGGCCGTCTGATAGGCCGACGGATTTCCGTGGACGTCGAAGACGTGGACCTGCTCCGGTCGGCTTCCGCGGCCCAGCAGGTCCTGGAGATCCTAGGGGTTGCTCATCGCTAGCTCCCGTAGGATCGTTGCTATCAGTATTCCACTGCTCCTGAATTCAGAGGAAATAGATGTCGATGCTAGCGACTGCTGATATGCTTGCCGTCCGTGCGGAGCTTGACATTCGCGACCCGATGTTGCGCATAGGGCAGCTATTCGACAATAATGCTTATAATCTGCTGAGTTCCGCCGATAACGCAGAAGTGCGGACCGCGATCGGCCAGGTCAACGGCGCCCGTGTGATCGCATACTGTACCGACGGGACAAGAATGGGCGGCGCGCTTGGCAGCAGCGGTTCCCGGCGCATCGTCGAGGCGATCGAGGTCGCGGTTCGCGAGCGTTGCCCGGTGGTCGGCATCTGGCATTCAGGCGGTGCGAAACTTGCCGATGGCGTTGAGTCCATGGACGGAGTCGGCCAGATGTTCGCGGCCATGACTCGAGCATCTGGCCGGGTGGCGCAGATCTCCGTGGTGGTTGGCCCGGCGGCCGGCGCGGCCGCCTACGGGCCCGCGCTTACCGACATGATCGTCATGGCTCCAGCCGGCCGTGTTTTCATTACCGGCCCCGACGTGGTGAAGAGCGTCACCGGCGAGCAGATCGATATGGAGGGGCTGGGTGGGCCAGAAACGCACTCGCGCCGTTCGGGTGTCGCTCACGTCACCGCCGACTCAGAGGCCGATGCCTACTTGCGTACGCGCCGGCTTGTGACCTTCTTCACCAGGCCGGGGCTCCTCGACCTGAACGGGCTGCACGACGGGCAGGATCTGCGCGCGCTGCTGCCCGAATCGCGCCGCCGCGCCTATGACGTACGGCCGCTCGTGCGCGCGATCCTCGACTCCCGCGATGAGGACGACCGGGGCGGATTCGACGAGCTGCAACCGCTGTGGGCACCGAACATCGTCATCGGCCTCGGCCGGCTGGCCGGACGCGCGATCGGCGTGATCGCCACCAACCCGGTCCGCAAGGGAGGCTGCCTGGACTCCCTCAGCGCGGAAAAGGCGTCCCGTTTCGTGCGGATGTGTGATTCGCAGGGCATCCCGCTCCTGGTGATAGTGGATGTTCCCGGGTACCTTCCGGGTGTCGACCAGGAATGGGGCGGTGTCGTCCGCAGGGGAGCCAAACTCCTGCACGCTTTCGCCGAAGCGGTAGTGCCACGGGTGACGCTGGTGACCCGCAAGTCCTACGGCGGTGCCTATATCGCGCTGAATTCCCGCGCGCTTGGCGCGACCGCGGTGTTCGCCTGGCCAGATGCTGAGATCGCAGTCATGGGAGCGGAGGCGGCGGTGGGGATCCTGCACAGGAAACAACTCGCCGCCGCCGACGAACACGAGCGTGACTCGCTTAAGAGCCACCTGGTTACGGAGCACATGCGCCTGGCGGGCGGGGTCGACCGCGCCATGGCGATCGGCGTACTCGATGAGGTTATTCCGCCGTGGCAGACGCGGCGTCGGCTGGCGGAGGCGTTTGCCGTGGCCCCGGCTGGCCGGGGCCACCATGGCAACATTCCGCTCTGACATCCGCCAGGCAGCATCCAGCGTCATGTGCCGTCGGGCTCGGTGGCGCCAGTTTCTCCCGTCAAGGTGATCAGCAGGTCGTTGAGCCGGGCGACGAAGGCCGCTGGATCCTCGATCCGCGCGCCCAGGGTTAGCACGGCCTGGTTGAACAGGACGTGCGCCCATTCGGCCAGCCGCGGGTCGGCGGGTTCGCGGTTGAGCCGGCGCACTAGCGGGTGGTCCGGATTGATCTCGAGCACTGGCTGGCTCGGCAGTCCGGATCCGCGCAGCCGCCCCAGGTTGACATCTATCTCAGGCTCGTTGGACACGATGCAGGCAGGGGAGGTGGTCAGGCGGCTGCTGACCTTTACGTCCCAGGCCTTCCCGGCCAGTACCGCCTTCAGCTTGGCGATCAGGTCCGCGTATGCGGTGTCGGCCTCCGCCTTTGCCTGCGTCTCTTCCTCATCCTGGAGAGCGCCCAGGTCAGCGGTGCCCACAGTGACGGCCTGCATGCGCTTGCCGTCGAACTCACGCAAGCTGCTCACGACGAAGTTGTCCACGTCCTCGCCGAGCAAAAGCACCTCGACGCCCTTCTTGCGGAACGCCTCCAGGTGCGGACTGGCGGCGGCGGCCGCGAGGGACGGCGCGACCAGGTAATAGACGTATTTCTGGTCTTCCTTCATCCGGCCGACGTAATCACTCAGCGAGACGTCGGCCTCGTCGCTGGCCGACTTGGTGGAGGTGAAGCGCAGCAGCTTGGCGATCTCGTCCCGGTTGAGGAAGTCGTCGGCCACGCCCTCCTTGAGGACGGAACCGAACTCGGCCCAGAAGGTGGCGTACTTCGCCGGCTCGTTCTCGGCCAGTCCAGCCAGCAGTTTCAGCACCTTCTTCACGGCGCTGGACTTTATGTGGTCCACGACCCGGCTGCCCTGGAGCAGTTCTCTTGAGATGTTCAGCGGTAGATCGCTCGAGTCGATCACGCCGCGGACGAACCTCAGGTACTGGGGCATCAGCTGGCCGGTGTCCTCCATGACAAAGACCCGCTGGATGTGCAGCTTCACGCCGCGGCCTAGCCCCTGAGTCCACAGGTCGTAGGGAGCCCGGGCCGGGATGAACAGCAACAGTGTGTACTCGAAGGTTCCTTCGATCTTGCTGTGCAGCCATGTGAGCGGATCGGTGTACTCGTTGGCGACGTGCCGGTAGAACGCGTGGTAGTCCTTGTCGCTGAGCTCGCTGGCGGGCCTGGCCCACAGCGCTGACGCCTGGTTGACGACCGACTCCCCGACGGTGGGCGTCTCGTCCGCCGACTTAACGGTGGCGTTCTCATCCCGCATCACGATCGGCAGGCTGATGTGGTCCGAATACTTCTGGATGATCGAGCGCAGCCGGAAGCCGTTAAGCAGGTCGTCCTCGCCCTCGCGCAGGTGCAGGACGATCGTGGTGCCGCGGGCGGGGCAATCGGCCGGTTCCAGCGTGTACTCGCCGGTGCCCTCGGACTCCCAGCGGACACCTTCGCCCGCGGGCAGGCCGGACCGCCGGGTCGTCAGCTCCACCCGTTCGGCCACGATGAACGCGGAGTAGAAACCGACGCCGAACTGGCCGATGAGGGTGGCGTCCTTGCGCTGATCGCCAGTGAGCGCCTGGAGAAACTCACGGGTACCCGATTTGGCGATCATCCCGATGTGCTCGATCACCTCGGCCCTGCTCATGCCGATCCCGTTGTCCGCCACGGTGATCGTGCCGGCGTCCTTGTCGTAACTTACCCTGATTTCCAGCGGGCCCTCGTCCTCGGGCAACTCCTCCGCCCGCGTCAGCAGCTCAATGCGCAGCCGGTCGATGGCGTCGGCCGCGTTCGAGATCAGCTCGCGCAGGAAGATCTCCTTGTTGCTGTAAAGCGAGTGAACGACAAGGTTCAGGATCTGGGCGACATCGGCCTCGAACGAGAATGTCTCCTGCTCCACCATCTGGACCGACTCTTCCAGCCGCTCCGCCTGCACGGTCATTTACTCCACCACCCTAGAAAATTTACGATTAACCGGTACCGGCATTAAACGATCTAAGCGCCTATCGCGGGCTTCGGGCCTCTGCTGACCCGAAGCCCGCGATTCGACGTTGAGTGAACGTTGATATCAGGCGTCGATCCACCCGTGGTTCTTCGCGAACTCAAGCACGCCCTGCCGGATCTCCAGGACCTGCGGTCCGGTGAGAGCCGGTATCGTCTTGAGGAGCATCTCGGTGAGGGCCTCCGCGAATTCTCCCTGGGACAGCACGTCGCACATCTGCTCGTCGTCGATGGCAGGAGCGGCTTGCGCGGGCACGCTGACCTTCACCTGAGGTGAAGGCGTGTGCGCGGCAAAGTGCGCGGCGAACGCCTTGCGTCCCCGGTCGCCTGCCATGACCTCGAATTCCAGCGAGGTTCCCGGGGTGAGTTCGCCCGGATCCCCATTGAACACCGAGGAGTGGAGGAAGACATCTTCGCCACCATCGTCCGCAGCCACGAAACCGTAACCGCGACCAGGATCAAACTGAAGCACCTTGCCTGTAGCCATTTGTAAACCCATCCTCCGACCTTTTTCCTTGGTTACAGCGCCGCCCATCCGTTCGACAACCGCCATACCGGACCAATCTGCCGACTTCAGCTTGGCTTGTCTGCCCTCGACCATAACGCGATCATTGAGGAGCAGTTAACTGAACATACTTCGCGTGATGTCGGCGGCCGGCAGCGTACCGAAGGTGTTCAACTGACGCTCGACCGCAGTTGGACGACCGCGCATCTCAATCCGGCGGACCAGGCCAATGGCGCCGGGCGACCCTGTATTGGCCCTTAGCGGCAGATGGACTCGATCTGTCTGGGGTGTGAGGCTTGATGCAGACTTCGGACGCGACTGCCGGACCGCCGCCGCGAGTGTCGACTGGCGTGTTCAGCCGGTTGTGTTTGACATGGGAGCCATTAGCTGTATCGCTGTTTTGTCAGGAGAATAGGTGGCCGGAGATTTGGCACTTAGCAAAGCCGCCACGCTCGATTTCCTATGCCTCCAGGGAGAAACGTACCCAGAAGGCACGGCCGCGACGCTTGCTGGCCGGGACGAACAGCTGCAAGCTCTCGGCGGCCTGCTGCGTGCTTGCGGGCGCGGTAACGGGATCGTCGCGGTCATCCGCGGCCCGGCAGGCAGCGGGAAGAGCACCCTGCTGCAGGCCTTTCTCCGGCAGGCTGCCGCTACCGGAGCCATCTGCCTCGGCGCCGTGGGCTCGCGCGCCGAGCGCGAGCTTCCGCTCGGGATCCTCGACCAGCTGCTCCGCGGCGGTCTGCTGCCCGAGGCGATATCCCGGCAGGTCGCCGACCTAGTGGAAATCCATTTGCTTACCGCAACGGCGCCCGGGCAGGAGCGGGCGGCGATCAGCCCGGAGGCGGCCCGCGTATTCGAGAGTCTGCTGCATGTCCTGGTGGAGCTATCCGAGGGTCATCCCCTGGTGCTAGCGGTCGACGACCTGCAGTACGCGGACATCCCATCCCTCCAGTGCCTGTCGTATCTCGTCCGCCGGGCGAGCGCCTCACGCATTCTCGCGGTGCTGACCGAATGTCCTCAGACGCTGCCGACGGACCGGCCGCTTCACGCGGAGATTCTCCGCCAGGGAAACTGCACCTGCATACCTCTTGGCCCGCTGCCTTTGTCCGTCGTGGCCAGCCTGCTCGGTGAGCACCTCGATTCCGAGGTAGCCCCGCGACTGGCCGCGTCGTGCTACGCGATGACCGGCGGCAGCCCGCTTCTGGTGAACGCGCTTGGACAGGACGCTCGCGCCAGCGGCGATGAGCCAGACACGCTGGTGCCGCGCGGCGCGTTCCGCTCGGCTGTCGTCGCCTGCCTGCATAGATACGAGTCGGAGACGGTGGAGCTCGCGCAGGCGGTCGCGGTGCTTGGCGAGAGCGCTACCCCGGGCCTGCTCGCCGAATTGCTGGACATCAGCACCGAATCGGCCAGGTACGGCATCACCGCGCTGACGGCGTCCGGCCTGTTCAAGGCTGGCCACTTCCGGCACGAGACGGCGCGACAAGCGGTGCTTGAGAACATGACCGCCGAAGAACGGGCGGCAATGCATGGCCGTGCGGCCAAGACGCTCTACAAGGCAGGAGCCGCACCAGCGATCCTCGCCCCGCATCTCGTTGACGGAAAGGCGGGGGGGCCATGGACCGTGCCTGTGCTCAGGGAGGCCGCGGAACGGGCCATTGCGGACGGGGATCCGAGCCGCGCGATCGCCTATCTGAGACGAGCGGAATGTGAATGCATCGATGAGAAGCAGCGTGCCGCGACCAAGTTCGCGCTCGCGTGCGCTGAATGGCCGGTTAATCCGGAAAGTGCGGCACGGCGCCTGGCCGATCTGGTGATAGAAGCTCGTGCGGGCCGGCTGGACGATCAGTGCATGGCCAGGCTGGCTTACTACCTGCTATGGCTGGGTGATACGGACAACGCTGCTGACATGCTTAGTACCACGGATATCGCTCAGGTCGACACGAAAGCAGGGCAAGTGGGCCTTGCGGCGGGCTACATTCGGTCGCCGTTGAGCTTTCTCTATCCTGAGCTGGCTGGGCGAGCCCGCAACCTGGCCAAGGACGGAAAACCCTCGTTGGCGGGACCCGGCCGTCCCCGGACGCAGGGCGCGAGTACGCCACGGTCCGCGATTGAGCCGGACGTCGACGCTACTCTCGTCGTCGCGGAAAGAGTTCTTCAGGAACACAGTCTGAGCGATCCCACGCTGGCATCAGTCACAACCGCACTGATGGCTCTCATCTGTGATGACAGGCTGGATCGCGCGGCATTCTGGTGCACCGTGCTCATAGACGAGCCCGGGGCGGCGGCCCGTGGCGTCCTATGGCGCGCGGTGCTTACAGGTTTCCGTGCGGTCATCGAAACCAGGTGGGGCAACCTGGAAGCCGGTGAGAGCCTGGCGCGAACCGCGCTGGCCATGCTCAGCCGGAAGGCCTGGGGCGTCGTGATCGGCGTGCCGCTATCGAGCCTGCTGCTGACGACCATCGCCAACGGCAAGCTCGGCGAAGCGGCGGAATGCCTGGGGATACCGGTTTGCGAGGCGATGTTCGGGACTCCCTACGGGCTGCTCTACCTTTACGGGCGCGGGGAGTACTACCTGGCCACGGGATGTCCGCAGGCAGCTCTGGCTGATTTCACCGATTGCGGGAACCGGATGATCATGTGGGGCCTCGACCAGCCCGGCCTCGTCCCGTGGCGGACGAAGGCGGCAGAGTCGTACCTCGCGGTGGGCAATAGTCTCAAGGCGAGAGAGCTGGCCCGCAAGCAGCTCGCGCAGGCTGGGCAGCGGCCTTCCCGGACCCGCGGGATCTCGCTCCGGGTGCTCGCTATGACAAGTCACCCCAGCAAGCGCACGGCGCTGCTGCGGGAGTCTGTTGAGGTCTTGCGGGATTCCGGCGCACGACTGGAGCTTGCCTACGCGTTCAATGATCTGAGTAATGCCCATCTGGCGCTTGGCGAACATGGCCGAGCGCACTGGGCCGCGCGCCAGGCACGTGGCCTGGCCGAACGATGTGGTGCCCAGGCATTGAGGGTCGCGCTAAGTAAGGCGGATCTTGATGTGCCAGAATCCGGCGACGGAGTGGGTGCGAGACTGCTTGACCAGCTAAGTGACGCCGAGCAGCGAGTCGCCATGCTAGCGGCCTGCGGCTACACAAACAATCAGATAGCCCACAAGCTCTATATCACCGTAAGCACCGTCGAACAGCACCTAACGCGTGTTTACCGCAAGCTGGGTGTGACTGGTCGTGCGGAATTGCCGATTGATATCTAGTCCGCCAGGGAGTTCAGCATGAAGCAAGAGAAGCCGAAGCGTGACCGTGCAAACAAGATGCATCCGCTCTTCGTCCATCTCTATCTTACCGAAGAGCCAGACGAAGAGTATGAGGAGGAAGAACGCCGGGTCGCGCGACGGGCGCGGCCGCGTAAGGCCATCAAGTCCAGGCGGCCAAGACGAGAAGCCTAGCGGCGTAAATTGGCGCCCTGCACGCGGGGAATGGCACGAAGTACGGCCCGCCCCAGCTGCGCTGATTTGCGTCGACGGGCGTGCTGCCAGCACGCGAGATATGGATTAATTGTACTTCTGCAGTTCCCTTGCCTTGTTGACAGCATCAAGACGAGAAACGGCCCCGAGCTTAACGAAGACATTTCGTAGATGTCTCTTGACGGTCGCCTCGGTCAGATTCAGGTGTGCTGCGATCTGGCTGTTGCTGAGCGCCCGTGCCACCAGGTCGAGCACTTCGAGTTCACGCCCGGACAACGTTCCGGGCGACGGTCCTTGCCTGACGTGGGCGAGGCTCTCGCGGGATACCCCGAGTACCACCCTGTCGCTGTCGGAGTGGACCGCACGGATAGCTACCACCAGTTCCTGCCAGCGAATGCTCTTGAGCAGGTAGCCGCGGATGCCGACCGCCAGCAAGGCCTGAACAAGCTGCGGTCCCTCGTGCATGCTGAGGATGAGCACGCGAGACCTCGGTGATCTGGCCCGGATCTGGCTAACCGTCGCGGTGACGTCGTTACCTGGGATCTCAACGTCAAGCAAGACGATGTCGGGCTGCTTATCCGCGGCCAGGATCACCGCCGACGCGCTGTCACCCGCCTCGCCGACGACCACCATGTCCTGCTGAGTCATGAGGATCTCGCGCAATCCGTCGCGGAAGAGCGCATGGTCATCGACGATGACGATGGCTACCGGGTCCTCGTCGGTCATGACGAAGTCACCGCCTTGATAAATTCCTTTTTTTGACCGAACGGGCGTGGGTTCGTGCGGCCGCGATCCCGGCCAGCCGACGTTCGAGTGATGCCGTCCCGTGGTTGAACATCGCCGTCGGCCAGACCATCCTGGTTATTCACTACGGCGCCCGGGTAGCGGTACCAGAAGCTCTACTCGAGTCCCCTGACCTGGGATGCTTGCTATCGTCAGGCGCCCTGTCATCAGGCAGGCTCGCTCCCGCATGGAGGCGAGGCCGGTGCCCGTGATGACGGGGACCGCGCTTTGTCCTGGTCCGAAACCGCGGCCGTCATCCTCGACCAGTGCATGCAGCTCATACGGAGCGAGGGCGACCCTGATCAGCACCATCTGCGGGATGCCGTGCCGCAGCGCGTTCCGGATTGCCTCCCGGATGATGAGGAAGGTCTCTTCGACGAAGGTGGGTGGTGCCCAGGCCTCGTCTCCGCTGACTCGCAGCCGCACATCGGCGTCGGCGGCAACGGAATCGAGGTACTGGACGAGCGCCCTTTCCAGGCTCCTTACCGGTTCCTGCCTGAGGCCGTTAGTCACCACACGAAGCCTTCGCATGGCCTCGGTGAGCAGTTCCTTGGCCATCGCGACCCTGGGTCGTGGCGTCAGCGTGCCGTGCTCGCTTGTGATCTCGTGCAGTTCGAGCTGGCGGAGAGCGGCGCTCATCCCTTCTCCGAGCCTGTCGTGCAGGTCCCGCGCGATGCGGTGCCTCTCGTCGACGTGGGCCTGCTCCACGCGCTCGAGCAGGTTGCCGGTGTAAGCGAGGGTGGCCTCCCTGATACGCCCGGTGATGCTCTCGTTCAGGGCGCGGACGGCGGTGACGAAGCACGGCAGCAGCCCGGGATCGTCCCGGACATGACCAGCCAGGGCGCTGACGGCGATGTCGAAGAAGGTCACGGCCTCCAGCAGCAGGTCGGCGGGGTTGGGCTGGCTCTCGCGCCCGTCTCCGCAGGCCGCCGAGGCGGGCATCGCGTAGCGATCCTCGATCTGGGCGCCGCTGCCGCGCACCTTCGCCATCACATCGGCGAGGATCTCCGCGCCGTTTGCCATCGCCAGGTAGCGGGCGCCCGGCTCAGCGGCGGCGCCGTGCATCGCTTCCAGGCACTTGGCATAAGACGCCAGGATCGCAGCGCGTTCGGCTCTTATGAGCGCAGCGAAGCGCTCCTGCCGCTCGCCAGCCTTGCTGGGCGGGAGTGAGTGCTTAGCCGACGGTCCGGCCAACGTATCCTCTCGGATGACAGCGCTCTATTAGGCCGCGTATCGCACCGCTTGGCCCCTTCAACAGTCCTCTGTCGCCGCGACCATCCGCGCTCCGAGAGATCTGTTTGTGGCTCCCCAAGACAACGTAATTTTGACTCTCACCGGGACAAACGGTCAACGGACGCAGCGCCGGATAGGTACGAATATAGCCCTTTGACTGGGGCCGCCGGCGAGCGGGCCCGGATGTGCTTGTTCGAGGCAGGCGGCGGGCTATAGCGTGGGTGCAGACAACGACGGCCCGCTTCGGCCCGCGCCCGTGAACTACAATTCATGCGTAACCATCCAGTTCTGCGACAAGTAGCAAAATATTTACTATATTTTTGCTCTCGTCATCTCCCATCGCGAGGGCAGTGATCGCACACTAGATGGGGGGGTAGGTCCCATACGGAGCCGGCCGTGAAGTTCAGGATCCTCGGACCTCTCGAGGTGGCGGCTGGACCGGAGCGCCTTGAGCTGGGCGGCGCCCGCCAGCAGATCGTTGTCGCGACCCTGCTCATCAGCGCTAACAGAGTCGTCACCATGGACAGGTTGCTGGAGGCGATCTACGGTGAATTCCTGCCGCAGACCTCCCGCGCCCAGGCGCATATCAGTATTTCTTCAGTCCGCCGCATGTTCGCAGCACACAGTAACGAGGAGATCATCTCGACGCGCGAGCACGGCTACGTCATCCAAGTCGGCCGTGACCAGCTCGACTCCGAGCAGTTCCAGGAACTTGTCACGGCCGCTCGCGCGGCCCGCGACGAGGGCCAGATCAGCCAGGCCGTCGCCTATTACCGCGATGCACTAAGGCTCTGGCGAGGTCCAGCGTTTGACGGAATAGACAGTCAGCTGGTGCGCGCGGCAGCAAGCCGGCTTGATGAGCAGCGCATCGCCACCAACGAAGACTGCCTCAAGCTGGAACTGGACGTCGGCAGGCATCATGAGCTGGTCGGCGAGCTGACCGAACTGGTCCGCGACTTTCCGCTGCGCGAGCAATTGCGCGGCCTTCTCATGCTCGCCTTGTACCGCTGCGGCCGCACGGTTGAGGCGCTGGAGGCTTACCGGCAAACCCGGCAGACGATGATCGAAGAGCTTGGCATCGAGCCCGGCGAACGGCTGCAGAAGCTCCAGCATGACATCCTCAGCTCGGACCCCTCGTTGAGCCTGCCCGCGGAGCAGATCGGGATTCCCCAGGTCCGGCAGCAGATTCCCAACCTGCTTCCGACCGACATCGCGGACTTCACCGGACGGGCAGCGCAGCTCACGCAGATCCGCCAGCGCCTGGTCGGCTCCGCGGCCAAGGACGTCGCCCAGGCGGTGCCCGTCGTGGTAATCGTGGGTAAGGGAGGGGTAGGCAAGACCGCACTCGCCGTGCACGCGGCGCATAGTGTGGCAGGCCATTTCGATGGCGGGCTGCTGTTCGCCGACCTCCACGGGGGTACCTCAAATCTAGTTGGCCCGATGCGAGTGCTCGAGCGTTTCCTGCGCGCGCTCGGCGTGCCTGCGACACAGATGCCAGAGGGCCTTGATGAGCGAGCGGAGGTATACCGGAGCCTGGTCGCCGACCGCAAGATGCTTGTGGTGCTGGACGACGCGGCGAGCGAGAGTCAGGTATCGCCGCTGCTCCCGGGCGGCGGGCCCGCAGGAGTGATAATCACAAGCCGGAGGGGGCTCACCGGCCTGGCCGGCGCCGCCCACGTCCCGCTTGATGTCTTCGACACGGACAAGTCGGTGGACCTGCTTGCCCGTATCGCCGGTGCGGCGCGCATCGAGGCCGAGCCCGAGGCGGCGACCATGGTCGCCACGCATTGCGGCCGCCTCCCGCTGGCGCTGCGCATCGCAGGGGCACGCTTGTCCGCGCGACCCCACTGGAGTGTCCAGCAACTGGTCGATCGCCTGGCAGACGAGACGCGCCGCCTGGACGAGCTGAGGCACGGTGACATGGGCATCCGGCCCAGCATCTTGCTTACCTATCAGAGCGTCACCGACCAGGCGAGGCGGTTGTTCCGTCGGCTGGCGCTGCTGGAGATGCCGGTCTTTTCCGGCTGGCTGAGTGCGGCGCTGCTTGACCGGCCACTCAGCGTGGCAGAAGACGTGCTCGATGACCTGATCAGCGCCCAGTTGGTGGAGAGCACGGGGGGCGGCTCCGGGGTGCACAGCCAATACCGCTTTCACGATCTGATCCGCGTGTTCGCACGCGAGCACCTGGCGGCAGAAGAGCATGAAGCTGAGCGGACGGCGGCGCTTGAGCGTGCGCTCGGCGCCCTGCTTTTCCTGGCCGACAAGGCTCACTACCGTTACTTCGGCGGCGACTACGCCCGGATACGATGTGATGCGCCGCGATGGCCGCTTCCGGAACGACTGGCCGAGCAACTGGTCAGCGATCCGCTGTCGTGGTATGACCGCGAACGCATCACGCTCGTCGCCGGGGTGAGGCAGGCGGCCCAGGCCGGGCTGGTCGACCTGAGCTGGGGCCTGGCGTCCAGCACGGTACCGCTGTTTGAGTCGCGGGTCTACCTTGAGGACTGGCAGGAGACCCATGAAATAGCCCTGGCCGCCGCCCGGAGGGCGGACAACGTCCGCGGGCAGGCGGCGATGCTCAACTCCATCGGCTCATTCCATCTCACGCAACAGCGGATCGAGCCGGCCCGCAGGGAACTGGCCGAGGCGCTCCAGCTGTTCCAGGATGCGCACGACGAGCATGGCATGGCCATGGTGGCGCGTCACCTGGCCTATCTGGACCGGCTCGGCGGGCGGCTCGGCGACGCTACCAGGCGATATGAGCAGACACTGGCCGCCCTCAGGAAGGTCGGGGACCTGATAGCGACCGCCCATGTGCTCCACGGGCTGGCCCAGGTCAGGCTTGAGCTGAACCAGCCAGATAGTGCCAAGGAACTGCTGTCAGAGGCCCTGCGGCTGTGCCAGACCGCGCAGTGCGGAAGAATCGAGGCGCAGGTGGTCCACCGGCTGGGCGAGGCTCACCTTCTGTCAGGAGAGTTTGCCGCCGCGGTCAGCGCCTTCGATCGGTCGCTGGCGATCAGCAGCGACATCGGGGATGTCATCGGCCAGGCTTACGCTCTGCAGGGCATTGGCGTGGCCCGGGTACGCCAGGCCGAATTCGGTCAGGCGCGTACCGCGCTGGAGCGTGCGCTTGAGTTCGCGGTCGGTGCGCACGAACGGCTGGCTGAGGCCCGAGTGCTGCTCGGATTCGGCGAGCTGGCCCTGGCCATCGGTGATCCGGCACGGACCGTCGTCTTCGGACAGCAGGCGTCGGGGATATTCCGTAGCATGGGGGCGCTGCTCCATGACGCCCGGACGCTGACCGTGCTCAGCGAGGCCCACGCTGCTCTCGGTGACGCCGAGGCCGCGGCGGTGGCTTCGGCGGAGGCGGCCGCGCTGCGCGCGAAGCTGCTCAGCGATGCGGCCTTATCGCCGGTATTCCTGGCCGCCATCCGTGCTTGGCCAGCACGTGGCGCAGCAACTCCAGCGACGCCGGGCTCCCGGCACCCGCGCACGTGGTGCTGGCGGCTGTTTGCAGTTCGGCCAGCAAGGCGGCCGTCCTACGATGGGCCTGCTCGGCCCTGCTCGCGATCGTGAACAAGACCCACGCCAGCCCGGCGAGCGCGAAGGTGTCCCCCCGCTCATCCGCGTCGACCAGCGTCCCGTAAAGCGCGGAGAGATCATCCGGCCTCGCGGTGGCCAGCCCGCTCACCTTGCCCGCTACCGCGTCGGCCGAGGCGCCATAAGGCGCCACGGCCGGAAAGCTGCGAGCGGCCCGTGGTGCTGGCGGCTGCTCGCAGCTCGGCCAGCAAGGCAGCCGTGTCATGGTCAGCCCCAAGGGTAACCCTCGTCGGGGGAGGCTGTAGTGGAGACGGTGACCGACGCGCCCACGGCCGGGCCGTGGCTGACGACAGAGTACGCCGCCGCCACGGTGCCGATGCTGCCGAAGCAGATCGCCGCCGCGATGGCAGCGATGACGCGCCTGGCGCGGGCAGAAGTGGAGTTTCTCATCTCTCTTCACGACCTTTCGTGCCTACTGCGTGCGTGTTCTCACACGCTCGCCGTAAACGTATTGAGCCGCGCCATCGGCCTGTTATCCGCGCTGGAAGCCCTTCGGATAGAGCCTTGGCGGAAGCTGTACACCAGCGGCCACATCGCAATGACGCTGACAACCCAGGCCGGCGTCGTGGCTGGAAAGTTTGGAGAGTAGTGCATGCACCGTTACGAGCACGCTGCGCGCGTGCCCGTCAGCATCCGCCAATGTAAGTAAGTGGCAGGTCTACAGAGAATGAGAATACTTACCCAGGTGCTCGACGGTACGTACGGCAAGCCCGCCGCAGGAGTAAGGGCCCGCCTTTCGCGGACCGACAGCGCTGATGGCTGGGTAACGGTCGGCGAGGCCTCTACCAACGATGACGGCCGCATAGAGGAATGGGATAGCTGGCATCTCGAGCGTGGCCTCTACCGCATCGCTTTCGACAGTGACGGCCATTTTGCAAAGTTGGGCACCAGTACCGCCTACCCGGAAGTGATCGTCATTTTCAGGATGCAAAACGAAAGTCATGATTTCCAGATCCAGGTCACGTTCTCTCCTTATTCATACCATACCTATTTCGGTATCCTGGAGAATATTCCGGAGAAGCCGGGATGGGGGCGTCGGCGGTGAGCTTGTCGCAAGGCATGACACCGAGTTAGCACCAGGGGACAACCAGAGATGACAGAGTCTGCTCAGCCTGGAGGCAGGATGGCACCGCAGACGGTTGTCTCACTGCTAAGGATGCGTGCCGAACAGCAGCCGGACAATATTGCTTACAGCTTCGTATCCGATAACGGCTGCGACGACGAAGTTACCTACGCGGAGCTTGACAAGCGCGCCAGGACGGTCGGATACCTGCTGAGCGACATGCACGCCAACGGCCGACCCGTGATGCTCCTTTGCCCGCCGGGCCTTGACTATATAAGCGCGTTGTTCGGCTGCTTGTACTCCGGCGCCATAGCCGTGCCCGCAGCACCACCCGATCCAGTGCGGCCGGACGGCTGCTTGTCGCGTCTGGCCGCCATCGCCCAAGACGCAGAGCCCAGCGTGGTGCTGACGACGGCAGAAAGCGGTGCCATTCTCCCGTCGCTGTCCGGTCCCGCGGCGGGAGCCGGGGGCCCTCACATAATAGCTGTCGAGGATGTATCGGCCGAACCCGCTCCAGTGTGGGAACCCACCCACATTGATGCCGAGGCTGCAGCGCTGCTGCAATACTCCTCCGGTTCCACCTCGACCCCGAAGGGGGCGATTCTTACCCACCGCAACCTGATAAGCAGCTCCGAGCTCTTCTCCTGCCTCTTCGGCTGCTCGCAGGAAAGCCGGGGAATGATGTGGCTCCCGTTTCACCAGGGCATGGGCCTCATCGCAGGGATAATACAACCACTATACGGCGGATTCCCGGCAACGTTGATGGCGCCTGCCGACTTCATGCGACGGCCGCTGAGGTGGCTTCAGGAAATCACAAGGACTCGCGCGACGATAAGCGGCGGCCCTAACTTCGCCTATGACCTGTGCGTCGGGAAGACGACACCAGAAGATCGCCTGCGGCTTGACCTGAGTAGCTGGCAGGTCGCATTCAACGGCTGCGAGCCGGTTCGGGCAGAGACGATGGAGCATTTCGTGCGGGCCTTCGAGCCAGCCGGGTTCCGGCGTCAGGCGTTTCATCCCTGCTATGGCCTGGCCGAGGCTTCGTATATCGTCACGGGCGGCGTCCCATGGTCCCGCACGCTCGCTAAAGCGTTCGATGAGACTGCTCTACGGTACGGGAAAGCCATTCAAGTCGCGGCCGCCGACACGTCGTTCCGCCTGGTGTCCTGCGGGTACGCATCGGTCGATCATTGCCGCGTGGTGATCGTCGATCCCGTTACCAGGACGGAGTGCGCGGAGGGCCAGGTCGGCGAGATCTGGGTATCGGGAAGCAGCGTGGCGCGGTCGTACTGGGGCAGGCCGGAACAGGCGCGGGAGGTGTTCGGGGCAAGGCTCGCGGCGAGCGGCGACGGGCCGTTCGCGCGCTCAGGCGACCTCGGTTTTCTCATCGACCATGAGCTGTTCGTCACGGGAAGGCTCAACGACCACGGCGCCGCTCACGGGCCCGCCTGGGAGCGCTCCGTACTGTCCCTGTGCGAACTGGAACCGGGCACCGCGCAGCACCGCGTCGCCGCGACGCTGCGCCTCCGTGGCGAGCTTGATGCCTCGGCCCTCGGCCACGCGCTCGAAGCTCTGGTAGCACGGCGGGCCCCTGGCTTCCCGCCTCCGGACGCCGAACCCGGCCAGCGGGTCATCGGCGGCATCAGGACGTGGCTCCGGGAGAACGACGCCCGCGACGCTGATGAGAGGCAGCTGGCGAAGTGGCTCGAGCACGCGGCCCACGAGCCGCTCGAGGGTGCCAGCGGGCAGCTAGCCGGGATTCACCTGTACCGCACGGCAACGGATGAAACGCTAGCCCTCGTGGTGGCCCACCGTTCCATCACTGACTTCTGGTCGATGACAATTCTCGTACGCGAACTTGAGACGTTGTATTCCGAGCAGAAGGGCGGAATTCCCGCACCGCTTCCTGAGCTTGCGGACTTCGTAAGGCACTACTACTGGGTCGGGGGAGCGCGCGTATCGGCCTATGCCGCCATAAGCGATGACCCGATCGCGCACCCGGACGCCAGCGTCGCGGACGGCGAATGTCCTCGGCCGCGTAAACCGCTACGGGCTCAAGCATGCAAGTCATAGTGGCGGGCGGATTCCCGACCAGACGCACCGCTGCCGGCCCGCGTGACCAGCTATCCGTTGCCGTCATGCCAGAAGGCGCATCACAGGGTATCGAAAGTTGTACAGGCCCATACCTCGATCGGGGCAGCCGGGTGATGCTGTTCTCGTTTCTGGATAACTTTAGATGGAATCCAATTGCACGCGCGTATTGCTCAGATTACCATCCAAACAATGGGGTCGGTGGCAGGCGCTTGGATTCTCATTCATGTTCACGGCAAGAACCCATTTCATGAAATGGTCCGGTGAGATGTAATGACGGTTATGCTATCGCGCGACGCAGATTGCGGCATCGTTGAGGGGAGCATCAATCCCAATCTGCTGAATATGGTCGACGAGCTGCCCGAGACAAGTGTCCCGGTAAGTTCGCTGGTGCCCGGGTTCCATCTTCGCCAAGATGGCACCAGTGCAGCCCATGTCCGCCTTCTTGCCGATGCTGCCGGGTCGGTGAAGCTCCCGTCGATTCTAGTGCAGAGGCAAGGCCTACGCATTATCGACGGGCTGCATCGCGTCGAGGTCGCGAAGCTTCGCAGCGAGTGGACCATCAGCGCACGAATTGTCGATTGCACGGACGAGGAAGCACTCGTTCTCGCCGTCAAATCCAACACGCTGCATGGCCTGCCGCTTTCAAGGGCCGACCGTATCTCGAGCGCGAAACGCATATTGACCGCCCATTCTGACTGGTCTGACCGCGCGGTGGCGGGAATTACCGGCCTGAGCGCCAAGTCGATCGCCTCCCTGCGGAACAGCTCGACCAGCGATATTCAGTTTTCAGGCAAGCGCCTTGGCCGTGACGGGAAGCGGCGTCCGGTCATGCCCGGCGAGGGCAGGCAGAGGGCCACCGAATACATTCGCACCCATCCGGAGGCATCGCTACGTGAAGTCTCGAGGGAAACCGACGTATCGCTCGGCACCGCCCACGACGTGAGGGAGAGGCTCCGCCGGGAAGCTAATGATCCGCAGCCAGCCCGGGCTGGCGCGCCGGGAGGGCCGGCACATCGGACTGGACCAGCCCTGCTCCCAGCCGGGCGAACGGCGGACGAGCCCGCGGCAGCGGTCATATCCAAAGCCCCGCCGTCGCCAACTTCCATTCACCGGGTGGCAGGAGCCTACAATCCCGCAGGGTTTGCCTGGCCCGAGATTTCGGTTAAGCTGGCCCGCGATCCGGCCATACGTTACACCGAGGGCGGCCGTGCTTTCCTGCGCTGGATGGCGGTGCATTCCATGCAAGCCGATGAGTGGCAGGAGTTTATCGATGCGATCCCCCAGCACTGGGTAGAGGATGTTCGCCGGATAGCGGCCGGCATGAGCGAGGAATGGCAGCAATTCGCCGAGCGCCTGGGGCACAAGATGGTGACTGCCAGCTGAGCCGGGGCCGCCGCCACGGGTAGCGCAGGCCGGCACCCTCAGCCGAGGTCCGCGGGTCCGCAGCCGGCCAGGAACGACGCCTCAAGCGCCGCGGGCCGGCAACGCCGCTTCGCCTCCGCGAAATCGACCCACTCGAACCTGTCGTGTTCCTCCCCGTCCACCACGACCTCGGTGCCCCACGGGACCTCCAGGGCAAACACCGCCCAGTCAACGTCACCGGTCAGCACGGGGCGCGGCCGAGCCTGGAAGCCGGCCTCCTCCCGCAACTCGCGGGCGACGCAAGCGAGCAGGTCTTCCCCCGGCTTGCGCGACCCGCTCGGCGGAGTCCACGCCCAGTCGCCCTCGCGGGCGGGCCCGCCGTGATGCGCGCGGTGCAAGAGCAGGTACCGCCACCCCTGCGGGGCGCGGCTTGATACCACGACCGTCGCCCCATGCGGCCGCTCACGGCTGACCGGCTCGCCATCCCATGTGGTGAATTCCTCCGCCCCGCCGAAATCGGCCACGCCCTCATCCTGGAGGCCAGCCCAAAGTCCGTCAACCCGCGGTCAGGGCCCGCCGCCCTCACCCGGCAAGCAGAATGCCGAGGAACAGCGCGGCGGGTCTCCACGCCGTCGTCACGCCGTTTCCACCGGGACCGGAACTGGCCGTTGTGAACTTGTCGCGAATGCCGCACCCAGCGGGCAACGCGAAGTAAAGGACATAACCACAGTGAACATCAAGGCCAGTCAGAACCGGGTCCGCGCGGCCGCCGTCGCGCTCGCCGTCGCGGGCGTCCTGTTCGTGCTCTATCCGGCCATCCGGCCGTTCTCCGACGAGAGCACGCTCGCGGGCGCGCAGGCGTTCGCCTCGAACGCGTGGGTCGTCTCCCACGTCATGGGCATGCTCGGCTTCCTCGGCGTGGCGCTCGGCCTGCTCGGGCTGTACGTCGCTTCGGCCGGCACCCCAGCCGCCAGGCAGTCCTTCTGGGCCGTGGTTTTCGGCTGGCTCGGCACCGGGCTGACCCTTACCTACTACGGCGCGGAGGTCTACGGGCTGCGCGCAATCGGCCGTGAGGCATTGTCGCAGCATGATGCCTCCGTGCTTGCCCTGGCCGACCAGGTGCGCGGGGTGCCGGGCGAGGTGATCTTCGCGATCGGGCTCATCTGGGTCGCCGTGGCCGGGGTCATGGCGGCGTCGGCCAGCTGGCGACTGGCCGGGCTGGCGCGCTGGGGCGCGCTAGTCGTCGCGGCTGGCCTGGCCCTGTACATCCCGCAGTTCTTCTTCGGCCAGCCGGTGCGGATCGCGCACGGCGCGCTGCTGGCGGCCGGGTGCCTGTGCCTCGCGGCCGGGCTCTGGCGGGCCAAGTCCGCTCCGGACCGGCCCGCGCGCACCCGCGCGCTGGTTCGGCCCCAGGTGGCCGTCACGGCGCGGGCGAGCGGCAACGGCACCGCCCGGCTGCCTGCGTAGCCAGCGAGATCGCCCTGGGCGGCCAGATGGTGATCACCGGGCGGTCGGCCAGACGATGTCGCCGACCGCCCTGCGCCGCCGGGGGGCACCGCCCGCGCTGGAAGGAGCCGGGCCCTCCCCCTCGGGCCGGGCTTTACCCGCGGCCCGGCCGATGGCGGTCATCGTGGTGACCTGCCAGTGCGGCGGCACCCCGAACTCGGCGGTCACACCGTCACGGTCGAATGCGCGGAACTGGCGGGCGGACAGTCCGAGTGCCTCCGCCTGCAGGCTCATGTGGGCGACGGCTTGCCCGAGGTCGTACAGCGAGAACTCCGAGTATTCCCAGTCAGTTTCCTCCACATAGCGGTGGACGAGGTTGGCCAGAAGCAGGCTCGCGGCCGGTGCCCATGCCGCCGAGCTGCCGGCCAGATGCCGGACCAGGCGCGCATGTGACTGATCCCCGCGCATCCCGACGATGAAGGCCCACGGCTGGGAATTTCCCGCTGATGGCGCCCACCTGGCGGCCTCAAGGAGCGACTCGACTTCGTCATCGGCCACGACATGAGATACGTCGAAGCGTGCCGGACTCCACCGGCCGGCCAGCAGCGGGTGGAGCAAGGGCGAGCTGAGCTGGCTGTCCATGGCGTTAGCATGGCAGGCCCCGCCCGCCGAGGCCCCGCCCGCCGAGGCCCCGCCCGCCGAGGCCCCTCCCGCCGAGGCCCCTCCCGCCGAGGCCGCGGTCCTCAGCCTCCGCTGGTAGCGCGGACGATCAGCTGGGGGGTGAGGTTGACGTGCTGGCTGGCGCCGTCGGCTCCGTCAAGCAGGCCGAGCAGGAGCCTGGCCGCGATACGGCCGGTCTCGGCGAACGGCTGGCTTACCGTGGTCAGTTCGAGGGCCTCGGCCAGTTCGGTGCCGTCGTAGCCGACCACCGCAATGTCGCCTGGGACGTCGCGTCCGGCGGCCCGGAACCCGGCCAGCAGGCCCGCGGCCAGGCCGTCGTGGTGTGCGATGACCGCCGTAGGCAACCGGTGGAGGCCCAGGATCGCCGCGGCCGCGTGCCGCCCTCCGGCCAGGTCGTTGGCCGGGGCGATGTGGTGCGCCAGCGCGCCGGAGGCCAGTCCGGCCTCGCGCAGGGCCCGGGCCAGGCCGCGCTTGCGCAATTGGGCGGGAGAGGTGTAATCGACCGAACGCTGCCCTTCGCTGACGTAGGTGAAGCCGCGATGCCCGCGTTCGATGAGATGGGTGCCGATCTGGTATCCGCCGGCCTCGTCGTCGACGTTGACCCAGTTCAGGTCCTGATGCTGGCTGTCCACCAGCACGGTGGCCAGCCTGCGGTGTGACAGGCGGCGGGCCATGGCATCCTCGATCGGCACGCCCATGATGACGATCCCGTCGAGCCTGCCGGTCACCGGCAGCGTCCGCAGCAGCGGTGACGTTGCCGCGGCCACCGACGGCAGGTCGAAGACCACGACGTCGACGTTGTGGCCCGCGCATGCGTCGAGCACGCCGGCCAGCCTGGTGGCATAGGACGGGTACGACGTGAACGGGGCGAGCGCACCGATCCGGCCGACGCCCTTGCGGGCCAGCGTGACCGCGGTGGGCTTGGGCGTGAAACCCAGTTCATCCACGATGTCGAGGACCCGCTGCCGGGTGGCCGCGCCGACCCGTCCTGGCCGGTTGAGAACGTGCGAGACGGTCGCGATCGAAACCCCGGCCCGCTCGGCCACGTCGTAAATGGTGACCCGTCCGCCCCCGCGCCCCCCCTTGATCACGTCGTCCACTACGCCAGCTTGCTCGTTGCCGAGAAGCGCTCGTGCGCCTCCCGGAGCGCCATCGCCGCCTCGTGTTGCCATTGCCGCGCCGGCTCCCATACCCCGGTGAGGTACCCGGTCCCGTGCACCGCTCCCGCGTGCCGGGTCACGATCGTCTCGACTCCCGCCTCGGCCAGGCGCCGAGCGTACCACTCTCCCTCGTCGCGCAGCGGGTCGTACTCGGCCGTCATGATGTGCGCGGGGGGCAGCCCGGACAGGTCCACGGCACGGACCGGTGAGGCCAGCGGCAGCAGGGCGTCCGCCGGGTCGCGAAGGTAACGCCGCAACGGGGTCTCGAACTCGCTGACGTGGCCGGCCAAAGGGGCGAGTTCCTCGGTGGCGAGGGCGGCCCGCATCGTGTCGCCGGTCAGGTCCAGGGCGGGCACCTCGAGGAGCTGGCATACCAGCCCGGGGTCTCCCAGGTCTCTGGCGCGCAGGGCCACCGCCGCGGCCAGGTTGCCGCCCGCGGACGTGCCCCCGATGGAGATTCGGTGCGCGTCGACGCCGAGCGCGGCGGCATGCCGGCGCACCCAGCGCAGGACCGAATACGCGTCCGCGAGCGCGGCCGGGAACGGGTTCTCCGGGGCGAGGCGGTACTCGACGGCGAAGACGACGCAGCGGGCGTGAACGCACCGGTACCGGCAGATGGCGTCGTTGATGTGCTCGTCGATCGAGCCGAGCCACCAGCCGCCGCCATGCAGTTCGACGTGCGCGGGCAGCGGTGCCTGCCTGCTCGGCCGGTACGCGCGGACGGCGACGGTTTCCGGCCCGGTCCGCACGGCGTAGTCGGTGACGGCCTCGACCGCTTCTGCCGGACGGCCGAAGCGCAGGTAGTTCTCGTCGCTCAGGCGACGGATCAGCCGCCGCTGTTCGGAGACCGGCAGCGAGTCGAGCGGTTCGTTCGGTCCGGTCGAAAACAGGGCCTGTATCGGCGTGGCGAGTCTCATCTGCCTCCTAGGGGGGATCGGACAATGCGGCGGCGGGTGCCCGCGCCTCGTCGGCCGCCTGGTACGCGCGGTAGGCGCGCCGCCTGGCGCGCTGCTGCACGGGGTCCGGCATCGGTGCGGCGGCGACCAGCGCCTGGGTATACGGGTGGCGGGGGGCGGAGCACAGCTGGCGGGCCGGCCCGGTTTCCACCACCCGGCCCCGGTAGAGCACCGCCACCCGGTGCGCTATATGCGGGACCACGGCAAGGTCGTGGGTGATGAACAGGTAGCTCACGCCGAGGTCGCCCTGGAGGTCCCGCAGCAGGTTGAGGATCTGGGCCTGGACCGACAGGTCGAGGGCGCTGAGCGGCTCGTCGCAGATGATCAGCCGCGGCGACGGCACCAGCGCCCGCGCGATCGCGATGCGCTGACGCTGCCCGCCTGAAAACTGGCCGGGATACCTCGCGGCGTCGTCCGCACTCAGCCCGACCTGCTCAAGGGCGGCGCGGACGCGCGCGGTCCGCTCCGCTCCGCGCACCTCCCGGCGCTCGTGTGCGAGCAGCGGCTCGGCCAGGGTCTGCCCGACGGTCCGTACCGGGTTCAGCGAGCCGTACGGGTCCTGGAAGACGGCCTGGATGTCCGCGGTGAGCGCGCGGCGCCTGCGCGGGCGGGCGCAGGTGATGTCCTCGCCGCGGAAGGCGATGGTTCCTGACGCCGCAGGGACCAGGCCGAGGATCGCGTTGCCCAGCGTCGACTTGCCCGAGCCGCTCTCGCCGACAAGCGCGACGGTCTCGGCCGGGCCGACGGCCAGGCTCACCTCGTGTAGCGCGGTGAACGGCGGCTTGCGGATGCCGCGGTGGTAGCGCACGGTGAGATCGCGGACCTCGAGCACGCCAGGCTCGCGGGCCGTGGCGGCGACCAGGCTCGTTGCTGGGGTCACCGCCGCGCCACCAACGTGTCGGCGTGGATGCACCGGACCAGCCGCCCGGGCCCGGCCGCCGTCATCGGTACCGGGCCGCCCGCGCACGCGTCCGTCGCGTACTGGCACCGGGGCCGGAATCCGCAACCCGCGGGCCAGGCCGAAGGCGGCGGCACGGTACCAGGGATGGCCGGGAGCACGCCCCCGGCGGGCGTGCGGTGCGGGTTCGCGGCCAGCAGGCCCTCGGTGTACGGATGCCGCGGCGAGGCGTAGATGTCCCCGACGGCCGCTTCCTCCACAACCTGGCCCGCGTACATGACGATGGCACGGTCGCACAGGTCCGCCAGCACGCCCCAGTCGTGTGTGACCAGGATCATCGCCATCCCGGTTTGCTCGCGCAGGTCCCGCAGCAGGCCGAGGATCTCGGCCTGCACCGTGACGTCGAGCGCGGTGGTGGGCTCATCGGCGATCAGCAGCCGCGGACCGGGGGCCAGCGCCAGGGCGATCGATACCCGCTGGGCCATGCCGCCGGACAGTTCGTGCGGGTAACGGGCCAGCGTCCCGGGCGGGAGGTTCACCTGGGCGAGGAGTTCGGCCGCCCTGGCGCGGGCCTGTCCGCGGGACAGCGGCGCATGGCGCCTGATGACCTCGGCGAGCTGGCTGCCGATCCGGAACGAGGGGTCGAGCCCGCTGGCCGGCTCCTGCGAGACCAGGCCGATCATGCTGCCGCGGACGCGCCTGAAGTCCCGCTCGGACGCCGCCGCCAGGTCACGCCCGGCGAAAAGGGCCGAGCCTGCGGTGACCCGGCCGCCCCCGGGTAGCAGGCCAAGCAGGGAGCGCACGGTGACCGACTTGCCGCACCCCGACTCCCCGACGATGCCGAGCGCCTCGCCGGGCGACAGGTCGAAACCGACGTCCCGCACCACCACCAGGTCGCCGAACGCAATGGTGAGCCCGCGAACGGACAGCATCGAGCCTCCCGCCGGTGCCGTCCCCGGTGCCCGGCCTTTCGGCCGTCCTGGCATCGGCTTCGACGGGGCTCTTACCGGCCGGACCCTGACCGGGGGCGCCAGGTGCCTGCCCGCCGTCACGTCCCGCACCGCGTCGCCGAGCAGGCCGAAGGCCATCACGGTGAGCGCAAGCGCGCCGCCAGACGGCACGAGCAGCCACGGGTCCTGGCTGACCACGGTCGAGGCCTCGCCCACCATGTTCCCCCAGCTCGGGCCCTGCGCCTCCGGCGTGCTCAGGCCGAGGAACGACAGGGCGCTCTGCGCCAGCAGCGCGGTCGCGGCGAACAGGGAGAGCTGTACGATGACCGGCCCGGCCAGCCGGGGAAGCACGTGCCGCCAGACGATGCGCGGGCCGGTCAGCCCGGACAGCCGGGCCGCGGTGATGTACAGCTCGCCCCGGATCGCCAGTGTGGCCCCGCGGACCACCCGCAACAGCACGGGGCAGCTGATCGCGCCGAGGGCGATCATGGCGGCCAGTTCGCTGCCCGGGTACACGGCCAGGACCATCAGCAGCACGATGATCCCGGGCAGGGCAAGCACCAGGTCGCCGAACCGCGCGATCAGCCGGTCGGTCCAGCCCCCGGCGAACCCGGCGGCCAATCCGAGCGTGATGCCAAGGCCCGCGAACACCACAAGCGCCTCGGCCACCCCCAGCAGCGTGACCTGGCCGCCGAACATCAGCCGGCTGAGCACGTCACGGCCGAGCCGGTCGGTGCCGAGCCAGTGTGCCGCGGTCGGACCGGACATAACGTGGGCGAGATCGGTGGCCTGCGGGCCGTACGGGGCCAGCGACGAGGCGCCCGCCGCCGCCACCACGACCAGGACGAGCCACGCGGCGGAGGCCACCGCGAGCGGCCGGGAGGCCATCTGGCGCAGCGCCCGCCCGGGTAGCGCCCGCCCGGGTAGCGCCCGCCCGGGTAGCGCCCGGCCGCGCCCGGCCGTCATGACCCGCGCACCCGCGGGTTGAGCAGCCAGTACGACAGGTCGACCAGCAGGCTGGCCAGCACCACGATGACGGTGAAGTAAAACGCCACACCCTCGATGACCGGCAGGTCGTGGCTGCCCGCCGCCGTAACCGCGAGCTGCCCGAGGCCGGGGATGGCGAAGATGTCCTCGATGAGCACCGCACCGCCAAGCAGGCTGACAAGCAGCAGCCCGAGCACGGTCACCACCGGGATCGCCGCGTTCCGTAGCGCGTGCCTGAGCACCACCGATCGCCCTGACAGGCCGCGGGCGCGCAGCATGACGACGAACTCCCGCGACATTACCTCCGCCATCGAGTCCCTGGTCTGCTTGGCCACGAACGCCACCCCGCCCGCCGACAGGGTGATGACCGGCAGCGCGATCCCGCGCAGCCACCCCTCCGGGTCGGCGCCCAGCGGCGTGTAGCCCGTGGCCGGGAACAACTCGACCCGGACCGCAAGCAGCTCGATCAGCACGAGGGCGAGCCAGAAGTTCGGGATGGCCAGGCCAAGCAGCGAGATGGCGTCGACGGCCCGGCCCGCCACCCCGCCGCGCAGCGCGCTGACGATGCCGAGGCCCACCCCGGCCAGGCCCGCCACCACGATCGTGCCCAGGATGATCGACAGGGTGGGCGCCAGCCGGGCGTTCAGTTCGGCGGTCACCGGCTGCCCGCTGAACAGGTCGGTGCCGAGGGTGCCGTGCAGCAGCCCGTCAAGCCAGTGCCAGTACTGTGCCGTCAGCGGCTGGTCGAGGCCGAGCTCGTCGCGTAGCTGTAGGTACTGCTGCTGCGTGTAGCTGCCGCTCTGGGAGCTCAGGATGGCCTTGGCCGCGTCACCGGGCGCCATCGACGCCAGGACGAACGTAGCCGCGGTGACAAGGAACAACATGAGCGCGGACGAGGCCAGCCACCGGGCCGCCCAGCGCGCTGCGGGCCGGGCCATCCGGTCAGCTCGCCGGGCGCACTTGGTACAGCTCCAACAGCGGCGCCTGCGCCGAGGTGCCGGTCCCGGTTACCGCCTTGGTCGCGTAGTAGGGCAGGCCGATGGTCACGATGGGCACGAACCACGCCTGGTTCACCAGGTAGGCCTCTACCCGCTGGTCGAGCCCGGCCTGCGCCGCCCCGGACGAGCGGGCCTCGGCCGTGTAGAGGGAGGCCAGCGCCGTCGACGCGGTGTGGAACGGGTTATAGGAGGCCGGCGGCAGGAACAGCGACGGCCCCTCCACCCAGATAGGGATCTGGCCGAAGATAGCCATGAACGCCGGGAACTTGGCCCCGAACGCGGCGGCATAGTACTGGTTCGAGTTGGCGTCGTCGGTCACCTGGACGGTGACCCCGGCCTGCTGCCACTGCTGGGCCAGCGCTTCGGCCACCAGGTTCATGGCGCTGTAGTCGCCCGTGACGATCTTCAGGGTGAAGCCGTGCGGATAGCCGGCCGCCGCGAGCAGCCGCCTGGCCTTGGCGATGTCGTAGGGATAGGCGTCCGCCAGCACGGGATCGTAGCCGTATCCGTCGGGCACGGCCAGCTCGCTGGTGGGGCTCCCGCTGTCGCGGAAGATCGCGTTCGTGATGGCGGCGCGGTTCGTGGCGTAGTTCAGTGCCTGCCTGACGGCGACGTCGGCCAGCGGCTTCACCATCGTCCCGCCGCGGTCGGCCAGGACCGCCCCGATCCACAGGTCCGGCGTCGACGTCACCGTCAGCCCTGACTGCCTCGCCGCCGCGGTCGTGGTGCTGTCGCCGTTCGCCACCTGCACCTGACCGGTCTGCAGCGCGTTGAGCATGGCCTGGGGGTCGGTGATGATCTTGATGACCACCTTCTTCCAGTACACCGCGGCCTTGTCGTAATAGTTCGGGTTGGGTGCGTAGGTATACACCGAGCCGGTGACCGTGGCAGACGCGTCGAGCATGTAGGGCCCCGCGCCGAACGTATGCGTGCCGAGCACGGACGGGGAGTCCAGGCCGTGCTGGCTGATCACGTCGCCCACGATGTCGTCCTGGGTCAAGATCCACGGGAAGTCCGGGTCCGGCTTGGCCGAGCGGATCGTCACGGTCAGCGGGCCGGTCGCGGTGAACGAGTCACCGGCCAGGAACGCGGACATCTGCCCCGCCGAATGCGTGACGTAACGGAGGTCATCGGCCACGTCCTGCGCGGTCAGCGAACTCCCGTCGGAGAACCTCACCCCCTTCCGCAAGTGCAGCACGAACGTGGTGTTGCCGGTCCCGACATAGGACCAGGACGTCGCCAGCCCCGGGGCCAGGCTGCCGTCCGAGCGGCGGACGATCAGCGGCTCGTAGGCGAGTTCGTCGAACCAGGCGTAGTTCTGTGGCGCCAGGGCCGGATTCAGCGTCTCGGGCGCCTGGAGCGCGAATCCCACCGTCAGCACGTCCCCGGCGCCGCTGCCCGCCGGGTGCGAGGTTCCGGTTGCCTGTCCTCCGCAGGCGGCCAGCGTGAGGGACGCGAGCACGGCCAGGATGGTGGCACGAGCCCTTGGATGCCACGAGCGCATGAGTCCTCCTTCGCCCGGCGAGCACTTGTTTCCGAAATTGAAAGCCACGTCATGGCCGCATGTCAAGAGTTTGACGTAAAGCACTTTACAAGGGGATGGCAAGCGACGAGGCCAGAGCTCAAATACAACAGCATTTACATAAGCACTGTTATAACTGTTGCATAAGACCTGTTAGAATTGGGCCGTGACCCCGGACAGGCCCGACGACAGACCCGACGACCCGACCACGCAGAGCGTGTGGCGGCCGCTGCGGCTGCTGCTGGCGGCGATGGACGCGGACATCGCCCGCGTCTACGCCGAGGCGGGGATCACCGGCCTCAAGCCGAGCATGGTCGGGGAGTTGCTCCGCCTGCACGCCCACGGCCCGATGACCATCACCGAGCTGGCCGCCCTGATGCAGCGCACCCACTCGGCCACCAGCCAGAAGGTGGCCGCGATGCGGGCGGCCGGCCTGGTCCGGACGACAACCGGGGCCGACGCCCGCACCAGGAAGATCACGCTGACGGCCAAGTCCAGGCGGATCATCGGCAAGCTGGCCGCGGAGTGGCGGGCCACCGAGGCGGCGGTGACGGAACTGGAAAAGGAGATCCCGTATCCGCTCAGCCAGGTCGTGACCGACATCGAGGCGGCGCTCGGGCGCGAGAGCTTCCGCGACAGGATCACCGAGAAGCTGGCCAGCGACCCGGACTGGACCGGGGGAACGAGCACCCAGGATCCGGCCTTAGTACTGGTTTGAGCCGACCGGTGGCTTCGACGGACGGGTGTCAGGAAGACAGTGGTCCGGCTGCGCCCCGGGCAGCGAGCCGCGATACCAGGGTCCCGGGGACCGCGGCAGGTCGTGCCACCACGGATCGGAGCCGCAGCCCTGGGTGGCGGGGCGGTGATTGCCCTGTGACGGGGAAACCTCAGGCGAATAGTGCGGCCTCGGAGTGCTTCCCGCAGCGGGAGTCGCGGCGCTGTGCGTCTGCGTCGGATGCGGGTCTGGCGTGGCTGCCGGATGGGTCCGGCGGCCCTTAGCGTGCCCCTTGTGCAGTTTGTCTGTCACCTGGGCGCCGCTGGGCGGGGCCGGGGCGGCAACCGTCGCGTGGGCCAGCCGCTGGACCGGGCCTGGCAGTGCGCCGGCGTAGGCCGCGACGATGACCAGCCCGCCAAGCGCCGCGACCAGCCCCGTGGCCAGCCTGGTCCGGGGACGGGCCGCACGCCGGGCCGAACCACCCGACCGGCGCGGGCGCCGGTGCCTGGTCGGCCGCCGGGCCGGGTGCAATACATGCGCCGGAACAGGCGAACGGCCCGAGGGGCTCATCGGTCCGAACCGGGTGAAGGCGGCCCGCACGTCAGCTTCGGCGGCCAGTTCACCGGGTTCCGCCTCGCCGGAAAGGGCGGCGAGCATGCGAGCCAGGTCATGTATCTCGGGCGGCGCGTCGGGGGGGAGGGCGCGCCGCCCGAGGATCATGTCCAGCAGCGGCTCGTCGTGCTCGCCGCCGGGCCGGCCGGGGAAGGGGAACCCAGGCATCTCATTAGGCAAAGCGTCGGAGGGGTTCATCGCGTTACACCGGCCAGTTCGGCCAGTTCGGCCAGCCGGCGCAGCGCCCGGTGCGAGGCCACCCGGACCGCGCCCGCCGACTTGCCGACGATCCGCCCCACGTCACCAGGCTCAAGCCCGGCCACCACCCGGAGCATGATGATCTCGGCCTGATCCCGGGGCAGCTTCGCAATGAGCGCGACGACCTCGCGCGCGGAGATCGTGTCAAGCGCCAGGTCGGCGGCGTCCGGTGACAGGTACCTTTCGGTGAGCTCCTCCATGTCAAGCTGCGATGTGGGCCGCCGGGCCCGGGACCGGCCGGCGTCGATGGCCCGGTGCCTGGCGATGGTGAACAGCCAGGCGCGGAACGCTTCCTCGCCGCCGTGGAAACCCGCCAGGCCGGTCACCACCTGCAGCCAAGTCTCCCCGGCCACGTCTTCCGCCTCGGGCGTGATCACGCGCAGGTACCGCAGCAGGGCGGGCTGAATGTCACGGAAGAGCCGGGCGAAGGCCGACTCATCGCCCCCCTGCGCCCTGGCCAGCGTGACGCTGAACGCGGCACCGATCACCGGTCTAGTATCGGGCTGGCCTGCCCTGTCGCGCAGACAATCCCGATCATGACCGGGTAAAACAGGGGAGGCGGGATGGCTGGCGCGGGTGCTGCGGCCACGGTCCGTTCGGCAGAAAAAATTTTTATGATCCCGAACGGACCGTGGTGCGTGCCCCGGACCCCCGGGAAAGGAGGCCCGTCATGTCGGCCCGCACGCTGACTTCCAGCGAGCGTGACTGGCTCGCGGTGCGCGCCTACCTCACCGAACACCGCCATGACCTCGCTGTCGACGCCGCGCGAGACTACCCGCCCGGCGCCGCGGTGGCCGGGACGCCGCTGCTGGCCGCGCCGGCCTGGCGGCCGCCCGCCCCGGTGCCGCTGCGGGACATCAGCCTCGAGCTGACCGCGCCCGCCCGCCCCGACGGCGCCGCGCCGCGGACGCTGCTTCCCCGGCGGGCCGACGGGACACGCTACCGCCGCTACAGCGAGGCGATGGCCGAGCTGGCGGCACCGCGGGTATTCGTCAACCGGGCCACCTACCGGCTGACCGAAGCGGACCTGACGTCGTGGCCGCAGCGGCTGGCGTTCACCGCCGGCCGGTATTTCGACGGCATCGACACCGGCGAGGCGGCCGCCCACGAGTACGCGGCAGTGCGTCTCGGGCTGCCCGCGGGCGGCCTGCGCGGCCGCTTCGCCGATCCGTGCGACCTGCGGCGCCGCCCGGCCAACCTGGCCATCTCCGTGCTGACGCTGCGGCTTGACGCCGCCGCGGGCCTGGCGTCGTTCCCGCTGCACTGGCGGGATCCGGCCATAGTGGGCCATGCGGGGGGCCTGTACCAGGTCGTCCCGGTGGGCGTGTTCCAGCCGTCGCACGACGCGGCCCGCCCCGACGGGCCCGACTTCTCGCTGTGGCGGTGCATGGTCCGCGAGTTCGCGGAAGAACTCGCCGGGCACCCCGAGGACCGCGGCCCGGCCGACTACGATTCCTGGCCGTTCGCCCGGCAGCTCACCCTGGCCCTGGACCGCGGCCAGGTCCGCGTCTGGTGCCTGGGGCTCGGCACCGACCCGCTCACCTACGCCACCGACCTGCTCACGGCGGCGGTGTTCGAAGCCGGCGTGTTCGACGCCCAATTTGGCGCACCGTCCGGCCGCGTTTCCGCCCCTGGGCCGCGGCGCAACGCCGAGGGGGAGGTCCTGGCCGCGCGCGAGTTCACCGCGGACGTTATCGCCCGCACCGTCAGCCGCGACCCCGTGCAGGCGGCCGGGTCCGCCCTCCTCCGCCTGGCCTGGGAGCACCGCGACACGCTGCTCGGATAGCACCCCCTCGGGTCAGGCCGGGCCGCGATGTCAGCGCATTATGTATGGAGGGGCAATTGCTGGGCAGATAGCCATTCGAGTTCTTTACCGTCGTGCAGGCTTCGATGGAGAAACGGTGGTACCAGGGGTGGAACACCTGGACGTCGTCCAGTCGGGACAGGCCGCGACGGGCGCGGCCGGCATGTCGCGCGTGTTCGCGTTCTCGCGCGATGCTCCCGCGGCGGCCCGGCATTTCGCGGTCGACGCGGTGCGGCGGCTGGGCGCCGCGGACCTGGCCGACGACATCGCGCTTGTCGTGACCGAGCTGGCCGCCAATGCGATCGTGCACGCGCAGTCCGGCTTCACCGTGGACATCCTGCCCGGGCGGGACACGCTGCGGATCTCGGTGTACGACACGGGCCCGGTCCCGCCGGGGGAGGCCGGCGCCGGGCTGCCCGCGGAACCGCTGCACGGCCTGGGCGCGGTGGACATGCTGGCCCGCCGGTGGGGCGTCGAGCCGGCCGGCCGCACGGGCAAGTCCGTGTGGGTCGAGCTGGCCAGGTAATTCTCGTGCCGCCTGATATCCGGGTCCGCCGCGTCTACGACGCGCCGTCGCCGGATGACGGCGCCCGCGTGCTCGTCGACCGGATCTGGCCGCGCGGCCTGCGCAAGGACGCGGCCCGGCTGGATTCATGGGACAAAGACGTCGCGCCGTCGACCGAACTTCGCACCTGGTACGGGCACGATCCGGCCAAGTTCGGCGAGTTCCGGCAGCGGTACCTGGGCGAGCTGTCCGGCCGCGAGCAGCGGACGGCGCTGGGCCGGCTGCGCGCCCTGGCCTCGGCCGGCCCGCTCACGCTGCTGACCGCGACCAGGGACGTCGAGCACAGCCAGGCGGCCGTCCTGGCCCAGCTCCTGCGGGCCGAACCCGGCACCGCCGCGGGCGGCGACGCCGGCGACGCCGCGTGCTGGGCCAACCTGGTATGCCCCGAATGCGGCGCCGTGACCAGCGAAGGCCACCGCGAAGGCTGCCCCCTCACCCCAGCCTGACCCCAGGTCATGAGGGCCTGCCGGCCGCCTAGACGAAGGCGCTGGTGCCGGTGATCGCGCGGCCGACTATCAGCGTGTTGATCTCGCGGGTGCCCTCGTAGGAGTAGATGGCCTCGGCGTCTGCGACGAACCGGCCGACGTGGTTCTCGAGCAGGATGCCGTTCCCGCCGAGCAGTTCGCGGGCCCAGCCGACCGCCTCCCGCATCCGGACCGTGCAGAACGCCTTGGCCAGCGCGGAATGGTGGTCCTCGGCCAGGCCGTCGGCCTGCAGCGCGGACAGCCTGGCGCACAGGCAGGCCGACGAGGTGACGTTGGCCAGCATCCTGACCAGCAGATCCTGTACCAGCTGGAAACCTGCGATCGGCCGGCCGAACTGCTGGCGCTGGCGCGCATAGGCCAGCGCGTGCTCGTAGGCGCCCCGCGCGCACCCGGTGGCCATCCACGCCACCCCGGCCCTGGTCATGCGCAGCACCGCCGCAGTGTCCTTGAAGCTGTTGGCCTCCTGCAGCCGGTGCGACTCGGGCACCCGGACCCCGTCCAGGGTGATTGACGCGTTCTGCACCACCCGCAGCGCGATCTTGTCGCGCATCTTGGCGGCGGCGAATCCCGGCGTACCCTGCTCCACCACGAACCCCTTGACCTGCTGATCCTCCAGGGACCTGGCCCAGATCACCACGTAATCGGCGAACGTCGCGTTGCCGATCCACTTCTTCTGCCCGTCAAGGACCCACTCGTCGCCGTCCCGGCGGGCGGTCGTGGTCAGCCCGCCCGCGGCCCCCGACCCGACATCGGGCTCGGTGAGGCCGAACGCCCCGATCTTCTCCATCCGCGCCATCTCGGGCAGCCAGCGCTGCTTCTGCTCCTCCGACCCGCACAGGTAGACCGACCCCATGGCCAGCCCGCTGTGCACCCCGAAGAACGTCGCGATCGACGGGTCCACCCGGGCCAGTTCCATGGCGACCATGCCGTCGAGCAGGGCGCCGGCGCCGGGGCAGCCGTACCCGGAGTACGGCAGGCCCGCGATGCCGAACTGGCGCAGGCCCCCGACCACAAGGTCGTGCGGGAACTCCTCTCTGGTCCAGTAGTGGTTGATCACCGGCTGGACCGATTTCTCCATGAATTCCCTGACCCGCAGCAGGAGGGCCCGGCCCTCGGGGTCGAGCGCCTGCTCAAGCAGGTAGAAATCGGCGTCGGTGACGGCGGTCCTCGGCAATGAGATCCCCTCCTGAGGTAATGGCGCGGAAAGGAAGGCGTCCACGACAGGCGCCAGTTCGGCCGCCTCGGTTGCCAGCGCGAGGTGGCCGCCGTGGTAGACGTGAAGCCGCGATTTCGGGATGAGCAGGTGCATCAGCCGGGCGTTGGGCAGCGGGATGATCGGGTCGTCGTCGCCGGCCATGATGAGCGTCGGCTGACGCAGCCGCAGCAGGAACGGCAGGCTGCTCCAGCCCGCGCCGGCCAGGAGCTGATACAGGTACCCGGTCGGCGGCCCGACCCGGTTGCCGTTGTTCATCGTCGCCGCGATCAGCCCGGGATCCTCCCGCGCCGAACCCCCGTAGATGTGCCCGGCCACCCGCTCCAGGTAGCTACGGTCCAGGTAGCGTCGCGGCGTCACCATGTGCGCGAGCACCGATGGCTTGCCGGGGATCGTCGGCATGCCCGGAGCGGTGGCGACGAGCACAAGCCGCCGGCAGCGGGAGCGCTGGGATGCGGCGAACTGCTGCGCGACGCCGCCGCCCCAGGAGATGCCAAGCACATCGACCTGGCCGTGGCCGAGCTCGGTCAACATGTCCGCGATCAGCCGACACAGCCCAGTGAAGCGATAGGGTCCCGGCGGCGGGGGCGAACCGCCGACGCCCGGCGGGTCGAATCTGATCACCTCGACGGCCGGGTCGACGTGGCGGACGAACGGCTCGAGCACTTCAAGGCTGGCGCCGATGCCGTTGATCAGCAACAGCGGCGGCCGCCCGGCCGCCGCACCCCGCCGCGGACGGCGAC
>Ga0335075_10001081_pt1 | contig 45812 bp, 36 predicted proteins | sample Lox_Sample_24_FD_206723 | JGI IMG/M metagenome (GOLD analysis project Ga0335075, IMG submission 206723) | Soil microbial communities from Loxahatchee National Wildlife Refuge, Florida, United States - Lox_Sample_2.4 | ecosystem: Environmental > Terrestrial > Soil > Wetlands | place: USA... | reverse complement strand
GGCTCTGCTCTCGGGCCGAATTGCGCGTCAGGCCGTCGCGCTGCCGGCCGCGGGCACCCAGCCGGGGATGGGCGAGGATCAGGGCGTCCTGTTCGGCAGCGCTGGCCTGCGCCACCTGCGCACACATCAGCCGATGCAGCTGCTCGCGGTTCACGCAGGGCCGCAGCGCTGCGACGCGCGCGGCGACCCAGGGCGAATGTTCGAAAACGGACCCCAGTGCCGCGGTGAACTCCTGCGCCGACATGGCATTGAGTGCCTCAATAGTGAGCATGCGCAGTTCTCCTATGTGGGCCCCGGGCCCAGCCACTGCAGCAGCCGTGCCCGCTCTGCGTCGGTCATGCCGGTGACATTGCCCAGTGGCATGGTACGCAGCGTGAGCTGCTTGCGGATGTCGGCCACATGGGCGCGCACCTCGGCCGCGGAATCCAGGACGATGCCGTTGGGAGGTGCATTGAAACCGCGTTGCGTCGGGGAACGCGAATGGCACGGGACGCAGCGCTGTCCCAGGATCACCTGCGCCTGGGAGGCACTCAGCGGCGCCCCGGCGGCCCGCGCCGGGTCATCGGGATAGAGCCCGATGATGACGATCACCAGCGCCAATACTCCCATCAGCAGCGGCAACAGCGAGGCCACCCCCTGCCGACCTTCTGGCTTGTGCCGGGCGACGAACCAGGCGCGGATGCAAACCCCGGAGAAACTCATGGCGATCAGCACCAGCCACTTGTCATGGCCGGCGTAGGTCATGGCGTAGTGGTTGCTGATCATCACGAACAGCACCGGCAGGGTGAAGTAGGTATTGTGCACCGAGCGCTGCTTGCCGCGCAGACCGGCGGCCGGATCCACCTCGCGCCCCTGCTGTCGCGCCGCCACCAGTTCCCGCTGGCCGGGGATGATCACGAAGAACACGTTGGCCACCATGATGGTGCCGATTGCCGCACCAAACATGATGAATGCACCGCGCCCGCTGAACAGCGAACACACGCCCCAGGCAAGCGCGCAGGCCAGCAGCGCGACCGCGGCGGCGAGCCGCAGGTTGTTGCGGCCGAACCTGGAGCGGCACAGGGCGTCGTACAGCAGCCAGCTGCCGACCAGGATGCCGACGGCGATGGCCACCGCGGCGCCCCGGCTGAACGCGTGCACCGCGGGGTCGATGAGATAGACGTCGGCCTGGAAGAAGTACAGCAGGCTCAGAAGCCCGATACCCGAAAGCCACGTGCTGTAGGCCTCCCAGTAGAACCAGTGCAGTGTCCGGGGCAGCTTGTCGGGGGCCACCCGGTACTTGCGCGCCCGATAGAAGCCGCCGCCGTGAACTGCCCACAGCTCCCCGGCGACGCCCGCCTCGGCATCCGGCTCCTCGGGTGGCAGCAGATGATCGTCGAGCCATACGAAGTAAAACGAGGACCCGATCCATGCGATGCCGGTCGTGATGTGTATCCAGCGGATGAGCAGGCCGCCCCAGTCCAGCAGATAACCGGTCACGCCTCGTTCACCAGCGCGCCCTTCACCGCCCGTGCGGAGTGTCCGCAGGAGCCACACTCCCCGGCCGCGCAGGCGGCCTCCTCGGCACGCCTGATGGGTGCGGCGGCCGAAGCGGCCGACAGCAGCTGCAACAGCTGTGCGGCGATCGCCACGGCGATCGCTGCCGGCCACTTGCTCTTGACGCCCTCGACGCCGATGGGACACACCAGACGCTCGATGCGCCAGTGCGCAACTCCGGCCCGTCGCAGCCGCGAGCGGAAGCGCGCGGCCTTGCTTTGCGATCCGATCAGGCCCAGCCAGGCGGCATCGGTGCGCGCGAGTACGGCCCGGCACAGCTCGAAATCCACCCCATGGTCGTGGGTCATGACCAGGAAGAATGTGCCGGCCGGCGCCTGCGCGACCGTGGCGATGAGTTCTGCCTGCGGCACCACCCGCGAACACCCCAGCGCCGTCGGCGGGAACAGTCCTGGACGCGAATCCAGCCACTGCAAGCGCAGCGGCAGCTGCAGCAGCATGGCGGCCAGGGACTGGCCCACATGCCCGGCGCCATACAGCCACACCGGCGGATACGCCTCGTCCAGACGCTCCAGGAAGGTGATTGCGCCATCCCGCGAGCGCATCAGGCGCGGCGTCGCCAGTTGGCGCGGCAGCCGTCTGAGCTCACCGGCGGCGCCCGCAGTCTCGTCCAGCAGTCCGTTGCAGATGCCGGCAGCGCCGATCACGGTCGAATACACCACCGGCCCGGCCGGCAGCCGTCCGGCAAGCGCCTTCAGCTGCGGCAGGCACGGGTGCGAAAAACACTCCAGCCACACCGCGACCACCCCGCCACAGCACTGTCCGAGGTCCACGCCCAGAACCCGGTCCATGAGCTGCGCTGCGCGCTCGCCCCGTTCCAGCATGCCCGCCGCGGCACCCAGGGCTTCCCATTCCAGGCGTCCGCCGCCGATGGTACCGGTGGGACCGGCTGCATCTAGCAACATGTAGGCGCCCGGCTCACGCGGCGTAGATCCCTGGACCTGGGCGACCACGATACGCACCACTGCCGGCACCTGCGTGAGCCGCTCGATGACCGCCGGTAGCCAGGCCCGTGGCCCCCCCGTCATTGCCGCACCTCGGCCAGCGCCTCGATGGCGCGCAGCACGGCCTCGGGGGTCGCCGGAGCGTTGAGCTCGACCCGGCACCCTTCCGGTCCGCAGCTCGACACCGCATGCCGGATGGCAAGCAACGCCGAGATCGCGAGCATCAGCGGCGGCTCCCCGACTGCCTTGGACTGATAGATCGTGTCCTCGTGATTGGGGGACTGCGTGAACAGCCGCACATTGGCGATCGCCGGCCAGTCACTCACTGCGGGAATCTTGTAGGTCGAGGGGGCGTGGGTGCGCAGCCGTCCGCCGGCGTCCCACCACAGTTCCTCGCTGGTCAACCAGCCCACCCCCTGCAGGAAGCCGCCCTCGATCTGGCCCATGTCGATCGCAGGATTGAGCGACCGCCCGGCATCGTGCAGGATGTCGAGGCGCACCAGCCGGCTTTCGCCGGTCAGGGTGTCCACCGCCACCTCGCTGACGGCGGCGCCGAAAGCGAAGTAAAAGAATGGCTGACCGGTCATGCGCGTGTTGTCCCATTGGATGCGGGGGGTGCGGTAGAAGCCGGTGGAAGACAGCGAGATTCGTGCCCTGTACGCCTGCTGTACCAGCTCGGCAAACGTGAGTCGCTGGGGCCCGACCAGAACCTGTCCGTCGTCGAAATGGACCTCGGTTGCCGTCACCCGGTAGCGTTCACAGGCAAATTGGATGAGTCGCTCCCGGATCGTCTGCGCGGCCGCCTGTGCGGCCTTGCCGTTCAGATCCGCACCCGATGAGGCCGCGGTTGCGGACGTGTTGGGCACCTTGGAAGTGTCCGTGGCGGAGACGCGCACCGCGGACAGCGGCAGGCCCAGTTCACGTGCCACCACCTGCGCGACCTTCGTGAAAAGCCCCTGTCCCATTTCGGTGCCGCCATGGTTGAGCAGCACCGAACCGTCGGTGTAGACGTGCAGCAGGGCGCCCGCCTGATTGTAGATCGTCGCGGTGAAGGAAATGCCGAACTTGACCGGAGTGAGGGCGATGCCGCGGCGGATGTGCGGTCGCGAGGCATTCCACTCGGCAATCTGCCGGCGTCGCTCATGGTAATCGGAGGTGCGCACCAGTTCCTCGATGATGGGGACCGTGCGATTGCCCTGCACCACCTGGCCGTAGGGCGTGACGTTGCGCGCGTCATCGCCGTAGAAGTTGCGGCGCCGGACGGTCAGCGGATCCAGCCGCAGCTGGTCTGCAATCGCCTCCATGAGCTGTTCGATCATGAGCATGCCCTGGGGTCCGCCGAATCCGCGGAATGCCGTATTGGAAACCGTATGCGTCTTGCAGCGGTGGCTGATGATCTCCACGTTCTCGAGGAAATAGGCATTGTCCGCGTGCAGCACCGCACGGTCATTGACCGGTCCGGACAGATCCGCCGAATACCCGCAGCGCGACGCCAGCATCAGGCTCAAGGCCAGTATTCTGCCGGAGTCGTCGAATCCGACGCTGTAGTCGCAGATGAAATCGTGGCGCTTGCCCGTCATCTGCATGTCGGTATCGCGATCCAGGCGCAGCTTTACCGGACGCCCCGTGCCACGGGCCATGACTGCGGCCGCCGCGGCGATCAATGCCGGTTGCGTCTCCTTGCCACCGAAGCCGCCGCCCATGCGGCGGCACTGGACCGTGACCTGGCTGGCTGGCGCACCGAGCGCGTGGGCAACAATCTGTTGCACCTCCGAGGGATGCTGCGTGGAGCTGTGGATGAGCATGCCCCCATCATCCTGCGGGATGGCGACCGCGATCTGGCCCTCGAGATAGAAGTGATCCTGCCCTCCGACGCTGAGCGTGCCGCTGAGGCGATGGGGAGCGGCCGCGAGGACTTCCGTGGGCCGCCCCCGCACCAGGCGGTGCGTCGGCAGCACGTGGCTGCCCGCCGCCAGCGCCGCGCGGATCTCCAGAATCGCCGGCAGTTCCTCGTAATCGACCTGAGCCAGGCGGGCGGCCTGGCGGGCGTGTCGATAGCTGTCGGCGGCCACGGCGAACAGCGGCTGGCCCACGTGCTGCACCAGTCCGGGGGCGAAAATCGGATCGTCGTGGACCGCTGACCCGTAGTTGTTCTCGCCCGGCACATCCTCGGCCCTGAACACCGCAACCACTCCGGGGGCAGCCTGCACGGGGGCAAGGTTGAGGTGCCGAACGCGCCCATGTGCGATCGTGCTCATGCCGAACGCTGCATGCAGCGCGCCCGCCGGCAGCGGGATGTCATCGGCGTAGCGGGCGCGGCCGCTGACATGCAGGTGCGCACTGTCATGCACCGGTGCACTCATGGCCGTATCTCGCCGATCCGCGTGACGCTGCCGGGTTCGTACGAAAGGAAGAAACGGCGCAACAGGTTCGCAGCTCCCTGCAGCCGATAAGCGCTGCTGGCGCGCATGTCCGAGAGCGGTTTGAAGTCCTGGGCAAGGCTTGCCGCCGCCCTTTCAAAGGCCTCGCGTGACCACGGCCCGCCTGCCAGCACGCGCTCCGCGGCGGGCGCCCGCATGGCGACCGCGGCCATGCCACCCAGTGCGACCCGCGCCGAGGTGATGATGCCGTCCCGCACATCGAGTGCGCATGCCACGCACACCGCGGATATGTCCTGGTCGATGCGCTTGGAGAGCTTGAAGACGCCGACCCGGGTGTGCGGCGCGGGCCGGGGGACGCGTACCGACACGACGAACTCGCCCGGCCCGAGATCCTTCCTCTGGTAGCCCAGGTAGAACTTCTCCAGCGTCAGCCATCGGGTCCGATCGCCGCAGCGCAACTCGAGTTCCGCGCCCAGAGCCATCAAGGTCGGCAATCCGTCGCCAATGGGGGAGCCATTGGCGAGATTGCCGCACAGGGTGCCCGAATTGCGCACGGGAGGGGAACCGAAGCGCTCGGCAATCTCGCGCAGTGCCGGGCAGTGCCCGACCAGCGCCGCCCAGGCATCCGTCAACGACACCGCGGCGCCGACCCGCACGGCCTGCGCCGACACTTCGATCTGCTGCAGTTGCGCGACTTCGCCCAGGTAGATGATCGGCGGCAGATCCCGCAGCTGCTTGGTAACCCACAAGCCCACGTCCGTTCCCCCCGCCAGCAGCAGGGAGTGCGGCGCGGCGGCAAGCTCCGCCGCCAGCTGATCCACGCACCGTGGCGCATAGAAGCCGGGCAGTCGCAACGGTTGCCGATGCGCCAGGGCGAGCAGTGCGGCTCTTCGGCCTTCGTCGCGCACGGCAGCAGCCGGCCAAGTCGCCGCAGGCGCGTAGTCATGCATGGCGGTGCCGGCATCGATGATAGGTCGATAGCCGGTGCAGCGGCACAGATTGCCGCTGAGCGCCTCGATCACGCGTTCGCGCCCGGCCGGGGCGCCTTCCAGGTACAGCGCAAACAGCGACATCACGAACCCAGGGGTGCAGAATCCGCACTGTGAGCCATGGTGGTCCACCATGGCCTGTTGTACGGGATGCAGCGCACCGTCCGGGGCCTGCAGGTCCTCGACGGTAACGAGTTCATGGCCATCCATCGTGGCCATGAAGCGGATGCAGGAGTTGATGGCCCGGTATTGAATGCGGCGCCGATCCGAGCTCAGGATGCCTTCGACCACGGTACAGGCCCCGCAGTCACCCTCGGCGCAACCTTCCTTGGTACCGGTCAGACCGCGCACCTCGCGCAGGTATTCCAGCACCGTCATGGTGCGCGGCAGAGCCGGTTCGCACACTATTTGCCCGTTGAGAATGAAGCGGACTTCACCCGCGGCCGGCACTGCGGCGTCGTCCATGTCGCTATCCGCCCCGGTAGACCGAGTAGCTCCAGGGCGCGATCAGCAGCGGCACGTGGTAATGCTGATCGGCGGCAATGCCGATTTCGATACTGGCGCATTCGAGGAACGCCGGATCGGGCAGCGGCACGCCGCGCGCACGGAAATAGGCCGCGATTCGAAATGTGAGCAGGAAACTGCCGGTCCTGAACGCCGCTGCGGCCAACAGCGGTGCGGCCAGGCGGCCGTCGGGACCAGTCGTCGCCCGTTCCAGTTGCCGCAGCCCGGCGGCCGTGCGCTCCTGCAGTTCGATGTACACGCCCGCTGCGGGCACACCGGCGCTGATATCCAGAACGTGCGTCGTCAGTTGGCCCATGCATCGATGCTAACGACTATGGCGAGGGGTATGCAAATCACCACGCACCGGGGTTTGTTGTACAGTGAGCGCAGGATGGCATTCGCTGGGCGTTGCCCAAAGCAGAACTGCATGTGCGTATTGAAGGCACGCTGGGAATCGAACGCTTGAGACACCCGCCACCCGTGGAACCGGCACTTTGGGACGACTGGCACCCGGTCGCGGAGATGGTGCAGCTGCGGCCTACCGGAGTACTGCACACCATGTTGCTGGGAGTTCCCCTGACACTGCATCTTGTATCCGAGGGCGCGGTGCACGCCACCGGCGCGGTATACGAGGGTCAGGAGCGCCTGCCACATGTACAGATCCGGTACGGTCTTGTCTGGTTGTGCCTGGGCATCCCGGCACGCGATATCGTCGATTTTCCGGAGACGCGCGAGTCCGACCGCATCGTCTGCACCGGCGGGTCGGTCGCAGTGGCAGTCTCAGGTCTGCGCGCGGTGGAGAATTTCCTGGATCTGGGTCACCTCGCATTCGTGCATGCGGGCTATCTGGGCGAGGAACCGCACACGGAAATCTGCGCCTACAGGGTCGAGCCATTGGTGGATGGCGGGATTCTGGCCACGCAATGCCGCGTCTACCAGCCCCGCCCCTCACCCATGGACTCGCAGGGCTTTGACGTCGACTACGTCTACGCCGTTCGGCGACCCTACAGCGTCGTGCTGTTCAAGGCGAACCCGGTGGAAAAGCACCGCATGGACATGATCGCGCTGCTGGTACAGCCGGTAACCGAGGAGCGCTGCATCGCTCATGTGCTGATGGCCTACCCGCCGCACAACGTGGATGTGGCATCACTGCGCTGGTTCCAGCAGCTGATCTTCGGCCAGGATCGGCCGATATTGGAAAACCAGGTGCCCAAGCGACTGCCTCTGGATCCGCGTGCGGAGATCTCGGTGCGGGCGGATAGTTCCTCGGCGCATTACCGGCGCTGGCTGGCATCGATCGGCGTGCGGTATGGCGCGATACCCGTGGCATCCGCATGAGCCGCTGGTTTGCCGTCAGCGCCAGTCGCGAAATCCCACGGGGCCACATCGCGCATACCCAACTGCTGGGACAGGAACTTGCCGTGTGGCGCAGTGCTTCGGGCGAGCTTAACGCGTGGGAGAACCGCTGCCCGCACCGCGGCGTGCGCCTCACGATCGGCAGCTGCGTGGGCGAGGAACTGCGCTGCCAGTACCATGCCTGGCGCTTCGCAAGCGGGTCGGGTCAATGCACCTACATCCCGGCCCATCCCACCCAGAAGCCCGCCGCGACGATCCGGGCGCGGGCCTTCCCGGTGAGGGAAGACGGTACCTTCGCCTGGGTGAATCTGGCGCCCGAGGCCGCGGCCGCACCACCCCCGGACCCGGGAATCGCCAGGGCGCTGCGCAGCATGTTCGTCCAGGCGCCGGTGGCGGAGCTCCGCGCGGTATTGCTGGGCGGCTACGGTCAGGGGTCCGTCACCGCGACGGATGAGTACACTCTGCTCGGCGAGCCTGACCTTGAGTTCATGCTGCAACCTGTCAGCGATCGGCAGGCCATCGTCCATGCGCGGCTGCGCGGCCACCGGGAGGGCGCCGAACGCCTGGCGGAACTGCGGCATCATAACGCTCTGCTCAGTGCCGTCCGTGATCGCGCCGAGGCGGCGGCATGATCACGCTGTACGACTACGAGCTTTCCGGGAACTGCTACAAGGTGCGCCTGCTGCTGAAGATGCTGCAGGTCCCATTCACGACCCGCGCCCTGGACTTCCACCCGGCGCGCGAACACAAGAGCGACTGGTTCCTGAAGCTCAATCCCCTGGGGCAGCTTCCCGTCATCGATGACGATGGACTGCTGCTGCGTGACGCGCAGGCAATCCTGGTCTACATCGCCAGCCGTTACGATGATTCCGGAGTGTGGTATCCGCGACAGGACGCCGCGGCTTTGGGTCGGATCTCCCAATGGCTGGGATTCGCCGATTCCCTCACGGCCACTGCGGGAGCCGCCCGCCTGCACGATACCCTGCTGCAGGCTGCCGATATCGTCGCCTGCCGCGCCCGGGCCCACTCGTTGCTGCGCATCCTCGATGAACACCTGTGGTTCGCGGAGCAGGAGGCCGCAGGCTGGTTATGTCCCGCCGAGCATCCCTCGATCGCGGACCTGGCCTGTTTCCCCTACGTGATGCTGTCCGAAGAGGGCGGTATTTCGCGCCTCCCCTACCCCGCCGTCCGCCGTTGGGGCGATCGGGTGAAACGGCTTCCAGGCTTCATACCCATGTCCGGCATCTTCCCGGCTCCGGCAGCCTGATCGGCCGGATTACAGCACCTGCCGGTTGGCCACCCACACCTGCGTGATATTGGCTCGCGTCGCGGCATAGACGATCTTCTGCAGCACCGATTCCGGGGAATCCTGGGGGATCAGCCGCAGATTGCTGTGCTTTACACGTGCATCGATCACGCAGGCGTCGAACTGATACCCGGGTGCGAACCGTCCGATGGGCAGGTCCAGAGCAAGGCCGCCGCCTGCAGTTGCGACCCAGAATGCCGTGGGTACGTCGACGCGCGATCCGGGCCGACGCCGCTCGGCACGGCTCTGGCGGGCATCGACCCCGGATTCGAGCAGCCGTGAGCCGATGACGGCATGCCGCACGTTCTCCAGCAAGGAAGCGCTCGCTCCCCCGGAGATGTCCGTACCCAATCCGACGTGCACCCCCGCATCCAGCATGCGGCGCAGGGGAAATACCGCATCCGAGAAATACACGTTCGACAGCGGACAGTGCGCGACGCCCGCACCGCGGGCGACGAGCATATTCGCGTCGCGATCGTCGATGAAGGTGCCGTGCGCCAGCACCGTGCGGCGCGACACCAGGCCGAAGGAGTCCAGTACCACCGCGTCCGACCGCCCGTAGCGCTCCTGTGCGTAGCGATGCTGCCAATCGCTTTCCGAGCAATGCGTCTGCACGTGACACGCCGTCTCGGCGGCGAGTTTGCCGAGGCGCCCCAGAAGTTCATCCGTGCAGGATGGAATGAAGCGCGGAGTGATCACCGGGTGGATCAGACCGGCAGTGCCGGGCAGCGTCATCACGTAGTCTATGAATTCGCGCGTTTCACGTTCCGCAATCAGCGCCGATTCGTCGCGGTAGAACGCCGGACATTGATCCGGATTATCCATCGCCACGCGCCCGACCAGGGCGCGCTGCCCGCGGTCCAGGCAGATATCGGCGAGCATCTTGGTTGCATCGAGGTGGATGCTTGCAAAATACATCGCCGTGGTCGTCCCATTGGCCAACAGATTGGCCACCAGTGACTCGTAGGCCTGCCGGGCAAACACGAGATCCGAGAACCGGGCCTCCAACGGGAATGTGAACTTCTGCAGCCACTCCTCCAGGGGAAGATCCAGGGCCGTGCCCAGCTGGGGCCACTGCGGCGCATGCACGTGAAGATCGACCATCCCGGGCAGCACGTACTGCGCGGCATCAAACGTCACCAGCGCACCGGCCGCTGCCAGGCGGGCGGCCTCGGCCTCGCCGCGCGGATCATCCGCCGGATGGATGGCGGTGATGGCGCCGGCAGGTCCGACCACGATGAGTGCCCCGGGGAGACACTCGAGCCGGCCACGCTGCGGTGTGTGTAGAAACGTTCCGCGAAATGCTCGCTCGGTGGCGGCGGCTCGCCGTGTCATGGTCAGTGGTCCGGTCTGAAAGGTTGAGCAAGGGACAGGGGGGTATTCAAGCGCAGCGTCTGAGGGTTGCGCGAGATCGCTACCAGCACCACGATCGTCGCCAGGTACGGCAGCGCGCTCATGAACTGTGGCGGGATCTGCAGACCGAACGTCTGTGCAAACAGCTGGGCCACCGTGACGCCGCCGAACAGCCAGGCACCCAGGACCACGCGAGCTGGCTTCCAGGTCGCGAATACCACCAGCGCCTGTGCGATCCAGCCGCGGCCGGCGGTCATGTCATCCACCCACAAGGGCGTGTAGGCGAGGGACAGGTAGGCGCCCGCCAGCCCGGCCATGGCGCCTCCGGTCAGGATCGCCAGGTAGCGGATGCGCAGCACACGATAGCCGATCGCGCGCGCCGCTTCGGGTGCCTCCCCGACGGCGCGCAGCACCAGTCCGGGACGCGTCCGGTTCAGGAACCACCACGCCATCACGGCCAGCGCCAGCGCCAGGTAGACCAACGGGTCCTGGCCGAAAAGCACCTTGCCGACCACCGGCAGGTCCGAGAGCCCCTGCAGGTGTACCCGGGCGATCGTAGTTCCGGAACGGGCTCCGAAATGCCGGCCGATCAGCGATGCAAGGCCGGACCCCGATATGGTGAGCGCCAAGCCGGCGGCATACTGGTTGACCGCCAGACCCAAAGCCAGCAGCGCGAACAGGCTGGCCATGAGCGCGGCGGCGATCATGGCGACGCAGATCGCTGCGGCGGGCGACTGACCGTGCAGTGCCATGCCGAATGCGGCCGCAGCTCCCACCAGCATCATGCCTTCCACGCCCAGGTTCAGGACGCCGGAGCGCTCGACGATGAGTTCGCCGATAGCCGCGAAAATCAGCGGCGTGGCCGCAACCAAGGTACCGTCCAGCAGCGGAATGATCAGCTGGTTCATGGCGCCGGCTGCTTCATGGCCTGAGGCGGATCCGGAAATCCACCAGCACGTCGGTTGCCAGCAGACACAACAGCAGCAGGCCCTGGAAGCTGCGGGACATCGCCGCCGGGACGTTCATCGACATCTGTGCCGCCTCGCCGCCCAGGTACAGCAGCGACAGCAGCAGCCCTCCCAACAGCACCCCGACCGGTCGCAGCCTGCCGATGAAGGCGACGATGATGGCGGCGAAACCGTAGCCGGGTGAAATGACCGGGGACAGCTGTCCGAGGGGGCCGGCGGCTTCGAACATGCCCGCGAGGCCCGCCGTGGCGCCCCCGATCAGTAGCGCAATCCAGGTGAGACGGCCCTGCGCAAAGCCGGCGTAGCGGGCAGCGGACGGCGCTGCTCCGCTCACCTTCAGTTGAAATCCCAGGAAGCTGCGCTGAAGCAGCAGCCATGCCAGGGGCACTGCCCCCAAGGTGATGAAGACGCTGGCGTTCAGCCGCATGCCCGCAATCAGTGGCGAAAACGTCGCTGACTCGCTGAACAGTGCCGTCTGAGGGTAGTTGAGTCCCTGGGGATCCTGCATCGGACCATTGACCAGCCACGACAGCAGCAGCTGGGCGACGTAGGTCAGCATCAGGCTCACGAGGATCTCGCTGGTATTGAGCCGGGTCTTGAGGAATGCCGGAATGGCAGCCCAGAGCATGCCACCCAGCATGCCGGCCAGCATCATCGCCGCCAGCAGCCAGTGATGCACGCCGTCCGCGAACCGCAACGCCATCCAGGCGGCGCAGATCGCGCCCACCGTATACATTCCTTCGGCGCCGATGTTCCAGACATTGGCACGATATCCGATCATGAGGCCCAGTCCCATGAGGACCAGTGGATTTGCCTTGAGCAACCATTCGGAGACGCCATTGGCGCTGGACAGGGGTTCGATGAAGAACACCCGCAGCGTCGCCAGCGGGGCCAGCCCGGCCAGGCGCAGCATCGGAATGGCACACAGGACCATCGCCAGCACTGCCAGAGCGGGTGCCACAAAACCCATGACCCGCGAGGGGACCGCGCGCCGCTCCAGATACAGCCGAATCATGCCGCACCGGCCTCCAGGCCGGCCATCAGCATGCCGAGTTGTTCGATGCGCAGCGTCTCGCGCGGCATGGCCGCGGAAAGCCGGCCACGAAACAGGACTGCGATGCGATCACAGACTTCCAGAAGTTCCTCGAGTTCGTCCGAGAGGATCAGCACGGCCGCGCCCCGGCGGCTAAGATCGATGAGGTTCTGGCGCAGGAATCCTGCCGCCGCCACATCGACTCCCCACGTCGGCTGCGAGACCATGAGCACCACCGGCGCCAGACTGCATTCCCGGCCGACGACGAACTTCTGCAGGTTGCCGCCGGAAAGGCTCGCTGCCATGGCCTCGGTGCCCGAACAGCCGACGCGAAAGCGATCGATGATGCCGCGGGCGAAGGCGGCAATCGCGGCGTTGCGCGTGAAGCCCCGCTTGACCAGGTCCTGGCGGTAGGCCGTGAGCAGGGTGTTTTCTCGCAGCGACATCGCCGGCACTGCGCCCCGACCGAGACGCTCGGCGGGAATGAACGCCAGGCCGCGGCGGCGGCGGGCGCCGGCATCCAGATGGGCGATGGGCGTGGCATCCAGCATCACGGTGCCCGGCGCGGCGGTGCGCTCGCCGCTGAGCGCGTCGAGCAGTTCGGCCTGACCGTTTCCGGACACGCCCGCGATACCGACGACCTCGCCGGCTCGGACCTGCAGTTGCAGATCGTGGAGCGCCGTACCGAAGGCATCAGTCGGCGGCAGCGACAGGCCGCGCAATGCGAGTCGGACGCCGCCCGTGGCAACGGCCGATCGCGTCACCGGCGCTATCGCGGCACCCACCATCAGCCGCGCGAGGTCGGCGGCACTCACCTCAGCAGGTGTTACGGCACCGACCACTTTGCCGCCGCGCAGGATGGTGGCCGAATGGCACAGTTCGCGGATTTCCTCGAGCTTGTGGCTGATGAACAGGATGCTGCAGCCTTCGGCCGCGAGAACCCGCAATACCCCGAACAGCCGCCCGACCGCCTGCGGAGTGAGCACGGATGTGGGCTCGTCGAGGATCAGCAGTTTCGGGTTTTGCAGCAGACAGCGCAGGATTTCCACTCGCTGCCGCTCGCCGACCGAAAGATGGTGAACGAGCCGCAGCGGGTCTACGGGCAATCCATAGCGCTCGCCCATTCCGGAAATGCGCGCCGCAAGTGCCGCGCGATCGAATGGACCTGCATGGGCGAGCGCGATGTTGTCGACGACCGTCAGCGTTTCGAACAGCGAGAAGTGCTGATACACCATGCCGATACCCAGCTCACGGGCAGCGCCTGGATTCAGAATCGACGTCCGGCGGCCCTCCCAGAGTATCTGTCCGGCATCTGCACGGATCGTGCCGCAGATGATCTTCATCAGCGTGCTCTTGCCGGCCCCGTTCTCCCCCAGGACGGCATGAATCTCCCCCGGGGCCACCGCCAGTGAGACCGCGTCATTGGCCACGAAGCTGCCGTACCGCTTCGTAATGGCCTCCAGGGCGATACGCGGTGGCATCAGCCCTTCAGGCTGCCCTGCATACCAGCCGCGAGCCAGTTGATGCTACGCGAGTCCCTTTGGTTGAGTACCATGCCACGGGGCACCCGCACCGCTCCGGCCTGGTCGCGGATCTCGCCGGCGAAGGGCTCCAGAGTTCCGGACTTGATCGCCTGCTGACGATCATCAAGCAGTGCCCGCACCGGCTGCGGGATGGCCGCTGCGTAGGCGGACATCTGCACCACACCTTCCTTCAGGCCCCACCAGCGGCTTTGCGGTTTCCAGGTACCGGACAGGATATCCCGAGCGTCCCGGACATAGATGCCGCTCCAGTCCAGGATCATGGACGTCAGCAGGCGCGTCGGCGCGTATTTGCGGACATCGCTGGCGTAGCCCAGCGACCAGACCCCCCGCTGTTCGGCAGTCTGGGCCGCGACCGGGCTGTCGGTCATGGCTGCGAGCACGTCGCAGCCTTTGGCAATCAGCGCCAGCGTCGCATCCTTCTCCTTTGCCGGATCCTCCCAGGAATTCATGAAGATGATGGAACAGGTGGCCGCCGGATTCACGCTTTGGGCACCCAGCAGGAAGGCATTCGCCGGGCCGACGATATCCGGTACCGGATAACCGCCGATGAACCCCAGCCTTCCGGTCCTGGACATCTTCCCGGCGGCTATGCCGCCCAGGAAGGTTCCCTCATGGTACCTGGCCTCGAAATTGCCGAGATTGGTGCCGATTGCGACTCCGGCGCAGCAATCGAAGCTGACCTGCGGGAACTGACGCGCCACGCGCCCGATGGGTACGCTATGCGAGAAGCTCGTGCCGATGACCAACTGATGGCCCGACGCCGCAAAGCCCCGGAATACCCGCTCCGCATCCTGAGGTTCGAACACGTTTTCGATCACGTCGACCTGGGCCCTGGCACCCAGAGCGCTGCGGATCGCCTCCGCCGCAAGCACGGTCTGGCGGGTCCAGCCCACTTCCGCGGCAGGGGCCACCAACGCCACTCCGACCTTGATCTGGCCAAGCACCGCCGCCTCAAGCAAGGCGGAGCCCCCGCCGAGTCCGATCACACCGGCTGCCCCACCCTGCTTGAGGAACCTCCGGCGCGAGACCGGCGGTGCAACCTGCACCGCCGGGTCGCCTGCAGCTGGATTCAATTCACCGCCCCCCGCCTAGAAGGTGTAATGCGCCGTGACCACGAATTCCAGGGGCGGAGCCCACACCTGGGTGGTCTCGCCGCCGAACTGGTTGGTGAAACGCGATGCCACCTCGAAACGATCGAATACGTTGTTGATGCCCAAGGATACATCCAGTCCGCTCGATTTGTAGGCATAGTCGAAGTAGAGATTCGCCATCGTATAGGACGGGGCCCGGTAGATGGGTGTCATGCCGAAGATCGTATCCGAGTAATCACTGCGGTACTGCAGCTGGAAGCGGGATACGAAGGTCGAACCATCGGCTAGATTCAGGGTGTGGGTCAGGGCGCCGGTGACGGTCCACTCGGGGAGATTCGGCGGCGCGTTGCCGTAGACGTCCCGGTAGGCCGTCTCGCGCAGCGCATTCAGGCCAGGGGAGCCGGTAAACAGGTCGCCGTAACAGGTGTAGTCGCATGCCGTGAGGTAGCTGGCATCCGCCTGTAGCCCGGCGACATTGTCCAGGGCGAGGAAGTGCGAGGTGATTTTGCCCTTCTCCCAGGCGAAGTTCCCGTCGAAGCGCAGGCCCGCCGGCATGAGGGCCGCCACTTCCCCCTCTATACCGTAGACCTGCACCTGGGGAACGTTGTCGACGCCGCCTTGGAAATTGATGAGATCCTCCGCCTGGAACTGCATGTTCCGGTCGTTATAGAGATAGGCGGACAGGTTGGCCGTCAGGTGCTTGTCGAAGAAGCTGTTCTTGGAACCGATCTCATAGGCGGTTATGGTCTCGGGCGCGAACTGCAGGGGTACGACGGCTGGAAAGGAGGAGATGTTGCCGCCGCCCGGCTTGAAACCGGTGGAGACGCTTCCATACACGAGGTTCGCCGGCGTCAGGTCATAATCGATGCCGGCCCGCCATGTGAACTTGGTGGCGGTCTGCTGCACAAAGGTGGCCGGAGCGAAGAGGTTGTAATAGTCGCTGAAGAATGTCGTGTTGTGGTCACGTGTGTACCGGCCACCGAGGGTCAGGCGCAACGAGTCGGTGGCATGCCAGATCGCCTGGCCATATTCGGATGACGAGGTACGGGTCTCGATGCCGTTGTTCTGGAAATACAGCTGGTCACCGAGCACCGTCGCATCGTTGACATCGGTCGCGAGCAGGAAACTGCTGATCGGATCGGCCAGATTGTTCAGGTCCGGATGTGCGCCCAGGATGTCCGGATCCGCGACCCCATTCAGGGTCGGATCTCCCGGGTACAGATTGTACTGGTCGTACGCGACCGTGGTCTTACCCTTCAGGTAGAAGCCGCCGATGATCCAGTCCACCGGCCCGCCCGGCTTGGAGCTCAGGTCCAGCTCCTCGGTCAGGTTCTTGGTATTGTGTTCGAAGTACTCGACGTCATGCGGCTGCGGGACGGCGCTGGTGATGTCCAGGTCCATGCCATCCTCGTTGACGCCGCCGTGATGGTTGACTTCCTGATAGCTGCCGATGGACTTGAGGGTCGCAAACGGCAGGTCGTAGGTGATGGTCACGCCGCCGAGCTGCTGATTGTAGATGAGCCGCCCCGGAAAGTCGGAACTCTGCTGGTAGAAGTCGGGGTTCGGGTCGGCGATGTTCTTGCCTTCGGTTTCGTGTTCACGGGCCTGGGCGTACTCGGCACGGAACAGGATCGAGAGATCCTCGGTGGTCTGCCATAGCGCCTGCAGCCGGCCGTGAAGGTTATCCTGGTTGCCCAGATCGTATCCGCCCGAATAACCCGGCACGCCAGTCGCGGTCACGAAGCCATGCTGGTAGTTCTGGTCGTATGCCGCACGGATTGCGAAATTGCCGGTGAACGGGATGTTCACCGCCGCGCTGGCGTGCAGCAGGTCGTAGGAACCGCCGGCCAGCTCCCCGTAACCCTTGATGGCGTCGAAGCTCGGCAGAACGCTGATGACGTTGATGGTACCGCCGATGGAATTCTGGCCGAACACGGTGCCCTGCGGGCCACGCAGGACCTCCACGTGATCCACGTCCAGGAAGTCCGAGTTCAACGCCACCGGAAAGGCAACGTAGATCCCGTCCTCATGATAGGAGACCGAAGTCTGCGCCGAATCATCCTGCGGGACGTTGAAGCCGATGCCGCGGATCGAGACGCTACGGTTATAGCCTTCACTCTGGGTGATGACCAGCCCTGGAACCTGGCCGTTGAGATCCAATGGCGACACCACGGCGGCCGCCTTCATGGCATCCCCCGTAATGGCGGTCAGGGCAACGGGTGCGTGCTGCAGTCCAATGTTCTGTTTCTGCGCGACCACCGTGACCTCCTGCAGCGCGTCACCGGAACCATTGGCAGCGCCGGCGGCATCGGCGGCGGTGTCCGTGTCAGTATCGGCCCATGCGATTCGGCCACCGAGCTGGCCTGCCAGGACCAGCAGCGTCAGGACTGCAGTTGCCTTACGGCTATTCATTATTGCGCTCTCCAAGGCGGTTATTGGGGATGTCATGGGCGTGCGGCACCACGTTGTCGAGAATCAGGGCGCACAGCCCCCCGGTAGCAATGCCGGAGGACAACGTATTGCGCAGCAGCGCAGGTAACTGGCTCAGCAACTCCGGCACGAAGCTCACGCCCAGTCCCGCGCCGAGCGAAACGGCGATGATGATCGCCGTGCGCCGGCTGACAGGCGCACCCGACAGGATCCGCACGCCCGCCGCGGCCACGAGACCGAACATAATCAGGGTGGCGCCACCGAGCGCCGCGCGTGGCATCGCCTGTACCAGCACGCCGACCGCAGGCACCAGCCCTATCAGCACCAGCAGCCCACCGATGAATCGGCCGACATAGCTGCTGCCCACGCCGGTGAGCTGAATGACGCCATTGTTCTGCGCAAACGTCGTCGTCGGCGAGCACCCCAGACACGCACCGAGCATCGAACTGATGCCATCCGCCAGCAACCCGCCACGGAGACGTTCCGTGAACGCGGGGCCCGAGACCGCCTGTCCACTCAATGCCGCCGTCGCCGTCAGGTCACCGACGGCTTCCACGCTCGAAACCACGTAGGTGAACGCAAATGGAACCACAGCCTCGGGACGAAAGCCCAGGCCGAAGCGGAATGGCATTGGGATCGCAAGCGCCGGTACGGAGCGCAGATTGCTGAAGTCCACGCCTCCCATTGCGATGCCGATCAGATCGCCGACGAGGAGCCCGATGATCACCGACAGCATGCGCAGCTGCCGTGACCGGCAGCAGCTGAAGACCAGAATGGTGACGACGACGATGGCTGCCAGGCCGAGGTTCTTCACGGACCCGAAGCTGCCGTCAGCTTTCGCCTCCAGCCCCCCGCCGACATTGGTGGCCGCGACTTGCAGCAGGGTGAGGCCAATGAGTGCCACCACCGTCCCGGTGACGATCGGCGTGAACAGGCGGCGGGCGCGGTGAATGCACCGACTCAGGATGATGATGAGCGGCGCGGTGGCGGCGGAGACTCCGAAGGCGACACCCAGCGCTTCGCGGACGCCGCCGCCCGCCGCCATCACGGTGCCGGCCGCGGCCAGAATCGGCGGGATGAATGCGAAACTCGTTCCCTGCACGCTCAGCAATCCGGATCCGACTGGGCCGATCCGGCGCGTCTGGAGGATGGTTCCGATACCGGATACGAGCAGGGCCGTGCTCACGAGGTACGCAGTATCTTCGGCGGGGAGTTTCAGAGCTTCGCCCAGAATCACCGGAGGGGTGATGATGCCGACGAACATCGCCAGGACGTGCTGCAGCGCTACAATGAGGGCATCGAGGAAGGCCGGCCGCTCCTCCAGACCACACAGTAGCTCAACCGATTCCGGCATGGTGTGACCCGTCATGGCCATGCCGGGGGTGGGGCATTCCTCAAGATGCATTCACGATGGTGTATCCATGCCCTTTGAATGCAAGAGCCATGCTCACCGGATTCCCGATGCGCGATCATTTGCCGCAGCGGACGGATCCGCCGGGCAACTACCGCGATGGATAGGCCCTCAGCACAAGTGCCGCCATTCAACAACGCAGGCAAGCCGGCACCGTCGTGGTGCGGGACCGATGCGGAACGCACATCAATGCGGCACGCGTTGGGTGATGGTCTGCCGCAGCCGTCGTGAGTGTTTGTTGTACAGTGGCTGCCGGTACCTTGCTGTTCGACGTCTCGCCCATGCCACTCTCGCTCCCGGCTTTCATCAGGGCGTTGCCCAAAGCAGAACTTCACGTCCACATTGAGGGCACGCTGGAGCCTGAACTCGTGTTCCGGCTGGCGGCAAAGCATGGCATCCAAATGCGGTACGACAGCATCGCCGCGCTGCGCGACGCCTACCATTTCCACGACCTGCAGTCCTTTCTCGATATCTATTACGCCGGTGCCAACGTGCTGCGCGAGGCTGAGGATTTCCACGCCATGACCAGCGCCTACCTCGAGCACGCCCACGCCGATGGCATCGTCCACACAGAGATCTTCTTCGATCCTCAGGCCCACACCGCACGCGGCGTGCCCCTGGCGGTGGTGATGGAGGGCATCACGCGCGCGCTGCGTGAAGCGCAGCAAAAGACCGGCATCTCAATCCGACTGATTCTGTGCTTCCTGCGGCACCTGCCCGCCCGGGAGGCGATGCTGACCCTGGAGGCTGCCTTACCCTGGCGCGAGCACCTGACGGCCGTGGGCCTGGACTCCTCGGAGCTGGGGCACCCGCCCTCGAAGTTTGCGACAGTGTTTGCGCGCGCCCGGGAGCTGGGACTGCTGACGGTGGCTCACGCAGGCGAGGAAGGTCCGCCCGCCTACATCGAGGAGGCGCTTGACCTGTTGCAGGTCCGACGCATCGACCATGGCGTGCGCTGCCTCGAGGATCCGGCATTGGTTGCGCGCCTGGCGCAGGCGCGGACGCCGCTCACCGTCTGCCCCCTGTCCAATGTCCGATTGCGCGTGTTTGACAGCCTCGCGGATCACAATCTCAGGATCCTGCTCGAGCAGGGTGTTTGCGTGACGGTGAATTCCGACGACCCGGCGTATTTCGGCGGCTACCTGCAGGAGAACTTCGAGGCCGTGGCCGAGGCGCTCCAGCTGTCGCGCGGGCAGCTGGCGCAGCTGGCCCGCAATTCCATCGAGGCCGCGTTCATCGAGCCGCAGCTCAAGCACTCCTGGTACGCGAAGATCGATCGGCTGCTGGCGGAAAACGGCGCGGCCGCATGAGTGCGGACCCTCACGGGAGGGTGGTTACGTGATCCTTACGGATGTGGTGGGTGATCCCGGTATTCAGCCCAGCCATGCACCAGCGCCTCGACCACCGGGCAGCCCACTTGGTAGGCGGCCTCGACGGCTTGACCGAGGGCCGCGTACGTATTGTCGCTTTCCTTGGCCAGCGCCGCGGCCGGTGTCTGCCCCGGGGGCGGCACCGTGAAGTCACTCCCGGTCCGCAGTACCAGCACGCGCCTGCTGTCCACGCGGTGGGATCTGCTCAGGAAAGTGAGCGCGACCAGGGTGCCGCTATCCTCCATTGCGGAGGTGACCATCCGTCCCCTGCCGTGAGTCCAGAAATGCACCCATTGGTCGGCCCAGTCATTCATCAACCGGCCATCCCAGAAGCGCATGGCTGCAAGATTGTCACCGAGCAGCACGAACGGTGCACGCCGGGCGTTCGGCTCGGTGTACTTTGCACGTGCCTGCTGCATCTGCGCATCATCGAGCAGCGGCACGTTGCGTGTGAGCCGGTAGGCCCATTGCACCAGCGCCGGGTCGAGCTTGAACACCTGGCCCTCCGCAGGCCTGGCACTGGGAGCGAACGGGCGCTTCGCCTGCAGTGGGTACAATCCCGTACTCCAATCCGGAGGGATTTCGCGCGCGTCGATCTGGTAGGCGAGGTCGCCATCGACGATATACCGGGCCCAGGCCGCCGAACCAAGACTCGCATACTTGGGATTGATTCCGGCAATTCCGGCAACGAGCCAGTATGCGTGCGTGAGATCGAAGCGCGGGTCCATACCCAGCTCCATCACCGCCGTCGCAGAATTCGCGGTGCCCTCTCCGGTCACCATGCCGAGCACACCGGTCGTGGGATTGAGGAACAGATCATGATGGTGGGCGAATGCGAAGCGCCGCGAAAGCTGCTGGCGATCGTGCCAGTACTGGAATTCGCCTGCTGCGTCACCCGAATCGGCGCCGATCTCAAACATCGAGACCACGACGACCTTGATCTCAATCGGCCGGTCCACGGCAGCGTGACCCACCGCTCCTGTCACCTGCCAGCCGCACAGGCACAGCACCCACAGTATCCGCGGGCGCCAGCGATTCATTGCGCCCCCGGCAGGCGATCGCGGTACACGGTCCAGTTCTTCAGCAGCGCGGCCACCACCTTCGATCCGATCTGGTAGGCGGCCTCGAGGGAGGGGCGCAGCGCCGTGTAGCTGCTCTCGGACTCCATCGCCAGATTCTCGGCGGCACTGCGACCCGGCGGCGGGATGGTGAAATTACTGCCGGTGCGCAGCACCAGGATCCGGTTCGGATCGACTTTGCCGGTTCGGCCCAGGTAGGTGAGCCCGAGCAGGATGCCGCTGTCCTCCATCTCGGTGACGACCATGTTGCCCTGCCCCTGCGTCATCTGGCGCACCCAGTGATTGGCCCAATCATTCATCAGCCTGCCGTGCCAGAAGCGCATGGCGGCAATGTCATCGCCCTCCAGGACGAAGGGTGGTCGGCGGGCATTGGGATAATCCACGTAGCGCGCGCGAGCGCTGCGCAGCGGTTCAGCATCGCCCAGTGGCACGTCGCGGGTCAGCCGGTAGGCCCAGTCCACCAGGCGTGCGTTCAGGGTGAATACCTGCCCTTCGACCGGCACGGCCTTGGGATCCTCCGGCCCATGGGATTCCAGTGGGAAGATGCCGCTCGACCACCCTTTGGGAATTTCACGGGAGTCGATTTCGAAGGCGAGGTCGCCATCGATGACGCGGCGCACCCACACGGCCGAACCCAGGGATGCATCCGCGGGGTCGACGCCAGCGATACCGGCCACGATCCAGTAGGCATGGGAAAGATCGAAGCGTGGATCCATGCCCAGCTCCATCACCGCCGATCCGGCATTCGCCGTCCCCTCGCCGGTCACCATACCCAGTACCCCCGTTTCCGGGTTCATGAACAGATCGTGGTGATGGGCGAAGGCGAAGCGCCTGTCGAGTTTCTGGCGCTCGCGCCAGAACTGGAATTCGCCCGCAGCATCCCCTGTATCCGCCCCGATCTCGAATGTGGTGACCACCACCACTTTCGTCACGATGGGTGCGGACGCTTGTGGCGGCGTGCTCCCGGAGGCGCACAGGGTACACAGCAAGGCCACGACGCCCGGACAGGATTTCTTCAGGCCCGCCATTACGTCGCGCACCACAATGGTGCAAGTCTTTGGCGACTGGAGGAGCCGCATGGTTATTGGCCCTTCTCCAGTTCGGTCAGTTGATCGCGGACCAGGGAGACGAAGGCGTCCAGGGCGGCCTGGAAGGTGCGCCCGCGGCGCACGTAGATTCCGAGGTCGGTGGTGACGGGTCCGGAGCTCTGCAACGGGACGTGAATGAGTCGACGCGACTTCAGTTCGGCCTCGATACCCAGCTGGGTCTGAAAGGAGATGGCGGGCAGCTTCAGCGTGAGATTCTTCATCAGCTCCAGTGAGCCGACCTCGGCGAGCACCTGCATCTTGCCGGCGAAGCGCGTCAGATGGGGCAACAGGACCGTGTGGATCGAGAGTTCCTCGGTGGGCAGGATCACCGGATGCATCGCGCACTGCGGGAAGGTCACGTGCTTCTCCCGCGCCAGCGGATGTTCCGGCCGCATGATCGCCCCCAATCTGAATTGTCCGCTGCCCAGTTGCTGCAGTTCCGGATGGTGTCCCAATGAAAAGGCAAGGCCGACATCCGCCGTGCCCGAGGCGACGATGCCCGCTATCTGATTGGAGCCGGCCGACTTCACGGTCAGCCTGATTCCCGGATAGCGGCTCGCCATGGCGGCCAGCAGGTCCGGCAGCACTGCGGCGCCGAGCGATTCTACGGTCACGACGCTCAACTCACCCCGCCGTAGACCGCGCAGCGCCTCCAGCTCGTCCGTGGCGCGCCGTGCGTCCTGCAACACCGTGAGAGCATGGTGCGCAAACACCTCGCCCGCGGCCGTGAGTTTCATGCCGGTGGCGAAGCGCTCGAACAGCGGCATCCCCAGGTCGGTCTCGAACTGTATGAGCTGACGGTTGATCGCCGAGGCCGCCACGCCGAGCTTGCGGGCAGCCTCCCGTATCGATCCGTAACGACGGACCGCGTCGAAATAGGTAATCGCGCGGTACCGGATCGGCTTGCGGGCGGCGCTGCTCATGCGCCTCGCATCTTGGCATCGCCCTCGTGCCGGCGGCAACCGGGAAACGGCGCGAGTACGCTAAACTTACGCAATGCCACGAAAACTATTCATCACCAGCGCCCTGCCCTACGCCAACGGCCCGCTGCACATCGGGCACATCATGGAGTACATCCAGGTCGATATCTGGGCGCGATTCGAGCGCATGCGCGGCGCCGAAGTCCATCTGCTGGGCGCGGACGACGCCCACGGCGCGCCCATCATGCTCAAGGCGCAGGCCGAGGGCATCACCCCGCAGGAACTGGTGCGGGGCATAGCCGCCGGGCGGCGGCAGTACCTGGATGGGTTCTCGCTGAGCTTCGATCACTGGTACACCACCGACTCGCCGGAGAACACGGCGCTGTCGCAGGATGTCTACCGGCGACTGCAGGCGGGCGGCCTCATCGATGTGAAACCGGTCGAACAGTTCTATGACCCGGTGAAGGGCATGTTCCTGGCGGACCGCTACATCAAGGGCGAATGCCCCCACTGCCATGCCAAGGACCAGTACGCCGACGCCTGCGAGGTGTGCAGTACGGTCAACACGCCCACGGACCTCATCCAACCCTATTCGACGCTATCGGGCTCCGTGCCGGAACTGCGCACCTCCGATCACCTCTTTTTCCGGCTGTCCGATCCACGCTGCCGCGCCTTCCTGACGGCCTGGATCGACGCCAGCGGGCACCTGCAGCCGCAGGTTGCGAACAAGGCCCGCGAATGGCTCGAGGGTACCGGCGAGGATGCCCTGGGGGATTGGGACATCTCGCGCGATGCGCCCTATTTCGGCATTCCGATTCCGGATCATCCCGGCAAGTACTTCTATGTGTGGCTGGATGCGCCGCTGGGCTATCTGGCCTCGCTGCAGAACTACTTCACGACCGGCGGCGCCGCACGCAACGGCGAGCCGCGCACGTTCGCTGAGTTCCTGGCCGATCCGCACACCGAGCAGGTCCACTTCATCGGCAAGGACATCATCTACTTCCACACCCTGTTCTGGCCGGCGATGCTGAAGTTCGCGGGAGCGCCCTACAAGGTGCCCGACAACATCCACGTGCACGGCTTCCTCACCGTCCTGGGTGCCAAGATGTCCAAGTCCCGCGGCACCGGGATCGATCCGCTGCAGTACCTGCGCATCGGCCTGGATCCGGACTGCCTGCGCTACTACATCGCCGCCAAGCTCAATGCCAACGTCGAAGACGTTGATTTCAGCCCCGAGGACTTCCTGGCGCGCGTGAACAGCGACCTGGTCGGCAAGTACGTCAACATCGCCAGCCGCTGCGCGAATTTCATCAATCAGCGCTTCGAGGGCCGACTGTGCGCCGTCACCGAAAGCGGCGCGCTGGCGGTCCTGGATGAGTTCCGCCGCGACACCGCCGCGGTGGGGGATGCCTATGAGCAGCGCGATTTCGGGCAGGGGCTGCGGCTGACGATGCGCCTGGCCGACATCGCCAACCGCTATGTGGCCGATCACGCTCCCTGGGAGATCGCACGGGATGCTGCCCGCCGCGCCGAACTGCAGGATGTGTGCAGCGCCGCCATCAACATGTTCCGGCTGCTGACGCTGCTGCTAAGACCGGTCGCGCCGCAGCTTGCCGGGCGCGCCGAGAAGTTCCTGGGCATCGGGCCGCTGCTCTGGGCGGATGCCGCGGCCCTGCTGCCGGCGGGGCACCGGATCCACGCTTACTCGCATCTGCTCTCGCGGGTGGATGCCAAGACCCTCGACCGCCTGTTCGATTCAGCCAAGGAAGGAGCCGCCGTGACCACCCCGCCCAACCCTGCCGCCGAGGCGCCGCCCGCGACCATTGGTATCGATGATTTCGCGAAAATCGACCTGCGGGTGGCGCGCATCGTCACGGCCGAGGTGGTGAGCGGTTCCGACAAGCTCCTTAAACTGTCCCTGGACCTGGGGGACGGATCGCCGAGAACGGTGTTTTCGGGCATTCGTGCGGCCTACGATCCGGCGATGCTGGTGGGGCGGCTCACGGTCGTCGTGGCGAACCTGGCGCCGCGCAAGATGCGCTTCGGAACGTCCGAGGGCATGGTGCTGTGCGCCAGCGGCAGTGGCGCAGGATTGTTCCTGCTGTCCCCGGACTCGGGCGCTACCGCGGGCATGCGCATCAGCTGATGTCCGCGGTCGACATCAAGGCCATCGACGGGCTGCTGCCGCAGACGCAGTGCACGCGCTGCGGTTATGCCGGCTGCCTGCCCTATGCGACCGCGATCAGCGAGGGAGCACCCATCAACCAGTGTCCGCCGGGGGGCATCGCCACCATCGAGGCGCTGGCGGAACTGCTTGGACGCGAAGTGCTGGCGCTCAATCCGGCCAACGGCGTGGAGAGCGCGGCACGCGTCGCAGTGATCGACGAGTCCCGGTGCATCGGCTGCGCCAAGTGCCTGCCGCCGTGTCCGGTCGATGCCATCATCGGCGCCCCGCGCTTCCTGCACACCGTGGTCAGCGCGCTGTGCACCGGGTGCGAGCTGTGTATCGCGCCGTGTCCGGTCGACTGCATCAGCATGGTCGAACCCGCAGCGCCGCAGGCGCTGCCCGCCCCGCACCAGAACCGCGAGCGCTACCAGGCCCATCAGGCGCGCGTGCAGCGGCGCGCCGCCGAGCGCGCGGCGCTGCTCGCGGCCCGCAAGAAGCTCGCGCTGGGCGACCCGCAATGAAATCCGCCCGTACCACGGCGCGTCCCCGCCGCGGATTCACGGCGGCGCGACGCCGCAAGCTCTTCGAGCGGCTGCGCGCCGCCAACCCCGAACCACTGTCCGAGCTCAAGTACGGCAATCCCTTCGAGCTGCTGGTGGCGGTGATGCTCTCGGCGCACACCACCGACAGGAGCGTCAACGCTGCCACCGCCCGCCTGTTTCCCGTGGCGAATACGCCGCAGGCACTGCTGGCCCTGGGGATCAATGGCGTGAAGCCCTACCTCAAGTCGGTGGGCCTCTACAATGCCAAGGCGGCCAATCTGATCGGGTTGTGCCGGCAGCTGATGGAGCTGCACGGCGGCGCGGTGCCCGCGAACCGCGAAGCGCTCGAGGCGCTTCCGGGAGTCGGCCGCAAGACCGCCAACGTCGTGCTGAACATCGCCTTCGGCGAAGCCACCATCGCGGTGGACACGCACATCTTCCGGGTGGCCAACCGCACCGGACTGGCACCCGGCCGCACGCCGCTTGCCGTCGAGGCCGAACTGGTGCGAACCACCCCGGCGCAGTTCAGGCGCGACGCCCATCACTGGCTGCTGCTGCATGGACGCTACGTGTGCGTCGCCCGCACTCCGCGCTGCCCCGGGTGCATCATCCGCGACCTGTGCGACTTTCCGGACAAGACCCGTGCCGATCTTCGCTGACCACAGCCGCGAACAGCTGCGGCAGATGTACCTCTCGTCGTGGCGCAAGTTCCAGGCGCAGCAGCCACTGCAGCCACTGGAAAAGCAGGTGGCTGCCGTGATCGCCGAACATCCGGAGTACATCGCCTGGCTCGAGGGCGGCGAGGACGTCCTCAGCGCCGAATTCACACCCGAAGGCGGACGCGGGAATCCATTCCTGCACATGGGCATGCACCTGGCGATCCGCGAGCAGCTGAGCACCAACCGCCCGGCGGGCTTCGCCGCGCTCTACCGCAGGCTCTGCGAGCACTTCGGCGATGCCCATGAGGCCGAACATGCGCTGCTCGAACCCCTCGGCGAGACGCTCTGGGAGGCCCAGCGCGCGAACCGCGCGCCGGATGAGCTCACCTATCTGCGCAAGGTCGAAGCGCTGGTGGCGCGGCTTGGCGGCCACGCCTGAAGCACTACTTCTTCTTCGGCATGTAGAGGTCGGTGAGTGTGCCGTCGAAGGCCTCGGCGGCGAATGCCACGGTCTCCGAGAGCGTCGGATGCGGGTGCACCGTGAGGCTGATGTCGGTGGCGTCGGCTCCCATTTCGATGGCCACGGCCACTTCGCTGATCAGGTCGCCGGCATTGGAGCCGACGATGCCGCCGCCGAGAACGCGGTGCGTCACCGGATCGAACAGCAGTTTGGTGAAGCCGTCATCCCGGCCGAGTGACAGCGCCCGGCCGCTGGCCGCCCAGGGGAAGGCGGACTTTTCAAACGCGACGTTGCGGGCCTTGGCGTCGGTCTCCGTAAGCCCCACCCAGGCCACCTCCGGATCGGTGTAGGCCACCGAGGGAATGACGCGCGCGTCGAAGGCCGCCTTGTGCCCGGCGATGACCTCGGCGGCCACCTTGGCTTCGTGGGTCGCCTTGTGCGCGAGCATCGGCGGGCCGGCGATATCACCGATGGCAAAGATATGCGCCACGTTGGTGCGCAGCTGCTTGTCGACGGGGATGAAGCCGCGGTCGCTGACCTTCACGCCGGCATGCTCCGCCCCGATGACCTTGCCGTTGGGTGAGCGGCCGACGGCCACCAGTACCTGGTCGTAGAGCTGCGGTTCGGGGGCCTTGTCACCGGCGAACGTGACCTTGATGCCGGCCTTGGTCGCCTCGACACCCGTCACCCGGGTCCCGAGCAGGATCTGCTCGTAGCGGCCGCGGATGCGCTTCTCCAACGGCTTCACCAGGTCCGGATCGCATCCCGGCATCAGCTGCGGCGTCAGTTCGACCACGCTGACCTTGCTGCCCAGGGCATCGTAGACGCAGGCCATTTCCAGGCCGATGATGCCGCCGCCGACGACGAGCATGCGCCCGCCCACGGCGGGCAGTTCCAGGGCGCCGGTGGAATCGATGATGCGCGGGTCTTCGGGCCAGCCCGGCAGTTTCACGGCTTCGGAGCCCGCCGCGATGATGCAATGCTCGAAGCGGATCCGCTCCGATCCCTTCGCGCCCGTGACCTCGATGACATGCGGGCTGACGAACTTCCCCGTGCCGGTCACCACCTCGACCTTGCGCTGCTTGGCGAGCATCGCAAGTCCACCGGTCAGCTTCCGGACCACTGAGCTCTTGAAGCCGCGCAGCTTCGCCAGATCGAACGTCGGCTTGCCGAAGGTGATGCCGTGCGCGGCCATGGCGTCGGCATCCTCCACGACCTTCGCCGCGTGCAGCAGCGTCTTGGAAGGAATGCAGCCGACATTCAGACACACGCCCCCGAGGGTATCCGAGCGCTCGATCAGCGTGACCTTTACGCCCAGGTCCGCGGCGCGGAATGCGGCCGTATAGCCGCCGGGGCCGGAGCCGAGTACGACCACCTGGGTACTGCGGTCGGCTTTCTCCTCCGCGGCGCCGGGCGCCGTGGCCGCGGGTGCCGTAGCGGCAGGTGCTGCAGCCGCCGGCGGCGCGGCGGCGGGGGCAGCCTTGGGAGCCGCGGCCGGGGCCGGGGCCGCGGCGGGCGCCGCTTTGGCAGCCGGCGCGGGCTTCGTTCCGTCGGCCTGTACGCGGCCGATGACGGTGCCCTTGCTGACCTTGTCGCCCTTCTTGACCAGCACTTCCGTGAGCTTGCCGGCGGCGGCGGAGGGGACGTCCATCGTCGCCTTGTCGGTCTCGAGGGTGATCAGCGGCGTCTCGACTTCGACGCTGTCACCTGCCTTGACCATCACGTCCACGACCGGCACGGCGTCGAAATTGCCGATATCCGGCACGACCAGGTCGATGGTGGCCATCAGGGCACCGCCTCGAGCAGGCTGCGCGGCTCGGCGAGCACATGCGCAAGATAAGTTGTGAACTTGGCGGCGAGCGCGCCGTCGATGACGCGGTGATCGTAGGACAGCGACAGCGGCAGCATCAGCCGCGGCACGAACGCGCCGTCCTTGAAGACCGGTTTCATCGCCGAGCGCGACACGCCCAGGATCGCCACCTCGGGCGCGTTGATGATCGGGGTGAAGGCCGTTCCGCCGATGCCGCCGAGACTCGAGATCGTGAACGAGCCACCCTGCATCTGCGCAACGTTCAGCGTTCCGGTGCGCGCCTTTTCCGACAGCTCACCCAGATCGCGGGCCACCTCGTAGATGTCCTTGCGGTCCGCATCGCGTACCACCGGCACCATCAGTCCGTTGGGCGTGTCCGCCGCAAAGCCCATGTGGATGTACTTCTTGAGGACCAGATTCTCGCCGCTCGCATCCAGGGAGGAATTGAACATCGGGAAATGATGCAGCGCCCGGACGCAGGCACGGATGATGAATGCCAGCGGCGTGAGCTTGATGCCCTGTTCGGCGGCCCTGCCCTTGAGGTTGCCGCGCAGCGCCTCGAGGTCCGTGATGTCCGCCTCGTCGAACTGCGTGACATGCGGCAGGTTGACCCAGCTCGCGTGCAGCCGCGCCCCGGAAATCTTCTGGATGCGGGTCAGGGGCTTGGATTCGACGGCACCGAAGGCCGCGTAGTCCACCACCGGCACCGCGGGCAGTCCGCGGCCGCCCTGGGCGCCGCCTTTGCCGCCCGCCGCGCCGGTACCGACACTCAGGGCCTTCTTGACGAATCCCTTGACGTCCTCTTCGGTGATGCGCGACTTGAAACCGGTGCCGGTGACCCGCGACAGGTCCACGCCGAGTTCGCGCGCAAAGCGTCGCACCGAGGGACTGGCGTGCGCCGAGGAGAAGCCGCCTTCGTTCACCTGCGCCAGTGTCGAACCGGTGGGCACCGCCGTGCCGGCGGGGGCGGCCGGCGGGGGCGCCGGCGTAGGCGCCGGGGTGGCTGCAGGCTTGGCGGCCGGCGCCGGGGTCTCCTGGGCAGGCGCAGCATCCGCTTTGGTGGCGGGCGGCGCAGGGGCGGCGGCGGCCGTTGCGGCGCCTTTGGCGCCCTCCTCGACCCGCACCGTCGCCACCACGTCGCCCGGCGAGACGGTCCCGCCCTTGCGGGTCACGATCTTGTCGATGATGCCGGCGACCGTGGACGGCACGTCCATGGTGGCCTTCTCGGTCTCCAGCGTGACCAGCGGGCCGTCGACCTCGATGCTGTCGCCGGGCTTGACGAGCACGTCGATGACGGCCACGTCCCTGAAATTGCCCATGTCGGGCACTCGCACTTCGATGACGCGAGTCACTGTGTTTCTCGATATAGGTTGATCAGGAGTTCAACGGATCGGCCTTCGCAGGATCGATCTTGAGGTCGGCGACGGCCTTGACCACGGTGGCGCGATCGATCTTGCCCTCATCGGCCAGGGCCTTGAGGGTCGCGACGACGATGAAGTTGCGATCCACTTCGAAGTGCCGCCGCAGGGCCGCGCGGCCGTCGGAGCGGCCGTAGCCATCCGTGCCGAGCGTGACGTAGCGATTCGGGATCCACTGGCGGATCTGATCGGGCACCGTGCGCATGTAGTCGGTGGCCGCAACGATCGGCCCCTCGACATCCCTGAGGCAGGTGGCCACGTAGGACTGCTTCGCTTCCTGCTTCGGATTGAGCAGGTTGAAGCGCTCGCACTCCAGGGCCTCCCGCCGCAGCTGGCCGAAGCTGGTCACCGAATAGATGTCCGCCGGCACCCCGTAGTCCTTCTCCAGGATCTGCGCCGCAGCGATGCACTCGCGCAGGATGGTGCCCGAGCCGAACAGCGTCGCGCGCACCTTGCCCTTACCGCCGCTCTGCAGACGGTACATGCCCTTGAGGATGCCTTCCTCGGCACCCTTGGGCAGGGCGGGCTGCGCATAATTCTCGTTCATCACGGTGATGTAGTAGAACACCCGCTGCTGCTCGACGAACATGCGGCGCATGCCGTCATGGATGATGACGGCGAGCTCGTAGGCATAGGCCGGGTCGTAACTGATGCAGTTCGGGATGGTGCTGGCGTTGAGCAGGCTGTGCCCGTCCTGATGCTGCAGACCTTCGCCCGCCAGCGTCGTGCGGCCGGCCGTGGCACCGACCAGGAAGCCGCGGGCCTGGATGTCGCCGGCGGCCCACAGGAAATCACCGACCCGCTGGAAACCGAACATCGAGTAGTAGATGTAGAACGGCACCATGTTGATGCCATGGTTGGCATAGGCGGTGCCCGCCGCGATCCATGAACAGGTCGCGCCGGCCTCGTTGATGCCCTCCTCGAGCATCTGGCCCTTCTTGTCCTCGCGGTAGGACATCAGCGTCTCGGCGTCCTGCGGCGTGTACAGCTGGCCCACCGAGGAGTAGATGCCGATCTGGCGGAACAGGCCTTCCATGCCGAAGGTGCGTGCCTCGTCCGGAACGATCGGCACGATGTTCTTGCCGATGTTCTTGTCCTTCAGCAGCACGGTCAGGATGCGCACGAAGGCCATGGTGGTGGAGATCTCGCGCTCCCCGGTGCCCTCGAGCATGGCGTCGAAGGCGGACAGCGGCGGCACCTCGAGCGCCGGCGCGGTGATCTTGCGCTCCGGCAGGTAGCCGCCGAGCGCCTTGCGCCGGGCGTGCAGATATTTGGCTTCTTCCGAGCCTTCCGGCAGTTTCAGGTACGGCAGCTGCGCCAGTTCCTCGTCGGTGACCGGCATCGCGAAGCGGTCGCGGAATACCCGCAGCGCCTCGACGTCGACCTTCTTCTGCTGGTGCGCGACCATCTGGCCTTCGCCGGCCTTGCCGAGGCCGAAGCCCTTGACGGTTTTCGCGAGGATCACGGTCGGCTGGCCCTTGTGGGCGCAGGCCGCGTAGTAGGCCGCGTACACCTTGCGCGCATCGTGGCCGCCGCGCTTGAGTGCCCAGATGTCCTCGTCGCTCATGTTGGCGACCATCTCGCGGGTCTCCGGGAACTTGCCGAAGAAGTGCTCGCGGGTATAGGCACCGCCCTTGGCCTTGTAGTTCTGGTACTCGCCGTCGACGGTCTCGTCCATGACCTTCTGCAGCAGGCCTTTCTGATCGCGCGCCAGCAGCGGGTCCCAGCGTGACCCCCACAGCACCTTGATCACGTTCCAGCCCGCGCCGAGGTAGGCGGCTTCCAGCTCCTGGATGATCTTGCCGTTGCCGCGCACCGGGCCATCGAGGCGCTGCAGGTTGCAGTTGATGACGAACACGAGGTTGTCGAGCTTCTCGCGCACCGGCATGGTGAGCGCGCCCATCGACTCCGGTTCGTCGGTCTCACCGTCGCCCAGGAAGCACCACACCTTGCGGTCCGAGGGCGCGACGAGCCCGCGGTGCTCCATGTAGCGCACGAAGCGTGCCTGGAAGATGGCCATCATCGGGCCCAGACCCATCGAGACGGTCGGGAACTGCCAGAACTCGGGCATCAGCCAGGGGTGCGGGTAGGAGGACAGGCCGCGTCCCGGACCCTCGGCTTCCTTGCGGAAGTGATTGAGCTGATCCTCGGTCAACCGCCCCTCGAGGAAGGCACGCGCGTAGATGCCGGGCGAGGAATGGCCCTGCATGAACACCATGTCGCCGGGATGCTGGGCCGAGGCCGCGCGCCAGAAATGATTGAAACCGACTTCGTACAGCGTCGCCGAGGAGGCGTAGCTGGCAAGATGGCCGCCGTACTCCGAGGAGACCTTGTTGGCCCGGAGCACCATCGCCACCGAGTTCCAGCGCAGGTACGCCTCGATGCGGCGCTCCAGCGCGCGGTCACCCGGGTACTCCTTCTCCCGGGTCACCGGCAGGGTGTTCACGTAAGCCGTGTTGGGCTTGAACGGCAGATAGGCGCCGGAGCGGCGCGTATGGTCGATCAGGCGTTCCAGCAGAAAGTGCGCACGGTCAGCCCCGTGGGTCTTGAGGACCGAGTCGATGGACTCCAGCCACTCCTGGGTTTCCGTGGGATCGAGATCTTGCAGTTTGGGAAGTTCCGTCATGGCGGTTCTCAGAAAACTCCGCCGCATGCCGCGGCCCCGCAGGCACGGGCGCGAACGGATGCTGTGCTAGGATGCGCAATTGGACTGCGCGTGAATTCGCGTTGAATCAAGGCGCGTAATGATCCGGATTTCACTGGCGACGGTCAAGCAAGCAAGGCGGAACGGGGCTCTTTCCGGGACGCCGCACACAAACTGCGCATTCCGGTCATGACACCTCCTGCAACAACGCTGCTGCCGCCCGGCAGATCCCCGCGGATCGAGCGTCTGGGCCGGCTCTCGGCCCGGTTTGCGGACTCGGTCGATGCCATACTAGCCATTACTCCCGTCGATGCCTCGCCGGAGCTGTTCGCGACACTGCCGCACGCGCAGATCTGGGCCCGGATGCTGGCCGGGCGGACCAGGTCGTCCCGCTCCGCGGGCGGCCGGACGGCGGCCGCGGCGGCAGGCGCCATCCGCACCGGCAATCTCGCAAACGCCCGGCAGACCCGACTGATATTGGGCGTCATGCCGCGCAATGCAAGCGCCTTCGAGACCCTGTCGCTGGCCGGCAGGATGGCCCGCGACCTGGGCAGCTGCACACCCGAGTCCGTGGTGCTCGCGGCACCCTCGTCCCCGCAAGGATCCCAGGACGGCGCCCTCGAGGCGCTGCTCAGCGCCACCCTTGCCTGCGCATTTGAAATGCCCAGTTTCCGCAGTTCGCGCAGGCATGCGGCGCGGCTGCAACAGGTCGGCGTGCTCGGCGGGTCCCTGGACCTGAAGCGCATCCAGGCGGCCGCGCAGGCCAATGGCCTCGCCCGCTGGCTCACGGCACTGCCACCCAACAAGCTCGATGCCGGCGCCTATCAGCGCGTCCTGCGGCGGCTCGCCCGCCACCACGGACTCAAGTTCCGCTGGATTTCTGAAGGCGCCCTGAAGCGGCGGGGTGCCGGCGCCTTCGTCGCGGTCTCACAGGGCAATGCCCGGCGCACCGCCGGCATCGCGCACCTGAGCTACCGTCCGGCGCGGCAGCGGCGTGCGGGCGTGGACGTGGCCCTGGTCGGCAAGGGCATCCTGTTTGATACCGGCGGTACCAACCTCAAGACCCATCGCGGCATGCTGGACATGCACACCGACATGAACGGCAGCGCCGTGGCGGTCGCGACGCTGTGCGCGCTGGCCGACCTGCGTTCGCCGCTGGCCGTGGACGCCTGGCTCGCCATCTCCGAAAACCGCACGGGTCCGACGGCGTTCGTGCCCCAGGATGTGGTGACGGCGAGCAACGGGGTGAGCATCCAGGTGATCCACACCGATGCCGAGGGGCGCATGGTGCTCGCCGATACCCTGGCGCTGGCTGGTCGGACGCGGCCGGGACTGATCGTCGACTTCGCGACCCTCACCGGCGCCTGCGTCACCGCGCTCGGAGAACGCATGAGCGGTATCTTCGTGCGCCCGCCGGCGCTCGCCGCGACCGCACTGGCCGCCGGCATCCACAGCGGCGAGCGCGTCTGGAACTTCCCGCTGGACGCGGATTACGACGGCGAGCTGGAGAGCCGGGTCGCCGACGTCATGCAATGCACGTCCGACAGCAAGGCCGATCACATCCTTGCCGCACGCTTCCTGTCGCGGTTCGTGCCCGAGGACTGCGCCTGGATCCACATGGACCTTTCCGCCGCGGTCCGCAGCGGGGGACTGGCCCACGTCAATACCGACATCACCGGATTCGGGGTGCGCTACACGCTCGAACTGCTGCGCTCGGGGAAAGTGCCCCGATGAGCACGCTGACGCTGCGGCGCCCGGATGACTGGCACCTGCACCTGCGCGATGGCGCACCGATGGCGGCCGTGCTGCCCTTCACGGCGGCGCGCTTCGGCCGCGCGATCGTCATGCCGAACCTCAGGCCCCCGATCACGACCACGCCGATGGCCCTCGCCTACCGCGACCGCATCCGCGCGGCCCTGCCACCGGGCTCCGGCTTCGAGCCGCTGATGACTCTCTACCTCACGGACCGGACCGCGCCCGCGGAAGTGGCCCGCGCCCGTGCCGCCGGCATCGCCGGCTTCAAGCTCTATCCGGCCGGCGCCACCACCAACTCCGAGTCCGGCGTCACCGACGTGCGCAACATCCGCCCCGTGCTCGAGCAGATGAGCGAGCATGGCGTGATCCTGCAGGTGCATGGCGAGGTTACCCACGGCGATGTCGACGTCTTCGACCGCGAGGCGCGCTTCATCGACGAGGTGCTGCTGCCGCTGTGCGTGCGCCATCCGGGACTGCGCATCGTCTTCGAGCACGTCACGACGCGGCGCGCGGTGGAGTTCGTGCGCGGCGCGCGCGCCCGGGTTGCCGCGACCATTACCCCGCAGCACCTGCTCCTGAACCGCAACGCCCTGTTCGTCGGCGGCATCCGGCCGCACCTGTACTGCCTGCCGGTCCTGAAGACCGAGGATGACCGGGAGGCCCTGATCGAGGCGGCCACCAGCGCCGATCCGCGCTTCTTCCTGGGAACCGACAGCGCGCCGCACGCGCGGCACACCAAGGAGGCGGCCTGCGGCTGCGCCGGAATCTTCAGCGCCCATGCCGCCATCGAGCTGTACGCGGAGGTCTTCGACAGCGTCGGCCGGCTGCCCCTGCTGCCCGGGTTCGCGTCCGAGTTCGGTGCCGATTTCTATGGACTGCCGCGCAACCCCGACTTCATCACGCTCGTTCCCGAACCCTGGAGGGTTCCGGACAGCTATGATTTCGGGGGCGAGGCGCTGGTGCCGCTGCGCGCGGGCGAAATGATCCAGTGGCGCATGGTCGGGGCCGCCTCAGCGTGAACAACGGGGACGAGGTCATCAAGACTGCCGCCGCGGCGCTCATGAGCCGCCGCTTCCGCGGGTTCCTGCCGGTCGTCATCGATGTCGAGACCGGCGGCTTCAACTCGCGCACCGATGCCTTGCTGGAAATCGCCGCCGTGTTCATCGACATGGACGCCAGCGGCACCCTGGCGCGCGGCCCCACCCACAGCTTCCACGTACAGCCCTTCCCCGGCTCGCGCCTGGATCCGGCCTCCCTGAGCGTCACGGGCATCGACCCCTACCATCCGCTGCGCCCGGCGCTGCCGGAGCGTGAGGCGCTGCAACGCATCTTCCGCGAGGTGCGGCATCAGCTGAAGGCCTATGACTGCCGCCGGGCCATCCTGGTCGGCCACAACGCCGCCTTCGATCTGGCCTTCCTCAATGCCGCGCTGGAACGCACGGACGTGAAGCGCAGCCCCTTTCATCCCTTCTCGTGCTTCGATACCGCGACGCTGGCGGGCGCGGCCCTGGGGCAGACGGTGCTCGCCAAGGCGGTGGCGGTCTCAGGCATCCAGTGGGATGCGAGCTCCGCCCACTCCGCGTCCTACGATGCGGAACGCACGGCGGATCTGTTCTGCTTCGTCTGCAACCGCATGCAGACCACCTATGCGGCGGCCCACGACCGGGCGGGTCAGCTGGGGTGGTTCGACACCGGCGGGGGGGATGCGGACACCATCGAGGCGTAGCGTCCGCAGTCCCGATCAGGCGGCGACGGCGCCGCTGTCCTGCAACAGCTTCTTGAGCTCGCCGCTGTGGTACATCTCCAGGGTGATGTCACAGCCACCGACCAGTTCGCCGTTCACATACAGCTGGGGATAGGTCGGCCAGTTGGAGTACTGCTTCAGCGCCTCGCGCAGCTCCGGCTCCTCGAATATGTTCACATGCTTGAATTGGGCGCCCACCGCATTCAGGGCCGCCACGGTCTGCGCGGAGAAGCCGCATTGCGGAAAATCCGGGGTACCCTTCATGAACAGTACTACCGGCGCCGAGCCGAGCTCGGCCTTGATCTTTTCGACCACGTCCATAATCGAGTCCTTTTCGAAGGCGGCGCAAGGCCGCCGGGCGGTTGGACTAGGATTATGGGGGCTTAGGGCGCATTCTTCAAACCATGGGCGCGACGATTTTCGCGGCGAGCTGGCACGACGGCTTGTACGTCATTACCGGCGATGCGGTCCGTCATGAATTGCCGGACCAGCCGCTACGGGTCTGTGCGCCGACCGGCAGGGCCTGCTGGCAATCGTCGGAGGGACGCAGCTGTGCCGCCGGTCCCCGGACGGCCACTGGCAGGTGCTCGCGCGTAGCGACTTCCCGCTCTCCAGCCTGCTCGCCACGGCCGATGCGGTGTTCGTGGGAACCGACGACGCCCAGGTCCTGCGCCTTGATGCGGCGGGCAGCCTGCGGCCCCTGCCGGGGTTCGCTCACACGCCGGGTCGGAAGAGCTGGTACGCGGGAACGGCGGTCATCGACGGCCGCGTCATCGGACCGCCCCTTGGCGTGCGGTCCATGGCCGCCACCTGCGATGAGGCGACGCTGTTCGCCAATGTCCACGTCGGCGGCATTCCCCGTTCCCTCGACCAGGGTACGAGCTGGCACCCGACGCTGAACATCGACTGGGACGTGCATCAGGTATGTCCCCATCCGTCGCGACCGCAGATCGTGGCGGCGGCGGCCGGCGCCGGCGTCTGCATCAGCCGCGACGGGGGCGCGACGTGGACCGTGAGCGCCGAAGGTCTGCACGCCCCGTACTGCGCCGCCGTGGCGTTCTGTGGGGAGGATGTGCTGGTGAGCGCGGCCCAGGACCACTTCGCGACCTGCGGCGCCTTGTACCGACTGCCCTGGGACGCGCCGGCCGCGATCCGGCCGGTGCAGTTCGGCGAGTCACGCTGGCTCGGGGCCATCATCGACACCGACTGCCTCGCCTGCGAGGGCGATTTCATCGTGGCGGTGGACCGCACCGGCGCGCTCCATTGGTCCGAGGACGGCGGCCGCGGCTGGCAGGCTCATCCGCGGCGCTTTGCCATGACCAGCGCGCTGCGGGTCGGCCGGTGAAACAGCGTGATCACCCTCCTGCCTCCGCGCTGACGGCGGTACACACGAGCTTCGTTTCCAGGTATTCCTGCATGCCGAAACTCGATCCCTCGCGGCCCAGGCCGGATTCCTTCACGCCGCCGAAGGGCGCCACGGTGGTGGAGATCAGGCCGGTGTTCAGTCCGATCATTCCGTACTGCAGGGCTTCGGAGACGCGCCAGGAACGGTTCAGGTCGCGGGTGTAGAAATACGCCGCAAGCCCCGCCGTGGTGTCGTTGGCCAGTTCGATGGCCTGCGCCTCGGTGCTGAATCTGACGATGCCGGCCAGGGGCCCGAAGGTCTCCTCGGTGAACAGCGCCGCCTCGCGGCCGACCTCCGTGACCACCGTCGGCTGGAAGAAGTTGCCCCCGATGCGCTTGCCGCCGGTGCGCAGCTTGCCACCGCGCGCAACGGCGTCCTGGACGTGACGTTCGACCTTGTCGACGGCATCGGCGTTGATCAGTGGTCCCAGATGCGTTTCGCCATCGAGACCGTCGCCGACCACCAGCTGCGCGACCCGTTCGCTGAGCCTGGCGACGAACTCATCGTGGATGCCCCGCTGCACCAGAATACGATTGGCGCAGACACAGGTCTGTCCCGTGTTGCGGAATTTCGAGGCCAGAGCCCCGTCCACGGCGCGCGCCAGATCGGCATCGTCGAAGACGATGAAGGGCGCGTTGCCTCCCAGTTCGAGCGACACGTGCTTCACCGTGCCCATGCAGCGCGCCGCGAGCATCTTGCCGACGCGCGTGGAACCGGTGAAGGTGAACTTGCGGATCCGCGGGTCGGTGGTGAACACTTCACCGATCGGGGCCGGCTCGCCCGTCACGATGTTGAACACGCCGGCGGGCACGTCGGCCTTGGTGGCCAGCCACGCCAGCGCCAGCGCCGAGAACGGCGTCAGTTCCGAGGGCTTGAGCACCACCGTGCAGCCGGCCGCGAGCGCAGGCCCGACCTTGCGCGTGATCATCGCCGAGGGGAAGTTCCAGGGCGTGATGGCGGCGACCACGCCGACGGGTTCGCGCAGCACCACCAGGCGCTTGTCGGCCGCATGGCCGGGGATCACCTGACCGTAGGCCCGCCGGCTCTCCTGGGCGAACCATTCGATGAAGGACGCGGAGTAGGCGATTTCACCGCGCGATTCACTCAATGGCTTGCCCTGCTCGGCCGTCATCAGCCGGGCGAGGTCTTCTTGGTGCGCCATGATCAGTTCGTACCAGCGCTGCAGGATGACGCCGCGCTCGCCTGCGGACAAGCGCCGCCAGGAATCGAAGGCGCGGTGGGCGGCGGCCACGGCGCGCTCGGTCTCTTGCGCGCCCATCGCGGGCACGGTCCCCAGCAGTTGCTGACTCGCCGGATTGACCACCTCGATGCTGCGGGCCGCCTCGGTCCACTGGCCATCGATGTACGCCGCCTGGCGCAGCAGCTCCGCGGATTTCAGGCCCAGCCGCGCCTGCTCCGCTGCCGTCGGTCGTCTGTCGGCCCGGACCTCTTTCATGATGCCACCTCGCGGATCGGACGCCTGGGGGTGCAAGGATATCGCGGCATTTCGCCGATTTCCGCTCCGGGGCGGGCCAATGCTACGCTTGCAGCATGCAAGCGCAGCCCATGGATCTTCCCAACCCATTGCCCGGCGATCTCGAGGATCAGGTCGCCGAGGCCCTGCGCGAAGATGTTGCAGGCGGAGACGTCACCGCAAGCCTCGTGCCGGCGCGGCAGCGGGTCCGGGGCCGGGTCATCACCCGCGAACCCATGGTCCTGTGCGGCGTGGCCTGGGTCGAGGCGACCTTCCGGGCGCTGGATCCGCAGATCCGGCTGCACTGGCAGCTCGCCGAGGGTGCGCAGGCCTGCGCGGACGACACCCTGTTCACCCTCGAGGGGCCGGCGCGGCCCATCCTCACCGGTGAGCGCACGGCCCTGAATTTCCTGCAGCTGCTGTCGGCCACGGCCACCGAGGCCCGCCGCTTCGCCGATGCGGTGGCGGGCACCGGCTGCACCATCCTCGACACCCGCAAGACGCTGCCGGGCCTGCGCACCGCGCAGAAATACGCCGTGCGCTGCGGCGGTGCGCACAATCACCGCATGGGTCTGTACGACATGGTGCTGATCAAGGAGAACCACATCGCAGCGGCCGGTTCCATTGCCAAGGCCGTCGCCAGCGCCCGGCGCCTGGCGCCGCGCCTGCAGGTCGAAACCGAGGTGGAAGACCTCGAGCAGCTGGCAGAGGCGCTGCGGGCCGCACCGGATGTCGTGATGCTCGACAATTTCAGCCTCGCCGATCTGCGCACGGCGGTGGACCGCACCCGCGCCTCGGGCGCGGCGGTGAAGCTCGAAGCCTCCGGGGGGACGACCCTGGAGTCGGTGCGGGCGATCGCCGAGACCGGCGTGGACTTCATCTCGGTGGGCGCCATCACCAAGCACGTGCGCGCCATCGATCTGTCGATGCGGCTGGAGTTCAGCGCGCAGGACCACTGAACCTGGGGGCTCAGGTCCCCACGGCCTTCAGCACCCGCTGCGGCTGCGCAATGCCGTACCCCTGGGCGTAGTCGACCCCGATGCTGCGCAACATCTGGATGATCTCGGCGTTCTCGGCGAACTCGGCGATCGTCTGCTTGCCGGTGAGGTGACCGATCTCATTGATGGATCGGACCATTTCCCGGTCGATGGGATCGCGCAGGATTTCGCGCACGAAGCTGCCGTCGATCTTCAGGTAGTCCACCGGGAAGTGCTTGAGGTAACCGAACGAAGACAGCCCGGTGCCGAAGTCGTCGAGCGCGAACTTGCAGCCCAGTTCCTTGAGCGACTGGATGAAGCGGTTGGCCTGCGAGAAGCTGGCCACGGCCGCGGTCTCGGTGATCTCGAAGCAGATCTTGGTGGCATCCAGGCCGCTGCGGTGGAACTGATCGATCACGAACGGCAGGAACTTGTCATCCCCGAGGCTCTGCCCGGACAGGTTGATCGAGCACAGCTGCAGGGTCTCGCGCTCATCGGCCTCCGAGACCAGCCAGCGCAGCGCGTTCTCGATCACCCAGCGGTCGATGGCCGGCGCGATGCCGTAGCGCTCCGCGGCCGCGATGAAATTGTCGGGCGAGACGATGCGGCCCGCCTCATCGCGCATGCGCAGCAGCAGTTCGTAGTGCTGGCCGGGCTCGTTGCGCTGCAGGGGCTGGATCGCCATCCGGAACAGCTCGAACCGCCCCTCCTCCAGCGCCGCGTTGATCCGCGCCGCCCACTGCATCTCGCGCCGGCGGCGCATGAGCTCGATGTCGTTCTCGGCGAAACTGTGGACGCGGTTGCGTCCCGCTTCCTTCGCCGCCTGACAGGCGCTGTCGGCCGCGGACAGGATGGAGGCCACGTCCTCGTTCTCGGCGGTGATCGGCACCACACCGACGCTGGCGCCGAGGCGGAACACCCGGTCCTCCCAGGTGAAACGGAAGGTGCGCACGGCCTCGCGCAGCTGCTCGGCGGTGTGCATGGCCTCATCCAGCGAGCAGCTTTCCAGGAGGATGCCGAACTCATCGCCCCCCAGGCGCGAGAGCGTATCGCGCCAGCGGACCTTGGACTTCAGCAGCGCGCCGACCTGGCCCAGCAGCGCATCGCCGGCACCGTGACCGCAGCTGTCGTTGATGATCTTGAACTGGTCGATGTCGAGGTAGCACAGCGCGTAGGAGGCCTCGCGGGCCTTGGCGCTCTTCAGCGACCGCTCCATGCGCGCCTCGAACTCGCGGCGGTTCACCAGGCCCGTGAGCAGGTCGTGGCTCGCATGATAGGACAGCCGGCGGTTGAGCTCCCGCGATTCGCTCACGTCATGGAACACCAGCACGCCGCCGGCCACGTGGCCGGCACCGTCGCGGATGGGCGCCGCGGTGCTTTCGACATACAGTTCGTTGCCGTCGCGACGGATCAGCAGGACCGGCCGCACCGACTTGATGGGCCGCACCCGGCGGATGGCGACCGTGAGCGGGTTCTCCAGCGGCTCGCAGGTCTCCTCGTGGAAGGCGCGGAACACCTCCTCCACGGGGCGCCCCATCGCATCCTCGAGCCGCCAGCCGGTGAGTTCCTCGGCCACCGGATTGATGTAATCGATGGTGGAGTCGCCGTTGGTGGTGACGACACCGTCGCCGATGGATTGCAGCGTGATCTGCGCGCTCTCCTTCTCGCGGAACAGCGCTTCCTCGTAGAGCTTGCGCTCGGTGATGTCGAGTTCGACGCCCACCAGGCGCAGCAGCCGGCCATGGCCGTCGACGCGCGCCTGGGCGCGGCTGATGACCCAGCGCCATTCGCCGCTGCGGTGACGCATGCGGTGCACGCTTTCGAAGATCGGCAGCTTGCCGGCCACATGATCGCGGATGGCGTTCTGGACGCGGGTCATGTCATCCGGATGCACGAGGTTGCGCCAGTCGGGGGACTCCTGCATGTCCTCATCGGCGTACCCCAGCATGGCCTTCCAGCGCGGCGAGAAATAGACCTCGTTGTTCTCCAGGTCGAAATCCCAGACGCCGTCGTTGGCCGCCGCCTGGGTGAGCTGCAGCCGCTCCTCCACCTTCGCCAGGCGCTGCGCCATGCGCAACCGGTCCAGGCCCGTGGCGAGGCTCGTGCCGACCAGCTTCAGCAGCAGTTGCAGGTTCACGTCCCAGGGACCCTGCGGCATGGCGCGGGCCAGCGCCAGAAGACCCGCCGGACGGTTCTGGATCCGGAATACCACCATCAGCAGCGAGCCCATCTGCAGTGCGGCGAAGCGCTTGCACTCCGTGAGCTGCGCCGGCGCGGGCTTGCCGGTATCGCGCAGTTCGGTGAGCCGCAGGTGCTCCAGGCGTGCGCTCAGCCAGGGATAGTCGGCCAGGGGGTCGCCGCTCAGGGCCTCGGGCTGGCAATGTGCCATGCCGCGGCGGGCGGCCTGCACCATGCCGAACTTCGAGTCCTCACCGATCAGGGCCAGGAAGGCACAGTCGCTGATGGTCAGGTCGACCAGGTTCTGCAGGTTGCGCTGGATGGTGGCGTCGGCCGTCTCGCGGCGCAGGTTCTGGAGGTCAACCGAGATCTTGGTGCAGGCGACATCGATGCCGACCACCGTCGGCGGTGACTTGCCGCTCCAAACGTCGGCAGACAGCACATCGGAGGCGGTGAATTCGACGTTCGAGTCTGGCGGGACGCTCGGCATTGCGACCTATTTGCCTTGAGAATGAAAGCAGTTGCGACCCTCAGTCGCGCCCAAGCCTACTGCCAGGCCGATAATGGCATACCAAGGCAGGAATTCAAGCTAAGGTACTGTCTGCGCTGAAGGATTTTGGCGATTATGCGAGCCGCCGGAGGCGCTGTCGCAGGGCCCCGTCACAGTCCGGCGCGGGCCCTGGCGTAGAGGGCCTTCAGTTCCGCTTCCATCTCCAGCTGCAGGGCCTCGATGCCGGCGGCATCCAGCACCCGCGCGACATAACGCGGTTTGCCCACCGCGATGCTGATGCGCGCGAAAGGCACCGGAATGACGAATTTGTCCCACTTGATGAGCCAGGCGCGGGAGGCCGCGTAGGCCATGGGCAGCATCGGCCGGCCGGACATCTGTGCCAGGAGGATGGCCCCGGGCTTGAACTTGAAGCGCGGGCCCCGGGGCCCATCGGGGGTGACCACCGGGGACACGTTGTCCTTGACCAGGGCCTGGTAGTAGTCGCGCAGGGCCCGGGCCCCGGTGTGGGACGAGGAACCGCGGATCGCGCGGGCGCCGATGCGGGTGACCATCATGGCCGCGAGTTCCCCGTCCACCGAGGGACTGATGAGCCACCCGGGAAGCAGGCCGCGGTCGCGACGGCGCAGCACGTACCAGGTACAGAACAGCTGGTGCTGGTGCCAGTAGCAGGGCACCAGCGAGGGCGCCCGGGCGAGCGCCGCGGCCAGATTCTCCTCCCCCTCGATGCGACGGATGCGGCAACTGAGCCACCACAGCCGGATGATGGCCATCCCCAGGGGCACCACGATGGCGTACAGGGCACGCCGGCCGGGCGTCATGCGGCGGCCGGAGCGCGTGACGGTCTTGTAGAGGGTGTTGCGGAGCTCCCCGCCCGGGCCGGTATCGGTCATGCGACAATATTACCCTTTGCCCGGCCCCCCATCAGGCATGACCAGCCCAGGTTCACCCTCTCATCCCGCCCCTCCGGAACCCCCGCTCGCGGACCTGCAGTTCGACATCGGTGCCACCGAGGATTCCCTGGACCGGATGGTCGAGTTGTTCGCCCGCTACGGTGATGTCTACCGGGTGTTCGCGCCCGGCCGCAAATCCCACACCTGGGTCATCAACCATCCGGACGACGTGAAGCGGGTGCTGGTGGGCAACCACCGCAACTACACCAAGGGGCCGGGTCTGGACCGGGTGAAGATCCTGCTCGGCAACGGCATCATGACCAGCGAGGGGGACTTCTGGCGTCGCCAGCGCTCCATGATGCAGCCCCTCTTCCACCGGCGCGTCGTCACCGGCTTCAACGAGCTCATCGATGCCGCCAACAGCCGCTTCCTCGAGAAGTGGGCGGCGCAGGCGGCCCGCGGTGAACTGGTCAACCTCACCGAGGACATGAGCGAGCTGACGCTCGAGATCGTCCTGGGCTCGATCTTCGGCAGGGACCTCGCGACCCTCACCCGTCAGCCCGGCGGCAATCCGTTCGAAGTGGTGACCCGGGAGACCGCCCGGGATCTGAAATTCGCGTACCGGTTCCGCTCGCTCGCCAAGCTGGTCTCCTCCCTCATGGCGCGGCGCCGCGCGGAGCCCGCCGAGCATTTCGACTACCTGAGCATGCTGATGAACGCGCGCGACAAGGACGGGGATCCCATGACCGAGCGCGCGCTCATCGACGAGGTCATGACCCTGGTGGTGGCCGGCCACGAGACCACGGCCAGCGGGTTGAACTGGGCGTGGTACCTGCTCGCCCGCCATCCCGAGGCCGACGCGCGCATGCACGCCGAGATCGAGGCCGCGCCGGAACTGGCCGCGCCGGGTCTGGGTCCGATGGAACAGCTGACCTACACCCAGAATGTCATCAACGAGGCGCTGCGGCTGTATCCGCCGGGATGGCTGCTGTCCCGGCGCAGCATCGAGGCCGACGTGCTGTGCGGCTACGAGATCCCCGCGGGGACGGATGTGCTGCTGAGCCCGTACCTGCTGCACCGGCATCCCCAGTACTGGAAGGAACCCGACGCGTTCCGCCCGGAACGCTTCGATGCCGAACACGAGAGCGAGCGGCCGCGCTTCGCCTACATCCCCTTCGCCGCAGGCCCGAGGCACTGCATCGGCGAATCGCTGGCCCTTTACGAGATGCTCGTGCATCTGTACAAGGTCGCCCGTCACTACCGGCTCGCCCTTGCCTCGGACGAGCCCATCACGCTTGAAGCGCAGATCAACCTGCGTACCCGCAAACCCCTGGTCATGAGGCTGGAACGCCGCTGATGTCTACTCCTGCGACACTGACAGAACTGATCGAAGCGAACCGCAAGGTTGCGCGCACCATTACCTACCTGGAAGGCGAGCAGAACGAACGCCGCGTCTCCTACGGCGATCTGCACGCGCGGGCGCTCGGCATCCTGTTCCACCTGCAGAAGCTCGGCGCCCGGCGCGGCGATCACCTGATCCTATTCCTGGGCGACAACGAGCCCTTCCTCGATGCCTTCTGGGGCGCGATCCTCGGCGGCATCATTCCCGTCCCGGTCGCGCTCGGCATCAGCGACGAACACCGGCACAAGCTGTTGCGGATCGCGCGCAAGCTCGGCAATCCCTACCTGTACACGGACCAGCGTTCGTTCGAACGCATCGGCAGCTTCGCCCGCGCGGCCGGGGAGTCGCAGACCTTCGAGAAGCTGCAGTCGCGGGCCTTCCTGGTCGACCAGCTCGATGACATTTCCCGACCCGGCAAGGCGCACGCCGCGGCGCCGGATGATGTCGCCTTCATC
>Ga0335075_10001080_pt1 | contig 45854 bp, 39 predicted proteins | sample Lox_Sample_24_FD_206723 | JGI IMG/M metagenome (GOLD analysis project Ga0335075, IMG submission 206723) | Soil microbial communities from Loxahatchee National Wildlife Refuge, Florida, United States - Lox_Sample_2.4 | ecosystem: Environmental > Terrestrial > Soil > Wetlands | place: USA... | reverse complement strand
CTCTTCCTTCCTTCAGGCGCTCTGCCTCCTTCCTCGCGTCCGGCCTGCCTTCGACCGGCCGGACGGGGCTTCATCCCCGCCTCTCCCGCGCGCTGTCACCGCCTGCTTAACCATTTCCAAGTGACTACCTAACTAGTTCCAAGTGATTCCTTAACTAGATCTGAAGAGTCTTAAGGAGTGCTGCGCACAAGCGGCGCAGGGGAGTCGGCCTTCTCGGCTTCCTGACCAGTCAGGCAGTCGAGTCGAAGACATCAGGGTCTCTCAGGCATGAGCATCACTCCCCGCGCGGCGTCACCCGCCACTCAGGCGGCCGGGAAGCCACCAAGGACAGCAAAAGATCAGGAAGGCGGCTTCCGGCCCGACATCCAGGGGCTGCGGGCGATCGCGGTGCTCCTCGTCGTCGTCTACCACCTGTTCCCGTCGGCGCTGCCGGGCGGATTCGCGGGCGTTGACGTCTTCTTCGTCATCTCCGGCTACCTCATCACCAGCCACCTGTGGCGCAGTTGCCGCAAGTCCGGGCGGCCGAGCCTGGCCGACTTCTGGGGGCGCCGCGCCCGGCGGCTCATCCCCGCCGCCGCCCTCGTGCTTGCCGTCACCTGGGGGATTTCCTACCTGGTGCTGCCATCCAGTGAGCTGTCCGACACCGCGGCCCAGATCCGGGCCAGCGCCCTGTACTTCCAGAACTGGCAGCTCGCCAGCGAGGCCGTCAACTACCTGCAATCCGCTAACCCGCCCACTCCCGTCCAGCACTTCTGGTCACTGTCGGTCGAGGAGCAGTTCTACCTCGTCTGGCCGCTGCTCTTCCTCATCGCGGCCCTGGTTACCCGCCGCGCCCGCAGCGCGGCCCGGCCGGTCATCCTCGGGCTGACCGCGACCCTGACCGCGGCCTCGTTGGCCTACTCCGTGTACGAGACGCACGCCAACCCGGCGGCCGCCTACTTCATCACCCCGACCCGGATGTGGGAGCTTGGCTCCGGTGGCCTGCTCGCCCTGATGCCCGAGCGCGTCACCCGCGCCATCGGCAGGCAGGGCTGGCTCGGCTGGGCCGGCCTGGCCATGATCGCCGCCTCCCAGTTCGTCCTCACCGGGTCAACGCCGTTCCCCGGCTGGATTGCCATCCTCCCCGTCGGCGGCGCCGTCGCGCTCATCGCCGGCGGCTCCGCCCAGGGCAGGCACGGGCCATCCCGGCTCACCTCACTGGGCCTGATGACCTTTCTCGGCGGCATCTCCTACTCCCTGTACCTGTGGCACTACCCGGTCATCGTCTTGTGGACGACCTGGCGCGGGCACAGCCCCGGCCTGGCCAGCGGACTGCTGCTCGGCGCAGGCTCGGTGCTCCTCGCCTGGCTGACCAAGGTCATCGTGGAGGACAGGGTCAGGCTCGCCCCGTTCATCGCCAGGCACCGCTGGCGGTCACTGTCGACCGCACTGGCCGCCGCGGTGCCGGTCACGCTCGTCACCGCGTTCCTGGTCGCCCAGCCGGGTGCCTGGAACGGCAACCTCGGCCCGGCCTCGGCCTACCCGGGGGCGGCCGCCCTGGCGGACAAGCTGGCCAGCGTCCCGGCCGAACCGGTCCTCCCGCCACCCGCCCACGTTGGCCTGCCCGCCTACTGGGCCGATGGATGCCTTGATGGCGAGCACGCCACCGCGCCGAAGGCGTGCTACTACGGCGACACGAAGAACCCCACGCTCAAGATCGCCCTCGTCGGCGACTCGATGGCGGGCAACTGGTGGGCAGCGCTGGAGAAGATCGCCACCCAGGAGCACTGGGAGCTGATCACCGAGTTGCACGCGACCTGCGCCTGGACTGCCACTCAGCTCACCAGCCCAGACGGCAAGACCACGTACCCGACCTGCCACCAGTGGGGCGCGACGCTGCTGAATGACCTGGTCACGACCGTCCGGCCGGATGTGGTGATCACGTCGGAACTGGCGGGCCAGCGGTCGCTGGCCCATCCCGCCGGCGGCCCGCAGGCCAGCGCCGACGTTGGCGCGGGGATGGCCACCTACTGGCAGCAACTTCTAGACCATGGCATCGGGGTGGTCGCGATCCAGGAGACCCCGGCCCTGAACATGAACGGCCCGGCCTGCGTGACCAAGCACGGGGCGAGCACCCAGGCCTGCTCGCAGGCCAGGAGCACGGCCATACGCGCCACCTCGTCCGTCACTGACGCCGATCGCGACCTGAGCGGCAAGGTGCCGGTCATCGACATGAACTCGCTGATCTGCGGGCCCACCCTGTGCCCAATGGTGGTCGGCAACGTCCTCGTCTACATGGACGGCCATCACCTGACGCAGAGCTACTCGCAGACGCTCGCCCCGTTCCTGCGCGAGAAGCTCACCACCGTGCTGGCGAGAACACTTCCCCCGGCCAAGCGGCCTAGCATATTCCGGCGCTAGATCGTCCGGATTGGGGCGTAGGGTCCGTGGCATGGCTATCGCACGCTTTCCCAGCATCGTCATCGACTGTTCCGACGCGACCGCCCTGGCGGCCTTTTACGGCGCGCTGCTGGACTGGAAGGTGGAGGTCTCCCCCGGCTGGGCCGACGTCAAGGCGGACGGGCAGTGCATCTCCTTGCAGCAGGTCGAGAACTACACGCCGCCGAGGTGGCCGGCCCAGGAGGTGCCACAGCAGATGCACCTCGACGTCATCGTCGATGACCTTGACGCGGCCGAGGCCGCAGTGCTCGAACTGGGCGCGACCAGGCACGAGCACCAGCCTGGCACGTCCTTCCGCGTGTTCCTCGACCCAGCCGGACACCCGTTCTGCCTGTGCGTGGACTGAGGAGTTACTGCGGGATCGCCGGCGTACCGGTCACACTGGGATGAGTAATCGAGGGTAAGGAGATTCCGTGGACGTTTCACCCGAGATCATCCAGCGGCCGGCCCAGCCTTACGCGGGCATCCCCGCCTGGGTCACGATGGCGGCCCTCGGCTCGGTAGCCGACCGGATTCCCGAGATCTTCGGCTGGCTCGGCGGTCATGGCATCGCGCCGGCGGGCCCGCCCTTCTTCCGCTACCACGTGATCGACATGGAACGGCAGCTTCAGGTCGAGGTCGGCGTTCCCGTCGCGTCGGCGATAGAAGACGACGCAGCGATCCGCGCGGGCACGCTGCCGGCCGGCCGGTTTGCCGTCATGACGCACACCGGCGCCCCGGACACCCTGGTCGGCGCCACCGCCGAGCTCCTCGACTGGGCCAAGGCGCGCGGACTTCAGTGGGATGTGTCCCAGGTCGAGGCGGGCGAGCAATGGGGCTGCCGCCTCGAGCTCTACCTCACGAACCCGGCCGAGGAGCCCGACATGGGCAAGTGGGAGACACAGCTCGCGTTCCGGCTGGCAGACTGATTAGCCATGCGCTTCGCGATCAAGACACGCCCCGAGCACCAGACCTGGGAAGAAATGCGCGACGTCTGGGTCGCGGCCGACGAGGTCCCGCTGTTCGAGTCGGCGTGGAACTGGGATCACTTCTACCCGCTGAGCGGGGACATGGCCGGCCCCAACTACGAGGCCTGGACGATGCTCGCGGCGATGGCCCAGGCGACCCGCCGGATCCGGCTTGGCTGTCAGGTTACCGGGATGATCTACCGGCACCCGGCGGTGCTGGCCAACATGGCCGCCACCGTGGACATCATCTCAGGAGGCAGGCTCGAGCTCGGCGTCGGCGCAGGCTGGAACCAGATGGAGTGCGACGCGTACGGCATCGAGCTGCCGCCGCTCAAGGAACGGTTCGACCGGTTCGACGAAGGCGTCGCGGCGATGGTCATGCTCCTGACCGAGCCGCTGTCGAACTTCGCCGGGAAGTACGTTCGCCTCACCGACGCCCGCTGCGAGCCTAAGCCCGTGCAGCGCCCGCACCCGCCGATCACCATCGGTGGCAGCGGCCCCTTGCGCACGCTGCGCGCCGCCGCGCGCTGGGCTCAGCAGTGGAACATGCTCGTGCGAGGCGACATCTCCCAGTGGGTCGCGGCCAAGGAGGTGCTGGCCGGGCACTGCGCCACCATCGGTCGTGACGTCAGCGAGATCACCTGCTCGGTCAACGTGACGGTGTCGGACGACATCGATGCGGTGGTCGCCACAGCAACCACGCTCCATGACGCCGGAGTGGACCTGGCGATCCTGCACCTGCCGCACCACGCCGCGCCCGAGTCACTCCACCCACTCGCCGCGGCCCTCGCCCACCTGTCCTGACCGCTCTCGATCCCGGCTAGGTCGTCCCGAGGTCGTCCCGAGGTCGCCCCGAGGTCGCCCCGAAAGAGCAGCGGTGCGTCAGCGCTGTCGCCCCTGCAGCAGCCAAGCGTCATGGCTGTCGCGATCCCTTGCTCCGCGCCACCGCTCCTGCGGTGCCGCTCCCGCTACCGCTACCGCGCCACCGGGGCCAAGCTTCCGCGGTGGCGCACGGGGCGGGTGGGTCAGTGGATACTGCCCGGCGGCAGGTTGCCGGCCCCGTGGTCGAGCTGGTAGTCCAGGTTGACCGCCGCCGTGATCAGGGCCAGGTGCGAGAAGGCCTGGGGGAAGTTGCCCAGTTGCTCACCGGTCGCCCCGATCTCCTCGGAGAACAGGCCCAGGTGGTTGGCGTAGGTGAACATCTTCTCGAAGGTCAGCCGGGCGTCGTCCAGCCGCCCGGCGCGCGCCAGTGCCTCCACGTACCAGAACGTGCACAGCGAGAACGTCCCCTCGTCCCCCGACAGCCCGTCGGGTGAGGCGGCCGGGTCGTAGCGGTACACCAGGCTGTCCGACACCAGAGTGCGGTCGATGGCACGCAGCGTGTCCAGCCACAGCGGATCGCGCGGTGCGATGAAGCCCTGCAGCGGCATCATCAGCAGCGCCGAGTCGAGGACGTCACTGCCATAGTGCTGGGTGAACGCCTTGAGCTTGGGATTCCAGCCGGTCTTGAACACCTCGTTGTAGACCGAGTCCCGCTCGGTCATCCACCGGGGCACGTCGGCCGGGCGGCCGCTGCGAGCCGCCATCTTGATCGCCCGGTCGAACGCGACCCAGGTCTGGACCCGGCCGTAGAGAAAGTTCTTCCGCCCGCCCCTGGTCTCCCAGATCCCCTCGTCCGGCTGGTCCCAGTGCTCGCACAGCCAGTCGATGAGCTCGGCGATCTCCAGCCAGTTCTGGTGGGTCACCTGGACGTTGTGCCGCTGGGCCAGGTAGAGCGCGTCCAGCGCCTCACCGTAGATGTCCAGCTGGAGCTGGTCGGCCGCGCCATTGCCGATGCGCACAGGCTTGGAGCCGCGGTAGCCCTCGAAGTGATCCAGGGTGAACTCATCGAGGTCGCTCGACCCGTCGACCCGGTACATGATCTTCAGCGGCCCGGAGGAGGAGCCGGCCTGCTCGCTCGCCCGCGCACGCAGCCACGACACGAAGCCCTCGGCCTCCTCGGTGAAACCGAGGCCGAGCAGCGCGTAGATGGAGAACGAGCCATCACGAATCCACGTGTAGCGGTAGTCCCAGTTGCGCTCGCCGCCGACCTGCTCGGGCAGCCCGGCCGTCGGCGCCGCCACCAGGCCGCCGCTCGGGGCGTACTGCATGAGCTTGAGGGTCATCGCCGAGCGTGACACCTGTTCCCGCCAGCGGCCGCGATACGTCGACTTGTTCAGCCAGCCGCGCCAGAACGCCACCGTATCGGTCAGCAGCCGATGAATATCGTCGTTGTGGTGCCTGCGTGGCTCCCCGCAGGACGACTCGAGCACGACGCCCCAGGTCTGCCCGGCCTTGAGCACCCGCGAGGCGCTGATGCCCTGGCCCTCCTGCTTGAGCTCGACCATGTGCCCGTGCTCCGAGGTCGCCAGGTGCATGGTGATGCTGGTGTGCCCCTCACAGCTGAAGTTCGCGCCCTCCGCGTTCACCAGCACCTTTTGCCGCGCGCGCCCGTAGTCCAGCCTCGGCTGCAGTTCCAGGTTGAACTTCATCGTGCCGCGGACGACCCGGACCTGGCGTACCAGCCGGTGCCGGTCCGTGGCGCGCTTGCCGGCTATGGGCATGAAGTCATAGACCTCGCCGACACCGTCTGGGGTGTGGAAGCGGGTGATTAGCACGGCGGTGTCGGGTAGGTAAAGCTGACGGCTGACGTAGTCGTCGCGGTCGGGGGCGATGCGGAAGTACCCGCCCTTGTCCGCGTCGAGCAGGGAGGCGAACACGCTTGGCGAGTCGAACCGGGGGCAGCAGAACCAGTCGATGGTGCCGTCTGTAGACACCAGGGCCGCCGTCTGCAGGTCGCCGATCAGGCCATGGTCGCTGATGTTCGGGTACCGCTCCATGTGAGGATCATCCCATCTCGTGCCAGGTCGCGCGGCGTTGCGGCGGTGATCCTGAGCGGCCACAAACGGGTAGTGACGACGTGATTCCGCAGGTTATCGACACTGAACAGGATAGTGACCATGGGGGCTACTGAGGTAGACGCGCTGGTGATCTTCGGGCCTACCGGGGATCTTGCGAAACTGGAGACGTTTCCGGCGCTGGTGGGACTGGTCGAGCGTGGGGTCCTCGACGTGCCGGTCATCGGGGTCGCCAAGATGGGCGGATGGCGGGTAGAGCAGTTTTGTGACTACGCTAAGTCATCGCTGACGCTCAACGAGATGGACCCGTCCAGCCCGGCCGCGGTCAAGATGCTGGGCCTCCTGCGGTACGTGGACGGCGACCTGGGCGACCACGCCACCTACCAGGCGATGTCGGACGCCCTTGGCGACGCCAAGCGGGTGCTGTTCTACCAGGAGGTGCCGCCGTTCCTGTTCGGCCGGATCGCCGAGGGGATCGCGGCGGTCGGCCGGGCCGACGGAAACCGGATCATGGTGGAGAAGCCGTTCGGCAATGACGAGCCGAGCGCCCGGGGCCTGAACGACCTCATGCACAAGTACTTCCCCGAGTCATCGATCTACCGCGTGGACCACTGGCTTGGCCTCGATCCGGTCGACTCGCTCATGTTCGCCCGGTTCGCCAACTCGATCATCGAGCCGCTGCTGAACCGGAACTACGTGCAGTCAGTGCAGATCACCATGGCCGAGACGTTCGACGTCGCCGACCGCGGGGCGTTCTATGACAAGAACGGGGCGATCAGGGACGTCATACAGAACCACATGCTCCAGCTGCTCGCGACCGTGATCGCCGAGCCGCCCAGCGGTCCGGGGCTGGACTCCTGGATCGCGGCCAAGACGGAGGCCATCAGCTCCCTGCGCCCGCTCGGCCCGTCCGACGTGGTCAAGGGCCAGTACGCGGGCTACCAGGACGTGACCGGGGTGGCGTCCGGCTCCAAGACCGAGACATACGCGGCGGTCCGGCTTATCGCCGACTCCTGGCGATGGAACGGCGTGCCGCTGCTGATCCGGGCGGGCAAGTGCCTGCCGGTGACGGCCACTGAGGTGTCGGTGAAGTTCCGCCGCCCGCCCCATGACGCCTTTGGCCTTGGGGCCGGCGCCGCCGCCAACGGCCTGAGGTTCCGGGTGTTTCCCGACGCACGGGCGACCCTGACCCTGGTCGGCAAGAAGCCCGGGGCAGGCTGGGAGCCGCAGGTGCAGGAGCTTGCCTTCACCGAGCCCGACGGCGACGGCGAGATGCGCCCCTACGACCGCCTCATCGGCGCGGCCCTGACCGGTGAGCGCTGGCTATTCGCCCAGCAGCACACGGTCGAGTCCTCGTGGCGGGTAGTCGACCCGGTCCTCGCCTCGGCCAGCACCCGCATCCCGGTCGTGCGCTATGAGTGCGGCTCCTGGGGCCCGGACTCCTCGGCCCTTCTCCCGTCCGGCGAGACCTGGCACGATCCAGAGGCCTGAGGTCACGGCAACAGCCGGCCGGCAGCCGTGGCGCTCTGGCCGGGCTACAGGTGGCCCCCCTCCGCGGCACATTCACTTCACGCCACGCCATTCGAATACCGGCCATCCATCCCTAGCCGACTTAGAATTTACTTGCGATGCCCCGGCGGGCCGCCCGGTGCTGCAACCCACTGGGCGGCCCTAAGGTCCCCTCATCCACAGCGGAGGCGGAAGTGACCCTAAAGCCCATCTTTCCCCAGTTCAGCCGGGCCTGTGGACAGTTCGTCAAGCCGACAGGGTTCCCCCGGCCGTTTGGGGCACTTGACTGGTGCCCGCGCTGCGGACAGCCCGACTGGGCGCACCAGGCCGGGACCGGGAGCCGGTACGCGCGGCTGAGCCGAATGGATCCGCAGCGGATGTCGGACATGCTGGAGTTCTTGTGCGAGTACGCTCCAGGCGCGTTTGATGTCATCGACGACGCGGTGCAGGCCGCCGAGCACGAGCGCAGCCAGGCGGCCGGCCCCCTGGAGGAACCGTACTGCGTCACTTGCGCCGCGCCACTGGCCGTCTTTCCGGCCGATGGCCTGGACTACCGGCACTACCGGGAGACTGACGATGGCGACTGCCTGCGATTTAGCGCTGAGCATGCGACCGTGCTCGGCTGGCGGCAGCCGACCGGCCGCTAGCTCAGGTAAGCCCGTGCTCGGCCAGCGCCCCCGTAGCCTGGCCGGGCACCGGGCCGGCCAGCGGTCACCTGTTCCACTGGCGACGGAGCACCCCGACGAGCTCCTCGGGGCGCTCCTCCGGGTAGAAGAGCTTGCCCTCGACCTCGATCACCTGGCCGGCACCGGGGATCAGCTCGCTCAGCTGGCGTGCTGACTCGATGCCGAACGTGCCCTCCTGCTTGCTCCACACCACCACTGCGGGCATGTCCAGGCCCCGCAGCCGGTCGTTGACCCGCTCCATCTCCGCCGGGTCGAACGCGGCGAGGACCTTCTCGAAGTAGCTGGCCCGCTCGGCGTCCCCGGCAACCGGGGTCAGGTACTCCCGCCACGCGTCGTCGGGAACCCCCTCCGGGCGCTCGTAACTGCCGGCCAGGATGCTCTCCCGCGCGGCGGCGGGGTCGGCCGCGAGCGGGACCATGATCGGGGCCACCGCCCCCTGGCGCGCCATCTCGACGACGGGCACCAGCCCCGGCGGCGGGAAGTTCCCCTCCGTGTCGCAGTTGGTGAGCGCAAGGGACCGCGTCAGCTGGGGGTGGCGGACCGCCATGAGCTGGGCGACGGCACCCCCGGTGTCGATGCCGACCAGGTCGACCTGGTCGAGGCCCAGCCCCTGGCACAGGTCGGCGACCAGCTCGGCCATGGCCGTCACGGACGGGTCCTTTCGCGGCGGGGTGGCGCCGTGTCCCGGCAGGTCGACCGCGATGCACCTGGTCGTGTCGCGGAGCGAGGAAATGACGTGCCGCCAGTGCGCGCCGCTCGCCGTGAGGCCGTGCACGAACACCGCCGCCGGGCCGGTGCCCCATTCGGTGTAGGCGATCTCCCCGTCCTGGGTGGCCAGGACGCGGCGGTGACTGACGAAGGTGGAGACGTCCATGGGTGACTTCCTCTTCCAGAGTACAGACCGACTGTCGGTATCCAGAATTGCAGACCGACAGTCGGTCTGTAAAGTGGGGGGCGGGTGGAAGCGCAGGCAACGTGGCTCAGAAGGTGTACAACTGGATGCCATGACAAGACGGGCCGCGCAGGGGCAGGCCACCCGCGAGCACCTCATTACGGTCGCCACCAGGCTCTTTGGCCAGCAGGGCTACGAGGACACGTCGATCGAGGACGTGCTCGGCGCGGCCGGGGTCAGCCGGGGCGCCCTCTATCATCACTTCGCCGGCAAGGAGGCACTGTTCGAGGCGTGCCTGCAGCTGGTCGAGAGCGGCATGACCCAGAGCCTGCTCGAGCTGATCGCCGACGCCCCGACCGCGGTCGCGGCCCTGCAGGCGGCCGCGCTGGGCTGGGTCAGCGTGGCCGGCGACCCGGTCATCTCCCGGATCGTCTTGCTCGACGGGCCAGCCGTGCTCGGGTGGGAGCGCTGGCGCGTTCAGAGCGGCCAGGCACTAGGCCAGATGCGCGCCATGCTGCAGGCCGTCTCGGACGAAGGGCAGCTTTCCCCTGCCCTCGTCAACTCGTTCGCTCACATCGTGCTGGCGTCACTGGACGAGATCGCCCTCATGATCGCCCAGGCTGAGGACCCGGCGGCGGCCATGACCGAAGGCCGCACGGCCGTCGAGGAGCTGCTGCGCCGCCTGATCGTCCCCGCATAGGCCAGCCCGTGCCGCCAGCGCCTAAGTTGTCCATGACCTGACGGCCGGCGAAGGCCCGGCCCAGTGTTACCTCATCCGCGTACTCCAGGTCGCCGCCCACGGGCAGGCCGCTGGCCGGGCGGGTGACCTTGACGCCAAGGGGCCTGACCAGCCTGGCCAGGTAGGTGGCGGTGGCCTCGCCCTCCAGGTTCGGGTCGGTGGCGAGGATGAGCTCGGTGACCGCGCCGTCGGCCAGCCTGGTCATCAGCTCGCGGATGCGCAGGTCGTCGGGGCCGATGCCGTCGATGGGGCTGATCGCCCCGCCCAGGACGTGGTAGCGACCGCGGAACTCGCGGATCTTCTCGACCGCCGCCACATCCTTGGGCTCCTCGACGACGCAGATGACCGTGGGGTCGCGTCGTGCGTCCAGGCAGATACGGCACTGCTCGGCCTCCGCGACATTGCCGCAGGTGGAACAGAAGCGAACCCGCTCGGTTACCTCGATCAGGGCGTCAGCCAGGCGCCTGACGTCGGACGGGTCGGCACTCAGCAGGTGGAACGCTATCCGGGTAGCCCCCTTCGGGCCGACCCCGGGCAGCCGCCCAAGCTCGTCGATCAGGTTCTGGACAACGCCTTCGTACATGGACTGTGCTCCTCGCGCGCGGCGGCACCAGGCCGCGCTCGCTCGCTGCTACTCCTTGCGGCCCTCGTCCGCGCCGAGCTCGCCATCCTCATCGTCTTCAAGCTCGTCGTCATCCTCGTCCCAGTCCTCGTCATCCTCGTCGCTGCTGGCGAAGCTGGCTGGGGCACCGAAGCTGGGCAGGCCGGGGATCCCGCCGGGCGCGCCCGGGGCACCGAAGCCGGGCGGCATGCCCGGCATGCCCGGGATGCCGCCGGGCATGCCGCCCGGCAGGCCCAGGCTGGACAGGTCGAGGTTGCCCAGGGCATCGGCGAAGCCCAGTTGCTGCTGCTGGAGGGCGAGCACGGAGTTCGTGGCATCGCGCACGGCAGCGAGAACGAGGTCGGCGATGGTCTCCGCGCTCTCGGCCGGGTCGGCGGGGTCGATGGCCTTCGGGTCGATGGTCAGGTCGAGCAGTTCCCCCTGGCCGCTGACCTTGGCCACCACGAGGCCGCCGCCCGCCGAGCCGGAGACCTCGGCCTCCGCCAGGTTCTGCTGCGCGCTCGCCAGTTGCGCCTGCATCTGCTGCGCCGCCTGGAGAAGCTGGTTCATGTCGAAGCCGGGTTCCACGTCTGGTCCTCATTCCTCGTATTCGGCGATGATCTGGGCGCCTAGGTCCCGCTGGATGAGGCTGATCCCCGTGAGTTGCGACCCCGCGTCCATGTCCACGGATCCCGCAAGCTCGTCCCCGTCATAATCGTCATCGCCAGGGAAGGGAACATCGTCACCAAACGGAGCGTGGCTGCTCGTCCTGCCTACCCCATTCTGCGTCATCGACGGAGCCGCTTGAGCTGCCCCGAGGGCGGTGGCAGTTGCCGTGGGGCTGGCTGTCGCGATACCCGCTGCGGCTGGGTTGTAGACGGCCACCGGTGAAGTGGCGGGCGACTGCGCCGGTGATCCCTGGAACTGCGGGACCGCCGGCTGCTGTGCTGGAGACTGGACCGCCAGGTTCTGCAGCGCGGCCGAGTGCAGGCCGGCCGAGCTCAGGGCGGTGCCGGGCACAGCTGGTGGTGCTGAGTACTGGGGCGATTGTAGTGCCACTGGTGACTGTGGTGCCTGCGGCAACGGTGATTGCGCCGAGGCCTGCTGCACCGGCGGCACCGGTTGTACCTGAGCCTGCTGCACCGGGGCCTGCTGGCCCGGGGCGGGCGGTTGCGCCGCCTGGAACTGCGGCTGCGGCCCCGCGGGCGGGCTGGGTGGCGCTCCGAAGTCCGGGCCGCGTCCCCGGGGACCCGGCCCGGGATCGCCGCCGGACATCGCGCGGATCATGACGTTGATGCTGAACCGCTCGTTCAGGACTTCCTTGAGCAGGCCCTCGTAGCCGCTGCTCGTGAATCCCTTGACGTCGCCCGGCCGGGGGAAGCGGAGCGTCAGGATGCCCTCGTCCAGCGAGACGACGCTCGCGGTCCGCACGACCATCCACGCGACCCGGCGCCGTGCCGCGAGCGCCTGCAGCACGGACTCCCAGCCCTGCTGGATCGCCTCCGTGGTCACCGCGCCCCGTGGCGCGGGCTGCTGGGGAGGCGCGGGCGACGCGGCAGCAGCCGGCTCGCGCACCGGTTGCGGGGCCGGCGCGGCAGCGGGGGCTGCCGCGCCGCTGGCCGGCACGAAGGCCGGCATCGGCGGCGCCGACACCGTTGGCCCTGGCACCGGCGCGGCGGGCACTGTCGCAGCAGGCACGGTCTTGGCGGGCACGGTCTTGGCGGGCACGGTCTTGGCGGGCACCGGGGCGTCGGGCACCGGCGCGGCCGGGACCGGTGGGCCGGGCACAGGCGGCACCGGCGCTGGTGGGGCGGGCACCGACGCGGCCGGCGCTGGTGGGGCGGGCACCGACGCGGCCGGCGCTGGTGGGCCGGGCACCGACGCGGCGGGCTGCGGTGCAGCCGGGGCGTGGCTGGCCTGCGGGGCCGCTGGCATGCGACCGATACCGGACTCCAGGCGCTCTAGCCGCGCGAGGACCGACCGCTCGTCCGCCGCCGCCCCTGGCAGCAGGACCTGGGCGCACATCAGCTCGAGCAGCAGTCGCGGCGAGGTGGCGCCGCGCATCTGGTCCAGGCCCGTGTTGATGATCTCGGCCGCGCGGGTGAGCTGAGCCAGGCCCGCCCGGCTGGCCTGGCCGGTCATGACCTCGACCCGGTCCGGCGGCACCTCGATCAGCCCGCTGCTGATCGCGTCGGGCACCGAGGCGACGACGATCAGGTCGCGGAACCGGTCGAGCAGGTCACTGGCGAACCGGCGGGGCTCGTGACCGCCCTCGATCACCTTGTTGACCGCGCGGAAGACCGCGGCCCCTTCGGCGCCGGCGAACGCGTCAACGATCTCGTCGATCAAGGTGGCGTCGGTGTAGCCGAGCAGCGCGACCGCACGGTCGTAGGCGATGCCGCTGGCATCCGAGCCGGCCATGAGCTGGTCCAGGATGGACAGCGTGTCGCGGGCCGACCCCCCGCCTGCCCGGACGACCAGCGGCAGCACGGCGGGGTCGAAGGCGACGTGCTCGGAGTTGAGGATCTCTTCGGCGAGGTCGCGCATCACCGATGGGGGCATCAGCCGGAACGGGTAGTGGTGCGTCCGCGACCGGATCGTCGGGATGACCTTTTCTGGCTCGGTGGTCGCGAAGATGAACTTCAGGTGCGGCGGTGGCTCCTCGACCAGCTTCAGCAGGGCGTTGAAGCCCTGCGAGGTCACCATGTGAGCCTCGTCGATGATGTAGATCTTGTAGCGCCCGGAGACCGGCGCGTAGAACGCCCGCTCGCGCAGGTCACGGGCGTCGTCGACGCCTCCGTGCGAGGCGGCGTCGATCTCGATCACGTCGATGGAGCCGGGGCCGGACGGGGCCAGCGCGACGCACGAGTCACAGACCCCGCACGGGTCGGGGGTGGGGCCGTTCACGCAGTTGAGCGACCGGGCCAGGATGCGGGCACTGGACGTCTTGCCGCAGCCGCGCGGTCCGCTGAACAGGTAGGCGTGGTTGATCCGGCCAGACTTGAGTGCCTGCCGCAGCGGGGCAGTCACATGCTCCTGCCCGCGAACCTCAGCGAACGTGGCCGGCCGGTACTTGCGATACAGCGCCAGCCCCGCCTGCGCGCTACCACGCCCCTGCGCGGTGGCGCTGTCTGCTGAGTCAGCCATGGCCCCATCCTCGCCGGCCTGGTCCACCACTTTCGCCAGAACGGGCGAAGGACCCCTCGCGCACCCGCCAGAGCTCGCGTACCCTTGCTGCCTTCCGGCCCTGGGGGGGTTGGCAAGATAAACGCCGCGCGAGGGGCTGCCGCTCAGTCTAGTCGGCGCGGGCACCACTCGCGCCCGCCGCCCGGGCATGTCACAACGCTCTGAGATCTCCGGTAAACTTCCCCGTGGAGGATTCGCCTAGTGGCCGAGGGCGCACGATTGGAAGTCGTGTAAGGGGCAACTCTTCGAGGGTTCAAATCCCTCATCCTCCGCCAGCCTGAGCAGTGCGAACGTTGAGGCCAGCCCGGTACCGGGCTGGCCTTTCTTCGTTCTGGCCGTGATCGCCCTCATCCTCGCCCGACTGAGCCGACGTCAGCGCCCGGCCGCGCTGAGTGGCGCGTTCAGCGGCCTGGCCGAAGGGCCCGATGAGGGCGGCCGAGACGGTTCGGCAGCCATCTCGCACCACCTATCCGCTGTACCTCACGAGTCACAACTTCTGGGGAATTTCGCACATCGCGAAAGATTTGCTACGTGGGAACGTAGCGGATCTTTCCAAACCGGAAAATCTTACGAGAAAACTCCGAGCTGGAGGACCCGGGAACCTCTGGCCGAGGACCCGGGAACCTCTGGCCGAGTCCCTGGATGCTCTGGTGTAACGGGCGGCACGGAAGGCGCCTCGGCAGCCGGGGCTGGCAGCGGCACGGGAGGGCGGGGTGGGCGGCGGGGAAACGGGCGGCGTCGGGGGCAACAGCAGTAGTCGCACGGAGGCACCGTGGATGAACAGCCGACTGAGGCCGGCGTGCGCGGCACGTGCAGGGATGAATACAGGGTCGCCCGGGTATCCCTCAGCCGGTCGCTCTTCACTGCCCCCCAAGGCGAACCAGATACCGAGCGCACAAGGTCCGTTTTCGGGTGGTATGAAGTCTCCTACCAGGCACGGCGGACGAAAGGCGCATAAGGTAATGCCCAAGCTAAGAGGTCCCCAAGCGGACGTTAAGTCCGCCCCCCGCGGGGGACCGGAAGCGATGAGTCCGCCTCCTGACGGCGGTGGCCCGCCGGACGGTTTCTGGTACGCGGCGAAGAAGCGGCTCCTCGGGCCGGCCCTGGTCAACGACCAGCTCGGAGAGCAGCGGCTCTCGAAGCCGCTGGCCCTCGGCGTGCTGTCCCCCGACGGCATCTCGTCCTCGGCCTACGGCACCGAGGAGATCCTGATCGCCCTGCTCCCGATGGCGGGGCTGACCGCGTTCACGCTGATCTTGCCGATGACGATGGTCGTCTTGTTCGTCATGGTGCTCGTCTTGCTGTCCTACCGCGAGATCGTCATGGTCTACATCAGGCCGGGCGGCTCCTACGTCGTGGCGCGGGAGAACTTCGGGCCGAGGATCGCGCAGATCTGCGCCGTCGCCCTGCTGATCGACTACGTCGTGACGGTGGCCGTCCAGATCGCGGCGGGCACCGCCGCGGTGGCCAGCGCGATCCCGGCGGTCGGCCCGTACAAGCTGGAGATCTGCGTCGCCGTTGTGTTGCTGATGTGCTATGGCAACCTGCGCGGGATCAAGGAGGCGGGCAAGGCGTTCGCCATCCCGACCTACCTGTTCAGCGGCTCGGTCATCCTGATGATCGTGGTCGGGCTAGTCCGCGAGGCGCTCGGCAACCTGCGGCCGATCAACCCGCACACGCTGCACGGCACGTACGCGATCGGCTCGGGCAGCGAGGGGCTGATCACCGCAGTCATGATCTTCACCCTGGCGCGCGCCTTCGCCAACGGCGGCGCGTCGCTCACCGGCATCGAGGCGGTCTCCGACGCGGTGGGCGCGTTCCACCCGCCCGAGGGCAGGAACGCCCGCCAGGTGCTCATCGCCGAGGGCCTCATCCTGGGCACCCTGGTCGCGGGCATTTCCTGGCTGGCGCACGCGACGCACGCGACCCCGTACACCAGCGGCTACCCGACCGTGCTGGCCCAGGAGGCGCAGATCGTCTTCGGTCACACCTTCGGCAGCCAGACGCTGTTCTACCTGGTGCAGGCGGCGACCATGCTGATCCTCTACACCGGCGGCAACACGAGCTTCAACGGCTTCCCGTTCCTGACCAGCTACGTCGCGGGCGACTCGTTCCTGCCCCGGTGGCTGCTCAAGCGCGGCCACCGGCTGGTGTTCTCCAACGCGATCATCCTTCTCACGGTGACCTCGCTCGCGCTGCTGATCATCAAGGACGCGGACGTCAACAGCCTGGTGCCGCTGTACGCGATCGGCGTGTTCACCGCGTTCGCGATGGCCGGGTACGGCATGGCCAAGTACCACCACACCCATCGCCAGCCGGGCTGGCGGCACAAGTTCGTCATCAACCTCACCGCCGGCATCATGACGACGATCGTCGTGATCATCTTCGCGGTGGTCAAGTTCACCGAGGGCGCCTGGGTCGTCCTGGTCCTGTTCGGCATCCTGGTGCCGGCCCTGATCCGGCTCAACCGCCAGTACACCGCCGAGGCCGAGGTGCTTGAGACGATCAGCGGCAAGCAGCCACCGCCCGCACCGAACTACACCAGGCGCACGGTCTTCGTCTTCGTCGACAGCTTCGACCTGGCCACGCTGGCGGGGCTGCGGTACGCACGGAGCCTGCGCCCCACGAACATCCGCGCCGTGCACTTCGTCATCGACAGCGTGCGGGCCGACAAGCTGCGGGACAAGTGGACCCGGGCCGACCGGGGCGTGCCGCTCGACTTCGTCGACTGCCCGGACCGGCGGCTGGCCCGGGCCGCGAGCGACCTGGTCGAGCGGGAGATCAAGGACGCGGGCACGCATGTCACCGTGGTCCTGCCCCGGCGCACGTACTCGCCCCTGCTCGGCCGGCTGCTGCACGATCGGACCGCCGACAAGATCGCCCAGGTGGTCAGCAGGCTGCCCCGCTCGGCGGCGACGATCGTTCCCTATGACGTTCCGAGCCGGGTCGCGGTCCTCCAGGCGCGGAAGGCGGCACAGCCCGCGGCCACCAAGCCCGTGATGACCGCCGGAAGCACCAGCGACCCGGTGATCGCCGAGCAGCCCGCCCCGGTCATCGAGCCGGCTGAGTCCCTGGAGAGCATCGCCCGGCTGCTGTCGGAGGAGGCCGACGCGGCCGCCCTCCACACGCTGCCTACACAGCCCGGCCGGGCGAGCGGGCCGGGCGGCACGGCCGGCCCGCTCGTTACCCCGATCGGATCGGTCACCGGGAAGGGGAAGGTGAGCGTCGAGGGCCGGGTCCGCGTGGTCGAGATCCGGCCGGTCGAGCGCAACTCGGTTCTCGCCGTGGAGATCAGCGACCACAGCGGGAACCTCACCGCGATGTTCTACGGCCGGTCCTACATCCCGGGCCTCGTTTGTGGCGCCCGAGTCCGGCTTACCGGATCGGCCGGCCAGCGCGACGGCCGACCGGTCCTGATCAACCCCGCCTACGAACTGCTCTTCCCCGGTGAGGGGTGCTGAAGGGACCAGGGTCACTCAGGGCGGCCGACCAGCTCATAAGCCGGGTTGGTCATGACGCGACCGCCCGCGCGGACGCTGACCTTGCCCTCGAGCCGCAGCCGGGTGCCTGGCCCCAGGCCAGGTATCCCGGTGCGGCCGTAGAACATCACGGTGAGCACTCCCGTTCCGTCGTCGATCGTGCACTCGAATACGCAATTATGCTCGACCGGCCTGATCTCCACCGACAGCACGCGCCCCTCGATGACCGCCCTGGACCCGCCGGCCCCCAGGTCGCCGATCGCGGTCAGGCGATCGGGAAGCGCGGACCGTGGCCCCGTCCCACTTCCGGCACCGACCGCCCTGCCTGCCTTTCCATTCAGAACGGCAGTTCCCCGCTCTCCCACCGCCGCCCCGGTGGACGCAAGCGCGGCTGACTGGGTGGCGGCCTGCCGGGCGTGCAGCACGGCGACCCGTGACTGGACGTCAAAGGGCACGATCGTCGCGGCGCAGTTCGGCACCCGGCTGACCACGGCAGAGAGCTGGTCGGCCGTCCGGTCATGCAGCAGCCGGCCGAGCAGCGGCGAGAACGACCGCCGGGGCAGCACCACGGTGACGTTCGTACCCTCCGCGGCGGCCTCCTTGACGACCAGTTCCGCGGCGGCCCTGGTGACCCGCCGGTCCGGCGTGTCGATCATCTCAAGCGGCACTTCCTCGCCGTACTGCACCCACTTCTCCCGCAGCTTGTCGGCCTGAGCGGCGTCGATCACGAAGTGCACGGCCCGCATGCTCGTCGGCCGCAGCCCGCGCGCGTACCTGATCGCGGCGAACGTGGCCAGGTCGACACTGTCGACGAAGATGAGGACGACTCGCCGGGTGTAGTTCGGTGTCCTGCCCTCCACGCCGAACCGCCGGCGCTCCTGGATGTTCTCCAGCACCTGGGCCTCCATCCGGTACTCGCGGTTGAGCCGGATGAGCAGGTACACCAGGACGGGGAACACGATGACGATGACCCACGCGCCCTCGGTGAACTTCACGATCGCGAAGATGACCACGACGATGGCGGAGTAGACGGCGGCGGTGCCGTTGATGACCCGGCGGCGCTTCCAGCCGCGCTCCTTGACCCGCTTGTGGTACTTGGCCATGCCGAAGCCGGCCATCGTGAACCCGGTGAACACGCCGATCGCGTAGAACGGGATCAGCCCGTTGACCACGCCTCGGCTGGCGAACAGCATGATCACCGAGACGGCGGTGAGCACCAGGATGCCATTGGACAGCGCCAGCCGGTGGCCGCGCTTGGTCAGCCACCGGGGCAGGAAGGAGTCGGCGGCGACGAAGCTGGCCAGGAACGGGAACCCGCTGAAGCTGGTGTTGCCGCCGGTGTAGAGGATCAGCGCGGTCGCCAGCTGCACCACGAAGTACATGAAGTGGAACTGGGATCCGAAGACGGTGTCCGCCTCCTGCGCCAGCACGGTCGGGTAGCCCGCTATGTAGGGGATGGCGTGCGTGACGTGCGACATCCAGGAGATGCCCGCGATGAGGAAGGCGACGATCGTGCCCTGGGTGACGAGGATGTGCCGGGCGTTGCGCCCCGCTGGCTCCCGCAGCGCGCTGACCGAGTTGGACACGGCCTCGATGCCGGTAAGGCTGGACCCGCCGTTGGCGAACGCCTTCGCCAGCATGTAGATCATGCCGACGCTGAGCAGGCCCTCGGCGCTGTGCCCGATCGGGAACGCGGGGTCCGCGTAGGCGTGCACGTGCCCGAGGTTGCCCATGACCTCGCGGATGAGGCCGATCACGATCATCAGCGCGACCGCGGCGGTGAAGAAGTAGGTCGGGAAGGCGAACGCCTTGCCTGCCTCGCGGATGCCGCGCAGGTTCCCATAGCACATGATGACGACGGAGATCACTGACAGCCAGGCCAGGATGTCCGGCCCGAAGAACGGGATGTTCGCCATCTGCGGGAAGGCGGACACGACCGCGGCGCTCCCCGCGGCGGTCTGCACGGCGACGGTCACCGTGTAGTCAATGAGCAGCGCGACCGCCGCGACCTGGGCCACCCGAGGGCCGAAGTTCTCCCGCGCCACCACGTAGGACCCGCCCGCGCGGGTGTAGACCGAGACGACCTCACGGTAGGAGAGCACGACCAGCGCGATGCCCGCGAGGATCACCAGCGTCATCGGCACGATCAGCGTGAACGCGGCCAGGCCAACAACCTGGATCAGCTCGATCAGCATCTCCTCGGTGCCATAGGCCGACGATGAGATGCCATCGGGGGAGAGCACGCCGAGGCCGAGCACCCGGGACAGCTTCTCGCCGTGGATCTGGTCGTTGACGAGCGGCGGCCCGAGGAACCTGCGCTTGAGCGTGTACCCCAGCCGCTCGGGCACGCGCTGTTCGGTAACCACGCTAGACCGCGCCTCCCACTGAAGGTAGCCGGACAGTAACTCTGAGCGTGATACGGGTGTTGTGTTCTCATCGCGGGTTTCACGGTAGATGTCGGTCGCGCCGGAGGCTGCAAGCAGTGCGTTAAGCCTTCCCAGCTGCGCGTTAAGGAATTGTCAAGATCATCAAAGTAAGCGCAGCCGGGGGATGAAATGGCAGTTGCCATGACACGCTCAGCCACCTCCGGACCGTCCCGCGGGCGGCGCGTGCCCTGGCCCCGCCGCGTCCGGTTTCCCCTCGTCCGGCTGCGGCTGGTCCGGCTCGGTGATCCGGTCCGGCGCGGATTCCCCGCCCCATACGCCCTTCCTGTCGCCTTCGCCGCGCTATTCGCCATCGGCACGGTGGCCGCGGGGCTGCACGGGCGGCTTCCGGCGACCGGGGTCCTGATCGCCACCGCGGTCGTGATCGGAGTCACAGCCGCCGCCGCTGAGATCCTCGCGTTCGTTCCCCTTGGCATCGTTGGCTGGCTGACGGTCATCGGGTTCTCCCGGCCGCCCTATGCCCAGCTCCGGCCGACCGGAACCCTCGCGGAGCAGGCCGCGATCGTCATCGCCGCCACTGCCGCCGCGGCGGCAGTGGCGGGCATGGGGTTCCGGCACTGGTCAGCGCGGTTCACACTGGAAGCCGTGGAGGAACGCGAAAGCCAGCCGGCCGGCATCAGCCTCAGGCGCAGGCTGGCGGGCGCCGCGCTCGCGCTGGCCGGCCTTCCGGCGCTGACCGCCGTGCTCGCCGTGCAGCGGGCGCACCTCAACCTGTCTGATGACCTGCTGCTCTACCTGGTGGCGGTGGTCGCCGTCACGATCATCGGCGGCTTCTGGCCTGCCGTGCTCGCCGCCATCGCGGCCTGCCTGCTGCTCAACTGGTACTTCACCGAGCCGCTGCACACCTTCACGATCGGCGAGCCGAAGAACCTGCTCGCCCTCGTGCTGTTCGTCACCGTGGCCGTCGCGGTAAGCAGCTTCGTCCACCTGTCCGCGCACCGCCAGGCCCAGGCCGCCCGCAGCGCCAAGGAAACGGCGTCCCTGCTCGGCCTGGCCCAGACCGTCCTCGGCGGCGCGGACACCCCGGCCGACGTCCTTGATCACCTGACGGCGACGCATGGCGGGCGGGCCGAGCTGCTCGAGCGCTCGGCGGGCAAGTGGATCGTCGTCGCCACTTCAGGCGCTGCCGAACCGGCGGCGGCCGCCATCCGGTTCGAGGTCCGGCCCGACCTCGCCCTCGAGGTGCGCGGGCAGCGCGCGTCGGCGACGACCTCGCTGCTGGCCGGCTTCACGGCACAGGCGGTCGCGGCGCTTGACCGGGCGCGGCTGCGCACCCAGGCCGCGCAGGCTGAGGCCCTCGCCGAGGGGAACCGGATGCGGACCGCGCTGCTCGCGGCGGTCAGCCACGACCTGCGGACCCCGCTGGCGTCGATCAAGGCGAGCGTCAGCAGCCTTCGGCAGACCGACGTGGCCTGGACCCCGGCCGATGAGGCCGACCTGCTCGCGACCGTGGAGGAGAACGCCGACCGGCTGGACGCCCTCATCGGCAACCTGCTGGACATGAGCCGGCTGCAGACCGGTTCGCTCGCTCCCTTCCTCCGGCCGACGGCGGTCGACGAGGTGGCCCCGGTCGCGCTGCGCGGCCTCGACGACGCCGACCGGCTCAAGATCGTCGTCCCGGATGGGCTGCCGCTGGTGAAGGCCGACCCTGGCCTGCTGGAACGGGTGCTCGCCAACCTGTTCTCCAACGCGCTGCGGCACTCGCCGCCGGACCAGCCGCCCGCGCTGGTCGCCAGGACGGCGGCTTCGGCCTCCGGCGGCCAGGACCGGGTGGTCATCGAGGTGATCGACCACGGCCCCGGCGTCCCACCGGACCAGCGGGAACTGATCTTTGAGCCGTTCCAGCGGCTGGACGAGCGCTCCGGCGGCGTGGGGCTCGGCCTTTCCGTGGCCAAGGGATTCACCGAGGCGATGGGGGGCACGCTCGACGCCGCACAGACCCCGCACGGCGGGCTGACGATGAGGCTGACCCTGCTCGCCGCCAAGAGCGGCGTGGCCGCCACGCTCGAGGCCGCGCAGTGACCCGCGTGCTTGTCATCGACGACGAGCCGTCCATCTTGCGCGCGCTGCGGATCAACCTGACCGCGCGCAACTACGAGGTGACCACCGCCTCGGACGGGGCCTCGGGCCTGGCGGCGGTAGCCAGGGACCGGCCGGACGTGCTGATCCTGGACATGGGCCTGCCCGACATGGACGGCACGGACGTGATTCACGGCGTGCGCGGCTGGTCAAGCACGCCCATCATCGTGCTCTCGGTCTGGGGCGCGGAGAGCCAGAAGGTCGCGGCGCTCGACGCCGGCGCTGATGACTACGTGACCAAGCCGTTCGGCATGGACGAGTTGCTGGCCCGGCTGCGCGCGGCCGTCCGCCGCGCCTCGCCCGCACCCGACGAGCCCGTGGTCACCACCCCAGACTTCACGGTTGACCTGGCGGCCAAGCGGGTCACCCGCGGCGGTGCCGTCGGTGCCGTCAGTGGCGTCGGCGCGGAAGACGGGGCGGAAGACAGGGCGGAAGGCGAGCCTGATGGGTGCGCCGGGGCCGACATCCGGCTTACCCCGACGGAATGGCAGCTGCTTGAGGTGCTGGTGCGGGCCTCCGGCCGCCTGGTCACCCAGCGCCAGCTGCTGCAAGAGGTCTGGGGGCCGCGGTATGAGTCGGAGAGCAACTACCTGCGCGTGTACATCGCCCAGTTGCGCCGCAAGCTCGAGCCTGAGCCGTCCCGCCCCCGGTACCTGCTGACCGAGCCGGGCATGGGCTACCGCTTCCAGGCGTGATCGGAAATGCGGTGTAACCCGCGCCTGCGGTTAGTCCCACCCCGCCGCCGCCAATACGTACGCCCATACCTAAGATCGGTGATTACCCTTGACGGCTTTGACTACTGATGGGTAACTTACCGCCCATGTCGGGATGTGCGACACCTCACACCCGAATGACCCGCAATGTCGAGGGTAGGAGCCGCCCATGTCGACCGAAAGCCCAACCGCTTCTCTCCCCCAGGGCCACGTCCGGTGGCGTCGGCTGGCCATCATTCTCGCCCCCGCGGCCGCGCTCACGGCCGTGCTGGTCGGGCTGACGGCCAACGGCGCGATCGCGGCCAGCATCTCCGTGTCCGGCCAGGAATTCCTTGTCACCTCATCCCAGCTCAACGGCACTGGCTTTGAGCAGTACGGCGGCCAGATCTCTGGCTCGTCAGGAACCCAGCCGGTCGTGGTCTCCGCGATCCACTCGGCCACCTTGTCTCACCTGTGCCAGCAGGTGAAGGTCGGCGGGGTCACGCTGACGCTGCACGCCGGCGACGGCAGCACCCCGGTGGCCGCGAGCAACTTGATCGTCGACGCCAGCGGCCAGTCCGGTAGCGAGGCCGTCTTCCATAACATCACGATTGGCCAGGACTCCGGATCCCTCGGCGAGGACCCGGGCGCGGAGGGGCAGGCTGGCGGCTTTGGCCAGGAGGCTAGCTCGGTGACCATCGACAACCTGGTTCAGCACACCTGGCTCACCACCGCGGGCACGTTCACCCTGCCCGGCCTTACCCTGGGCTTCGGCGGGAGCTGCTAGCGGCCATGGCGACGGGCAACCCCGTTAAGCACGCCGCCCACCGCCTGGCCCTGCCGGGTGACTGGCGCCTGGCCCGGCCGTCTTTCCGCGGCCGGGCCGACCGCCAGAAGCCTGGTCACGGCGAGGCCGGCCACGGCCAGGCCAGCCAGCAAGCACAGTGGCGGCTTACCTTCCGCGCCTGGCGGCACAGCCGCCCCTTCTGGGGCGGTCTCCTGCTCGTCCTGGCCGGCCTTGAGCTGCTGGCGCTACCGCTCAGCGGCATCTTGTCCCGCGGCGCTGTCCGGCTGGTGGTCTACATCGGGATCGGCGGCGTTTTCGGCGTCCTGATCGGCGTCCTGCTGATCACCGCGGGCATCGCGGTATGGACAAGCCCGGCGCACCGGGTGTTCTACGGTGTAGCCGGGGTCGTGATGGGCATCGCCTCGTTCCCGACCTCCAACCTCGGCGGCTTCTTCATCTGCATGCTGCTGGCGATCATCGGAGGGTCCATCGCGTTCGCCTGGGCCCCGGGGACGGCGGTGGCGCCGCCGACCGGGCCCGCGCCGGCCGAGCCGGTGGCGGATGAGCCAGCGACGCCGGCGGCGGCCTCTCCGGAGGCGCCGACCTCGCCCGACCTGCGACCGCCGGATGAGTCGCCCGCCGCGTCACTGACGCCAGGCGAGCAGCCAGCAGGCTCCTCGCCCGACTCGCCCGAGGGTGAAACGCCGGCGGCCAGGCCATGAGCAAGCGCCGCGCGCTCATCCTGATCACGCTGCCGGTCGTGATGGCGGCCGGGGTCATAGGCGGACAGGCCGCGCTGGCCAGCACCACGCAGCCCGCGCAGCCCGCCCAGACCTGCATCCTCGGCCTTATCTGCCTGGGCGGCGGCTCGTCCTCCTCGCCCTCGGCCTCGCCCTCGCCGAGCTACACTCTGCCCACCTGCCTGCCGACGGCGCTGCCCACCTCGCTGCCGTCGCTGCCGACATCGATACTGAAGAAGCTGAAGGCCCTGCCGCAGTGCCTGGCCTCAGACCTGCCGACGAAGGTTCCGGCGCTGCCGGGCCTGCCTACGGTGCCAGGCTTGCCGACATCCCTGCCCACCGTGCCGGGACTGCCGACATCCCTGCCCACCGGCGTTCCGACCACGGGCGGCCAGCCAGGGTCGGGGGCCTCCGGCTCGGGCAAGGGCAAGTCCGCGACGAAGGACCCCAAGGCAAAGTCCGCCTCGGGCGGTTACGGCCTGGTGGCACCGGCCGCGATCTCCGTCCTCAGTGGCGACTCGGCCACGCTGGTTCACTTCAACTACGTGGGCAACGCGAAGGTGGCCACGGCCAGCGGCGGGACCGTGACGATGATGAAGTTCACCGCGTCATCCCTCACCCTGTCCGGGCACGCCCAGGACGTGGTGACAGAGAACGGGGTGACCGCGACGACGAGCAGCCCGAACATGGAGCTCAACGGCAACGTGGTGCTGTACGCGACGAAGCTGTCGGGGACGCTCGAGGGCATCCCGCTGACCTTCACCCCCACGACCGTGAGCAAGGTCCTGCTGACCGTCGCGAGCTTCCTCACCAGCCACATCACGATCACGATGACGAGCGTGCGCACGGACCAGGCACTGGCTACCGCGGACTCGCTCACCTACACCCCGACGTTCTCCGTCTCGCTCAGCTGACATCGCAGGGACCCGGGCCTGGCCGGCCCGGGTCCTGGCGTGCCCGCGGGCGGGTTGAGTACCCATCCTCCCGCCGGGCAGACTGGTGCCCATGACTGATGATGACCGTAGCCACGGCCCGGATGACATGGGCGACGACGAGCAGGAATTCGAGGTTGAGGAGTACGAGCGGTACATCGAGGACCCGCCCGACGACCTCGAGGTCACCGAGGACGATGACAACGACGCCGAGGACGCCTACAGCTGGGCTGATCGCCATCCCACGGCAGCCGGACACGACGGGACCTCGGTGAGCGACCGGACCGACCAGGCCGCGGAGGAGTCAGCGGTCCAGGAGCGCCGCCCGCGCTGAGGCGGCGCCGACCGGGCCAGGCCAGCGGTTCCGCCTAGTTCTGGGCTGGGAGCCGCTGGCAATCGCCGCACAGGCCCCAGAAGGTAACCTCGGCCTCGTCGATGACGTAGCCGAGGCGGGCGGCGGGCTCAAGGCACGGAGCGGCCCCGACCGCACAGTCGACGTCCTCGACTGCCCCGCAGCGCCGGCACACCAGGTGGTGATGGTTGTCTCCCACCCTTGCCTCATAGCGGGCCGGGCCGGTCCCGATGTCGATCCTTCGCAGCAGGCCCGCCTCTGAGAACGCGGCCAGGGCCTCATAGACCGCCTGGAGGGTGACGTGCCCGATTCGCTCGCGGACCGCCTGGGCTACCTCGTCGGTGCTGAGGTGGCGCCCTTCCTTGAGCACGTCCAAGATGGCCAGCCGCGTCGACGTCACGCGCATGCCCGCGGCTCGCAGTCGGCCGGCTCCGTCCACGGCTACCTCCAGCTACACCTTAACCACCTAAAGGCGAAATGTTCAAGAGAACGAATCGAACGCTTTATGAACCCGAGGGTAGCTCGCCTGCGCCCCTGGATTGACCGCAGGCGCCGTGGGTAGGCAGCAAGGGTGTGGCAATCCCTCGGCAAGCTGGGCAGGCGCTTCCTGCCCGCCCAGCCTGACTCCGGCGACGCCGACGCCCCCGGTGCTAACGATGGCGCCAGGACCTGGGCGGCGCGCCGGCCGTCGTTCCTCCGGCTGGCGGCGTTCGCTGAGCGGGTCGAACGCGCGCCCTCGCTCGACGCTCCGGTCAGCGCGCTTTCTGACGCTGTGGCCCGCGTCCTGCCCCCCGGCACCTGGCTCGACGACGCCCTGCACGGCGTGCCGTTCGGCCAGCCCGCGCATCCCGCGCTGGTCCGGCTGCCGCTCGGCTGCTGGACGTCGGCGGTCCTGCTTGACTTCCTGCCCGCCGGGACCAGGCTGGCAGGCACGCGGCACCTCGCGCCGCTCGACCGGCTGCCCGCCCTGGACCGGTTCGGCGCGCTTGACCGCTTTCCCGCGTCTCAGGCGCTGATCGGCGCGGGCATCGCGGCTTCGCTGCCGTCGGCGGCCACCGGGCTGGCCGACTGGTCGGCCCTGCACCGGCACCAGCAGCGCGTCGGGCTGGTGCACGCGATCGCGCAGGCAGCTGCCATCGCCCTGTTCACGACGTCGCTGCTGGCCCGGCTGGCCGGCCAGGCAAGGGCAGGCAAGGCGCTGTCGCTGGCCGGCCTCACGACCGCTACCGTCGGCTCCTACCTGGGCGGGCACCTAGCCTTGCGGCTCGGGGCCGGAGCGAGCCACGCGGACTCCGTCCAGCACCTGGCGGCCCTCGGCTGGCAGGACCTGTGCCCGCTGGCCGACCTGCCCGACGGGCACCCGGTCCGCAGGCAACTCGGCTACCTGAGCCTGGTCGCGCTCCGGCAGGGCGAGGTGGTGCACGTCCTTTCTGACCATTGCGCGCACCTGGGGGGGCCACTTCACCAGGGCCGCGTGATCACGGAACAGGATGCCACCTGCATCGCCTGCCCGTGGCATGGCTCGGTCTTCCGGGTCAGCGACGGGGCCGTCGTGCACGGCCCGGCAACCGCGCGCCAGCCCTCCCTGGAGTCTCGCGTCACCGACTCCGGGTGGGTGCAGGTCAGGCCGCGCTCGCCCCGCCCGGTTGCCGCGGGCGCCGAGTAGCTGGCCCGGGTTACCTGCCGCCCGTTACCTGGCTGCCGTTACCTGACCGCCCAGGCCGACCAGCGGCCCTGCCGGTACTCCATCTCCAGGGGGACGCCGAAGCAGCGCGACAGGTTGGGCTTGGTGAACACCTCGTCGATCGGCCCGGCCGCAAGCACCGAGCCACGCCGCAGCAGCATGGCGTGGGTGAACCCGTCCGGCACTTCCTCGACGTGGTGCGTCACCAGGACCATCATTGGTGCCCGCGGGTCGCGGGCCAAGGCGGAAAGCCGGCGCAGCAGGTCCTCGCGCCCGCCAAGGTCAAGGCCCGCGGCGGGCTCGTCAAGCAGCAGCAGCTCGGGGTCGGGCATCATCGCGCGGGCGATCTGCACCCGCTTGCGCTCGCCCTCAGACAGCGTGGAGAACCTGCGCCTGATCAGGTGCGCGCAGCCGAGCGCGTCGAGCAGCTCGACGGCCCGCGTGACGTCGGAGGAGTCGTACTCCTCCTTCCACCGGCCGAGGATCGCATACGAGGCGGTCAGCACCAGGTCGATGACCTTCTCCCCGGCGGGCACCCGCTCGGCCAGCGCCGCGCTTGTCAGCCCGATCCGCGGCCGCAAGTCGAACACGTCCACGTCGCCAAGGCGCTCCCCCAGCACCTCGACCGTGCCCTCGGTGGGGAACATCAAGGTCGCCGCCACCTGCAGCAGGGTCGTCTTGCCCGCACCGTTGGGGCCGATCACGATCCACCGCTCGTGCTCGCTGGCCGTCCAGTCGACGTTGCGCAGCAGCAGGGACGTATCGCGCCGCACGGATACGCCACGAAGCTTGAGGACCTCGTTAGACACCCGCTGCCCCTTTCCTGTTCTTCCGCCGGCCAGCCTAGCCACCGACATGAACCTATGCCACGCTGGCAGGTCTCGCCCACCCACATTGGCACCAGACGCTGAATATCACGTTGCCCGTTGCCGGCGCACTGGCCGGGGGTTCACCGTCGGAGGGATCGTTGTGGTTCGGGTACCTTGTTCGCGATGACTCAACCACGGACCACGCTGCTGATCACGCTGACTGGCCGGGACCGGCCGGGCGTGACATCACGGCTTTTCGGAGTCCTCGGTGGCTTTCCGCTGACGATCGTGGACATCGAGCAGGTGGTCATCCACGGGCGGCTGGTGCTCGGCGTCCTGGCCGCGTGCGAGGCTGAGCCGGACCTGACCGCCATCTACCGCTCGGTGTCCGCCCTGGCCGGCCACCTCGGGCTGGAGGCGGAGATCACGACGGGGTCCGCGTCCTCGCTGCCGGCAGAGGGCGATCCCGGGCTGCATGTCACGGTGATCGGCAACCCGCTGCTCCCGGCGGCGCTGTCAGCCATCACCGGACGCATCGCCGCCAACGGGGCCAACATCGACCGGATCAGCAGGCTGTCAAGCGACCCGGTGACCTGCATCGAGCTTGAGGTGTCGGGCGCCTCGCCCCGCGGGCTGCGCGATGACCTCGCCCGGGAGGCCAGCCAGCGCGGCGTGGATGTCGCCGTCCAGCGGGGCGGGCTTTACCGGCGGGCGATGCGGCTGCTGGTGATGGATGTCGACTCGACCCTGATCCAGGACGAGGTCATCGACCTGCTCGCCGCCCGCGCCGGATGCGTCGGCGAGGTCGCGAAGGTCACCGCGGCCGCGATGCGGGGAGAGCTCGACTTCGCCGCCTCGCTGCGGGAGCGAGTGGCGCTGCTCGCCGGGCTTGACGAGTCGGTGCTCGCCTCGGTGCGCGCGGACCTGCGGCTGACGCCGGGTGCCCGGACGCTGGTCCGGACGCTGAAGCGACTCGGCTACAAGTGCGGCATCGTCAGCGGCGGCTTCACGGTGGTGATCGAGCCGCTCGCCGCTGAGCTTGGCATCGACTACATCGCCGCGAACACCCTGGAGATCACCGACGGGAAGCTGACTGGCCGGGTGATCGAGCCGATCATCGACAAGGACGCCAAGACCGAGTCGCTGCGCAGGTTCGCCGCGCTGGCCGGGGTCCCGCTGTCCCAGACGGTCGCGGTCGGCGACGGCGCCAACGACCTCGGCATGATCGGCGCGGCCGGCCTTGGCGTCGCATTCAACGCCAAGCCCATCGTCCGCGACCAGGCGGACACCACCCTCAACGTTCCCTACCTGGACGCGATCCTCTACCTGCTCGGCATCTCCAAGGACGCGGTCCGGGCCGCCGACCTAACCGAGCCCTAGCGGCTTCTTCACCCTCGCGGCCAGGTTGTGTATGACAATACACATTGACAACGGGAGTCCAACACCCTACTTTGGTTACTTGTAAGCGGGCGCTCTCCCGTGAGTGTCGAACCTGGAACCCCGAGACCAGCCAGGCTCGCTAGAGTCCGTGGCCCTGCCTACGGCCCATAGAAGCCCTGCCTACGGCCCATAGAAATAGCCGTGCCCCGGGCGGCATGCAGAGCAGAGGCGAACCCGGGGCGTACAGAGGTCAAGCTACCCCATGAAGTCCTCCAGCACAACCCCCTCACGCCATGGAGGCTTTGCCGTGTCCGTTGATCTTCCGCCGTGGTTTACCAAGACGTTCGGCCCGCACCGGGTGGATCCTTACCTGGCGGCGGCCCAGCGCGAGGGCGTCCGCGTGCTGGAGCTAATCCTCTGGGATATCCAGGCATCCGAGGCGTTCCACACTCCCCTGGGCGCGCTGGAGACCTGCTTCAGACAGGCGATTCACGAACGCCTGAAGTCCCACTACCATCGCCCCGACTGGTGGTCGGCCGCGCCACTTTCACCGCATGATCTTTCTAAGGTCAGCAAGGCATCGGGGGAGGCACGGCGAGAGGGCAATCACCGGCCGAGCGCGGATGCCATCGCGGCGCAGTTGACATTCGGGTTCTGGGTGAACCTGCTGAGCCAGCGGCACGACCGCCACTTCTGGGTCCCGGCACTCCATCAGGCCTTCCCCGGCTATCGAGGTCGCCGTGGAGACCTGCATGACAACCTGGAGGCCATGTGCTACCTGCGAAATCGGGTCATGCATCACGAGCCCATCTTCCATCGAGACCTCAGGTCTGACCATTCCAAGATCTGTCGCCTGATCTCGTATGTTCAGCCCGACGCCGCCGCTTGGCTCGGCGAGTTCGACCGGGTGCCGCAGGTACTCGCCAACCGTCCTGGACGCGATACCCGTGCCAGCTAAGCGTGACCCTCGGCTCGGCCCACTCCTGCGTGCCTTTAACCAGGCACGGGGAAGCATAGATCCATCGAGTTTCGGCTTCATGGCGTTGACCTTGGCCTTCTTGCGGGCAGCGCGGGAGGATGACTGGGCCGGCTTGCTAGCCGCGCATCCCCACCAAGTGACTTCCATGACGACGGGCCTGAGGAGCAGGCTGGAAGAGCTTATCGGGGACAGGCTGGAGTCACTGCGTGACCTCCCCTCGGGTAAGGCGCTAGCGGACACGATCGAAGCCGTCGATTCCACGGCGCGCCAGATTGGCGACGCGACGACCTTTGAGTTGATCCTCGACGAGTTCGTTGCTGCGGGCGGTCGCCTGTTCACCCCCAAATCCGTCACGACCGCTCTCGCGCGCATGCTCGACGTCACACCCGCTTCCACCGTCTACGACCCCTTCTGCCGCACTGGTGAGCTACTTATCGCCGCGCGGATGGTGGCGCAAGCGAATTCTCCTCATGCGACGCTTCATCTCTATGGCGACACGCCAGACAGCGAGTCACTGTCGGTCGCGCGGATGAACATCCTTCTCCATGACGTTGAGGGCGAGCTTGGCTGGCGTGACGTCATCGGCCTGAGGGACGTACGGCGTGAGGCGCCCCGGTTCTCCGTGATACTTTCCAATCCGCCCTTCAACGTGGCGAACTGGGATCATGGTGATCAGGCCGACTGGCACTACGGCAGGCCACCGAAGCACAACGCGAACTTTGCCTGGCTGCAGTACGCCGTGGAGCGACTGGAGCCAGGCGGCCGGGCCGGCATCATCATGGCGAACAACGCCGCATCGAGCGCCAATCACACCGAGAAGCAGATACGGATGCGGATGGTCGAGGATGGATGCGTGGACGCACTCATCTCGCTTCCACCCGCGCTCTTCCCTGGCACTGGCGTGCCCGCGATGATCTGGCTGCTAACCCCGCCGAACGCTACGCGAAACGAGATTCTCTTCGTCGACGCCTCGGGTGCCGGGCGTATGGTGAGCCGGACACGAAGGGCGCTCGACGAGTCCGCGATGACCGAGATCGTTCAGACCGTCAGGGACTGGAGCGCAGGTCAGCCGCCGACTGAGTCGCGTGACTTGGTCAATGCCATCGCGGTCCCGCTCCAGAAGATCCGCGACCTCGATTACGATCTCAATCCGGCCGCCTTTCTTCAGCGACCGTATAGCCCGCCCGGCGCCGCGGATGCTCTTCCTGCGGTCCGTGACCTCGCGGCTCGGCTTGACGCTGAGCACTCGATCGCGGACCAGAAGCACTCGGATGCCACTGACGTGGTGCAGCGCCTATCTTCGCCTGGGCAGGTCAGCAGCCCTTCTCCTGCTGACTGGCCCGAAGTCCGTCTCACCGAGCTGTGCGATCTCGTCGCCGGAACCCCCACGCACGACGCACCCGATGGCTCGGTGCCAGTCCTCAAGCCCAGGAACCTTGTCCTGGGAGGACTGGCCGGTCCGACCGACATGCTGAGCGCTGATGAGGCGAATAGGCTCTCGCGCTATCAGATGAGGGATGGTGACCTGCTATGCGTCCGAACCGGGACAGTGGGCAGGACGGGCCTGGCAACCCATGAGCAGGACAGGTGGATCTTCGGTACCGGACTCATCCGAATCAGAGCCAAGCCGGATAGCCCGGTGGACCCTCGGTTCCTGAGCCTCTACTTCACCCATCCGATCGTCGTGGAGTGGATCCGGGTGCACGCTACCCGAGGAACCTCAATACCCAACATAAGCAGCCACGTCCTTGGCTCACTGCCTGTCAGGCTGCCACCGCTGTCTATCCAGCAGGCCATCGGCGGGGTCCTCGGCAAGCTCAACGACAGCATCACCGCCCACCGCCGGATCAGCGAGACCACTGCCGAGCTGCGCGACACTTTGCTCCCCCTGCTCATGTCAGGGTCACTGCCTGCGTCCTGACGCCAAATGGCGGGTCGCTCGTCCAGCCATCTGGACGCGCGACCCGCCATCACTGGGGAAGCGCCGATCTACTCCGACGCGGGCGGATCGCCTGCGGCCGGGGCCGTGGCGGTCGCGTGACCGTTGAGTGATCCCTCCTCGTGGGCGGACGGCGAGGCGGGGACGGCCTCCAGCGGGTTGCCGTCGCCCGTCGGCGCTGGCGCTGAGGCCTCGACCGCGGCCGCCTCCGCCGGAGCACTGGCCGGGTCCTCCGCGCCCAGGCCGCCGTGCGTGCGGCGCTTGGAGTAGACGATCGCGCCGACGATGATGATGACCGCGCCGAGTGCGACGCCGGTCCGCAGGCCGGGGTTGCTCGAGTACTTGACCACCGACGTGGCGATCAGCAGCGAGACCAGGTTCATCACCTTGATCAGCGGGTTGATGGCCGGCCCTGCGGTGTCCTTGAACGGGTCGCCCACGGTGTCGCCGATGACGGTCGCCGCGTGCGCCTCGGACCCCTTGCCGCCGTGGTGCCCGTCCTCGACGAGCTTCTTGGCGTTGTCCCAGGCGCCGCCCGAGTTCGCCAGGAAGACCGCCATCAGCACGCCGGCCGCGATGGCACCGGCCAGGAACGAGCCGAGCGGCGCGTAACCGAAGGCGAACCCGACCGCGATCGGGGTCAGCACGGCGAGGATGCCCGGCGTGACCAGCTCGCGCAGCGAGTCGGCGGTGCAGATGTCCACCACCCGGCCGTACTCGGGCTTCTCGGTGAAGTTCATGATGCCCGGGTGGGTCCGGAACTGGTTGCGCACCTCGAGGACGACCCGCTGCGCCGCCCGGCCGACCGCCATGATCAGCAGCGAGGCGAACAGGAACACGACCGACGCGCCGACGATCACGCCGACAAGGACGTTCGGCTTGTCCACCGAGAGGCTGAACGTGCTGGCCGCACTGCCGAGCTGCTGCTCAACGATTGTGCGGAACGAGCCGAACAGCGCGGTCGCGGCGAGCACGGCGGTCGCGATCGCGATTCCCTTGGTGATCGCCTTGGTGGTGTTGCCAATGGCGTCCAGGTGGGTGAGCGCCTGCGCGCCCTCGCCCTCGACATCGCCCGACATCTCCGCGATGCCCTGGGCGTTGTCGGTGACCGGGCCGAAGGAGTCCATCGACACGATGACGCCGACGGTGGTGAGCAGGCCGGTGCCCGCCAGGGCCACGGCGAACAGCGCGAGGGTGGCGTTGCCAGTGCCGAGCAGGAACGCGCCATAGACGGCCGCGGCGATGAGCAGGGCCGAGTAGACGCCCGACTCCATGCCGGAGGAGATGCCGGACAAGATGACCGTGGCCGCACCCGTCCGTGAGCTTTCCCCGATGTCCATGACCGGACGGCGGTTGGTCTCGGTGAAGTACCCGGTCAGGAGCTGGATCGCGCTGGCCAGCACCAGGCCGATCAGCACCGCGCCGATCGCCAGCCAGCGCGGCGACCCGGCGTGGCCGAGAACGTCCGCCTCCGCCCCGGTGAGGCCACTGAAGTGGGCCGGCAGGTAGGTGAAGGTGGCCACCGCGACGAGGATCGCCGAGATCACGGCCGAGATGAAGAAGCCGCGGTTGATCGCGGACATGCCACTGCGGTCGCCGCTTCGCGGGCGCACGACGAAGATGCCGATCACCGCGGTGATCACGCCGATCATCGGGACGATGAGCGGGAAGATCAGCCCGTAGTTGCCGAACGCCGCCTTGCCCAAGATCAGCGAGGCGACCAGCATGACCGAGTACGACTCGAACAGGTCGGCCGCCATGCCCGCACAGTCGCCCACGTTGTCCCCGACGTTGTCGGCGATGGTGGCCGCGTTGCGCGGGTCGTCCTCCGGGATGCCCTGCTCGACCTTGCCGACAAGGTCAGCGCCCACGTCGGCGGCCTTGGTGTAGATGCCGCCGCCGACCCGCATGAACATGGCCAGCAGCGCCGCGCCGAAGCCGAAGCCCTCAAGCACGTCCGGGGCGTTGCCCTTGTAGATCAGGACCACGATCGCCGCGCCAAACAGGCCCAGGCCGACCGTGAACATGCCCGCGACGCCGCCGGTGCGGAACGCGATGCGCATCGCGCTGCGCTCGCCGCCGTCGCGGGCCGCCGCCGCGACCCGCACGTTGCCGCGAACGCACAGCGACATTCCCGTGAACCCGGTAAGGCCGGAGAACAGCGCACCGACAAGGAAGAACAGGCTGCGCCCCCACCTGACCCCGTCACCGTCGGCGGGCAGGACCAAGAGGATGAAGAAGATGATGACGACGAACACGCCGAGGGTCTTGAACTGCCTTCGCAGGTAAGCGGCCGCGCCCTCCTGAACGGCGGTGGCGATTTCCTGCATCTTCTCGGTGCCCCGGCTGGCCGCCAGGACCTCCCGGACGAGCAGGTAGGCGACTCCCAGCGCCAGTATCGCAACGACGGCCACGATCACGACCCACGTGAGGTTGCCGCCAGTGACACTGACCGTGCTGCCGCCCGGTCCACCCGCCGCAAGGGCGGGGTGAAGCTCATGCATTCGATCTCCTTCGGGACGTCTGTGCGCCGCTAAGGCAGTCGTCTGGCTGGTTAAAGCTCCGCTCCAGCAGCCCCTCGGGGTCCCGGGAGCAGGCGTGCGCCGGAGTCTACGCACACCATTCCCGGTTATCTAGTACCGTCAACTTTCTAACATTTAAGAAGCCGCGCCGTTATTCGGCGACCATTAAATCGTTGCCAGCTGATTGTGCTGGCACCACTAATGAGCATGACCCCGGAACGCTAAAGGGGCACCAGCAGCCTCACTAGGCTGCCAGTGCCCCTTCAGTCACTTAGACACCAGGGTGCTGCTTGCCAAGATCACGATCCTTGACCACCTGGCCACCCCGCGCTCAGGTCACCGCGGTCGCGCCCTAAAGCGACCGCCGCTTCCAGCTCATCGCGACGGAGGTTCCATCGACGACGGGCAGGATCCTGACATCGTCGGCGAGCCCGGCGATCACCGCTAGGCCAACGCCGGCCGGCAACTGCTGGACGACTCCGTCCACTACCAGGGGAGCGCCACCCATCTCCGGCGCGATCGGGACGTCGGCGGGTGCGGCATCGGTCACGATGACCTCGAACCGCTCCCCGTCGTCGGTCAGCGCTACCCGGATCGGCTCGGCCGGGCAGTACTGCCGGTGCGCCTCGACCGCTCGCGAGCACGCCTCCCCCACGGCCAGGCGAACCTCGTCAAGCAGGGATTCATCCACGCCGCTCCGCCGCGCGACCGCGGTGGCGACAAGCCGGGCGGTCCGCACGTGCGCGGGCAGCGGCGTGAACGTGACTTCGACGGTGGGCATCGCGCGTGTCAGGCTTACTTCTCCGCCTTCTTCTCCGCGATAGCCTCATCCACGGAGTTGTGGATGCCGAAGACCTTCGTGAGGCCCGTGATGCGGAAGATCTTCAGGATGCGCTCCTGGGTGCAGACCAGGTCGAGCGAGCCGTCGTGCGCACGCACCCGCTTGAGCCCGCCCACCAGGACGCCCAGGCCCGTGGAGTCGAGGAACTCAACCTTCTCCATGTTGACCACGAGCTGGTAGTTCTTCTTGTTGACGAGGTCGATGAGCAGCTCGCGAAGGCGCGGCGCGGTGTAGACGTCGATCTCACCTTCGACGTCCACGACCTCGATGCCGTCCTTGTTGTAGTGCCCCAGCTTCAGATCCACCAAATCCTCCTGCGCCGTCACGGCGTCATCGCTAGCGTCCCGCCCCGGAGCGCGGGGGAGCCCACTGCGGCATTCAACCACGCTCCGGCTTCATGTCTACACGAATACCGGGCAACAGGCATCCGCATGGCGGATGAAGCCTCCATCAGCCCGTTGCCCGGTGACGTCTAGTCTCCCAGCCCGCAGCGGCTCGCCGGCCCGCGGCCAGGCCCGCGGCCCGGCTCCGCGAACCGCCAGGCGGGCCGGGGAAATCGTCCACATAGGACACATACCCGGCTCGGGCGTAACTACCTCGAACTGGGCAGATTCGATATGCCCGGTCCGCGGCCCGCTCAGCCGGGCCGGGTCCCGGCCGACGCGCGGGACGAGCCGCTGGCCGACTGGCCCGGCTCGGCCAGGCCAGGCTGAACCCATGGCCCAGACGGGCCATCGGGTACTAAACGTGATCATCGCCACGCTGCGCGATCCGATGACGGAATGGGCCGTCCGAAACGTACATCCCAGTTATGGCTGTGCCCAGAAAGGTTTCGAGTGGCAAGTGCCCACCAGGCTTCCGCCCGATTATCGCCTAGTGATATTTACCAAAATGGCATCATACGGTGCGATGTGACACATTTACGGCAACAAGTTCGACGCACCATCACAGACCCGTGGCCCGCGATCCGGCCTCTGAACTGCCTGGTCAATGAACTGCCGGCCATGGCGGCGACGTCCACCCGTCGGGCCGAGTGAGCCGGAAGACGCTAGCGGCCCGAGCGGGGTCCCGCGACCGGGGCCACCCACCACTCGCTGTGGAAGTTTCAGGAAAAGGAAGAAAAAGGGGCGCCCCCCGCCGGGGGGGAGAGCGGGGGGCGCATACACAGGCCGGCCCTGGGGGGGTAGGCCGGCCCGTGTTCTACAGGAAAGCTTATCCCCTTTCATGGTGTAGTTACACCATGGATGGAGATGCGAAGCGGTACCCGTTGTCTCTGAATTAGACCATATAAGTACGGCCCTTGAACAGGGGCCAGGCCGGACTGGTCTTGGGCGCCCTGCGTCCCAGTCGTTAGCAGACGACTATCTCCTACCGGAATCGGGAGGAGCGAGCCGCTACCTGCGGCACTACCCGGCTCGCCGCCGTTTCCCCTCGCGAAGCAGCATCGCGGGACATGAGATGGGCGCAAACGATTGAGATAACGAATCGGTCTCGACTGCGGCTTCCTCCCGACGTCGTTTCGTCGTACAAAGGTTGCTACGGACCCACGAACGTCCGGGCATGGCAACCAGGTACCCACGCGCGACCAGCCGCGGGAGGCGTGTCAGGTCAGGCCGGTGGCAGGAAGCCCGGCCCCTGCCTGACTGACAGTGATCAGTTGCACGCTTTGGTAGCCAGGTGTGACATGCATTCGGCGGCGGCGCCCCCTTCGCGGGGCGCCGTTCGCGGTTTCTGTCCCTGGCCCGGGGGCACTGTTACAGCGAGGCTGGAACCGGGACCCGATAGTGTGGGATAACTGTCGGGATATCCGCGGGCCCGTTGATGGCGGCCGATAACCTTGGACCACCTGGCGTCCGTATGAGGGGAGTGACTCCATGGTCCGCATCGCAGGGGTTCGAATCCCGGGGGGCCGCACGCAGCCTGGTAACGGAGCCGCACCGCCCACCGACGACCAGGAGTCGCTCGGTGAACTGGTGGCCACGGCGGCCAAGGACGTATCCCAGCTGATCCGCTACGAGATCGACCTCGCGAAGAGCGAGCTGCGCGCTGACCTGAGGCGGGCCGCGATGGCCGGGGCGCTGTTCGGCTTCGCCGCGTTCGTCGCCTGTCTGGTCATGGTCCTGCTCACGTTCGCACTGGCCTACGGTTTGCACTCGGCAGGCACTCCGGGCGGCGGCGGGCTCTACGTTGACTTCGTCTACGCGGCGGTGATCTGCGTGCTCGTGGCGGCCGGGCTGGCCGGCATCGCCGTCCTGGGGCTGAAGAGGTTCACCAAGATGCGGCAGACGCGCAAGACCGTGACCGAGGATATCGGGATGCTCAGGGCCGGGATCGGACAGTCCAACGGATCTACAAGCTCGTCCGGCTCTGTCTCAGGTGGCAGCACCGGAGCAGTCACCGACGGCCGTTCCTGACGGGCCGCCTGCCACGCAGGGAACGCGTACGAGGGAGCCGATGCCCAGCCAGTCCGATTCCGTGATCGCGATCAGCGGCCCGTGGACGCACCGCTCGATCAGTGCTAACGGGACGCGCTTCCACGTGGCCACCAGCGGGGAGGGGCCGCTGGTGCTCCTGCTGCACGGATTCCCTGAGTTCTGGTGGACGTGGCGGCACCAGCTTCAGTCACTGCCAGCGGCGGGGTTCCGGGCCGTCGCGGCCGACCTGCGCGGCTACGGCGGCAGCGACAAGCCACCCCGCGGCTATGACCTGATCACGGCGGCCGCCGACGTGGCCGGCATGATCAGGTCGCTGGGCGAGGCCAACGCGGTCGTCGTCGGCCATGACTGGGGCGGGCTGGTGGCCTGGACGCTTGCTACCTATTTCCCCAAGGCGGTCAGGCGGCTGGCCGTCGTGAGCATGCCGCACCCGCTTCAGCTGCGGGCGTCCGTGCTCGGCGGCACCTTCGGGCTTGGCACCCGCAGTGGCTACCCACTGTCCTTCCAGGCCCCGATGCTCCCCGAGCGGCAACTGGTCCGCGACGGCGCGGCCGGAGTTGGCCAGCTGCTGGCCTCGTGGTCCGGGCCTGGCTGGCCCGACCCGGAGACGGCCCGGGTCTACCGGCGGGCCATGCGCATCCCGCCGGTCGCCCATACTGCGCTTGAGTACCACCGCTGGTTCGTCCGCAGCAGCTTCCGCCCCGACGGGCTGCGCTACGCGCGGCAGATGAAGTCACCGGTCCAGGCGCCCACCCTGCACCTGCACGGCGCGGTTGACCCATGCGTGCCCACCCAGCTCGCCCGGGGCGCCGGCCGGTACGTGGAGGGACCTTACCGCTGGAAGGTCCTTGACGGTGCTGGGCACTTCCCCCATGAGGAACGTCCGGAGATCTTCGACGCCGAGTTGCTCGGCTGGCTTACCGATCAGGAGCCGGACCGGTGAGCGGCCCAGCCCGGGAGCCAGACCGGTGAGCGGTGCCCCCCACCGCGATCGCGACGAGTCGGGCCGGCCGCGCAACGCCCGTCGCCGCGACGAGCTGGGCCGTCCCCTCGCACGAGACGCCGGGGGCGAAGCCCGTTCTGCCCAGGGCGCCATGGTCTCTCCGGGCGAAGCCGCCGATCTCGGGGCGGCGATGCTGCTTGAGGGCCGCCCGTTCCACGCCCATGAGGTCTTCGAGGACGTATGGAAGCCCTCGGTCGGACCGGAACGCGACCTCTGGCGCGGCCTGGCTCAGGTCGCCGTCGGGCTTACCCACGTCCGCCGGGGCAACAAGAGCGGCGCGGTGGCCCTGCTCTGCCGGGGGGCGGCCCGGCTGCGCGACTACCTGGCCGAGGGGGGCATCCCTTGCCCTTATGGCGTCGACGTCACCCACGTGGCATCGACGGCCGATGAGCTGGCGACCCGGATCGACGCCGACGGCCTCTCGGCCCTCTCGCCGTCCGATCTGCTGCTGCGGCTACAGCGGCCGGTCAGCTAGTCGCAGCCCTGGGTGGAGACCTGGTTCGTCTCCGCCGCCCCCGCGGCCGCGTCGCTCTCGACCTCGGCCGCGGTGAGCGCGAAGCCGGTGTCCTGGATGCCCACGGCCGCCGCGAACACGACGCCGTAGACACTGCCGTCCTGAGCGAGCAGCGGACCACCCGAGTTGCCCGGCTGCACGAGGGCGCGGATCTCGTAGATCTGCCGGTTGACCGTGCCGGTCTGGTAGATGTCGGGTCCCTCGGCCTGCTGCACCTGCCCGATCCTGGCCGGGCGGGCGGTGAATGGCTGGTTGAGCGGGTAGCCGGCTACCACCGCGTTCTGGCCCACTCCGGGCTGGGTGGCGAAGTGCAGGGGTGTCGCGTTCAGGCCAGGCACGTAAAGCACCGCGATATCGATCTGCGGGTCGTACAGGACGACCTGGGCCTGGTAGCTCGCCCCGTCGGGCAGGGTCACCCTCGGCCCGGGCTGCACGCCCGCGACCACGTGCGCGTTCGTGAGCACGTGCTCGGGCGCGTACACGAAGCCGGATCCCTCGATGCTGCGATCGCAGCTCGGGGCCGTGCCCTGGACCTTGACGATGCGATTGCGGTCGGCGACGACCCCGGGGGACTGCACGACGGCCGGGTCAGGGGCGGGAACGGACAGCAGGTGCGCGCCGCCGATGTCGCTGAATACCTGCGGGAACGGCCCGCTGGCCAGCATCTTCCTGAAGTCGGTGAACATCGTCTTGGCCGGCGACGGCATGACCTTGTCCATCGTCTGGAGCACCAGCGAGTCGTTGACCTGGCTCACCACGCCGGAAAACGGCGACGCCGTGAGCACCGAGCCGATGGCCCACGAGATCAGCAGCATCGACAGCACGCTCACGGCCGCTCCGCCAATGGCGTCCACGGTCGTCGAGGACCTGCTCCGCATGGAGGAGCGCATCGTCGTTCCGATGGAGGAAGCGACGAACTGTCCCAGGATCGCCCCGGTGACCAGCAGCACCACCGCCACGACGTCCTGCTGGGTCTGCCCGCCGACGAGGGCGCGCGCCACGGCCGGCCCGAACTCGGCACCGAGCACGGCGCCGCCCACGAAGCCAACAAAGCTCAGGGAGCCAACGATGAAGCCCTGCCGATACCCGGAGACAGCGAACGCCGCTGCCACCACGATCAGCGCCAAGTCAAGCAAATCACCGCGCACACCTTAACGGTATCCGCTGCGGCCAACTGCCGAAGGATGAAACAACTGGCAGGAGGCTTCCGATGCGGTTACGCTGCTCCCTCTGGCATTTCCCTGACCTGGGACGAGTCCCAGGGCCTGGCCCAGCCGCCCAGCTCGAGCAGCAGCGAGGTCAGGCCGGCGGTGAATCCCCAGATCAGCATCGAGCCGATGTGGAAAGCCGGCGAGAGCCGGCCGCTCGGCATCCTGAGCATGAGCCGGTGGCTGGGGTTGACCAGCTCGGCGACGGCAATCCGCTCGACCGCCGCCACCTCGCCCGGATCGACCGGCCACACCGCCGAGGGGACTTGCCACCAGGCCAGCACGGGAACGACCCGGAAATCGCTGTGCGGTATGAACATCTCAGGCAGGGTGGCCAGCACCTGGACGCCGTCGGCGTCGACGCCGACCTCTTCCTCCGCCTCGCGCAGGGCGGCCGCCACCCAGCCGCCCGCCCCGTCAGCGATCTCGTCGGCCTCCAGGGCGCCCCCGGGGAAGGCGGGCTGGCCTGGATGCCGGCGCAGCCCGGCGGAGCGCTGGATGAACAGCAGGTCGGGACCGCTAGGTCCCTCACCGAACAGGACGAGGACCGCGGAAGGGCGACCGCCGGACGATGGTGGCCGGTGCCCCAGGGGCACGGTCATGGACCGGGCCGCGACCGCCAGGTCAGCGAGCCAGTTGGGAGCTTGATTCACGAGAACGGGCCGGACTTGACGAGTTTCGCGGCCGTCGCCTCGTCGGTCGGGCCAAGCCCGAATGACGGGCACAGGGCCGCGACCGGGCAGACTCCGCAGGCCGGCTTGCGCGAGTGGCACATTCGCCGGCCATGCCAGATCAGCCGGTGCGACAGGATCGTCCAGTCCGACTTGGGGATGAGCGCCGCCACGTCCTGCTCCACCTTGACCGGGTCGTCGCTGTCGGTCCAGCCGAACCGGCGCGACAGCCGGCCGAAGTGAGTGTCGACGGTGATCCCAGGGATATCGAAGGCGTTGCCGAGCACCACGTTCGCGGTCTTGCGTCCCACCCCTGGCAGCGTGACTAGCTCGTCCAGGGTCTTCGGCACCTGCGCGCCGAACCGGTCCCGCAGCGCGGCCGCCAGGCCCATCACCGACTTGGTCTTGGCGTTGAAGAACCCAGTCGGACGAAGGATCTCGGCCACGTCCTCGGGGTTGGCGGCGGCGAGGTCCTCGGGACCGGGGTACTTCGCGAACAGCAAGGGGGTCGTCAGGTTGACCCGCTTGTCGGTCGTCTGCGCCGACAGGACAGTAGCCACGAGGAGCTGGTAAGGGCTGGCGAAGTCCAGCTCGCAGTGCGCGTCCGGGTAGGTCTCCGCCAGCACCCGGTTGATCTTCCGTGCCCGGCGCACCAGCGCGGCATGGGTCTCGGGCTTCTTGACGGGGGCCATGGCCCCTAGGGTACGTCTCCGCGCCCAGCATCCTCGCCAAAATGAATCCGCACGGTAAGGCCTAGCCAGAACGAAAGCAGTCCTCCGCCCGAACGGCGGAGGACTGCTGCTGAGCTGCGCAGGCTACCGAACCTCGCCTGGCTCCGGCTGGACCATGCCGGCGATCTGGTACGGGGCCTTCAGGCCGTCCGTGAGGCCGAACTGGAACATCTCGTCGGGCACCCGCTGGAGCTGCGGGATGTCCATGGTCAGCGGGTAGCTGTCGAACGCCATCGAGTCCGCGACCATCTTGGGCAGGCCGGTGTAGTAAGCCATCGCCTTCTCCGCGATGGCCCGCCGGGTGTCCGCGGTCTGCTGGCCCTCGTCGAGGGCCTTGAGGAAGGCCGCGACGGTCTTCGGGTGCGCCTGGACCCACTGCGCGGTCCCGATGTAGCCGGTGAACGGGAAGTTCTTGGTCGCGCCCGAGTCGAAGTCGGCCAGTTCCTCGGCCCCGTAGGTCTGCTCGGCGATGGTGCCGAACGGCTCAGGCAGCCAGGCCGCGTCGACCTGCCCGGCCTGAAGCATCTGCAGCAGGGCCGGGAAGCCCTGGGCGGGAGTTACCTGCTTTGCGTCCTTGAAAAACGAGTACCCGTTGTCCTGGTAAAGCGCGCCGAAGAGCACCTGGCCAACGTCATTCGTGGTGTTGAGGCCAACTGACGCGTGCCGGGCGGCAAGGTCCCCGATGGTCTGGTATGGGGAATTCTTCCGGACATAGAGCGCCTCTGTGCCGGGCGTGATCTCCGATCCGGCCGCCACGATGCGGAAATCCGCTGGCTTACCGTTGAAATTCTTGTTGATCTGAGCGAGGATGAATGAGACATAGTTTCCCGCGACGAACTGCGCGGCGCCGGACTGCAGGTCGGGGATGGCCGCCTCACCACCGGTGATCGGCTTGATGGTGACGTTCAGGCCCTGCTGCTTGAAGTACCCCTCGTACGCGGCTACGTAAAGTCCTGCCTCCTCGGCCGCGGGAACGGAGTCCACGACGAGCGACGTCTGCTCCGGAGTCGGATTAACCGCAGCGGTACTGCTGCTGCACCCGGCAATCGCGATTGCCGAGAGCGCTGCCAGCGCGCAGCTGGTCAGCGCGCCTATGCGCGACATAATGCCCCCTTGGTGTCACATCACGTTGCTGACGAGCGTATTGGCGTGGAGCCATTCACGTAAGCGCTTCTGGCAATTACGCCAGATGTCCGAAACGTTCGTCTACATGATGAAACGGGCGACATGTGTAAAAGGTCGATATATATTGCACGCTTTTTTGACGTGTGATGCTGCGGGCCGAATGTCGGCGGGGGTCTTTACTATCGGGCCATGAGGGCTCAGCAAGCGGCCCGCCGGGCCTGCGTTGTCTGCCAGGGGCCGGTGGCGACTGGCTTTGCCCGGTGCTATCAGTGCGACCGGCACTGGCGCGCCGCGGCCGCCCAGCTCGCCGATGCGGTTGTCCCAGCCGGGTACGCCGTCAAGGGCGGCCAGCTCGCCACCGACCTGTGGCGCTACAAGTGGAATGACGACCAGGAGGCGGCGGCGCGGCTGCACCTGGTGCTGCGGGACTTCCTGCGCGACCATGCCGGCTGCGTCCAGCAGGCGGCGGGTATGGTCGCCCCGCCCGGCCGGCTCGCGATCGTGCCGAGCGGACAGGGGCGCCCTGGCCCGCATCCGCTCGCGGGCCTCCTCGCCTCCTGCCTCGCGGTTCCGCAGGCCAGGCTGGTCGCCGTCGGGCAGCTGGCCGCCCGCGGCCGGGAGGTCGACCCGGGCTGGGTGCGCGTCAATGACGCCGTGGCCGGCCAGCATGTGCTCGTCGTCGATGACACCTGGGTGTCAGGCGGCAGCGCTCAGTCGGTGGCGGTGGCGCTCAAGCGGGCCGGCGCGATCCGGGTCGCCGTCGTGGTCATCGGCCGGCACGTCGACCCGGCTGATCCGCGGGCCGCCGCTCGGGACTGGCCAGCGGCCGTCCCGCACGAGCCGTGCCAGGCCCTGAGGCCCGCGTCGGGCTAGCCGGCGAGAATGGGGCCGTGCCGACCGAATACACAGCCCCGGCCGAGCCAGCGGCCTCAGCAGGCCCGGACGTCTGGGCGCTTTCAAGCAGTGACATCTACTCGGATCGGTGGATCCGGCTTCGCAAGGACGAGATCGAGCGCAGCGACGGCAGCAGGGGAACCTACGCCGTCATCGACCGGGCCGACTTTGCCCTGGTCATTCCGGCCGAGGACGGCGGGTTCCACCTCGTCGAGGAGTTCAGGTACCCGATCGGGCGGCGGACCTGGTCCTTTCCGCAGGGCGGCTTCCCGCATGGCCAGACCGGCACGCTCGAGGAACTGGCCGCGCTTGAGCTGGCCCAGGAGACCGGCCTGCGAGCCGCGGCGCTGACACCACTGGGCGCGGCGTCAATCGCGCACGGGATGTGCTCGCAGTTCGGCCATTACTTTCTCGCCACAGAACTGGTTCCAGGCCCCCCGGACCGCGAGCCTGAAGAACAGGACATGCGGCAGGCCTGGGTCGAGCGGGCCGAGTTCGAGCAGATGGTCCGGCGCGGGCAGGTCGTGGACAACTCCTCGCTGTCCGCCTACGCGCTGCTGCAGATGGCGGAGCGACGCGGGGACGTCCGGCTCTAGGCCGCGCGGAAGACGGGCCGGGCCCTAGGCCTGGAGCCAGGTCTAGGGCCCGCGGTGCGCTAGGCGCCGGTCGGGGTGCCGCAGGAGGCGCAGAAGCGGGCGCCTCCTGGCAGCTCGGTGCCGCACTCCGTGCAGTGCCGCACGGCCGGGGCCATCGCGGTGCCGCACCCCATGCAGAACTTCGCCCCGGCCGGGTTGCTCGTCGAGCAGGACACGCAGACCGCCCCCGAGGCGGCCGTGGCCGGAGCCGGAGCCGGAGCGGGGGATGGCGGTGCCGGCGCTGGTGCTGGAGGTGGAGCGGGAGCCGCCGGCGGCTGCTGGCCAAAGCCGGCCAGCTGCTGGCCGAGGCCCAGGCCGACACCGAGGAACGCGTTGTCGGCCCCGCCGCCGCCCTGGGCCAGTCCCTGGCCCGCGCCCAGGGCCATCTCGCCCGCCGCGTACTGCTGGAACCCGCCGGCTAGCTGGGAGTACCGGACATCGTGGGCGAGCTTCTTCAGCTCGGCCTCGTCCTCGGGGGGCACGTTGATGTCGAAGTTGCCCATCCGGGTGACGGCCAGGCCGTAGGCCTCAAGCTGTCCGTTGGCCGCGACGACCGCCGCCTGCTCGATGTCGGCCGAGTGCATGGACAGGCCGAGGATGTTCCAGCCCTCGCGCACGATCTGCGTGGTGACGTTCGTGCGCAGCACCTTGAGCAACTGCTCGCTGACCCACCCGGAGATCTTGTTGTTGTCGGTGACGTCGACCGTCGAGGTCAGGTTAGTGACCAGTCGGATCGGGTCGATCACCCGCAGCGCGTAGTCGCCGAAGACGCGCAGGGTCACGATCAGCCCACTGCGCGGGTCCTCGACGTTGTCCACCCGGCCGCCGAACTTGAAGCCCGTGTACTCGCGGGTCCCCACGAAGTACAGCTCGGCCCGGTAGGCGTTGCCGCCAGTGGCGTGGTCGATGATCGCGCCGAGGCCGGGCAGCTCGTCGGCGCTGATCTGGTGCCGCCCGGGTCCCATCGTCTGCACGACCTGACCGGTGTTGACGAAGAACGCGACTTCGTCGGCGTTCACGATCGCGTGCGTGAACTTACGGATGAGGACGTCGGGCCACTTGAAGACGATCTGGCCCTTGCGG
>Ga0335075_10001079_pt1 | contig 45896 bp, 31 predicted proteins | sample Lox_Sample_24_FD_206723 | JGI IMG/M metagenome (GOLD analysis project Ga0335075, IMG submission 206723) | Soil microbial communities from Loxahatchee National Wildlife Refuge, Florida, United States - Lox_Sample_2.4 | ecosystem: Environmental > Terrestrial > Soil > Wetlands | place: USA... | reverse complement strand
TTAGAATTAGGATTTAAATATTTATCTATTTCTATTTTATTTAAATAATTTGAAATATAACAATTAAACATTATAAATAAGAATAAAACTTAAGTCCTTAAATTTTAAAATATGATTTAACCTTTTTGTATGAAAATCATTCTTTATAGAATTGATAATATAATTATTTTTATTTGAATCATTATTACTAATCCTATTTTTAATATATTTAGCTACCATATTTACTGTATGACCTAAAATTGCTCCACTCACACCAGCTATTATTTTACCTTGAACAGAAGGTAAATTTTTAGCAGCTTCTAATCCTATTTTAAATCCAGCAGAAGTAGTAATAGTAGAAGTTATATCTTTAATTTGTTCATTAGTTAAAGAAATATTAGCAATAGGATTTTTAATATTTAATGTATTATCTTTAACTAAAGTAGTCTTTTCTTGTTTATTTAATGAAGAAGTATTATCTTTTAAATCATTAGAATTTTTATTAGAACTTTCATTAGAATTTTCCATCCTATTTAATTCTATATCAAATTCTATCTTATATAATGTACAAATAATAATTAAGATAAATTTAATAAAAAAATAGCAGTTTAAAACTAATTATATTACTATAAATTTTATTAATTATATTTGGATTAATATATTTATTTAAAATTATACCCATGATGAAACTGAAAAAAGCAACTATTATTATATTATTCATTTTTATATTGTTTTAATCTTTTTAGAACCTTTAATACTTGAAATCATATAATATTAATTATTTTATATTTAGAGATTATGGATTAATTTATCTTATACTCCATTATGGTTTGGATATAGATTATATATCTTATTAATAAATATAATAATAGCTTATTTATTTTATATTTTTATAATATTATAATGATTTTCTTACTTATATATATATTAAAATTATATTTTTTTCTTTAAATAGAATTAACTAAATAAAAGCCGAAAAAAGGAATTGAACCTTTTTTTTACCGTCATGAATGGTATGTTTTAACCTTTTAAACTATTTCAGCAATTGATTTTATTGTTCCATACTACATATTTTTAATCTTTAATATTTAATCTTTATATAATACTACCATTCCATTTCATAAATGAAATGGTAATATTTAAAAATATAGATAATATAAAATATATCATTTGCTATTTTTAATAAAATATAAAAATTCAAAGTATAGTTAAAATATAATATGATGAGTATTTTATCTTTTTATTAATATTAGAAAGATATAGATTAATTTTTTTATTTATAAAGAGTTAGATTTAGTATCTATAAGACTAATTTTGTATAAAATAAACAATTATAAATTACATATAAATTAATTTATAATTTAGTATTATTCTACTGAATTTAATATAAATATTAATAGGTTAAGGTATAGGTTTTATAATTTTCATAACCTTTTTAAAATAAAACTTTTTAAATAAAAAAATAATATTATCCTTACTCTTATTTACCATTTAAATATTGTATGGTTTATTTTTTAAAACCATAAATATAAAGGATAGATACTGTTTTATACTCCAATATTTTAAATTATAATTTATATAACTTATATTTATATAAATATTAAAGGTATAACAAAGTAATAAATAAATAAAAATAAACATACTTAAGTGTTAGAATATTATTAATTTTATATCTATTTTAATATATATATTAAAATAGAATCATATCCTTTTTAAATATTATTTTAATTATTAAAATAATATTATCAATGTCTATTATTCATTAAAAAGACAAAAGTAGATAAAGTTATAAAGATATTTAAAGGTTAAAATTTTCTTTAAATTTTACCACAAATTTAGATCTGTTCTTAAGATATACCTATTAATTAACCTAGAACCTTCACTTAATTTATTTATTTTAATAAAAAAATTACAGTTTTAGATATCTTAACTCTCTTTTAATACTAAACATTTATTATAAATAATAAAAAAAAGGTGGGGTGGGTGATTAAATATTTTTTTATATATAAAAATGAATATTTAAATTAGATAATTTAATTTTTAAATGTATATTTTAAAAATATAATTATAAATTATAAAGTAAAGTTGAAGTAGATAGATGAAGAGGATTTAATAAAACATTAGGTATAATACCAAAAATAATAGTTGGTATTAATAAACTAATTAAAAGTGAATATTCTCTTCTATTAATATCTTTTAATATAGGTAGATGTGGTGAATAAGAACCATAAGATAATCTATTATATAGGAATAAAGAATAACAAGCTGATAAAACAATACCTGTAGCTCCTAAAACAGCAATAATAGGATTTTGTTGCCATATACCTATTAAAGATAATTGTTCTCCTAAAAAATTTAAACTTAAAGGTATTCCAGTATTACATAAAGTGAATACAAAAAATAAAATAGTAAATACAGGCATATAAGTAGCTAATCCTCTTATATAATTAATAATTCTTTTACCAGTTCTATCATAAATAATACCACCTACACAAGTAAATAAAGCTGGACTTACAAAACCATGAGCTAAAGCTAATAAAATAGCACCTTCTATTCCTTGTATTGTATTTGAAAATAAACCTAATACTACTACACCCATATGTGCTACACTACTATAAGCAATTAATCTTTTAGTATCTTGTTGTATTATAGTAGATAATGATGCATAAATAATAGTTATTACAGCAATAGTTTGAACTAATGGACTAAAATAATTAGTAGCATCAGGTAAAAAATTAATTAATACTCTAATATAACCATATGTAGCTAATTTTAATATTGTTGCTGCTAATATTATAGAACCAGCTAAAGGTGAATCACTATGAGCTTTTGGTAACCAAATTATAAATGGATATAGAGGTGTTTTAACTGCAAAAGCTATAAAAAATCCTAACCATAATATTTTTTGAGTATCTAAACTTATTTCATATAAAGAAATTAATTGAAAATCTGTTGAACCTATATAACTAAAGATAGTTAAAATGCAAAGTAACATAGGTAAACTTCCAGCTAAAGTATATAAAAATAATAAAAATGCAGATCTAAATCTATCTTCTCCATGACCAAATATTACAATTATTATAAATAAAATTGGTAATACACTTTCAAAAAATATATAAAAAAGCAATAAATCAAGAGATACAAATGCACATATTTGTAAACTCTCTAATAATAAAAAAGATATTAAAAATAATTTTATATTTTTATTTATATTTGTATAATTTGATAATAAAGCTATTGGTGTTACAAATGTTGTTAATAATACAAAATACAATGATAAACCATCCACACCAAAATGTAAATGACAAAAATTTAATTGATTAAATTCAGATACAAATTGATATTGAGTTGTATTAGAATCAAATTGATACCATATAAATAATGATATAAAGAAATTAATTAAAGAAGTTGTTAATGCTATTCTTTTCATTTGTAAATTATTTTTATAATGTGCAATTGAAGATACTGTCCCTTCTCCAACTCCAATAGGCAGCAATAATAAGGAACCTATTATAGGTACTAATATTAGTAAAGTTATCATTATTAATTTTAATTTTTTTTTTTAATTACTATTTTTTTTTTTAACCTGTAATTAATAATATAAAATTATAAAAATTTAAAATTATTTTATATTATTACTGGTACAGGGCCGTATAAATATACGGATGAATTAAATTATTTTAACCTTATTTACTTAATTTTTTTATTATTTTTATTTTAAATAGATATAATAAAATTATATTCCTTATAAAAATTATATTAATAATTAATTTTAGAAATATAAATATTTTTTGAGCAGTAAAGGAATCGAACCTTTTACGGCTGTAAACCAATTCTTTTACAGAGAACCACCATTACCAATCGGATCACCTGCCCTTAAAACTTATAATTTTTAATTAAAAAAAAAAAAATACAATACTACCATACAACTATATATTAGGTAAAGTTTATGACTATGTCTAAATAATTAAAAATATTATATATTTATTTTATATAATAGGGTGGGTTATAATATTATAAATTATTTTTTAAATTTATATTACAATAATAATTTAATTTAAGTTATTTCATAATTATTTCAAATATTATTAAATTCTTTATTTTTTTTTTTCTAAATTAAGATAAATATAATAAATTAAGAATATAATAATAGGAAAGCCATCATTAGAGCGAATAATCCTGTTGCTTCTGCTAAAGCGAACCCTAAGATAGCATAAGTGAATAATTGCCCTCTTAATTGTGGGTTTCTAGCTGTAGCTAAAATTAATGAACCGAATACTGTACCTATTCCTGCTCCTGCTCCAATTAATCCTGAACAAGCTAAACCTGCTCCAACATATTTTGCTGCTGCTAACATAATTTTTAAAAAATTACGAATTGATAGCGTCTGACATATTAAAAATTTTTATAATAATAAGTTTAATACTCTTTTAATCTTAATGGAATAAAAATTACATTTAAAGTTTTATATTTAATGTTACCTTTATTATTAAGATTTTTATGTAAAGCTTTTAATATTCAAATAGGTAAAGGATATTTCCCATTTTATTTAAACGATATATTTTATAAAGGGATATTTCCAAGTATAAAATATTGGACAAATATCTCATTAAATGAATATAAATTATTAAAATTAGAGTTTATAGGTAAAACATGGTCTTTTAAAGATGAATCAATTAAGTATTGTCAACTTGATTGTAAATCACTTCATCAAGTATTAGTTAAATTTAATAATCTAATATTTAATGAGTTTTCTATTAATATGCTTAATTGCTTAACATTACCTTCATTAGCTATGAAAATCTATAGAACTCATTATATGCCTAAAAATAGTATTTATCAATTATTAGGTCATATTGAACAAGAAATTAGATATTCTTATACAGGAGATCCCGTAGATGTTTATAAAACAAATAATCATAAAAATGGTAATATTTTAGAAAGCTTATTTATTAAATTGTTTTATTATGATGTAAATAGTTTATATCCATCAGTAATGGCAAATGTTAATATGCCAATTGGAAAATCAATATATTTTGAAGGGGATCTCTTAAAGTATGAATCATTTGCATTTGGATTCTTTAAATGCGAAGTTGAAGCCCCTAAAATATTAAATCATCCAATTATTAAAATTCAAATTCATACAAAGGATGGTATTAGAACTATTTCACCTTTAGGATAATTTACTGCTATGTTATTTAGTAAAGAAGTAAATAATGCAATTAAATATGGTTATAAATTTAATATTAAATGAGGTAATCTATTTAATAAAGAAAATATATTTAAAGAATTTTATTGAAGAATTATATAATATTAGATTAAATTATCCTAAAACAGAACCTATGAACTTTATAGCCAAAATTCTTATGAATTCACTTTATGGTCGATTTGGAATGGATGACCAATTTAATGATATTATTGTTATTGAAAAAAATGATTTAAATAAATTTGAAAATAAATATATTAATAATATTACTGATATCTTAGAATTAGATAATAAATTACTAGTAAAAATAAAAAGAGATAATTTAAATAATATGTTAGATAATGGTTCAATAACTCATAATATTAATATAGTAATAGCTTCTGCAATTACTTCTTATTCAAGAATACATATGAGTAAATTTAAAAATAATAATGATTATAAATTATTTTAATTTGATACCGATAGTATTTATATTAATAAAGATTTAAATGAAGATTTAGTTAGTAATAAAGAGATTGGAAAAATGAAACTTGAATATATTTGTAATAAAGGTATATTCCTGGCACCTAAAGTTTATGTATTTATAAATGATAAAGGTGACAAGATCATAAAAGTTAAAGGTATTAAAAAAGATGTTGTTGATACTTTATCAATAGATGATTTATAAAATCTTCTTATTAAATCTAAAACTAGAGAAATTAATCAAGAAAAATGGTTCAAAAATAAATTTGAAGGTAATATATCAATTGAAGATGTTGCTTATACATTAAAAATTAATTCAAACAAAAGAAAATTAATTTATGTAAATTCTGTATTTGTACCTCTTTCAAAAGGTCCTGTTCCAGGTTGACCACCTCTTAATCTACCATTTTGTTGATAAAAATTATATTGATCAATCCAATAATTAGTTCTTTCTTCATTAGAAAATATATCTAACATAATATTAGTAGTATTTGCAATTGCTAATCCAATTCCTCGAGAAATAGGTCTTCTAAGCATTAAAGCTGCAAAATTAGTTGTAATATATCTAATTAATCTAGGGTAATCAGGATTATCACTAAATCTAGGAATATTATCTGTTGTATTATCACTCATACATAATGTATACTCTGATAATCCATTATGATATGTAAAATTATTAATAATAATATCAATAGATATTATTATTATATTAATATATATTAAAAACATGATTTAAATTTATATAATTTGCTTCTATTATATAATTATTATATAACTTAAAAAGAAGTATCTCTGCTTAATAAAGCTTTTATAACTTTAAAATAAATTATAATATAAATGAGATAATGAGATTATCATAATTATTATTTAAATACTAAAAATGAGATTATAATTATAATATTTTACTAATTTAAATTATTAGTACGATTATCCAGAATTGAACTGAAAATATATACTTACCAAAGCATAAAATTATACTTTTTTTTAACTAGATTCAATTAATAAGGGTTATATTATATTGATTTTTAATCAAATATATAATTATTAAAGTAGTTAAATAATGAAAATAAAAGTGATTTATAAAAGATAATTTTTTAATTAATAGTCTTATATAACCTACAAATTATATTTCAAAACAACCTTAATAGTTAACTTTATCTAAAATAAAAAATAAATTTACTAAATTGATGTAAAATAAATTATTGAATAATGAAAACATTTTATTAAAATAAATTATAATTTAAAAAACATCAATGGTTAAACTACAAAAGTATAAAATAAATAATTGATCTATTAAATATATTTCTAATGAAATAGAGGATGGATATCTACTTTATTAGATCTTTGCCGAAAACTGGAATTGAACCAATATTTAAATCTTACAAGGAATTCGTTTTTACCATTTAAACTATTTCGACTTTTTTTGTATATTAAAAATAAATATAATAATATTTGTGATATGATCCACTCTATTTTAATTAAAAAAATTAAAATATTTATTGTATTATCCCGTATTATTTTAAGATTGATTGGTAATATAAAAATTTATTTTGCCTCGGGAGAGAATTGAACTCCCATCTCAATTTCTTCAGAATCGCGCTTTGACCACTAAGCAACCGAAGCTATATTTTATAAATTAATTTTGGAGAAAGATAGACTCGAACTATCATTTTTTATATTGCAAATATAACTGATTACCAATTATCATATTTCCCCTATTATAAATATTTTTAAATACACAATTTTTAGTATACTTATTATCTATTTCTTTTAAATTTTAAATTTTCTAATTTAAATTAATTAAATAATTCTAAATTATTAGTAGCTTAATTCTTTCTTTTTATTTTAATAAATTTAATTTAATAAAGAATAAAAATTGTTTCTAAGTGTAAAATTACATTATAAATTGTATTTATATATTAAAAAGGGAATATAATTATTTTTTTTTTAATATTAATAATTTAAATTTAGATTTAGAAAAATAAACTAGGGGTTATGTAATTTAATTTGTTGTTACAAAATAAAACAAATTTAAACAAATTAAAAATATTATGAAACATAAATATTAATTAAATACTCAATTCATTTAGAATTATAAATAATTATTGAGAAGCTGAATCAATCCAAACTAAGAAATCAGAAGAAGATACAGCTTCAACTACTATAGGCATAAATCCATGCCAAACTCCACAAATTTCTGAACATTGTCCATAGAAAGTACCTGGTCTATCTGCTAAGAAAGACACTTGATTTAATCTACCTGGAACACAATCTAATTTTAAACCTAAAGAAGGTACAGCATAAGAATGAATTACATCTGAACCAGTAACAATTAATCTAATATGACAGTCTACTGGTATTATTAATTTATTATCTACATCTAATAATCTGAATTGACCTAATTCTAAATCTGATTCAGGTATCATATAGGAATCAAAATCAATAGAGTCTCCTTGATCTGTTATGAAATCTGAATATTCATAAGACCAGTACCATTGGTGACCTACTACTTTGATTGTTAATGTAGGTGATATTACTTCATCCATTAAATATAATAATCTAAAGGAAGGAAAAGCAATAGCAATTAAAATAAATGCAGGTGAAATTGTCCATATTAATTCTAGAACAGTACCGTGTGTTAAATATTTATACGCTATTGGATTTTTTGAATAACTATAGTTATAACATATTGAAAAAAGAACCCAGAAAACTGCAAAACTAATAACAATTAAATAAAATCCAATTGTATTATGTAGAGTTACCAGACCTGTAAAACTTGGGGAAGCAGTATCTTGAAAACCTAATTGCCAAGGTTGAGCTGTATCATTAAAAATACTATTAAAATTTGAAAATAATAATGACATTTTTATTTTTTATTTTTTATTTTTGATCTTAATTTACTTCATTTTTAATTAATAAATATAATTAATTAAATTAATGCTTAACTTATTTTCATTTCATATGAAATGAAAATAAGTTAGCATCTTAAGATTATCTTTGATGTAAGATTCTTATATTATTATTATATTAATTATTATATAGAAATAAATATTAAAATTTATAAATATATATTTTTTTTTTGTTTTTTAATAAAATAATTATATAATCTAGGAAGTAGAGGATTCGAACCTCTGTCTCAAAAGTGTAAATTTTACGCTAAAACCTCTCAGCTAACCTCCTTATTATTCCATAATAAAAATAGAATTTACAATTTATTTTTATTTCTTCTTATATGAATATTATAAAATATGAGTTAAAAAAGAATAAATATTATAAATTATTCTTTAATATTATTTTATTTAATAGTATAAACAGAATTTTAGATATTCAATTAACCCATTTATATTTTATTAGCGATATCAGGAATTGAACCTAAACCAACAGGTCATGAGGCTGCTGTGCTATCCATTACACCATATCGCATTATAATTTTTTTATTAGATAAAATAAAAATATTTTTTTATAACAAAAATTTTATAGTATCTTTTCTCAAGGGAGAGGGGGGTTAAATTCCGTATATTTATTTTCCAGCTACACTTTCCAGTACAGCTACCTTGCTATGACTTTTGAGATGTTACTTAAAAGGATTAACTGAAACTAATTAATTTAATAAAAGTGTTTTTTGTTTTTAAGAGACTATTTACTTAAAATACAGAATAAATTCTAATAAAATAAGATTAGCAAACCAACTACTTATATTATTTTAATATTTTTGCAAATATTATTAAAATAAGTATTCCTTTATAAAAATTATAACTTTGCGGCAGTTTCCACCTAATTAAGCTTCTTCCCAGCGACAGACAGTTAGTTCATCCCGAATGCTTTCTTCACCGTTGCGTAATGATCAACGATTACTCGAAATTCCTTCTTCATGTCGCCGAATTTCAGGCGACAATCCGTCTTTAAAATTAATTTTTTAATTTTCTTTAATGATTAGCTATTCCTTTTTACCTTATTATTTAAATATAAATATAATATTTTAAATATTAACTAATAACTAAATATAGAAATAAATAGTTTAAGTATAAAGGTATGGTTTTGCGTCACTTTGTAAAAATTTTTGTGGCACGTCTATAGCCCAGTTCATGAGGGCCATAACGACTTGTCTTAGCCCCAAATGAAAATATATAAAATTCACTAATTGTTAAGTATAAATTAACAACAGGGATTTCGTCCGTTAGTGGAGTTAACCTCACTTCTCACGACACGGACTTACGACAGCCATGCAACACCTGTAAACGAATTTCTTAATTTTTTAAGAAACTACTCAATTTATTATATAAATATAATAAATTGGATATACAAGAACTGGTAAGATTTTACGCGTATTATCGTATTGAATAACATGCTTCACTTCGTTTGCTTCGAGACCGACTAATTTTTTTGGTTTCAGTTTTGCAACCGTACTCGCAAGGCGGAATGGTTATCGTGTTAACATCGTTACCAGTTTTTATTAAAACTAACAACCACCATTCATCGTTGACAGTGAGAGGTATCTGGGTATCTAATCCTATTTCCTATTCTCACCTTCGTTTCTCAGCGTCAATCACTACTAGATAAAAAGTTTTCACCTTTAGTATTCCCCTTAGTATCTATAGATATCAACCCTACACTAAGTATTATTTGGTTTATCCTCAATTTGATCCTAGCTTTAATTGATTTTATTTTTACTGTAATAAATATAAAATTAAAATAATATTATATTGATTAAAGAGCTATTATAAAAATAAAATTTTTAAAGCAGCCTACATACCCTTTACGCCTGATTAGGACGACTAACGTTTGCGTCTCTGGCCTTACCGAGTCTTCTGGCACCAGTTTTGGACAACACTAATAGTAAGGTAATATCATTTTTTTCCCTTACGTTATCACATTTCTCAACAGAGTGAGTCTTGTGATTTCAGTTAGCTAGTTCACTCTTGCGAGCATTGACTAATATTCTCGACTGCTGGTAGATAATTCTACTTGGGGCATTTCATTCCCAATGTGGCCATATGTTCTATCAAACATGGCTTTTGATCGTAGGCTTGGTAGGCATTTACCCCACCAACTACCTTTAAACAAAATAAATCAAATCTTATAGCAGAAAATTTCCTTTTTATTAATAAATAGCTAATTTATCTTTACTTTCCTTATTTTAAATATTAATAAGTATCTCTAAAAATTTTAATAAATTATATTTATTTTAAAAATTAGAGAAATAAATTTATCTCCTAATTAAGGAGTCTATAAGGTATCTAATTTATATTACTCACCTTTACACCTTATTCTTATTATTTTATATTATTAGTACAGAATTACACTTCTATATTTTTTTTAATAATCCATTTAAAATAAACCACAAATTAGTTAAATAAACCAGAATTATGAAAATCTTTTTGTTGTAATAAAATATAAAAATTTTAGGAATAACGATTTGCATGTCTTAAAACTACTGAAAAACGTTCAATCAGAACCAAAATTAAATTCATCCTGAAAATTAGACAATTATTTTTTTTTTTATAATTTTTTATTGTCATATTGTATTTGCTTTACGCAATATTTATTATCTTCTTTTATTTTATTACTTTTTTTTTTTCAATTATTTTAAATTTTTAAAAAATAAATTCTTTATTTAAAATGAATACTAATTTTATTTGTATATTTACAAAAGACAATTGTGGTAGATGTACAATGAAAATAATAAAAATATGGAGGGGTTAAAAATTATAATAAATTTATTTTTATTTTGAATATTTTTTATAGTTTTATTTTATAGGAGTTTGTAAAACTAATAATAAAGAAGCAAAATAAATAATAATTAATCTAATTTCATTAAACATAGAAGTATCAATTAAAACAGGAGCAAAAATTAAAAATAATAAAGAAAGTAAACCTATTGTAATATATAATGAATATGTTGTAATAATACCGGTATCTAATTTAGCTATATTAATTCCAGTATTAGTGAATGTATTAGTTAAACCATAAGGACCTAATAATTCTATAGCTCCTCTATCTATCTCTTTAGAAATTTTATAACCTAGTTGTAATCCTTGTGAAACTATATAATGGTTATAAATTACATCAAAATAATATTTTCCATTTAAGAAACTATAAAATTTTTTACCTAATTTATTTAAAGTTAAATTAATAATTAATTCAGGAGCAGCATTATATAAAAAAATAGCTAAAAAAGCTCCAGTTAAACTTAAAATAGCAGGTAATAATTTAATAATAGGATTTAATGAGAATTCTGCTTCAATAATAGAAATATTATTAGGATGAATAAATAAAGAATTTGCAAAGAAATCTGATCCTACTCCTACAAATAAATCTGAAAATACATAACCAAAGAATATACTAAATAAAGCTAATAATAATAAAGGTATTATAGTAGCTATATTAGATTCATGAGAATTTAAATAAGATTCTTTTTGTCCATTAGCTGTAGTTAAAAATACAAGACTTATTAATCTAAAACTATAAAAAGCTGTAATACCTGCTGTTATAGATCCTAATATAAATGCATACATTCCACTAAAACTATATTGACCATAAGCTAATTCTAAAATTAAATCTTTACTATAAAATCCAGTTAAAAATGGTGTAGCTAATAAACTAAGAGATCCTACTAACATTACTGAATAAGTAAAGGGTAAAAATTTTATTAAACCTCCCATTCTTCTAACATCTTGTTGATCTGAAAATGAATGAATTACTGCTCCTGCACCTAAAAATAATAATGCTTTAAAAAAAGCATGATTTACTGTATGCATTAAGGCTACATTATATTGACTTAGACCTATAGCCATCATCATATATCCTAATTGAGATATAGTACTAAAAGCTATTATTCTTTTTAAATCATTTTGTAATAAACCACATGTTCCAGCAAAAAATGCTGTAGTTGAACCAATTAATGTAATTATTAATAAAGTTGTAGGAGTATATTCTAAAATTGGAGAAGATCTTAATAATAAATAGATACCTGCTGTTACTAGAGTAGCTGCATGTAATAAAGCACTTACTGGAGTAGGTGCTTCCATACTTCCAGGAAGCCAAGAATGTAAAGGAATATTAGCACTTTTAGCTAAAGCTCCACCTAATAATAATAAACCAATAATAGAAATAGATGTTTCATTCATATAAGGTACTAATGTAAATATTGAGGAATAATTTAATGAACCAAATACTGCAAATATTGCAAAAAATCCTATACTCATTAACATATCACCTGTTCTATTCATAGTAAAAGCTAATATTGCTGCTTTATTAGCTTGTATTCTAGTAAAATAATAATTAATTAATAAATATGATACTACTCCTATTGCTTCCCATCCTACAAACATTACTAAAAAATTACCTCCACTTATTAAAATTAACATACCTCCAGTAAAAGCCGATAAATATGAAAAAAATCTTTGATTATGAGGATCTGAAGATAAATAATCAATACTATATATATGAATTAAACTTGAACAATATAAAACTGCTAACCCTAAAGATACTGTTAATTGATCAAAATAAAATTCCCAAGAAATATTCATTATTTCTGAATCAATCCAACTACCTAAATTGATATTTACAGGTGAACCACATATTCCTACTTCATAAAAAGCTATACTCATTAATATTGAAGATAAGATTAAACAAGTACAAGTTATATAATGAGAACCTGTAACTCCAATTTTTCTTCCCATGAATCCAGAAACGATTGACCCTAATAAAGGTAAAATTATAATTGAAAGATACATTATGTTCTTAGTGAAATTGTACCTCTTAAACGATAGTAAGCAACTAAAATACTTAAACCTATTACAGATTCTGCACCAGCAATAGATATTATATATATACTAAATGTTTGTCCAATATTATCATCAAAACCAAAAGAACTTATTAATACTAACAGAGTAACTGCTAATAACATTATTTCTATTGCTATGATCATAAGGATAATATTTTTTCTATTTAATATAAAACCTAATATACCTATTAAAAATAAGAATATTGATAGAGTCATAATTGTTTTAATTTTTCTTTTTAGAACCTTTAATATTTGAAAATTATTTTTATTTTATTAATTTTATTATATAATATTATATAATGATTATACATTCCATAAGGAATTATTTTTAATTTATTTTATTTTTTTACAGAATTAAAAGTAAAAATAAATTTTCCTTACTTTTAATGTAAAGAAAATTTATTATTTTTTATAATAAAAATTGGACATAAATACATTTATAAACAAATAATTTATTATAAAATTTAAATTAGATTAATAAAAATTCAAACTTTATATTAAAATATAAAAACTTTTAAATTATTAATTTTTATATATTTATCACATAATTAAAAATTAATAATTGATATTAATAAAAAAAAAAAATAGCAATATACAAATATGGGGGTTATATTTTAATTAATAAATTATTAATAAAAAATAAATAAAATTCTAGTAAGGAGCTATATCAAATGCTACTAATATACTAGGAACTAATATTATAAAGGCTACAGCAACAGGTAATAAATTTAACCAACAAAAATCAATTAATTGATCATATCTTAATCTTGGTAAAGTTGCTCTAAACCATACAAATAAAAAACAGAAAATACAAGTTTTTAGACCTAAGATAATTGCTTGTAAATTGATAAATGAATCATTTACAAATATTTCTAAAAAATTATATCCACCTAAAAAGAAAATAGAAGTTAAACAACTAAATAAAACTATTGATGAATATTCTCCAAGGAAAAAAAATACAAATGGAACTGATGAATGTTCTGTGAAAAAACCAGCTACTAATTCAGATTCAGCTTCTTGTAAATCAAAAGGTGTTCTTGAAGTTTCAGCTAATATAGAAATAAAATAAAATATAAATACTGGCAATAAAGGTAAGATAAACCAAACTGCTTGTTGACTTTCAATTATATTAGTGAAATTTAAGGATCCTGTTAATAATATTATTATTAATATTGCTGAACTTAATATTAATTCATAAGAAATCATTGCTGCTGTAGATCTTAATGACCCTAAAAAAGCATATTTAGAATTTGCCGACCAACCTGCTAATAATACACCATATACTCCTAATGAAGATAAAGCAAAACTATATAAAACACCTAACGAAAAATCAGATAAAGATAATCCTTGTCCAAATGGAATTATTCCCCAACCCAATAAACTAAATATTAAAGTTGAAACAGGTGCTAAATAAAAAAGTATTTTGTTAGATTGAGAAGGTATAACTGTTTCTTTAAGAATTAATTTTAAAGCATCTGCAAATGGTTGAAGTACTCCATAATAACCTACTGTATTAGGTCCGACTCTTCTTTGATGAGCTGATAATTGTTTTCTTTCTATAATAGTCATAAAAGCCACCGAAAGTAATATAGGTAATATTACAGTTAAAACATCTATTAAATTTAGAAGTACATTTATTATTGTTAACATTAAATTATTACTATTCATTTTTTAAAGTTAAAATTTTGTATCCCTTCTTTAAAGAGTTAAAGGATATGGGTTTGTTATTATGTTATTTATCATTAAATATTTATTATAAGTATTTTTATTAGATAAATTAAATTTTAATTTTTATTTAATGATAAATCACTGTATTCTTAATTAAATTTTATACAGACAAGATATTAAATCAAGTTATTATTTTTATTCTATTATCTCTCTACAATTATTAAAATAAGAATATAAATAAAATATAAATTTTATACCTTAATTTATAATATTTTTATTAGGTATCATTTATAATATTATTATTTTTTTTCAATAACTTTTTAATTAATATTTATAATTTTTTAAGTTATATTTTTTATAATCATTAGTTATTTATATATAAAAATTTAATTTTAGAGAAAAAGATAAAAATTAAAAAAATTTGTTTTTTTTTAAGGATTTAAATTAGATTATAAAAATACTATATTTTAAATATTATTTAAAATAAAGATTTAAATTAGTTTTAAAATTATAAATTAAATTTTTAATTCTTTTGTATTTATTTTAAATTTAAAAACAAACATACTTTATATAAAACTATAAATTTTATAATTTAAAGTATACAATACCTATAGGTATTATTAAAAAAACAACAAAAATAAATTATAAAACTTAATTTGTATCTGTATACAGGACCTACATTTTAATTTATATATATAAAAAAATAATTGGTATTATTATAAAATAATAATAAAAATTTTAAATTTATAAATAAAAGCAATAAAAATTTTCATTTTTATACAGTAGTATTTTTCCCTTAATTTTTATTAAATATTACAAAAATGATAAATAGAGAATACCATCTATAAATATTTTTTATAAGTATTTTTATTTTACACTATAACTATTAATTTTTTCTTATATTTTATAATATAATTATTTTTTTAATAATAATTATAAATTTATATTATATATTTTTAAATAAGCCCAAGAAGAGTTGAACTTCTACAGATTCCTCATCAAGAAATTATTCTACCATTAAATTATAGGCTTACAATTAATTTATTTTTTAAACTTAACTACTTTTATTTAATAAGATAAAATATATTATTTTATTTTTAATGAAATAAAAATTTTAAGTTAATAAATAAAGAATACTTATAAATTTATATTAAAAATAAAATAATAAAAAGATAGTAAAGTAAAGGATCATATTTAATTCTTCCTTTACTTATTTTTCTAATAACTATAATATGAGGATTATTTGTTCTTTATATTATTCATAAATAAAGATTCAATAAAATAAAAAATTAAAATATTAATAGTTTGTAAATTATATGGGAGGGGGGATTCTTTTTTATTATTTAATTTAATAGAGTTAACTTCGAAATTAGTTAAAGTTATTGCTCCAGATCCAATTTCAAGTACGAATCCTATTGTTAATACAATGAAGAATACTATAGCTACAGCAAATCCAAATATACTTACTTGATATAAAGTTAAAGCTAAAGGATATAGTAATATTATTTCAAGATCAAAAATTAAGAATAATAAAGCTACAACCATAAAGTGTATTTGGAATGAACTTCTAGTTTGACCATAAACAGGTTGGAATCCACATTCATAAGCAGAAACTTTAGCTTCATCCGGTCTATGTGGAGCTAATAAAACATTTAAAGCTAATAAAATAAAAGCTAATAAAGGAACAAAAATAAATAGAAAAAATAAATTGCTCATTTTATTTAAAAATTAAATAAAGATAAAGATATTAATTGTGTACTATTTAAGATTAAAGAAGGTTTTAAAATAAACAATAATATAGATAAAGTTAAAGTAGAAATTAAAAAACTATGGAAATTAGTTAATAACATATCAGTTTTATTATATTGTGAATTATTATTTAATTCAATTCCATCATTATTAATTTCAGTTTCTATTTGAAGTACTTTAATTATTTTTAAATAATATGAAGCACTAACAACACTTACAAGTATAGCTACAAAAGCAATAAAATAATATCCGTTTTGTATTGCTGAATATAATACAAATTGTTTACTAAAAAAACCTATTAATGGAGGTATACCAGCCATAGAAAATAAACAAATACTTAAACTTAAACTAAGTAGAGGATTTAAGAAAAATTGACCTTTTAATGATGATATATATTTTATATCTGTTATATTATTCATAAATAAAGATTCTTTTACTCTGTTTAATTCTAATAGTAATTTATTTTCTTTTTCTATTTTATATAAATAATTATAATTAATTATATAACTAAATGCTATAAGTATTAAAAAAATATTTAAATTTGTAATTGAATATTGAATTATATAAAATAAAAATGAATCTATAGATTGTTCAGTATTTATTGCTAAAGCTAATAAAATAAATCCAATATGAGATATTGTACTATATGCTAATAATCTTTTTATTCGTGTTTGAGCTAATCCTACTACAGTTCCTATAATTAAAGATAAAAATGAACTTATTAATAATAAATTTTTTAATAAATAAGTACAAGGTATTTGATTTAAAATTTCTGCATAACCATTATTATTTAAAGTTTCATTTAATTCAAATAAATTTATTCCTCCTATTAAACCTATTTGAGTATATATTTCTAATAATAAAATTAAAATTGAAATTTTAGGCATAATTGTTAACCATATTGTAACTATTGTGGGAGTATCATCATATACATCAGGCGCCCAATTATGTAAAGGAGCTGCTGCTATTTTAAATAAAAATCCTATAATTATTATTATTAAACCTAAACTTAAACCTTGAATAATATAATTAATTTCAGATACAGATATTAAACTATATATAGATTCAAAATTAGTTAAACCAGTTAAAGCATAAATTATACCTGAACCTAATAAAATTAAACAAGAAGATAGACCTCCTAATAAAAAATATTTTAATCCTGCAGAGGTAGAAGATTCTGAATCTCTATATAAAGTAGATAAAACATATAAACCAAAAGATTGTAATTCTATACTTAAATACATTGATATTAAATCAGAACTAGATATTAATAAACAAGATCCCAATGTACTAAATAAAACAATTAAAGAATAATCTATTGAATATTGAGTATTTTTTATTTCTATATTTTTATTTGTATATTTATATAAAGGCCAAGATATTAATATTAATGAAGCTATCATTAAAAAAAATACTTCTATTAATACTGAATATTGTGTTATATTAAATAATCCACTATATATTCCTATACCGGATCCAATACACTGAATATAATAAGTATTAAAAGATAATACTCCGGCGTATATGAAAATTATAGCGGATATTCTAGTAAAATAAATGGAAGATAAATTACTATTAATTGATGGTAGGGCCTTAGCCACTATTAATGTTAAAATAGAAATGAAAATCATATCTTACCCTCTTTTACTTATACTATTAAAATATAAATATTTGTTTAAAAGATAAAATTAGATAGTAAATAAATAAAAAGTTATTCTGTATAAAAAGGTTAAATCATATTTTAAAATTTAAGGACTTAAGTTTTATTCTTATTTATAATGTTTAATTGTTATATTTCAAATTATTTAAATAAAATAGAAATAGATAAATATTTAAATCCTAATTCTAATAATAAATTATTTGAAAAAGATAGGTGCGGATATATTAAAATTTTTAATTTATAAGTATTTAAGCAATTTGGGAAATCTAGAAGGGAGAGGTATAATGTTAAATTATAATTATAACAAAATATTCTAAGCAATAGGTACAGGTATATTAGGATTATATATAATTAAAATTTATGAATGGCTAACCCTACTGTTTTTGCCAATTAACTATAATCCCTAACTAATAACTGGATAGGGGTTAATTAATAAATTATTATTTAAATATTACTAATTTCAATAAATGAAAATATTATTATACCTAATAAAAATATAAAACAAGTAAATCCTTCTAAAATTATAAAAAATAATGAACTTTTTTCATAATATTTAATAATTTTTTTAAATTTAATAAATTTAGTTTCTATATCATATTTTTGTATTAAATATATTGAGGTTAAATATCCAACAATATTAATAAAATTTAATAAATAGATTAATGATAAAATGAAAATACCAACATAATAGTTAATATGATGAGTAGAGTTTTCAGGGATATTTACATTTAAATTATTTAAAATAGTTGTAAATAGAAAACTTATTTTTACAACTGAATTAATAATAATATAACCACTTATGTTATTATATATTTTATTAAATAATTTATTTACCGTATTTTATTGATTATTATTACTTGTTGAATTATCTTAATTATTATTATCTTCTTTAATTTTATCATCTTTATTATTAATTTTATTAAATTTAAATTGTTTGTGCCTGTTGCCTTAATTAACTTTTTTAATAGTTATTTGTTAAACCGATAATTATTTTATGAACATTATCAAATATTTTTTATTTTTCTTTATTAATTGCATATAAAATAATTAATTTTAAAACAAGAGGCATAAAAAAAAATATATATAATAAAAAAATCAATTATTATATTTTAATTAAAAATAAAACCATATCTTTAATGGGAGGGTTATTTAAAAATATTTATACCTAAGTTTAATAAATTATTACTTATTTTAATTAATAACAATATAAACAAATTATATTTTCAATTATTAAAAAAACAATTTACTAAATAATCTACATTTAAGATATAGATAAATTTAACTAATTTAATATTAAAAATAACATAATTAAATATTTATTAATAATACTAATAAAAATTAATTTTTATTAATTATTACAGAAGTTGTAGGTAATACTTTAAATGGATGTAAAGGTATAGGACTTTGTAATGTCCATTCTAAAGTATTACTTTGAAGTGTATGATTTTCTATATTTGAATTATCAAAACTAGTAAAATAAGGTAATACATGCCAAGGGTTATTATTACATTTATTTTGATTAGCAAAAATATCATAAATAATATAACCAAATAAAACAGTAGCTACTACAGAAATTAATGAACCAAAACTTGATACTGCATTCCATCCTGCAAAAGCATCTGGATAATCTGGTATTCTTCTAGGCATTCCAGATAAACCTAAGAAATGTTGAGGGAAGAAAGTTAAATTAACTCCTATAAATAATGTCCAGAAATGAATTTTTCCTAAAAAATCATTAAATGTTTTACCAACAATTTTAGGAATCCAATAATAAAATCCGGCAAATAAAGCAAATACTGCTCCCATAGATAGTACATAATGAAAATGTGCTACAACATAGTAAGTATCATGGAAAGCTACATCTAAAGAAGCATTACTTAATACTACTCCAGTTAAACCTCCTATAGTGAATAAAGCTAAAAATCCTAATACAAATAATAATGGTGTATTATATCTTAAACTTCCTCCATATAGAGTAGCTAACCAAGAAAATATTTTTATTCCAGTGGGTACTGCAATTACCATAGTAGCTGCTGTAAAATAAGCTCTAGTATCTACATCTAAACCTACTGAGAACATGTGATGACTCCATACTAAGAATCCTAATATTCCAATTGAGAACATAGCATAAACCATTCCAATATAACCAAATATTGGTTTACCTGAGAAAGTAGATACTATATGACTAACTATACCAAAACCAGGTATAATTAAAATATAAACTTCAGGATGACCAAAAAACCAGAATAAATGTTGATATAAAATAGGATCACCACCTCCTGCAGGGTCATAGAAACTAGTATTAAAATTTCTATCTGTTAATAACATAGTAATCGCACCAGCTAATACAGGTAAAGATAATAATAATAATATAGCTGTAACAAATATTGCCCACACAAATAATGGTAATTTATGTAATGACATTCCATTAGTTCTCATGTTTAAAGTTGTACTAATAAAATTAATAGCACCTAATAATGAAGAAACTCCAGCTAAATGTAAACTAAATATAGCTAAATCTACTGAACCTCCTGAATGTGATTGTATTCCTGCTAATGGAGGATATACTGTCCATCCTGTTCCAGCTCCATTTTCTACTAATGAACTCATTAATAATAAAATTAATGATGGAGGTAACAACCAAAATGAAATATTATTTAATCTAGGGAAAGCCATATCCGGACTACCACAATGAATTGGTAAAAAATAATTACCAAATCCTCCAACTAATCCAGGCATTACCATAAAGAATATCATAATGAAAGCATGAGCTGTTATTATAACATTAAATAATTGATGATCCCCTTGTAAAAATTGAACACCTGGAGAAGATAATTCTAATCTTATTAATACTGAAAAAGCAGTACCAATCATCCCAGCAAAGACTGAAAAAATTAAATAAAGAGTTCCAATCTCTTTAGCATTTGTAGAATATAACCAACCCACTTTATAAAAAAAGGGTATAATAAAAACTTTATCCAAAATTAGCTTAAAAAAATTAATTAAAAAATTAATAGAAAAATTTTCTATTTTTGTTTGAATAAAATATAAAACAAATAATATTTATTAAAAATAATAAAACTATTAATTATTTTTGTAGAAAATAATAACTCCAGAAATAAAACAATAAGATCTCATTTTACTATACGGTATTTCCAATTCATTAAATATATTGATTAAATATAAAAATTTTAATTCTTGAATTTAAATCTATTATTTAGTATTTCTATTTTTTATATTTAAAATTTTAATTTGGAGTTATAGATAAATATTTTATATTTTAATTGAAAACATCTGGACTTGAACCAGAACTTTCCCCTTAAAAGGGGGACACTCAAACCTCTCGAGTTCTGTTTCCTGTTTATTTTTTAATTTATTATTATTATTATATAATTAATTCTATAATTAATTATATAATTTATTCCTTTAATATTTACAAGTATGTATATATACTTATAAATCTTTTATTTTAAAATAATATGAATTATTAAAATTTATTAATTCTCATTTTTATTGTGTTTCAAACATTATATTTTATTTAATTTTTTATAGGAAAATTGAACTAATAAATAGAACACAAAAATATTATCATCTTATCTTCTTTTAATATAATTTCTTTATATAATTAAATAAATATAAAAATATTTATTTAATTATATAATAAAGCATTCAAATTTATTATTCTTTATTATTTATATAAAAGTAGTTAAGTTATATAAAAATTTAAATAAAAATATATAAAATTTAAAAAATAAATTAATTGTAAGCCTATAATTTAATGGTAGAATAATTTCTTGATGAGGAATCTGTAGAAGTTCAACTCTTCTTGGGCTTATTTAAAAATATATAATATAAATTTATAATTATTATTAAAAAAATAATTATATTATAAAATATAAGAAAAAATTAATAGTTATAGTGTAAAACTAATTTTTAGTCTAATTAAAAAAAAATAATTAAACAATTCATAAAAATAAAATATTTTAAAATTTTAATTTGGTGTATTCATCATTGGTTTATATATTTTTGTAACTTCAATAATATAATAAACCTTATTAATTAATTAATTAAAAAATTTTCTTTATTAAAAAAATAATTTTAATAACTATACCTTTTTTTAGATAAAAGGAATTTTATTTTATCCAATATTTAATACAAATATAAGTACAATTATAACAATTAAAGTTATTAAATTATATTTAATGTATAAAAATGGATTAAAAACAACAATGTAAAATAAATTAAAAATAAATTAAATAGTTTAAGAAATATAGAAATAAATAATTAAATGAATTAATAAAAATATAATAACACAAATCCGTATCCTTTATGGAATGGATATACTTTAAAAACATAAATAATTAAAAATGAGAATATTAAAAACCCATGTTTTGCTTAGATTACTAAATTCTTATTTAGTAGATTCTCCTCAACCAGCTAATATTACATATTTATGGAATTTTGGTTCTTTATTAGGTGTATGTTTAATTATACAAATATTAACTGGAGCTTTTTTAGCTATGCATTATACGCCTAATGTAGATTTTGCATTTAATAGTGTAGAACATATAATGAGAGATGTTAATAATGGATGGATAATAAGATATACACATGCTAATGTAGCTTCATTCTTTTTTATTTTTGTATATATGCATATAGCTAGAGGTTTATATTATGGATCATATAAAACACCTAGAGTTTTACTTTGGTCTATAGGAGTAATAATATTAATACTTATGATAGCTATAGCTTTCTTAGGTTATGTTTTACCTTATGGACAAATGTCATTATGGGGTGCTACAGTAATTACTAATTTATTATCAGCTATACCAGTATTTGGTACAGATATAGTAGAATTAATATGGGGTGGATTTTCCGTTTCAAATGCTACTTTAAATAGATTTTTTTCTTTACATTATTTATTACCTTTTTTATTAGCAGCTTTAGTAGTAGGTCATTTAATTGCACTTCATGTACATGGTTCAAATAATCCAAATGGAGTAAATTCAAATGGAGATAGATATGCTATGCATCCTTATTTTATTTTTAAAGATCTTGTAACTATCTTTGCATTCTTTTTAGTTTTATCTATAATAGTATTTTTCTATCCAAATCTATTAGGTCATTCAGATAATTATATTCCAGCTGATCCTATGGTTACTCCTGCTTCTATTGTACCAGAATGGTATCTGTTACCATTTTATGCTATTTTAAGATCAATACCTAATAAATTATTAGGAGTTATTGCAATGTTTGGTTCATTATTAATATTATTAATATTACCTTTAACAGATTTATCTAGAATTAGAGGATCTAATTTTAGACCAGCTATGAAATTATTCTTCTGGTTTTTTGTTGTAGATTTTATTATTTTAATGTGGATCGGTAGCCAACATCCTACTGAACCTTATGTTTCTATTGGACAAATAGCTACTGTATTTTATTTTGCATGGTTCTTAATAATAGTTCCATTTATTGGATTAAGTGAAAATACTTTAATGGATATTGCTATTGAAAATAATAAATAAATTAAGTATATATATAGATATAACCCCCTTCTATTAATTACAAAATAAAAATAATAATAATGTAATAACAAGTAATGAAATAACAGAGTATATATATTTTACTTATTCTAATTATTTATATTTAGTTTTCTTTTAAAATATAAAATTATGATTTTTTATCTCAATAATATCATTTTATATTTTCTATAAAATGATAAAAAATCAATATTTTATATTATTATAGTTTAGTTAGTAAATTATAATGCCAAATTCAATATAGTTAATTCAAAATAAAAATTTATTTTTTTTTTTTTCAAATGATTTTTAAACCTTCTTTAATCTTAATTCGATTATAAATAAATATAAATTATGATTACATTAATATTACTAGTTATAAATAAATTGTTTAATTTCGTTAAAGATTTAATATTATTTTTGTTTAAATTTATTAAGTGGATTATTACAAGTAATGAAACTAATTTTAGTTTTTATATGGTTAATAATTTATATTGGATTTATATTTAATCCTATATAGTTATTATATAAATATTTAAATTAATAATTATGAAAATATATATATATTATTAAATTTATTAAGTTTTTATTTGGAGTAATATTAATTCTTATAATTATCCCACATATGGATAAAATAAAATATTATTTAGTTATATATTATTGTTATTTTAGAATAATTAACTATAAAAAATTAATTATTGTAATTAGCCTTATGTGTTTAATTTATAAAATCTTTTTATATTCTATTGTTACAAATCTAATTATTTTTATCTAAATCTTAACTGAGTTGACTAGATTCGAACTAGTATAAACCATTACCAAAAAATGGTGTTTTTCCAATTAAACTACAACTCAATTTAAAAATAAAAAAAGTTTAATTAATATTTTTGAATTATTAATTAAACTTTTTTTATAAACATAAAATTTTAAGGAATAAAGGTGATTCGAACACCTAAGGGTATTAACCCGAACAATTAGCAATTGTCTTATCTTACCAATGAAAATTATTCCTTTATTCTATTTTATTAAAATTCCATAAATTAAAAAATAAGAAATACAGGTTAAAAAAATATTAAAAATTTCTATAATTCTATTATATTAATTTTTAATATTTATAACATCTTACTCTCTTTTATTTTTTTTTTTCATATAGCTAATAGATAGATTTTTAATTTATATAAATTAATTTAAACTATACTCTCTTTTGGACTCGAACCAAAATTAACACTTTAGAAGAATGCAGTTCTAACCATTGAACTAAGAGAATTAATTATTAAAAATATTAGTTTATTAATAAAATTTTTTATTATTTAATTTTAATGAATGTATATTATATAAATAAGAATAAAATTTAAAGTAATTAAGTAATTATATAATTTAATTTATTCTTAAAAAGAAATTAAATAGAGTTAAGAAGGAATTGAACCTTAAATATTTAGACTTTGCAGGTCTACTACAAAACCATCTGTAAACTTAACCCTTAATATTTTGATAAAAATAACTACTACTTTTAAATTAAAAAATAAATTTTAATGTTATATAATAAAAGCAGAGTAAAATTTTTATTGCTTAAATAAATTATTATCAATAAACATTATTTTCTTTACTTTAATATTAAAAAAAAAAAATAAATTTTAATTTAATAATTAATTTTCTTTATTAAATTAGATACCCTCAATATCTCATTTATATTCAAATATATTAAAATTTTTGAAAAGCTTTAATTCATTACAAGCAGAGATAGTTCTTTTATTTTGTTCTTGATAATATCTTTCTCTAAATATAAAAAATATGAATAATATTTTATGCAAAAAGATCTTCATTTAATATTTATGTATATTTTTATATATAAAATTATATTAATTGTTAAATAGTTGAGTTTGCTATTATATAATAAGTATTATATAATTAATATGTAATAGTTATAGAGATGATATTTATTGAGTTAAAAGTTAGCAAAAAGGCTAGCAATTTAAAAACTTTAGAGCCAAATAAAAATTTTTATAATCATAATGCCACAATTAATACCATTTTATTTCTTTAATCAAATATTATTTACATTTATTATTTTATTTTCTATAATTTTTATATTTTCTAAATATATTTTACCTCTATTTACATTTCAACAAGTTATTAGAACATATATTACTAAATTAAGTAAAAAAAATTAATTTAGTAGTATATATATATTATAATATATATAACTTAACCCTATATTTAATTAACCCCCTTAAATTTCGTATATTTGAAAGAGATTATTTTAAATTTATAATTTTAAAAGAGTAATATTATATTTTTTGGATTTTATGTTAAATTTTTTCATTATTTAATCTGAATAACTGTAATATAGGATGCGGTGGAAATAAATATTATTAGACTAATTTAAATGTGCTGGGTCACTGGTTTAAATACCAAAACAAATAATTATTTTAAATTTAAAAATGTTTTCAATTTTAAATAATTTATTCGATTTTAATTTATTAAATTGTTCTTTTGGATTTGTTGCTTTATCCTTATTATCTTTATCTTCAATTTATTTTCATAAATTAAATGGAGTATCTAGTGATCATTATCAAAATTTATCAGAGAAAGGTGTTCAAACATCAAATGAATTATTAGAAAAATATATTGGTGATTATTTATTAGATAATATGTCTACAAATGATTCTACTAGATTAACACAAGATTTCATAGATAAATATAGAGATAATCCATAATATGAAGACTATTTTAGAACAGATTCAATTAATCATTGGATTAGTAATTTAACAAAAAGTGTTAATAATAATCCATTCTCTTCAGGTAACACAACTTCCAGTGTCACTAGTCAACTTAATTTCTTATTAAGATTACGAGAAGAATTATTATCACATCATAGTGACTCTTAAAGTAATAGTGATGTATCAACTATATCCGCACATTCAATTTTAAGAGATAATAATACTTTATTAAATAGTAATTCTTCTTATGTTGAAGAATTAAAAAGTTTAAAAGTTATAGAAATTAAAGATATTTATTCTAATGAAATAGATATAAATATGTTAAGTGATGAAGATCTAAAATACATAATAAATAGTTTCACAAGTGAAGATTTAATAAATGATAACATTAATTCATTAATATTAGAAATAATAAATGTATTTAATGGTTAATATATAATTATAGTCTGTAGCCCCCCCACTTTAATAATTAAAAATCTTATAAATTTTAAATATTAAAAATAATTTTTCTAAATAAAAAAAAAATATGAAAAAAATAATTAATTTAATCAATAAAAGTAATTTATTAAAATTACTTATTATTCTTGTAATTACAATTACATTTTTAGGGTATATATTCAATATTTTATCTTATGTAAATTATTATTTAACTTCAAATTTAGATATTAACATTTTACATATGAATACACCTTCACCATCTACTAATACTCCTAGTAATATTCAAGACCCAGTTAGATGGTGGCCAAGTGGTGTACCTCAAACTTGAACAGTATTAGGAGGTGCATTAGGTATTTATAGAATTATTCCTGCTAGTCATAGAACTAAAGCTATTTCAGCTTTAAGTAGTTTAGGTGTTAGTATACCATTAATGGTATTTAATCAAGCAGTAGAAACTTCTAAATGGATTTCATAAAACAATATTTACATTAATGGAATTAAAAAGAAGTGGAAATATTCCCACAAATATTCCTAATAGTATAATAAATAAATATTTGGATCCTATTACTAAAGGATTAATAGAAGAATCAATTAGTAATATTAATATATCTGATATTAGTAGTAAATTTATTAATAATAATATTTATATTAATGATATATTTATTAGAATAATTAATTCTACAAATATTTTTAATAGTGTTGAAGGATATTTAGATGATTTAGTTGGTTAACAAATATTTTTCCAATTTCTAATAATAATTATGGTAGTAAGTTTAATTGTTTTATTAATTTTATTTTTATTTATTATATTATTTTTATTAAATAAAGAATATATATTAAGTAAATTTAATAATAAACTAATTAAATTATATATTAAATATCAAATTCTTCTATCTAAAATTAGTTTTATATTATTACCAATATTAATTATATTTGGGTTAATAGGAATACTTATTATTTTACATTATATTATTACACATCCAATTCCATTTGATTGTTTAAATATTGATTTATATACTTATGTTTCAACTAAAAAATAAATATTGTTATTTAACTCCCATATTTTGTATATTAAATTTTTAACCGTTTTATTTAAAATAATTGGTAAAATAGACAAAAGGTTGAGGGTTAATTAGATAATAAAATAGTTTTAAATTATTATCATAAACCTTTATTTATATATTCTTTTTTTAAACTTTTTTATATTTAGATAAATCTATTTATATTTTAATTATAAGTTAAGGGTAAAATCAGAGATTTGAACTCTGAACATCGTTGCCACAAAACGTCATTTTGCCTATTAAACTAATTTTACCTCTTTTATTTAAGATATTATATTTTTAATTATAATTTAATAGTTTTAAATATTTAAAATATTCTATTTTAAAGGATATTTTTATAAAATAAAATATTATTTAATTAAAATTTAGTAAAAGAGAAGCTAATATAATTATATTTTTATCTATGAGACTTAAAATTTAATTATTATAATTAAATTTTAATGATAGAATTTAAATAATAATAAAATATAAATTATTTTTAGAATTTAGCTGCTCTTTAGATTATAAATTAGAGAGAATATTTATCATTATTATATATTTACATTAATAAATATATATTATAAATATATAATAAATAATAATAACATCTAGAAATAGAAAAATGAAACGAATGTATATCATAGTTATTTTTGTAATGATAAATAATTATTAGGTCAAAGAGTATAATAATTTATTATTTAAATTAGATACATAATCATATAAATCAATCTTTGTTTCTAATAATAAATTTAAGTCAATTAAATAAAAAATTTAATAAATTTATAAATTCTTTGTTTACCATTATTAATTTTATCTTATTTTATTTTATTATTTTTAAATATAAATTAATTAATAATAAAATAAATATAACAAGATATTAATTAAAACTAAATAATTTAAATAAAGATAAATAAAAATAAAAAATACAATAAAAATGAATAATAAAGATAAATTAAATTTAAGTAAAAATGGAAATACAAATATAGATAAAAAAATTTTACCTTTATTTAGTAGACCCATCCAATTAAAACAAACAAATTTAATACAAACAAATAAATATAATTTTAATATTTTAAATCCTCAAAACCAAATTAATAAAACAATAAGTTTAAGAGAAATATTATCAATATATTTAAAAGGGATAAATGTATATAATTTAAATTTAAATACTTATTTAAAAAATAATAATAAATTAAAATTAATTAGAGAATTAAAATATGATGAATATAATAAATTAAATATTAAATATAATAATTATTTATATTTGATAAATAGATATTTGCCTATATTAAAATTAAGATCTTTATTTTATAATTTAGGATTATTTTCTGATAAACGAATATTAAAACATAATATTTTATATGCTTATACTTATCGATTAAGAAGTATTTATTTAAACAAAAGATATAAATATTTTAATATAAAAAGATTTTATATAGATAATAAAATAATAAATATTAATATTAAAATGGTAAGTAAACTTTTACAAAAAGGTTTAGAATTAAATAATGAAATAAATTCTTTAATATTAAAAAAAAAATATTTAATAGGTAAATTAAAACTAAATAATTTATTTGTACCAGTTAATAATATAATTATAAATATTTTAGACAATAAATCTGTAGAAGATAAAATTAAAACTAAAAAAGAAAAAAAAAATAATTATGATTTATTATTAAATTTAAATGAAATAAAATTAAATAAAACATTTCATTCTATAACTAAAAATAATGAAATTAATATAAAACAAACAAGAGAGTCTATTTTAAATTATTATAATTTTGATAAAAATATTGATGCATTACCTTTAGATATTAATACAAATAGAGAAACAATATATAATAATTCATCTTCTCCAATTGAAATTATGTATTATAATAATAATCAATCTATTAATAATAAATTAGAAAGTAAACCAATTATTAATCAATATTTAAAGGAAATGAGTAAATTTAATAAAAATAAAAAAGGTATTTTTATTTATTATAATAATCTTATTGGATTTAATTTTAATAGTAATACTAATAAATTAATTAAAAATATTTATAAATTATTACAGGCTTCCTTTAAATCTATGTATTGTTTAATTAGTAAACCTGTGTTTATAATTACTCCAGATAAAATTATTATTCAATTGTTTTATTATTTACTTATACCTAATATTTTAAAATTAAAAAAATTGCATAAATTAAATACAAATGTTAAATATAATAAATTAATTAAATTTAATAATAGAAAAAAATTTAAATTAATTAAAAAACAATATAGTAAATTCAGAAAAATTAAATTTAATTTAAGAATTAAACTAAGAAAATTATCTAATATTACTTTAACTAAAATTTTTTTTAATAAATTTAAAATTTTATGTGATATTTTAAGTAATTTATTTAAAAAACCTGTAGAATTAAATTTAATTAGATTACATTACCCTTATAATGATAGTAATATATTAGTTACTTTATTAGGTATTATGATTAATAAAATTAAACTAAGAATGATTATTAGAAGATTATTTGAAAAAGCTGTTATTAAAAATTTAAATAAAGTTAATCTTAATAGAAAAGTTAATATTATTCCTGCTTTTTTATCTGGTATTAATATTAAAGTTGCTGGTAGATTAATGACACAAAAAGTTATCCCTAGAATAACAGTTAAAAATACTAGAAGAGGAGCTTCTGCTAGAGGTAAAGTTAATTATTTAGATGTAGCTAGATATACTAATAAAAATAAAAGAGGTGCTTTTAGTATTACAATAAAAGCTGGACAAAATTATTTTTAATTACTAAATATTAAATCATTTATACAATAATATTAATTTTAATTACATATTATAATAAAATTTTATACCATTTACACCCTCCCCCTTTATTTATATTTTTATTAAAAATTATTTAATTAGATAATTTATAATAATCATTGAATTTACTAATTATTTGATTAAAACATCCTATTTCTATAGATAATTTACCACTTGAAAGACATATTTATAATTAAAATATAATATTTAAATTCATTAAACCATTTTATTTTCACAAATAAATTATTTTTTATTCAATTAAAATAAATTGTAATAAAAATAATAAAAATTTAAATTAATTAAAAGTATCGATGACAATATTGTAATAACATCAAAAATTTAATAATATTTAATTATATTATATAATAAGTAATTTAAAGGGGTTATTAAGGAAAACTAAGGCAAATTTATTAAAAAGGAGGTATAACACCAAAAGTTTCAAGAAATAATTTTAATTATTTCCCGATATGAAGCGATCCTAAGGTAAACCTTATTAATTAATTACTTCCTGAAGTAAAACATTTTATTAGGGAAAGGAAAGGAAATCAACCGAGACTCCGAAAGTAATGGTGAGTGAAATCGGACTAGCCTAAATTAAATTAATAAATTGAATAATTTAAACATTTTTATTAAAAATGAATATGTTAATAAAAAAATAATATAATCATTAATTTAAAAATGTATTAATTAGCAATATAAATAATTTATATTGTTCTAAAGAAGGTCAAAAACTCTAAGTCCTGTAGATTTATTAATTATAATTAAAAAATAAAAGTACGATGAGAGAAAACTTGTCGGAATATAGGGGAACCATCCTCTAAGGCTAAGTATAATAAATTTAGCGATAGTGAATAAGTACTGTAAAGGAAAAGTTTGAAAAGCAAGTGGTAAACTAAAAAATGATTTAATAAAATTTTTAGTAAAATTAAAAATTTTATTAATGAATTGGTGAAATAGATCTTGAATTAGTAACTCTATAAGCAGTCGAAATTCTACTTTAAATCATATAAGATTAATGAATGACGGCGTACCTTTTGCATAATGGGTCAGCAAGTTAATAGGAATAGCAAGGTTAAAAGCCCTAGCGAAAGCGACTGGACTATAATATATAGTGATGGATAAGTTATTTCTATTAGACCCGAAGCCAGGTGATCTTACCTAGACCAGATTATAATGGATCGAACGGGTGAATGTTGCATAATTCTCCGATGAGTTTAGGTAAGCGGTGAAATGCCAATCTGACCTGGTGATAGCTGGTTTTCTACCGAAACATATTTAAGTATGACATCTACACAAAATTTATGGAGGTACAGCAAGGCAATTCCCAACAAGTTTAAGGGATGTGATTAAAAGTCACATCAAACCTTTTAGGCGTTTAGGTTGCGGGGATCTAGAAAATCTTACCTTTGGAAGCGAATCTCGGAATTACATAAATTGATGGTAGATATTCAGACTGTTCATGCTAAGTTGGACAGTCAAGACGGAAACAGCCGAGAACACTGATCAAGGTCCCAAATGATTGTTAAGTGAAATTAAGGATGTAGCAAATTCAAATACAGCTGTGAAGTGAGCCTGGTAGTCGCTACTTATAATGATCGTATGTAACAACGCATCAGCAGTTTGATAGTAGCGCCGAAAATTTAACGGGTCTTAAACAATCAACCGATATCGTGTTGATTTTAAATAAAATTTGTAATATTATTTTATTTTTAATCTAGGTAGTAGAACATTCAGTCAAACTAATAATAAAATAGTGTTTCATTATTTTTAAGTTACTGAAGAGAGAATGCTGACATGAGTAACGTAAAAAGAAGTTATAATACTTCTCGCCGAATACGAAAGGGTTGCAAATAGGAAAGGTTAATCCGTTTTGTTTTAATGCGGCCTCTAAGGACCAAAACCAAAGTTTTGGCTGATGAGTATAAAATAGAAAGTCCTATCTTTATAGGACCAGGAAAATAATATTTTTAAGTAATTATTAGTTATAATTTATTACTTAATTTTATATTTTTTATATTGTGGTTATTTTATTTAAGAACCTTTATAAAATTTTTATTTATTATAAAAATTTTAAAATTAATAGTTAAAGATTATTTAAAATATTAATTTATTGAGAATTTTTCTCTTCCTATTTTAGTTAATTTCTAGTCTAAAATACTAGAATAAATAATCAAATTTAATAATAAGATTCAGAAAATTTATTATCCGATTTCTAAATAAACTCAAAAGATAAAAACTTTTGTTTATATGTTTAGATAACTTGAATTTTAATATATTAAATTACAAACATTTATTTTATTTTTATATAAATTCTCAAAAATAGATGAATTATATTCATATTACATCTTTGTCTAATTTACAATTTATAAAATTTAAATAGGGTTTAATAAATTGGTTAAATATCTTTAATTTAAGATAAACAAAGAATTGTAATTGTATTTTAATAGTTTAGTTTATAAAAAATAAATATAATTATTTATTTTACAATATAAAAATAAATATAAAATATAAACTACCGTACCCTAAACCGACACAGGTTCGTAGGTAGAGTATACTAAGGCGTAGAGCTAAAAGTTGTTAAGGAACTCGGCAAATTAACCTCATAAGTTTGACAACAAGAGGTACCGCATTCTTATTTTGTAAATATTTATAATTCTTCTAATTTTATTGTAATAATAAATAGGAAGTGGATAAAATTATAAATTAAAATTTATTAAATATCATGCGGTGGCACAGAATCGGAGGCCACGACTGTTTACTAAAAACACATCACAGTGCAATCATTAATGTGATAGTATACTGTGTGAAATTTGCCCGATGCCATTAATATAAGAGAGGTTATGGGAAACTGTAACTTATCGAAAGTCTGGTTAATAGCGGTCTTATTCATGAGGATCCTAAGGTAGCAAAATAAATTGGCCATTAAATGTGGTCCGGTATCAATAATGTAACGATGGCCTCACTGTCTCTACAACTTGCTCAGTGAAATTGAATTACGCGTGCAGATGCGCGTTGCCTCCAGGGGGACGGGAAGACCCTATGCAGCTTTACTGTAGTTAGTTATCATGTGAATCTAGAACAATTTGAATTAATAGAAAATAGAGAAGTCGATAGACGAATATTGGAAACCTTATAATTAAAATTGGGTTTATGTTTACCTTAAAATTAAAAAGAAAAGGGAGAGTTGACTAATTGGCAGTTTGACTGGGGCGGTCGTCTTTAATAGAGTAGCAAAGTACATCCAAATATTTTTTTTTACAAGGGTTTAATACCTAAAATTTTTAATTTAAAACAAATAACTTATTCTCTTTGTTATAAACTTAAAAATTTTAATAAAGAGGAAAGTAATAATTAATTTTCATAAAGTTAATTTACTAATAAAATAAAAACTTTCTCTTTAACTAATTTATCTAAAATGAATTAATATTTATTTTTAGATGTATTTAGTGATCCTTTGTTTTTTAATTTTAACTAAATTTTTAGGAAAAAAATTTAAAATAAGGTCAAGAGTAAGACTAAAAATTATAATAAAAATGTTATATAAAGGTATAGCTAGAAATTGAATGGAGATCAATCAACCAGTGAAGGGTTGTGCAGAGCTCAATGGCGGTAAGCATGCTTAACTGAAAGACCTAAAAGTCGCACAGATACGTAAGTAGGGCATAGTGACCCCTCGCTATAAAATGGGATAGACGGGGATCAATTAATAAAAGTTACGCTAGGGATAACAGGCTGATAGCCGACGAGAGTACACATTGTCTCGGCTGTTTGGCACCTCGATGTCGACTCATCCTATCCTCCGGGGGAAGAAGCTCGGAAGGGTTCGGCTGTTCGCCGATTAAAAGGGTACGTGAGTTGGGTTTAATACGACGTGAGTCAGTATGGTCCCTATCTTCTGGAGGAATAATTAGTAAACAAGGGCAGACCTTCTAGTACGAAAGGACCAATAGGATGTGTTTCTCTAGTGTACCAATTGTTGGTATTATTTTTTAGGAACTCAAATTATCTTGAAGGCAAAAGTAAAGAAAAATGGGGAAAGTCCTTTTTAACTTTAGCAAAAGTTTTTAATTTATACCTCTAAATAAGGTTAATAAATAAAAAGGTTAGAAATAAGAACGCATAGTTGGGTAGCCACAAACATAATAGATAAGTGCTGAATGTCTATAAAGCAAGAATCTAACCCTTAGATACTAATAATGATTATTTTTTATATTATTTTATTATTTAAAATTGAATATTTTAATTAAAAATATCATTAATTAAGAAATAGAACATTTCTAGATAGGCTGCAAATGCACATATTGTAAAATATTAGTTTAGCAGTACTAATTTATAAAAAAACTAGATGTTATTGGTTGTTATTATTTTTTTTTCTTTTTTACAAATCGTACATTGAACAATTTTTTAAATTTCATAAATATATTAATATTATGATAAATTAATAAATGATTAGCAAACAGTACAGTTATTAATAAAAAAACTGAAATAGTAATAAATTATTATTATTTTTAGAGTTCGAGTCTCTTTTGTTCTAAATCATGTTTCAAAGATAGTGTAATTCTTATGTTTAATTAAATATTGTTAAAAAATATTTAATTATTTAATTTTCAAATTTAAAATGTTTTATTGCCTATGGCACAAGAACAATTTATTGTAAAATTATTGATTAAATTTATAATTAATATTAATAATAAATATTTTTAATTATAATTATTATAAGAATAGAATAAAAATATTTTATAATTTTATTTTTATTCTTTCTATATATGCTACTAACCTTCTAACTATAAGTTAAAAATAAAATAAATTAAATACAGATAAATAAAAAAAAAAAATTATTTTATTAAATTATTTTATTTTATCGTATTTTTCAAATATTATAAAATAAAAATATAAGTAAATAATATAAAAAAAGATAGAAGATATTAGGAATAAAATAAAAGAAGAACTAAAATGAGTATAGTTAAGTGGTATAACTTCTACCTTCCAAGTAGAAATCATCAGTTCAAGTCTGATTACTCGTAAATTTTTAAAGCAATCAAATATTATTTATATAAATCTTATGTAATATTATATAAATAATAAAAAAATAATACTTTGATATCATAATAATAATTAAAAAACTGTACTATTATTATTAATATAATATATATGTATTAGTATATCTTTATTCGATTTAAAAAGAATGAAGAAATAAAACCAAATAAAATTATAATATTTTAAATTAAAAAAATAAATAACATTAAATTATGAAAATAAATATACAAAAATTTCAACATTTTCCATTTCATTTAGTTGATCCTTCACCATGGCCAATATTATTAAGTTTTTCAATATTAAATATGGCTATAGGAGCTGTTTTATCTATGCATGGTTATAATCATGGAGGTACTATATTAACAATAGGATTCATATTAACAGGTTTAGGAATGATATTATGGTTTAGAGATGTAATAGTAGAAGGAACTTATTTAGGTCATCATACTAAACAAGTAAAAAATGGATTAATGATAGGAGTAATACTTTTTATTATTAGTGAAGTATTTGCTTTTTTATCTATCTTCTGGGCTTTCTTTCATTCTAGTTTATCTCCTGCAATAGAAATAGGTGGTTCTTGGCCTCCTGTAGGAATTACTCCCTTAGATCCTTTTGCAATACCCTTACTTAATACTTTTTTATTATTAAGTAGTGGTGCTTTTGTTACATATGGTCATCATTCATTAATAGCTGGAAATAGAAAAGGTACAATAGATGGAGTATTCTTAACAATTGTATTAGCTATTTTATTTACTGCTTTACAATATTTTGAATATTGTGAAGCTGGATTTACAATGTCTGATGGGGTGTATGGATCAGCATTTTTTGCTTCCACAGGTCTACACGGTTTCCATGTTATTGTAGGAACAATTTTTATTTTAGTAGGATTTATTAGAATTATAAATTATCAACTTACAAAACAACACCATCAAGGTTTTGAAGCAAGTATTCTATATTGGCATTTTGTTGATGTAGTTTGGTTATTCCTTTTTGTGGCTGTATATTACTGGGGTGGAGCTTAATTATTTTTAATTATAAATATTATTTATAATTATTGTACCATTTAACTATCCTTATTTTAAAATTATAGATAATTTTTTAAATTAGTGATAATAAAATTATTTTAAATAAATCCCCCCCTTTCTATTTAAATTTAAAATATACAAATTCTTTAATAAATGTGTCTATAATTTGTATAAGTAACAAATTAATTATATTATGTAATTTATATAATAGAATGTTAATCATACAAATACAATAGAATTATAAAATTTAATTATATCATAAATATTTTTAAATCTTTATTAATATACATAAAAGTAACATATTTAATTACAGGGCTCTTAGCTTAATTGGTAGAGTACCTAGTTGTCGATTAGGGTGGTCCCAGTTCGAATCTGGAAGAGCTCGATATAAAATAAATTTATTTATTTTATTATTAAAATTTATTTCATTCTTCATTATAGATACTATTAAAATTTATTTATTTTATATATCTATTTTATTTAATGTAATTTGATTAATAAATAATTAAATAGTAATAATAAATTTATTTTAAATAAATATTCTAATAATATATATGTATTATTATATAATTTAAAAATAATAATTTTAAATTATAATTATATAAATACCTAAATACTACCTTAAGATATCAAATATTTAATTATATAATTAAATATTTTAAATAAAATAGAATAAGGAATAAAAATAGGTGTTAGATAAAATTATTAATTATATTAATATTTTTTAAAGAATGCATAGTCATCCTACCTAAATTAAATTTTTTAATTATAAAATTAGGTAACTTTTTCTAGGTTAAACCTGCAGCCCATTATTAAAATTTAAATATTTAAAATTAAAATTTAAGAAAAGGATTTCATATAATTTAAATATATTCTAAATATTTATATATAATTACTAAACGTAATTGGTAATTTTTTTAGAATTTTAAATATTTAAATTTAAATTTTAAATATCTGTTTTAAAGCCTTTAATCAAAAATTATATTAATTTTTTTTTTTTAATAATTACAAATACATCTAATAAATATTAAAATTTTAAAAAAATTGTATTTGTATATTAAATTTAAGAATTTAATTAAAAATAATAGAACGTAATATATATTCACTTTCTATTTAATTATTTATATAACTATTTATTATTCTACTTTTTATGGAATATTATATAAAATATACATTATAAAATAAACTATTTTATAATATCCTATAAAATAAGACATAGGAAATAAAATATGAAATATATTAACTAATAAAACTATTTATATAAAATATTTAATTATAAGTAATATACGTAGGCTAAAAATTATTAAAATAAATAATGACAACTCTGTTTATAAATATTTTAGCTTTCGGAACATTATTATCAAGTGTTTTTTCTATCACTTCTAAAAATCCTGTTATCTCAGTAATTTTTTTAATTTCTACTTTTGTTCAAGCAGCTTTATATTTAATTCTTATTGGTATTAATTTTGTAGGAATATCTTATATAATAGTATATGTAGGAGCAATCGCTGTATTATTTTTATTTGTAATAATGATGATAAATATAAAATTAACAGATATTTTAGAAATTGGAAATCAATATACTAAAAATTTACCTTTAGCTATTGCAATTGGATCTTTATTTATGTTTATTATATTTCAAATAATACCTTTCAATTTTAATAATGTTCCAGCAGTATCTATTTTATTAGATAAAATTACAATATTTAATAGTATTTTATCAGATTCTAATATTGTATCTATTAATTTGATTAATTCTATTGTAAATAATTATTTTTTCTCATCATTATCTGATGTTATTATTACAGAATTTCAACAAATAGAAGTATTAGGTCACAGTTTATATACTTATGGAGCTGTGTTATTAATAACATTAAGTATTATATTATTATTAGCTATGTTTGCTACTATTATTATTTCAAAAAATAATAATAATACTAATAGATAAAATATAAAAATAAATTGCTTATATAATTATACAATTAATCCCCTACATCAAACTATGCCCCAATGACCAGCTAATTTTATTTCTTTATATCTAAAATATAAAAATAAAATATGATTAAAATTTTTCTAATAAAATACAGATAAAATTTTAAGATAAATAAATAAAGTAGAAAACTAAAATAAAATATTTAAATTTGTAAATTTTAGCTAATTTGTTATTTTATAGTCTATTACCTAAAATTCTTTTTATAATAAGTATTATTTTTACATTATATTAAAATTATTAAATTTTAAATCAAATTATAAAAACTAGTTTATTTTATAGTTTTAAATTAATATTATAAATAAAAATTTATTACGAGTAAAGAGACTTGAACTCTTACAATTGAAATTATGAGTACCTAAAACCCACCCGGCTACCAATTTCGGCATACTCGTTTATATAACTTAAAAAAATTGTTTTTAATTTTTTTAAAATAATTTATTAAATGTAAAAATATAAATGGAGATTAGTACATATTATTTGTATTTTAAATAAAATATTTATATATTCTATTCTTAAATGTGCGGATTTTATGTATTGTGTTTTTATATATCTATTTTTAATAAATTTTAATTTATAATTTATACACAAGAGTGAGGTGATTTGAACACCTTCCAGTGATTTTGGAGATCACGATACTAGCCAATTATACTACACTCTTTACTTATATTTTTTTAATTTATTAATTTGACTTTACATTTTTAAAAATAAAATTAATAATAAAAGCAATATTAAAAAATACGAATAAGGAATAGAATTTTATTTTATATTTTTATTTTTAATTTTACTAATATAAACTAAACTATTATACTTTTAAGTTATATAAAAATTTAATAATGCTGAAGATAAATCTCCACCTTGATAACTTAAGAAAAAGGATTGAGTATAAATTCTTCCTCGCCAATCTGCATTAACAGTTAAATAAAATGGTATATTTTTATAAATTTCTGCAATTTTTAATGTAATAATTCTTTGAAGATCATTACTAGGTTTAATTTCTTCTAACAAATAATTACCTTCATTGTTTAAAAAATCTAATAATAAGGTATTAATAGTAAATTTAATTGAATTTAAATAATTAACTGTTTTATATAAATTATTTCTATCTTCAATTTTATGTTTATGATAAATAGAACCAGTAATTAATGATAGTTCTAATTTTTTATTCTCTAAAAATCCACCAAATTTATCCTTACTTCATAAATTAGGTTTACAAATCATAGGTAAACTATTAGGATGAATAATTATATTTTCTTTAATTTCTTCTACAAATTCTGAATTAAAAGTTAAAATAGAAGTTTCTTTAGTATAAAAAGAATCTGGTTTATAAGATCTTTCGAATAAATCGTTAGGATATTGTGATAATAAAGTAATAAAAAAATCACCTAATTTTATAGATAATATTTTATCAAAATTTATACTATTTTTAAATTCATTTAAAGTATTATAAACACTTTTTTGATATATTTTATAAATTATATTATTTCCTACAGATTCTGCTATTGATGTATAACTTAATTTATTAATATAAGTTACACATAAACAAAATGTCAATAATATATATTCTATATTATCTAAATCTTGTAACAAAGAAAATTTTCTTCTTATTATTCCTTTTTTATTAATATTTTTCAATATTTCATAAGTAGACACTATAACATTATAAAATCTATTTGAATGTTGTTGAAAAAAAAAAATTATCATCTTTAAATTTATCTCCAATTATATTTAACCAAGTATTTTCAACTAAAATTTGTTTTTTTTTTCTTCTGAATATTCAAAGCAGCTAAACCTATAGAACCTAAACCTTGAGGAATAATCCATGGATTAGTTGGATCCTGAATATTATTTAATATAATATGTGATGATTTTGATTCATCATTACTAGAAGAAACGGAATTAGACATATGTGATAACTCATTTAAATTATTATTATTAAAATTAGTATAAATATAATTAATTATACTTATAAAATATTTAATTAATATATATGATATAATTATAAGTAATAGTAATTCTAATAAATTATTTGTTTTTAATTGTTTAATAAAATTTTTCATTTATAAATGAAAAATTTTATTATTTATCTTAATTTACTTTAGACCTCCTTATTATTAATTAAGGAAGACTATTTAATTAATAAATATAATTAATTAAATTAATGCATATTATTTAATTCTCAATGTCACCAATTGTGGTAAAATTAAAATATAAGTTAGCATCTTAAGATTATCTTTGATGTAAGATTCTTATATAAACTTATAATATTATAAGTTTATATAATCAATAACTATAAGGAATCGAACCTTATAATAAACCTTCGGAATGATTTAAATAATACCAATTATAATTATTATACTTTTATAAATATTTAATAAAAAAATATAAAGAATCTTATATAAAAAAAGTACTAGGTTAAACAACATAAATAAAGACTATCTATATTTTTAAATTTTTTAAAACATAAAATTTAGGATATTTTTCATCACCAAATAAGACTTCTCCATTAGGATTTCTAATTATTATATTTCCTTCAGGAGTAGTAATTGGTTCCTCTCTTAAAGATATTGTATCTAAATTATTAGGATTATTAAATAATAAATTATCTAAGTTTAATTCTTCATTACTAATAGTTTGGATTCCAATATCTTTTACTTTATTAATAGACAAAAAAGTTATGATTAAATTACCATGATCATTTAAAAATTCAATTATATAATCAAAGTTAATATAAACATAATAAGATCCATAAATTGATAATATTAATAATAATATTTTAAAATATTTATTCTTATAAAATTTAAAAACACTTGAAATTTTGCAAAATTTTGGAATTTTTTAATAAATACTCTCATAAAATTGATATACTACTAGTAGCTAATATAAATAAAATAGATAATAATAAAATAAAAGTTATAAAAAAAAAAAGATTCTACTTTTTTAAATAACAAATTATTGTTATAGTATAATAGACAATTTTGTCTAATAATTTTGATTATTTAAATAGTTTGTTAAATTATCATGGTCATTTATTATTTACATTTTTATCTATTAATAAATATAAATATAAATATAAATATAAATATAAATATAAATATAAATATAATATATAAATATAAATATAAATATAAATATAAATATATTGGTCTATAAACAATTAGTGATAGAAAATTAGAATTCGATCAACTACTATTTAATAATCCTAATTATAAAGATGGAACTACTCTAATAAATAGTATTGAAATAATTATTAAAACACCTAAAGGAAACATAATAATTAAAGATCCTTATTTATAATTGTTGTTTCCAGATGTTAAATACCTTATTTCAAGTATATATTCAGAAGATGGATATAAAATATCAGATAAAAATTTAAAAAGATTATCAATTAAAAATATTAAAAATTATAGTAAGTATTTTATAAAATATTTTAGTTATTTTGTATAAACATCTTACTGGACTCGAACCAATAATCTCTTGTTTCGAAAACAAATGCTTTATCCAATTTAGCTAAAGATGTTAATTCTTTATTATATTTATTTTTTTAGGGATTTGTTTTTAATTATTTTAAAATGATTTAAATAAAAATTTATTAAATTAAGAATGACTTATATCTTATAATTTAAATAATATTATAGATAATAGGGGATATAATATATAAAATATTTTAATTATATTTTATTTAATTTTATATTTATTTGTTTTAAATACCTACATAAAAATATAATATTTAATAGTTTAAAAAGTATTTCTATTTAAAATTTTTATTAAATTAAAAAAATTAATGTAATTCAATAGCATCTTTTAAATAAGAACAAACTAATAATGTAAATACAAAAGCTTGGATTAATGATACTGCTAACTCTAAACCTATTAATGCTAAAAATATTACAAAAGGTATTAAAGTTAATACTGCTATTAATATACTTCCTGAGAATAATTTAAATAGATAAGTAGATAAAATTTTTAATAATGTATGTCCAGCTACTATATTCGCAAATAATCGAACACCTAAGGATACAGCTCTAGCTAAATATGAAACTAATTCAATTAAAACTAATAATGGTACTAAAGATAATGGAGTACCTGCTGGAATAAAATAAGAGAAAAATTTTAGACCATGTATAGATAGAGATAAAATAGTTACACCAATAAAAATTGTTACACTTAAACCTAATGCAACAACTCCACTAGCTGTAACAGCAAATGAATAAGGAACATTAGAAATTAAATTTCCAAATAATATAAAAAAAAATAAAGAATAAATAAAAGGTAAATATATTTCATTATGAGATCCTATTTGTTCTCTAACCATTGAATTTATACTTGCAAAAGAAGATTCTAATGAAATTGACCATTTATTAGGTATTACTTTTGAATCATTATTTCCATATAAATGAAAACCTATTACAATTAATAATATAAAACATGAATACAAAGCTAAATTTGTTAAAGTTATATTTAAATGACCTAACACAGGTGCATTCAACCCTATTAAACTAGATACTTCAAATTGATTTAATGGTGATAAAAGTAAAATTTGTGACATTTTTTAAATTTAATAATGGCTATTTAGTTAAATTAGTATAAATTTAATTTTTATTATTTTATTAAATTTATACTTTCCCTCTCTATTCCTCTCAATTTTTAAATTTTTAATTTAAAATTATTATTTTTCTATAAACAATTATTACAGATAAAAGAGAAATAGAATAGGAACTTAAAAATTTACGAGTAATCAGACTTGAACTGATGATTTCTACTTGGAAGGTAGAAGTTATACCACTTAACTATACTCGTTTTAGTTCTTCTTTTATACTATATTTTTTAAATTAATTTTAATTTTAAAGAAATAAAAGAGTTAATTATATTATTATTTTTAAATTATATTAATATAATTAAAAGACTTTAGCATAATGGTTAATGCAGTTCGCTCATAATGGATATTATAAGGGTTCAACTCCCTTAGGTCTTAATTAAATTATATTTTAATTTATTAAATTTTTAATTATTTATTTTAAAAATTAGGGAATTAGGGCATTTGGTCGAGTCTGGTTTATGGCGCTCGTCTTGAAAACGAGTACTTTACAAAAGTCGTGAGTTCAAATCTCACAGTGCCCGTTAATATTGTTAATATAATAATAAATTTAATAGTTTATCTATATTAAAACTAATTTTAATATATAAATAAATAAAAATAAATAACCCTTATTATCCTTTTAAAATAATATAAATTAAAGATATAAGAGTGTTATAATAGAATCCTTATTTTTTTAATATAATAAATTTATTATTAATTAAATCTTCATAATTTTTTATATAAGGTTTTAATTTTTACTTGTAACGGTAGATGACAAATTGGCCAGTCGCTCCTTTTGGGTAGGAGATATATTGCGTGTTCGAATCGCGCCTACCGTGTATATTTTTTTAATTAAAGAGAAGATTCAGTTTTATAATTTATAATCAAAATAAGGGTTAATTATGAAATATTTAGTAAAATTATAAATTGATTTTTTTAATATATACGAATAATATTCTTATTTTTATAATAATAATGAATTTTTATAATTTTTAGTTTAAAAATAATTTATAAAATTTAATAAATATTTAAAAATGTATAAAATAAAAATAAATTAAAAGAGGAAAATAAAAAAATAATAAGAGGTCTTATGGCTGAGTGGTTTAAGCGAGGTACTGTTAATACTTTATACAGGGGTTCGAACCCTCTTAAGGCCTAAAATATTAAAAAATAAAAATGCAAATTAAAATATTTTTTAAACTCTAAAATTTTAATATTATTTATTTAATTTATTTTTAATTATTTTAATTTAAAAATATTTATCCTATATTAAAACCCCAATTTATCTTTAATAGTTTTTAAGTTAATCGTTAATTGTTCTTTTTAATTAAAATTTGTAATAGTTAATGTGTTTTACAATTGATTTATTTGTATATTATAATAACGAACATGTTGAAATTAGGTAAACAATCTTCTCTTAAGAAGAAGTGGGAGATATCCCTTAAGAGTTCGAGTCTCTTTGTTCGTATTTTTTATAAGTTTTTATTAAAAATTAAAAGATCCTTTAGTATAGTGGTTCGTACAATTCCCCTTCAAGGAATTAGGATCAGTTCAAATCTGATAAGGATCAAATAATACTCATAAAAATACAAACTACTCTAATTGTTTGTTTTAATTCGTTTAAATATTTTTATAATTATTATTTTTTTTTTTTAATATTTCTTTACCTTTTTTGATGCTAATAAAATAATAGTAAACACTAATAATAATAACTCGATATTAAGTATTGAGTTTAAATGATTTAATAAATTATAATCAAATAAATAAAAATTGTTTAATATTGTCAGAATATATTTTTAATTAAAATAATAAAGAGAAAAGAGTCAAATAAATAATTAATAAATAATTAAAAATTATTTAACTACCACTCTAAAAATAGTTGGAGAGTTATCTCTCCAATATTGGATGCTAACTTAAAAATCCGATGATAATTCATATATACCCCCCCCTCCACACACAATCTTTTTAATAATTTGCTAGAAAATATAAACATAGTTTAGATAGAAAATAGGATATAAATAAACAAATCCATGAATATTTATATAAAAAGATTATTAAGATTTACTAAAAATATTAATATATCTATTCATTAAATATCTTAATAATTTCATTAATTTATTATTAGAATTAGGATTTAAATATTTATCTATTTCTATTTTATTTAAATAATTTGAAATATAACAATTAAACATTATAAATAAGAATAAAACTTAAGTCCTTAAATTTTAAAATATGATT
>Ga0335075_10001078_pt1 | contig 45950 bp, 33 predicted proteins | sample Lox_Sample_24_FD_206723 | JGI IMG/M metagenome (GOLD analysis project Ga0335075, IMG submission 206723) | Soil microbial communities from Loxahatchee National Wildlife Refuge, Florida, United States - Lox_Sample_2.4 | ecosystem: Environmental > Terrestrial > Soil > Wetlands | place: USA... | reverse complement strand
TTGTGGGTGAGACCACCGACCGGAGAGCCGGATGCGGGAGATCTGCCAGTCCGGTTCGGAGGGAGGGGGTGTCGGGACAACCGGCGCTCCCTACCCCTATCACGCCTATGCAGCACGCAGCAAGAAAGAACCTATGCGGGTGGCAGTGGCGGCCGGCCGAAACCGCCGAAACCAGCGTGGCAAAACCGCCAGCCTCGGCATGTTCACCCCCGACTCGCCGCTTGTTGCGCTATCCTGCCTTGGCGCGAGGGGCGAAGCGGACGATAAGACGCGGGAACCACCAGATGGCAGGCGCATGACTCTACGGCGTGATGCAACCAGCGCAGTTCTTTCGGGGCCATCGTCATGACCTGGGTCGACCTCGCCGCCCTGGCCGTGCTCGCCATCTCCGCCTTGCTCGCCTTCATGCGTGGATTGGTGCGGGAGGTGCTGGGCATTGGCGCCTGGATCGGCGCCGGTGCCGCGGCCTATTACGGCCTGCCGCTGGCCAAGCCCCAGGCGCATGCCTGGTTCGGCGGCGCCTACTGGGTCGATCCGGCCACCCTGGCCGCCATCTTTATCGTCTCCCTGATCGTTCTGATGTTCGTGGCGCACGTGATCGGCCGCGCTGTCCGCTTTTCACCGCTTGGCGGCCTGGACCGTACGTTGGGGCTGGTATTCGGCCTCGCGCGGGGTGCGGCGGTGGTGATCCTTGCCTATATCGTGGCAGGGATGGTTGTGCCGGTGGACCGCTGGCCGCAGCCCGTGCAGCAGGCAATGTTCCTCAAGCCCGCTTTTGCCGGCGCACGCTGGGCGGTGCAGGAATTGCCCGTGGACTACCGGCCCCGGCTCTACGCCCCACCAACCGGGCGCGAAGCCACCGCCGACGATTTGCTGCACGCCACGCCACAAGGATCGGCGCTCAGCCGGACCGCTGGCGGATCGACGCGCGATTAGGAGAGCGAAAGGCATGGACCTGCCGACCACCCTGCCGCACGACGACGACAAGCTGCACGAGGAATGCGCGGTCTTCGGCGTCTGGAGCGTGCCCGATGCCGCAGCGGTCGCCGCTCTCGGCCTGCATGCGCTGCAGCACCGCGGCCAGGAAGCCACCGGCATCGTCACCAGCGACGGCAAGCATTTCCACTCGCACAAGGGCATGGGCCTGGTCGGCGACAATTTCAGCGACGCCCGCGTGATCGCCGGCCTGCCCGGCACCTCCGCCGTCGGCCATAACCGCTACGCCACCACGGGCGGCACGGTCGTGCGCAACATCCAGCCGCTCTACGCCGATTTCGAGTTCGGTGGCTTCGCCGTGGCGCATAACGGCAACCTCACCAACGCCCACGTCCTGCGCCGCACCCTGGTCCGCCGCGGCTGCCTGTTCCAGTCCACTACCGATTCCGAGGTCTTCGTCCACCTGATCGCCATCAGCCTGTATTCTACCGTGGTCGATCGCCTGATCGACGCGCTGAAGCAGGTGGTCGGCGCCTACTCCCTGGTGGCGCTGTCGAACGAGGCGCTGATCGGCGTGCGCGACCCCTTGGGCGTGCGCCCGCTGATCCTGGGGCGGATCGGGAACGAAGGCACTGGCGGATGGGTGCTGGCGTCCGAAACCTGCGCGCTGGACATCGTCAACGCATCCTTCGTCCGCGACGTCGAACCCGGCGAGATCGTGGTGATCAACGACCACGGCATCCACAGCATCAAGCCCTTCGGCCGCGTCCGCCCGCGCTTCTGCGTGTTCGAGTACATCTACTTCTCGCGCCCCGATTCCGTGGTCGAAGGCACCCCCGTCTACGACGCCCGCCAGCGCATCGGCATGGAACTGGCACGCGAATCCCCTGTGCCGGCAGACGTGATCGTGCCCGTGCCCGATTCCGGCGTCCCCGCCGCCATGGGCTTCGCCGCGCAAAGCGGCATCCCCTTTGAACTCGGCATCATCCGCAACCACTATGTCGGCCGCACCTTCATCGAGCCAACCGACAAGGTCCGCCACCTCGGCGTGAAGCTGAAGCACTCCGCCAACCGCGCCGTGCTCGCCGGCAGGCGCGTCGTGCTGGTCGACGATTCCATCGTCCGCGGCACCACCAGCAAGAAGATTGTCGAAATGGTCCGCGCCGCCGGCGCCCGCGAGGTGCACATGCGCATCTCCTCGCCCCCCACCACGCATTCCTGCTTCTACGGCATCGACACGCCCGAACGCAGCCAGTTGCTGGCCTCGCACAACAGCGTGGAGGCCATGGGCGCATTGATCGGCGCTAATAGCCTGGCCTTCATCTCCATCGACGGCCTGTATCGTGCGCTCGGCCAACCCGACCGCGATCCCGCCCACCCGCATTATTGCGATGCCTGCTTCACCGGCGACTACCCGATCCCCCTGCCCGACCAGGCCGACAATTCCGAACGGCAGCTAAGCCTGCTCGCGGAGACTGCCTGAGCGCCATGACGGAACTTCTCGTTGTCGCCGGGGCCGGGATTGACCGGCGATCGGTACTTTGCGGCCAGGCACGATGAACGCCGCTTGGCCGGTGCCGGGAAGATCGCCGGGTGATCCCCGACTGAAGGTCGGGGACATGGTCCGGCCATGACGCGGCGGCGCCGGCTATGAACGGTCCTCCGCTGCACGATTCCATCGCCCTGGTCACCGGCGCCAGCCGGGGTATCGGTGCGGCGACGGCAGTGGCGCTCGCGCGTCTCGGCGCGCATGTCGTGCTGACCGCCCGTACCCAGGGCGGTCTGGAAGAGACCGACGACGCCATTCGCGCGGCCGGCGGCTCCGCCACCCTGCTGCCGCTCGACCTGAAGGACGGCGAGCAAGCGGATGCGATTGGGCCGAGCCTGTATCAGCGGTTCGGCCGGCTGGACGTGATGGTGCATTGCGCCGGCGCGCTGGGGCGGCTGACCCCCGTCGCGCATATCATGCCGAACGACTGGGCCGACGCGGTGGGCGTGAACCTGGCTGCGACATGGCGCCTGATCAGAAGCTGCGATCCGTTGCTGCGCAATGCGCCCGCGGGGCGCGCGGTGTTCGTCACCGACTCGCGGGCGCGGAGCCCTCTGGCCTACTGGGGCGCCTACGGCGCGACGAAGGCAGGCATGGAGCATCTGGTGCTCACCTGGGCCGACGAACTGCGCAAGACGCGGTTGCGCGTGAACCTGGCTGATCCGGGCGTGGTGCGGTCCCGGCTGCGGTACCTGGCCTTTCCTGGCGAGGATCCCGAGCAATTGCCGGCGCCGAGCGACGTCGCCCCGGCCTTGGCCGCTTTGTGCCTGCCCGCCGAGACGCGCCACGGCGAGGTGATCCGGGTGGCCGCCGCGCCGCCGGAGGGTCCGTGACCCGCCGCTGCAGCGGGGGGGCAAACCATCATCTGAATCGGTCTGCCATGGGCACGCATTGTCTCCCGGTACAAAGGGACTGCGAAAGGCCAATGCGAGCTGGTCTATCGGCCACCACGAGGCCAGCGAAAAGCAGGAGCGCTCGCAGGAGCCGAACGCAGGTACAAATTACAACAACTGGGGTAGAGAGAGTCCGACCCTCATAGCCGGTATTGGGGGGGCCGGCGCCTGGTTCGCCGCCGCTGGGTGTCACCGGCCCCAGCGATCCAGGACAGCGGTCCGGGACCGATGAGGCAGTGGCTTTTGCCTTGCGTCAACCACGACCTTTGCCTGGTTTCGGGTCGTGTCGACCGGAGAATGGGTTCGGCCTGCGTTGGGTTCCGGGTGTTTTTCTCACAGCTCGTTAAGTTTTGGTTTACCTGTCGATCCTCAACATGGCTGCGCCCGTTTTAGTGGAGGCCACCATGAGTATCGCAGGTGTATCGTTCTCGGCGTTTTCCCTCGCCGCCAGCCAGACGCAGAACCAGCCGCCACAGCCGGCGCCGAGCGGGACCACGACCGGCCAAACCGGGTCGGCAATCCAGACCGCAACGGCTCAGCAATCGGGCCGGGCACAGCATCACCATCACCACGGCGGTGGCGACAGCGGCGCCCAAGGAGCAGGCGCGGCGCCGGCAGCGGGTTCGGCGAGCACGCTCAATACCATTGCCTGATCTGGGGGCCGGCCACCGTTGGCTGCGCTAAACCCCGGCGCCATGCCGCGGCCGGGCGCGAGCCTCACGGCGTCTGACACCCCTGCGCCCGGCACCTTTGAGGCGATCTACACCGCGCTGGAAGCCTGCTCGCGTCCGCTGATCGGCCCGGCGCAGCCGCGCCTTCTGACCATCCCGATCCACGACGACCACGGCACGGTCGCCGGCGGGCTTTGGGGCTATACGCTGTTCGGCTGGCTGCACGTGCAAATGCTGTTCGTGCCGGAAGGCCTGCGTAATCGCGGCGTCGGCGCAGCCCTGATGGCAGCGGCGGAGACGGAGGCGCGCGCCCGCGGCTGCCGCGGCGCACACGTTGACACGTTCAGCTTTCAGGCCGTGCCGTTCTACCGGAAGCTCGGTTTTATCCAGTTCGGCGTGCTGGACGATTGTCCGCCTGGCCACGCCCGTCTGTTCTTTTGCAAGCTGTTCGCGCCGCCGCGCGCCTGAAGCGCGGGCATGGCGTTGCAGAGAGATCGCGTCAGCCAGGCAGCGACGCCCGCGTCAGGCGCTGCACGCCGGCATCGCCGGCGACCAGCGCCAGGTCGGCCATGCCGATGAACAACCCGCTTTCCACCACTCCGACCACATGCGACAGTGCTTGTTCCAATGTCGCGGCGTCGGCGATCGGGCCGAAGCCGCAATCCAGGATCAGATGGCCGCCATCGGTGCGGAACGGCTGGCCCGCGCCGTCGCGGCGCAGCACCGGATTGGCGCCCAGCCGCGCCAGTCGTTCCGCGGTGGTCTCCCAGCCGAACGGCACCACCTCCACCGGTACCGGCGTGCCGGTTCCCAGCCGATCCACCAGCTTCGCGCTGTCGGCAACGATGACCAGCCGCTCGCTCGCCGCGGCGACGATCTTTTCCCGCAGCAAGGCGCCGCCCAATCCCTTGATCAATTGCAGCGAGCCGCGGGCGATTTCGTCCGCTCCGTCGATGGTCAGCGCGATCCGGTGGTGCTCTTCCAGCGTTCCGAGCGGAATTCCCGCTGCCCGCGCCTGCGCGGCACTGCGTTCCGAGGTGGGAATGCCGACGATATGGAGCCCCTGCCGCACCCGTTCCGCCAGTGCGTCGATCGCAAATGCCGCGGTCGATCCCGTACCGAGGCCGACCACCATGCCGTCCTGAACCAATTCCACCGCGGCTTCCGCGGCGGCGCGCTTTTGATCATCGCGACTCATTGTTCGCCTCCAGGCAAGATGGAGCAATCGGCGTGCGTCGTGCAGGATGGTCGCAACGCTTGGGTGTCGACGGTCATGGAACCTCCTGGCTGTTGCTGCGGCCCTATGCCGCCTCGCCGGACTTGGAACGCGCGACCATGTTCCATGGTCATTAAGTGGTCGTCAGCAAGTCGCCCACAATGGCCACGGGTGAAACGCACGACCTCGATCAAGTTACCCGATCAGCACGCCGCGCATGAGTCGATGGAGGCGCGTCACGTCCCAAGCCACGCCCCATGCGGGTGGTCGCCATGGCATCAAGGGTCCTGAAGGACGCGCACGCCCCGGAGGGGGTCTCGGCGGGAGAAAGACCGTCGCGCGCGGAACCGAAAATAGCTGGCGCGCGCCTGCCTCACCGGACGCCGCTTGGCCAAAGCACCACGCGCAGCGTCTGCAGCAGGATCACCAAATCGAACAAGATCGAGAAATTCTTCACGTAGTACAGGTCGTAGCTGAGCTTCGACCGCGCATCGTCCACGGAAGCGCCATACGGGTAATTCACCTGCGCCCAGCCGGTCAGGCCCGCCTTCACTATATGGCGTTCGTTGTACAACGGAATCTGCCGCGCCAGCTCGGCGACGAACACCGGCCGCTCCGGCCGCGGCCCGACAAACGACATCTCCCCGCGCAGCACGTTGACAAGCTGCGGCAGTTCGTCGATCCGCGTGCGGCGAAGGAAACCGCCGACCCGCGTGATTCGAGTATCCTTCTGCGCCGCCCAAACCGCACCGCCCGCCTCGGAATCAATTCGCATCGTGCGCAGCTTCAGGATGCGGAAGATCCGTCCGCCCTGCGTCACCCGATCCTGGCGGTACAGCACGGGGCCGGGACCTTCCCAGCGGATGGCCAACATGGCAGCCACCATCACCGGGGCCGTCGCCACCAGCAGGGACGAACTGACGAATATGTCGAACACCCGCTTCAGGAAGCGCTCGATGGCACTGAACTGGAAGCCATCGGAATACAGCAGCCATCCCAGCTCCATCCGCTTCAGATCGACGCGCCGGATTTCCTGCTCGACGAAGCTCAGGTACCGCACCACGGGGAAGCCAGCGGTCTTGCAGGCCAGCAATTCCTCCAGGTCCATACCGCGCCGTTCATCGGGCGCAATGACAATCTGGTCGGCGCCGAGCTGGCGCGCTGCCTGCAACACGGCGAACTTCTCCGGCCGCAGCACACGCGCGTCCGCATCGCCCGCCAGCCGCGTGTCTTCCTCTCCCAGCGCGTCATGGTGCAGGAAGGCGATATCGTAGCTCAGGTTGCGGCCTTCGCTGGACAGGACATGCAGCAGGTCCCAGGCACGACGGCCGGCGCCCACCACCAGCAGCCGGCGGCGCAGCATCTGGCGCCGCACCATCACCTTCACCATCAGCCGCGCATAGAACGCGGTAGCCGTGAAGCAGATGCTGGCCAGCGCAAGCCCGAGCATCTGATCGCTCCCGCCAGGCCGGACGAACAACGCGGGATCGAGTGAACCGAGGGTGATGGAACATAGCAGGGTGAATGCCGCGCCCATGCCCACGACCAGCGGTACGCGCGACAGCGACGTTCCGATGTGCAGCAGCGCGTCACGGCGATACAGGCCCATGGCATAGAGCAACACCAGATCGGCGGCCGGATACAGGATGCCGCGCACGTCTATTGGCAGGGCGAAACGGGGAAGTACGGCCGCGTGTGCGTTCCAAAGCGCCAGCGGCCAGAGGATGGCGACGCAGGCGGCGTCCAGCGCAAACAGGATGCCACCCGTGGACAGCAGAGACAAATTCAACAGTCGGCGCCTCGGCGCATAATGCGGCGGGGAAGCCGTGTTCGAGGTAATTCCTGCGCCATCGAGATCGGCCGGCGCGGCGATTGCTGGCGCCCGGGCAGCGGTCGTCCCGCGGGGACGGCTGATCCCGGCCGCGGCAACCGATCCTGGGTGCGATGGTGCGCCGCGCGCGTCCGGCGCCACTGCCGATCCTGGAGCCGCCGCACGCGCTGTCATCCGGTAATCCCCGCACCTATTCGGAGTTATACCTTAGGTGCAAACAGTTACCACAAGATTTAATCTGCGGGCGCGCTGAACAGCGACAGCGCCGGCCCGGCAGGGCCAGGTTGTTTGGTTCGGAACCTGCCGGCTCGGACGGTATGGCGGCGGGTCGCAACGGACCGGACGGGCTGTTTCGGCGCTCCGGCGTCTTGGGTCAGCGCTCCGGCGTCCCGGCGGACTTCGGCGCAGGAACCAGGCTGTCGGCCGCTGCCGGCAGGATCGGGGGCGCCTCGTCCATGGCGGGTGTCGGCAGCGTTCCGGCCGTATCCTGCCAGCCGCCTCCCAGCGCCGTATACAGCGCCACCACGTCGTTGGTCAGCGTTACGTTGGCCTGCACCAAGGACTGGCGGGCTGTGGTCAGCGTCGTCTCCGCATCCAGCACCTGGATGAAATCCTCCACGCCATGCACATAGCGGTCGCGGGCCAGCGCCAGCGTGGTCTCAGCGGCCTGCACCGTCTCGGCCAGCTTGTCCCGCGCGGCGCGGTCGGTGCGGTAGGCGACCAGCGCGTCCTCGACCTCTCCCAGCGCGTTCAGCACGGTGCTGCGGTAGTTCAGTGCCGCCTCCACGGCCTGGGCGCGTGCCAGCCGCAGGTTTGCCATCAACCGCCCGCCCTGGAAGATCGGCACCGAAATGCTCGGTCCGAACGAATAGAAGCTGCTTGCCCAGTTGGTCAGGTAGCTCCCATCGAGCGCGCGCAATCCGAAATCGCCGGTCAGCGAAATCGAGGGGTAGAAGCTCGCGACGGCCACGCCGATATTGGCCGTGGCAGCATGCAGCCGCGCCTCGGCCTGGCGGATGTCCGGCCGGCGCCGCGCCAGCGTGGACGGCATCCCGATCCCGATCACATGCGGGATCATGGGCAGCGGCGCGGGCGTGGACAGCATCGCATCCAGCGCGCCGGGAGGCTGGCCGGTCAGCACGCTGAGCCGGTTCATCTCCTCTTTCTCCTGCTGCTCGAAACCCGGCAACAGGTGTTCGTCGTTGAAGACCTGCGTCCGCGCTTGCTCCACATCGAGCATGGACGTCAGGCCCTGGCTTTCGCGTTGTTCGGTCAGGTTCAGCGCGTCCTTTGCGGTCGCGATGTTGACCTGCTGGCTCGCACTGAGGGCCTGGGCGCCGCGCAGCGCGATATAGGCCTGCGCCACCTGGCTCTCCAGCATCACCAGCGCGTCGTTGGTCGCGTCCGCCTGCGCCTGGGTCTGCGCCTTGGCTTGCTCCACCGAGCGGCGCACGCGACCGAACAGATCCAGCTCCCAGGACGCATTCATGCCGTATTGGTAAAGATTGACCGGCGCCGCAAACCCGTTGAGTTCATTCTTCAACGCCGAACTCGCTTCGGTACCCAGACCAGGGCTGAGCCGGTTCAGGGGCGAAGTCGGACTAGCAAGAGCATTCGCCTGGCCATAGACGCCGGTGGATTCAAGTATCCCTTTCAGTCCGAGCTGGTCGCGGGCGTAGCTGCCGGTGGCGCCGATGGTCGGCAGCCCGGCGGCACGGGCGGCGGCCTCGCCCTGGATTGCCTCCGCCACACGCACCACGGCCTGTTGCAGATCAAGGTTGCCGGCGATCGCCTTCTGCATCAGCGCTGTGAGAGTCGGGTCGTCGAAGTGATTCCACCACAGCGGATCGGGATTGCTGCTTTCGCTCACTCTCGCCGTGGGACCCACCATCCGAGCCGAGACGTCGTGCCAATTGGCGATCGCGGGTGGCTGGGGCGGCTTGAAATTCGGGCCGACGGTGCAGGCGGCAAGCATCGCCACGGTTCCCATGCCGGCAAGAGGCAGTCGCGTGCGCATCGTTCAGTGCATTCCCCCACTCGCCCGGGGCTTGGCGTTGGACATCAGCAGTGCCATCGGAATCATGAAAAATGACATGCACGCGGTGATGAAGAACACGTCCATGTAGGACAGAACCGCGACCTGCGCGTGCAGCGTCTGGTTGACGTAGGCGGGCGCCATGCGCATCGCCTGCGCCAGGCTGCGGCCGGTGTTGACCATGGCTTGCTCCACCTGGTGGAGCAGGGCGTTGTAGGGCTGATTGGTCGGCGTGAGATTCGCGACCAGGCTGACCTGGTTCACCTGCTGATAGCTGGCGACGATGGCATTGGAAATTGAAATCCCGATGCCGCCGAACACGTTGCGCGACATGTTGAACAACGCGGCGGCATCGCCGTTCAGCCGCTGCGGGAGGGTGGCGTAGGCGATCGTGCTGATCGGCACGAACAACAGCGCAAGTCCGGCGGTCTGCGCCGCGCGCAGAATGGCGAGGTGGCGGAAATCAAGGTTGGGAACCAGGTCGCGCGAATAGAGCAATGCGCAGCCCAGGGCGAGGCCGCCGGCGGCGATCATGTATTTGGCCGGCACCAGGTTCAGGATGCGGCCGGCGACCGGGATCAGGAACATCAGCAGCAATGCGCCCGGTGCGAGCACCAGCCCCGCCAGGAACGACGTATAGCCAAGTTGCTCCTGCGCGAATTCGGGGATCAGCACGGCACTGGCGTACAGCACGCAGCCCATCAGCGCGATCTGCAGCGAACCCAGGGTGAAGTTACGATTGCAGTACACGCGCAAATCCACGATCGGGTGGCGTGCGTAATAGAGATAGACGATACCGAACAGAAATCCGATGGCGGACAACAGGAACATGATGCGAATGAATTGCGAGCCGAGCCAGTCGTAGTCTTCGCCGCGATCCACGGCGATCTCCAGGCAGCCCAGTGCCAGCGCGATGAATCCCGTGCCGATGTAGTCGAAGGAGGGCGCGGTCCGCTTCTCGCGCAGGACATGCGGCGGGTCTTCCAGCAGATGCGCGACAGCAAGAAAGGTCAGTACGCCGACCGGCACATTGACCAGGAAGATCCAGTGCCAGGAATAGGTGTCGGTCAGATAACCACCCAGCACGGGGCCGACCACCGGCGCAATGATGATCGCGATCGCCGTCAGCGAAAACGCCGCGCCGCGGTTCTCGGGCGGAAAATAGTCGAGGATGATCGCCTGCTGCGTCGGTTGCAGCCCGCCGCCGAAAAAACCCTGGAGCGCGCGGAACACCAGGATCTGCCAGAATGCGGTGCAGATGCCGCAGGCGAGCGACATGACGGTGAAGCCGCCGATGCAGATCAGGAAATAGTGCTTGCGTCCCAGCCGCCGTCCCAACGCGCCGGAGATCGTCAGCACGATGCCGTTGGCAACGAGATAGGTGGTCAGCGCCCATGCACTTTCGTCGTAGCTGACCGAAAGGCTGCCGGCGATATGCGGCAGCGACACGTTGACGATGGTGGTGTCCAGCACCTCCATGAACGCGCCGAGCGTCACGGCGACGGCAACCACCCAGCGGTTGGCATGCGGCTGCCACGGTTGAGCCGCCGCTCCGCTCATCGCACCTTCACGGTCGGCTCGACCGACAGGCCCAGCGGCATCTCGTGAAGGTTCTGAAGTCCGCTGTCGATATCGATTTTCACCGGCACCCGGCGCACGATCTTGACGAAATTGCCGGTGGCGTTCTCGGCCGGGAAAGCCGAGAAGCGGGCGCCGCTGCCGGCCTGGATGCTGTCCACATGGCCGCGCAGGTGCAGCTTCGGATAGGCGTCCACATCGATCGCGACCTGCTGGCCGGGACGGATGCGGGCTAGCTGGTCCTCCTTGAAATTCGCCACGATCCAGGCATGCGGCGTGACGATGTAGAAGACCTGCTGCCCGGCCTGCACGAAGCTGCCTTTGTCCACGTTGCGCTGGGTGATCCAGCCAGCCACCGGCGCGCGGATTTCCGTGTAGGACAGGTTCACCTCGGCTTGCTCCAGGTTGGCCTGCGCCTGTGCCACCTGCGCCTGGCGTTCATCGACGGTGTCTTCCGCCGCCTGAATGGTCTGGTTTACCAGACCTGCAATCCGTACCTGTGCATTAGCCGACGCGACCGCGGCGGTCTGTGACCTGAGCTGCGCGTTTACCTGGTCGATGATCTGCTGGGTCGTCGCCTGTGGGCTGACCGCATGCTGGCGGTGATACTCCCGCTGTGCGTTCACCAGATTGGCCTGCGCCTGGGTCAGTTGCGCTTCTGCCTGGTCCAGCGTGGCCGGGGCGCGAACCTGGGTCATGTCCAGATCAACCTTGGCGCTGGCTAGCTGGTATTGTGCAAGCTGCAAATTGGCACGCGCCTGGTCCACTGCCGCGACGTACTCGCGCGGATCGATCGTCAGCAGCAACTGGCCGGCCTTCACATAGGTATTATCGTTGATATCGAGTTGCGTGACGTAGCCGGAGATCTTTGGGGCGATGGAAACGGCGTTGCCCTCGGTATAGGCATCGTCGGTCGTTTCCAGGCCTGCCGTCTGCAGCCAATAGGTGATGCCGGCGATTGCCGAGATAACCAACACAAGCACGAGGATGATCAGCGGCCAGCGGCTTTTGCGCCGGTCGCCGTCATGGGCTCGATCGTCGTCGCGGGTTTCGTCGTCGTCGCGCTCGTGCAGTTCGCGGATGCGGCGATCCTCGTCGCGCGAACGAGACGGCGGACGTTCCGTACGCAGGCGTTCGCCGCGCGGCGCATCTGTCCGAAGGTCCGCATCCTCGTCCGCGGTTTCGCTCAACGTGCTTTTCTCCCATCGGGAAGACACGGTCCATGCCGCATGCATTACCCCTTTTTCGTATAACCCCTGTTCTGCGCGGTTGGTTCGCTGCGGCGGTACACACCGCACCGCGCCGCAACCAGCCGGCGCGGGGACATGCGGGGGAATCCTCCCCGCTTCGTGTTCGTGCCACGAATGGCCCGGGTGTTATGGCACTGATCCGCGCGACCGCAACCGGAGTATCGCGCCCAATTTTGCGTGATGCTTACACGATACTCGGGCGCGGCATTCCGGTTTTGTTCAGAACCGGCGGCGGGGCTTCCAATCCGCTCGCGTTCCGGGAAACGCTGCGGTCCTGCTTAGAATCGCTCCACCCAGGGCCGCAACTCAACCTCCCAGGTCCAGGCGCTGCGCGGCTGGTTTGCCACATGCCAATAGGTCTCCGCGATCGCATCAGGATCGAGGAAGCTGTCGGGCTTGTCCGCGGGATCGGGACGCGTGGCGCTGCGGATGCCGCCGTCGATAACGAAATGCGCGACGTGGATACCTTGCGGCGCCAGTTCGCGCGCCATGCTTTGGGCCAGCCCGCGCAGCGCGAACTTGCCCATGGCAAACGCTGCGGAGTGCACATAACCCTTCACGCTCGCCGAGGCGCCGGTGAACAGGATTGCGCCCGTGCCACGAGGCAGCATGTGGCGCGCGGCCTGTTGACCGACCAGGAAGCCGCCATAGGCGGAGACCGCAATGGCGCGAGCGACCGCGTCAGGCTCCAGTTCCGCGATCGGGCCGCGCGCCCGTGCACTGGCGTTGTAAACCACGATATCGGGAACGCCCGACGTGGAGACGACGACATCGAACAGGGCGGCGACTTCCTCCGGTTCGGCGGCTTCGCAGGCGAAGGTGACGGCGGCGGTTTCTTCCGCGAGCTTCGCCAGCTTGTCCGGGTTGCGCGACGCCAGCGCCACCTGCAGGCCGTGCTTTGCGAACAATCGCGCCAGCGAGGCGGAGAGTCCGCTGCCGGCGCCGACGATCAAGGCGGATTTCATGTCCATCACCGTTCTCCGTGTGCGCGTGCTTTGGGTTCGGGTTGGCGCGCTGAATACTGTTGATTGCGGGGGTGCCCAGGCGGGTGCGTCCTGTTTGGTGTGCCCTGCCGGGTGTGCCCTGTCACTGCTTCCGAACCCTGTCATTGCGAGCGGAGCGAAGCAATCCGGGTCGGGCGAGATCGAGCGATCCGAACGAGATTGCTTCGCTTCGCTCGCAACGACATGGGCACGCAGATTGCTTCGCTTCGCCCGTAATGACATAGGCACGCAGATTGATTCGCTTCGCTCGCAATGACATAGGCACGCAGATTGATTCGCTTCGCTCGCAATGACATAGGCACGCTATGACGCGCGCCGGCCCCGGGATGACCGCCAAGCTTGCGACGCTTGCTGCGCCGGTGGCGAACGCCGCGCCCGCAGTGACGGCAGCGATCGCATGACCGCTGCCCCCATCCATCTTGCCGGCGAGCGCCTGATGCTCGATCCGGCCGGCGCGCTGCACTGGCCTGCCACGGGCACACTCGTCGTCTCCGACCTGCACCTGGAGAAGGGCTCGTCCTTCGCCCGCAAGGGCATGCTGCTGCCGCCCTGGGACACGCACGCCACGCTCGATCGCCTGGCGCTGCTGCTGCGCCGCTACCAGCCGCGGATCGTCGTCGCTTTGGGGGATTCGTTCCATGACAGTGATGGCGCCGCTCGCCTGCCGTCAGGGGAAGTCGCGCGACTGAAGGCGATGGCCGAGGCGCATCGCTTCATCTGGGTCCAGGGCAACCACGACCCCGCGCCGCCCGCCGGCATCGCAGGCGATCACGTCGCCGAATTCGCCACCGCACGGCTGGTATTCCGGCACGGTGCGGTTGTCGGCGCGTCAGGCGAAATCAGCGGCCATTACCACCCAAAGGCGAGCATCGCCGCGCGCGGCGGCACAGTGTCGCGTCCCTGCTTCGTCACCGATGCACGCCGCATCATGCTGCCGGCGTTCGGCGCCTATGCCGGCGGCCTGGATGTACGCGACCCAGCCATAACACGTCTGTTTCCCCGTGGCGCGCGCGTGTTTCTGCTCGGCAAGGAGCGGCTGTACAGTTTCGTCCTTGGGAAGGATGCGCGCGGCGCGACAGGATAATCCTTACAGCGACGCGCTTTCCCGCGGTGAGCGACGCAGGCACACTGCCCCGGCGCCAAACGCCAACGACCGGCGCCGCTTCGAACGGGAGACGTACCGCAATGACAATGTTGACTCGCCGCGTGCTGCTGGGCAGTGCCGCGGCTTTGCCCTTGGCCATGCCCGGCATCATCCGGGCGCAAAGCACTTCCAAGCCAGTGAAAATCGGCCTGCTGTCAGACATGGGTGGGCCGTATCGCGACGTCGGCGGCCCCGGCAATCGCGCCGCCGTCGAATTGGCAGTGCAGGATTTCGGTGGATCGGTGCTCGGGCGGCCGATCGAGATCGTGCAAGGCGACGACCAGAACAAGCCGGACGTTGCCGCTTCCCTCGCCCGCGAATGGATCGACGACCAGGGCGTCGACGTGCTGATGGATGGCGCAGCGTCGTCCTCCGGCCTCGCGATCCAGCAGATCGCACGCGAGAAGAAGCATATCTACCTGATCACCGGTCCGGCCACGTCGGATATGACCGGCAAGCAGTGCTCGCCCTACGGCGTCCACTTTGCCTATGACACGTATGCGCTGGCGCATGGCACCGGCCGCGCGCTGACCAAGGCCGGCGGCAAGACATGGTTCTTTGTCACTGCGGATTATGCGTTCGGCTATGCGCTGGAGCGCGACACCATGGCGGCGGTGAAGGCGGCCGGCGGGCATGTCCTGGGCAATGTCCGCGCACCGCTGGGCACCGCGGATTTCTCCAGCTACCTGGTGCAGGCGAAGGCGTCGGGCGCGAAGGTGTTCGGCTTCGCCAATGCCGGCACCGATCTGCAGAATTGCATCAAGCAGGCGGCGGAGTTCGGCATCTCGCAAAGCGGCACACGGATGGCGACGCTGCTGATGGCGATCAACGACGTGAACTCGCTGGGGCTGAATACCTGCCAGGGGCTGGTGTACACCGACTCGTTCTACTGGGATATGACCGACAGGACGCGCGCGTTTGCCAAGCGCTGGGGCGCGAAGATGAACGGCATGGTGCCCGGATTGCTGCACGCGGCGAATTACTGTGCCGCGAACCACTGGCTGAAATCGGTGAAGGCCGCCGGGACAATTGACGCGGACAAGGTGGTCGCGAAGATGAAAGCCACACCGGTGAACGATTTCTATAATACCAACGTGAAGATCCGCGAGGATGGGCGGGTGATGCATGTGATGTACCTGTGGCAGGTGAAGTCGCCCGCAGAGTCGAAATATCCGTACGATTATTGCAAGCGCCTGGTGACGATCTCGCCTGCGGAGGCATGGCGTCCATTGAACGAGGGCGGGTGCCCGCTGGTAAAAGCGTAGGCACGCACGGGAACGCCGGGCCGAATCATGCGCACAGCGGCCCGGCGCACCTGCACGTGATCGCATGTGTGCACGCAATCGTATGAGTGGCGCGCCCGCTCACACGCCGTCGATCGCAGCGCAATCGGGGCATGCCGGGACAGGCAAGGATTTGTTTATAATTGAGCCCCAGAATGCGAATGCCGGCCAGGATGGGCCTGGCCGGCGTTCAGAGGGAGAAAAGCAATGCTTACCCATTGTCATCTCCTGCCCTGGATCATAGTGATCGTTGGCCTGAGCGTCAAGGTCATTGTGAAACCCCGGTAGGAGGTCGGGCCAGTCCATCCGTGGGCTGGCCCACCTCCCTGAATACAAATGCATGCAAATAACGTAGTACCAGGATCCGGTGAAGAGCGAGACGCAGATACGGCCGCTTGACTGTCACTGCGAGGCGCGGAGCAGCGAAGCAATCTCGACCAGGAGGGCGGGTGAGCAGTACGGAGCACCTCTTAAACGGGATTGCTTCGCCGCTCTGCCGCTCGCAGTGACCGCTGTACGAATGACCGCTGTACGCGTGAGTCGCGCTTCACTGGTAGAGCATCGTAGCCGATTACTAATTGTCTGCTTTGCGTTACCGCCGCCGCGGCGATGCCTCCACTGCCAGCGGTGATGTGATATCGGCGAACGACACCTTCAGCGACGTCCGCACATCCAGCACCGTCGGCACGCGCGACACCACCGCCTCACGCAACGCGGGGGCCAGCGCTGCCGGATCGGCGATGCGCTCGCCGCGGCAGCCCATCGCACGCGCGATCGCCGCGTGATCGAAATCGTTGAACTCGGCGGCGAACGGGCCGCCGCCATGCAACACCCAACCCAGCGCATTATTGTTGAACACCACCACGGTGATCGGGATATCCTGCTCCAGCGCGCTCATCAGCCCGTTCATCGTCATCGCAAAGCCGCCGTCGCCGCACACCGCGACGACCGGCCGATCGGGATGCACCAGTTTCGCACCCAGCGCCGCGGGAATCGCAAACCCCATCGGTCCCGACCCTGCCGCCTGCAAGAACCCTCCGGCTTGTTTGGTCTGATACCAGTGCGTCATCATGATGCGATTCTCGCCGGCATCGCAGGTGACGATCGCGTTGTCAGGCAAGGTGCGCATCAGCTCGCCGATCACCCGCTGCGGCAGGATCGGTTGCTCGTCCGCGTGGTATTCGGGCGCATCGAAATAACCTTTCTCCGCCCGCCAGCCCGCAACGCGACGTTCGGCCGCCGCACGCCGCCCCGCCCCGCGCGCCCCCACCGCCTCCACCAACTGCCGCAGCAGCACAGCCGCGTCGCCCAGCAGCACATGCTCGGCCGGGAAGGTCCACGACGCGTTGCGTGGCTCGATATCGATCTGGATGAACGTCTGCCGCGTCGGATCGAGCAATTTGCGGTTCTCCCACGCGGTATCGGACGGGCCCAGCTTGGTGCCGATCGCCAGCACCAGGTCCGCCTCGGCGATCGTTGCGTTGGCCGCCGCGGTCCCGAACGTGCCGAACACGCCCAGTGCCAGCGGATGCGTTTCGGCAAGGCAACCCTTGCCGGCGGCTGTCGTGGCGACCGGCAGTCCCGCCGCGTCGGCCAGTGCCTGCAACGGTTCATAGGCCTGCGCGATGCGCACGCCGTTGCCGGCGATCACCACCGGCTTCTGCGCCGCCAGTACCGCATCGACCGCGGCGGCGACGCGTGACGCTTCGGCCGGCGGCGGCAGCGGCGGCAGATAATGCCGCGTCGGATACAGCGCCGGCACCGAATCCGGCCCCATCGTGCCCGCCAGCGAATCCTGCGAGAACAACACCACCACCGGTCCCGCCTGCCCCGACACCGCGTGCTTGATCGCAAGCTGCGTCGCCTGCACCGCGCTGCCCGGATCGGTCGCCTGCATCACCTGCTTCGTCACGCCGGAGAACGCCCGCCGCGCGTCCCAACTACCGTAATCCCCGGTCGCCTGCTGATACGGCGCGTGCAGTTGCAGCCGCGAGGCATCGGAGAAATCCGTCAGCAACAGCATCGGCGAACTGGAGAGGAACGCCTCGATCGTGCCGATCATGCCGTTGCCCAGCACCCACGGCCCTTGCCCGATCAGCACGCCCGGCCGTCGCGTCAGCCGCCCATAGACTTCGGCCATCACGCCGGCGAGCGATTCCTCGCGCACCATAACCATCCGCAGCGAGTTCTGGATCTTGCGGAAGCCCCCGATGATGCGGCCGGTGTGCCCCCCGGAGATGCCGAACACGAATTCGATGCCGGCCTCGGCCAGCACGCGCCCCACCAGGTCGGCGACGGGCGTTTCCTCGGTCAGCATGGGTTCGATCGGCATTGGCCGTTCCTCCTCCACGGATATTGCGGTCAGCGCACCATCTTGCCCGTCCAGCGGTCGCGGCCGATCCAGAAAGTGCACGCGGGATCGGGACAATAGTCGCCCTCGTAATCGATGCCCTCCTGGTGCGGGCAGCCGATGATGCGGTCGGGCATGGCAACCGACATGACGCCGGATTCTTCAAAGAAGGCCAGAATCTCGGCAGCGATTCCGGGATCGTTCCGGACATCGGCGTGGGCGGAGAGCCATTCGCGCGTATCCGGCTCGCCACCTTCATAGGCGATCACGCTTGCAACAACCTTGCTGGCCCGCCTGTCGTCCGGGCCATACGCAGCCACAGCCCCCACCGGATAACCCCGCATGCCGCGGCGAGCTTTCTTGTGCAGACGTTTCAGAGAACGGTCGAGCATGATGTCTCCTCGCAACCAAGCGGCAACACCACCGCGAGCCAGCTTACCACCGTCAGCGGCAATGAACGACGTGCCATCCCCGGCGGTCGAGATGCGCCACCGCCGTGGGCACGGCCTTGACGGCCCGGTCGCTGAACGTGCGCAAATGTGCGACGAGGCATGGCGCGTCACCGGTGCACCAGCGGGATCACCGCCAGCACCACCTCGATCACGATCAGCACGGTGATCAGCAGTTCCAGCAGCTCCGCGCGCCGCGCCGACGCTTCGTCATGCAGCGCCGTGTAGGTGTCGCGAATGATCGACAGCTTGCGATCCACCGCGGCGCTGACCGCGTGCACGCGGAACAGATCCAGCGCCGCGGCATAAATACGTGCCAGATAGACGTCCTCCGTCACCTGCAACGCATTGTCCACGCGTTCGGTCAGTTCGGTGACTTCGGCGACCAGCGTGTAAAGCCCGCGCGCCAGTTCGGCGAAGCGGCGGGATGCGAGCAAGCTGGTGGCGCGGCGCGTGCTTTCCACCAGGTCGTACATGCGTGGCAGCTCGGCATCCAGCAGCTCGTCGTAGTAGCGCATCTCCAGCAACTGCGCGTTGGCGACTTCCAGCACGTCCATCACGTCGGAATCCCCGCGCGGTTCATAGATGAACGCGCGGTCCCAGGTCAGCACGACCAGATCGTCAGTGTAATAGGAGAACCGCTGCCGCAGCACGTCCTGGCGCGCACCATCCGACAAGGCGCGTTGCTCGCCCGACAGCAACGGCACCAGGTCGATGCGCTGCTGCAAAGCCGCTGCCGAAAGCGGCTGGTCGAAAGACTGCACCAGGCCGATGAGATAGTCCTCTTCCACGCTGGATTGCGCCTCCGGCCGTTCCAGCGCGGCGAGCAATGGGTCGCGCACCTGCGCCAACAGCCGTGCCCAGGGGCCAGTTTCGGTGCTGCCACCGGCGGCTTGCTCCACCTGATCCAGCCGCCGAACCAGGCCGGACCACGCCACCCCCGCGACCGGCACACGTAGCGCGATCGAGATCGCGCCGAAATCGTACAGGCGTGCGGTGACGCCGGCGGAGACGCTCTGTCCGCCGAGCTCGATCGCGATCGGGTCCAGCGCCAGCGCCAGAGGCGGCACGCCGAACACCATCGCCTTGGGCGGCGTCGCGGTCAGGCGGAGCCGGCTGGAGGCGCGGGCCTGCGCCGACCACAATCGTTCCGCGCGCGCCAGGTCGATCGCGTAGGCGACATCGAACAAGCGCAGTGCGATCACGACGCCGGCCCTGACAATGGGTTCCGCCTCGCTCATGGCGGCCGGCGTGGGACGACCCGAGGACCGCGTCAAGCTGGGGCGTCACGCTGGCGGGGCGGGAAGTGGGAGACCGGACAACGACCCGAGCGGAAACTCGTTGCGGCTGCTTCCTTCCGGACCTGACCGGGTTGGCGAGGCGCCCGTCCGCCGCCGACCTCCCACACGCTCCATAGCATGCTCTCGGGGACGGGGCGAGGCGCAGCCCGGCAATTTCCCGCGGGCTTGCACGCAGGGCACGGCGGACCGGCGCCCGCGTGGCCTCGCGGGGCGCGGCCCTGCGCGCTACATCTGCGGCCATGGACAGCGCCGCGCCCTCCCTGGTTTTCCCGCACCCCCGGCCGCCCGCGCCGGGGCAAGCCATCCAGATCACGCCAGGCGTGCTGTGGTTCCGGCTGCCGCTGCCCTACCGGCTGGACCACGTGAACATCTACCTGCTTGAAGACAATGGCGGTTGGGCCGTGCTGGACACCGGCCTTGGCACGTCGGCCTGCCGTGCCGCCTGGGACGCGATCCTGGCCGGCCCGCTGGCCGGGCAGCGCCTGACGCAGATGATCGTCACGCACTACCATCCCGACCATGTCGGCCTGGCTGGCTGGCTGACAGAGCGGTTCGGCCTGCCGCTTGCCATGCCGCGGCCGGAGTATCTGTACAGCCTGGCGCTGCAATACGCGCCCGGCGATCTGGGTGCCGACGCGTTCCGCCCGTTCTATCGCCGCCACGGTCTTTCGGCGGAGATTACAGAATTGGTGCTGGGCCGCGGCCACGAATACCTGCGCCGCACCACGGGCGTGCCCACCAGCTATCACCGTCTCCAGCATGGCGACACGCTGCACATCGGCGCGCGCGACTTCCAGGTGCTGACCGGCGGCGGTCACGCGCTGGAGCAAGCGATGCTGCTGCGCCCGGCCGAGGCGCTGTTCTTTGCCGCGGACCAGGTGATCGCGCGCATCTCGCCCAACGTCAGCGTGCATGCGATGGAGCCGGACCTGGACGCACTGGGCATCTACCTGCGCTCGTTGCGCGCATTGCGAGAGGCGGTGCCGGCGGACGTGCTGGTGCTGCCCGGCCACGGGCTGCCGTTTTACGGATTGCATGCGCGCGTCGGCGAGCTGATCGAACATCACGCGCAACGCTGCGGTCTTATTGCCGAGGCATGCCGCGAGCGTCCGCTATCGGTGGCGGAGCTGGTGCCGCACGTGTTCCACCGCGAGCTGGACGAACACCAGACCGGCTTCGCGTTCGGCGAGGTACTGGCGCACGTCAATCACATGCTGGTCGCCGGCGAACTCGCGTTGGAAACCGATATTGGCGGGACCGACCGCTACCGGGCGCGATAAGCGAAGCGGGTTTTCGCACCGCCGCGCTTGCGTTGCGGCAAGTTTCTGCGGTCGAAGTTTGCATTCGGATTGACTCGCGGAAACCGCCTTGAACAGTGGGCGTTTTCGACCAAGTGCAACGGCGTAATGCCTGCCGCGCGGAGCAGCGGGACGCGCGAGGGCGTGTTGTACCAAGGCCCGAATTGTACTTCAGGAGAACGCCCAATGATCAAACAAGCCCTTGTTGTCTCGGTTTTCGCGGCCGGAACGCTGGTCGCCGGCGCGGCTCTGGCGCAGCCGGTTCCACCCGGGCCGCCGCCGCAGGTCGGCCATGGCGGATATGTGGGAAATAACGGGTGCGTCGAATACTCCTGCGACCACGCTCGGAATATTCCTGCGGCACCGATCAGTCCCCTGGCTGAGATCGCACCGCCGGCCACCTATAACAACGCCGGCAATTACGGCGACAACTGGCAATCGAGCACTGTCGGCCTCGAAACTCCAAATCCGACGCGGAGCGAGATTTACACCTTCGCACTGAATGACCTCTACGCGCACGGCTTCCACGGCGCGCATCATCTGTGGATGAGCAACGGCGGCGTGCATGCGACGGCCGTCACGCCGAACGGAGCACGCCGGCAGGTGATCGTGCAGCCGGAGTCCGGCCAGATCTCGCTCGGCTGATCCACGCGCCTGCGCCGGCCGAAGAAAAACCCCCTTCCCGTTGGGGAAGGGGGTGATCTGCCGCTTTGTCCGGCGGCGGTTCCGGCGCCGGCGCGCTGCCTCAGGTGTAATCGCCCAGCTTGCAACCGAATGCGTCCGGCTTCTGCATCAGCGGCCCGCCCGGCACGACTTCCAGAATCTCATAATAGTCGTCGGCCGACTTCATCTGGCTCTTGCTCTTGCCGCGCTCGATGATCACCGGCCGCACGAGCTGATGGTCCGCGGCGCGGAACCATACTTCGCCCACCGTGGACTGGATCTTGTGGCCGGCCTCGTATGCCTTGATGACGGCGATCGGGTCGAAGGACCTGGCGGTCTCGACCATGTCGGCCCACATCGCCACCTGCATGTACGCGGAGTTGGCGCCCCATTCCGGCTTGTAGCCGTATTTCTTCTCGAACGCCGCGACGAAGCCCTTGGCGATCGGATAGCGGTCTTCCAGCGTCCACCAGAAGTCGGTGGCGGCGAGCACGCCCGCCATCAGATCCGGTCCCACATCGCGCGACAGGAACGGCGTATTGTACGGCACCACCAGCTTCATCTTGTCCAGCACGCCGAACTGCTTGGCCTGCTTGATCGACAGGATGGCGTCGTTGCCGAAATTGATATTGATCAGCACGTCAGCGCCGCTATTGGCGATATTCAGCATATAGGAGCTGTAGTCAGGCGCCCCCAATGGCGCGATCTGGTTGGTGGACACCGTCCAGCCGTCCTTCGCCAGCGCGTCCTGCATGGATTGCCGCACCGTGTGGCCATAGGTGTAGTCCGGCGTCAGGAACGCGATTTTTCTGTTCTTGCCGAACTGCTTCACCATGACAGGTGTGATCGCGGCGGCCGCCGTTTGGGCATAGAAGCACTGCCGGAAGGAATAGCGCACGCAGTCCTTGCCGGTGGTGTCGTTCGATCCGGTGATGCCGGGCAGGTAGATCACCTTCTCACGCTGCGCCAGCTTGTTTACCGCTACGGCGACCGCGGAGGATACGGAACCGCCGATCATCATCGCCTTGTTTTCCGAGATGAAGCTGGACTGCGCCTGCACCGCGACATTCGGCTTTGCCTGGGAATCGGCGACCCCGTACTTTACTTCCTTGCCCAGCACGCCTTTCTTGGTGTGTGGCGAGATTTTCCTGATCAGCGGATCGCCGGTGTTCAGGTGTTCGATGGCGAGTTCGTAGCCTTTCAACTCGTCTTCGCCCGGCACGGCATAGGTGCCGGTACGCGGCAGGCATATTCCCACGAATACCGTGGACCCTGACACCCCGGCCGGCCAGTTGCCGACGGGTGTGGCGTTGGCGGCAAGCGCAGGTCGCGGCAGGGCCGCTTGCAGCACCCCGCCCCCTACCAAGCCAGCGCCCACCTGAAGCAAGCGACGACGCGACGGAACATGCCGCGAATGCGCGTTTGTCATTCCTGGATCCTCCCGACCTGATTTGTCACCGTTCGCCGGTCTCATGACTTTTAGCAAACGGTGTGATTCTTCGCAACGACGCCTGGTTTCGTAAGCGAAGGGTTGCGGTCATGCAAGAAGAATGTGGCAAGCTGCCGGCTGGGCCTGTCGCCCCGGGCCAGGACGTTGCGAAGGCAACGATCGCATGCGATGTGGGCGCTGCCCCGCTTCGCTGTTGCCCATGGCGGAAGAGGCGGCTAATTGCCAGCCGGCGGCGTTACACCACCGCTACAAGGCCGTTCAGGGGCGGCCGATAAGGGAGGCCAGAGAGATGTACCAATCCATCCGCAGGGGCGGTATCAGCCGCCGCCGCATCCTGCAAAGCAGCCTCGGCATTGCCGGCGGGCTCGCACTTGTCCGGCCCGGATTTGCCGCCGAGAGGCATCCCGCCATTGGCACGTGGCCCGACGGCGTCAGCGGCGACACCGCCTTCATCGGCATCACCACGCCGCTGACCGGTCCCTATTCCGCCGACGGCACCGACGAGCAGCTCGGTTATGAACTCGCGATCGCGGAGATCAACGCGGGCAGTGCGATCGCCCGCAAATGGGGCCTGACGGGCAAGGGCGTGCTGGGCAAGACGCTGAAGTACAAGATTGCCGATTCCCAGACCAAGCCGAACGTCGCAGTGCAGGCGCAGACCGGTTTCATCCAGACCGACAAGGCGATCATGATCACTGGCTGCGTCAGCAGCGCCACCGCGATCGCGCTGGAAGAACTGGCGCAGCGCGAAAAAGTGCTGAACATGGTGGGCTTGTCCGGTTCAAACGACACCACCGGCAAGAATTGCCAGCGCTACGGGTTCCGGTCGCAACCCTCGGCGTACATGGCGTGCAAGGCGCTGGCTCCGGTCGTCGGCAAGGCCTATGGCAAGGGCGTCAAGGCGGCGTATTTGACGCCGGATTATACCTATGGGCACTCGGTGTTCGATTCGTTCACCGACGGCGTGAAGCCCTATGGCTGGACGGTCGCCACCAACCAAGTCGTCCCGCTGGGCACGACCGATTTCAGTTCCGCCCTGCTGAACATCGCCAATAGCGGCGCCAAGGTGTTCGTCAACATCGCCTTCGGCGCCGACGCGGTGGCATCCACCAAGCAGGCGGACCAGTTCGGCGTGTTGAAAAAGATGAAGCTGATCGTGCCGAACATCTCCTCCTTCCAGGCGAAGCAGACAGGCGCCGACCTGATGGCGGGCGTCTATGGCACATTCGACTTCTGGTGGACGCTGGAGGACCGCTATCCGCTCGCGAAGGACTTCGTGCAGGCGTTCCTGAAGCAGCACAACTACCACCCGCGCTGGGGTGCCCACATCGGCTACATGCAGACGATGATCTGGGCGGTATCGGTGGAACGTGCCAAGACCTTCTACCCGCCCGAGGTGATCAAGACGCTGGAGGCTTCGAAGTCCAATCCGTATGAAAGCTCGCTAGGCAAGGTGTACTACCGTGCCGGCGACCATCAGATGGTGCGTCCCGTCCCAGTGGTGGTGGGCAAGGCGAAATCCGCGATGAAGAACCCGGACGATTTCTACAACGTGGTGGACGTGGTATCCGGCGAGCAATTGCTCCAGCCGCTGGACGATACCGGCTGCCACATGGGCGCCTATACCTGAACCGCCCGAACGGTCCCGCTCAATGCCAAGCGTGCCGCTGCTGCTGTCCCAGGCATTCAATGGCCTGGCATTGGGATCGCTGCTGGCGTTGGTCAGCAGCGGTCTGACGATCATCCTGGGCACGCTCGGCGTTCTGAACTTCGCCCACGGCGCCCTGTTCATGCTGGGCGCCTATGCGATCTTCCTGGTGATGCAGGCCACCGGCTCTTTCATCCTCGCTGTGCTGGCGGGCTGCGTGTTCATGCTGGTGGTCGGCGTGGTCGTGGAGCGCCTGGTGATGCGCTTGTTCTACCAGCGGCCACCCGAGGACCAGATCCTGGTGACGTTCGGCATCGGCATCGTGGTCGTGGAAGCGGTGCGCGCAGTGTTCGGGGGCAACAGTCAGCACGTGTCGGTGCCCGGGTGGGGCGAGGGAGTCACGCAGCTCGGGTTCCTGATCTATCCCACCTACCGGCTGGAAGTGATCGGCATCATCGCGGCCGTGCTCGCGCTGCTTTGGGTGGTGCTGTACCGCACGTCGATCGGCCTGGTGGTCCGTGCCGGGATCGAGGACCAGCGCATGGTCGGCATCCTGGGCATAAACGTGCGGCGCACCTTCCTGCTGGTGTTCGCGATCGGCGTGGTGGCCGCCGGATTCGCGGGCATGATCTATGCGCCGATCATCGCGGTGGTGCCGGATATGGGGGATTCGTTTTTGGTTGAATCCTTCGTGGTGATCGTGATCGGCGGGCTGGGCTCGTTTCCCGGTGCCGTGGTGGGCGGTCTGATCGCTGGCGAGATCGTCAGCATCACCAGCGCTTTCAACTCGGCTTATTCCGAGGTGATGCTGTACGCATTGATGGCGCTGCTGCTGGTGGTGCGCCCCCAGGGCCTGTTCGGCACCGAGGGGCGGGTATGATGGCCGCTTCGTCATCGCCGAGTTCGTCTGGGCCGAGTTCGTCCGGGCCGAGCCTGGCCCGGCCATCTACGAGAGCAGATCGGACGTATCTGTCGTTCATGCGGCGCGACCGGCCGTGCGCAGATGGCCAGGTCAAGCCCGGACATGACGGTTAGGGGCATGACCCGCCGCGCCTATCTCCCCGAGCTCTCGCTCGCCATCGTCCTGGCGGTGCTGCCGTTCGTGATGCCGCACCTTGGCGGCTCCTTCGACATGATGGAGCGCGTCCTGGACTGGGGCATCCTCGGCCTCGGCTTCGACCTGCTGTTCGGCTGGACCGGGCTGCTCTCCTTCGGCCAGGCCGCATTCTTCGGCACCGGCGGCTTCGTCGCTGCCTACCTGCTGCTGAACAACCTCGTCGGCAGCGTCTGGCTGGCCCTGCTGATTGGTACCGTCGCCGCTGGTCTGTTCGGCCTGGTCGTCGGCTGGCTCGCGGTGCGGCGCATCGGCATCTACTTTGCGATGATTACCCTGGCGTTCGGCCAGATGTCGTACTTCCTCGAGAACTCCCCGCTGTCCAATTACACCGGCGGCGAGAACGGCCTGCCCGGCGTGCCAATACCGTGGCTCGGGTGGGGCGATCTTTCCCTGCGGCTCGAACCGGGCCTGCCGATGTACGGCATGCTGGCGGCGATCTTCCTGGTCGGCTTCTTTATCGCCCGCCGCATCACCAATTCGCCCTTCGGCGCGGTGCTGCGCGCGATCAAGGAGAATACGCCGCGCGCGGTCATGCTGGGGCACGACGTCCCGCGCTACAAACTTGCCGCGTTCGTCATTGCCGCCTTGTACGCAGGTCTGGCCGGCGGGCTGTTGGGCGTGCTGCAAAGCTATATGCCGCCCGACGCGTTCGATCTCGACACCTCGGGCCAGCTTGTCGTGCAAACCATCATCGGCGGCGTCGGCACGCTGATCGGGCCGTTGGCAGGTGCCGGAATCTGGCTGTGGCTGCGTGACAATCTTCAGACAATCCCTGGCGTCGGTGCACTGTGGAAACTCATACTCGGCCTGATCTTCGTCGTGCTGGTGATTGCCCTGCGACGCGGCATCTGCGGCGAGATCCGCCATTGGTGGCAGCAGCGCCGCATGCCGGCGCCCAGGCCCGCCGAGGACGCCGTCGCGCCCGTTGTCCATACCGCGCCGACGATGGCGATGACCGCGCCATTGGTCCGAGCGACGCAAGAAGCGCCCGCCTTGGAGATCACGCGGCTTTCCAAGCACTACGGCGGCCTGCGCGCGGTGGATCATGTATCCTTCAGCGTGCGGACCGGCTCCATCCACGCGGTGATCGGCCCCAACGGCGCCGGCAAGAGCACATTGTTCAAGATGTTGCTGGACGAGGTCCACCCCACCGAGGGTCATGTGCGCTCGTTCGGCCGACAGATCACCGGACTGGGCGCCACCCGCACCGCGCAGCTTGGCATCGCCAAGAGCAATCAGCTCAACACATTGTTCCTGGACCTGTCCGCGCGCGAGAACATGCGCATCGCAGCGCTGGCGCGCCGGCGCGGATCGTTCCGCCTGGACGTGCTGCGCAGCGCCGACAGCATTCCGGACGTTGAGCGCCAGGTGGAGATCGCGTTGGCGACGGTTGGTCTGACCGATCGCGCCTCGCTGCCTGTCCATGTGCTGGCCTATGGCGAGAAGCGCCGGCTGGAGATCGGCATGGCGCTGGCCACCGGCCCGAACGTGCTGTTGCTGGACGAGCCGCTGGCCGGCATGAGCCCCGCGGAACGCATCAGCACCCGCGCGCTGATTCGCGAGATCGGCCGCGACCGCACGCTGGTGGTCGTGGAACATGACATGGACGCGATCTTCGAACTCGCTGAGAAGATCACCGTGCTGTACGAAGGCCGGCTGCTGGCCGAGGGCGACCCGGACGAAATCCAGCGCAACCAGGCGGTGCAGGACGCCTATCTGGGAGGCATGCGGGACGTCCATGAGCCTGCTTGAAGTCGAGTCCATCAACAGCTTCTACGGCGACAGCCATATTCTGTTCGATGTCTCGCTGCACGTGGAAGAGAACGAAGTGGTGGCCTTGCTCGGCCGCAATGGCGCCGGCAAGACCACGACCTTGCGCACCATCATGGGCGTGCTGGCGCCGGGCAGCGGCAGCATCCGGCTGGACGGGAAGCCGATCCACGGCCTTCCGTCTTACGAAATCGCGCGCATGGGCATGCAGCTTGTGCCGGAGGAACGTGCAATCTTCGGCGGCCTGACGGTGGAGGAAAACCTGCGCTTGGCGGCGCTGACCGCGCCGAATGCGTGGGGTTTGGACCGGATCTATGCAGCGTTTCCACGGCTGGCGGAGCGGCGGCGCTCCGGCGGGCGCACGCTCTCGGGCGGCGAGCAGCAGATGCTGGCGATCGCACGGGCGCTGATAAGGGACGCGCGCGTTATTTTGCTGGATGAGCCGTTCGAGGGCCTGGCACCGCTGATCGTGCGTGACCTGGTGCGGGTCAGCCGGGAGCTGGCGCAGCAGGGGCGCACGATCGTCGTGGTGGAGCAGAACGTGGTGGCGGCACTGAGCTTTGCCGATCGGGTGTATGTGCTGAACAATGGGCATGTGATGTGGACAGGCACGCCGGCGGAGCTGCATGCCGATCCGGCGGTAATGAAGAGTCACCTGGGCGTGTAGCGTAACCTCTCCCGCGCGCGGGAGAGGTCGAGGTGCAACGCACCGAGGGTGAGGGTGATCGGGTCGGCACACCACAGGCCGCAGCGCTCCCGATCGCGCGCACCGTCGACGTCTACGGCGCCTCAAAATCTCCCGCTTCGCGCGCGAGGTTGACCAATCGGACGCGTCGTGGCCCCTTCGCGACCGACAGCAGCACATCCAGATCGCGCAGCGTCGCGTCCGGCACCGCACCGCCAGCCGGATCAAATCGCGCCTGATGCGCACGGAAACGCTGCACGATCTCCGCCGCCAGCACGTGCAATCCGGACAGCACCGCGGCCTTCCCGGCAAGCACATCGTTGTCCAACGCCACCACTACCAACTCGGCCGCCGCTGCGAACACCGCAATCAGCGCCGAAATGGCACCAAGCGACTTCGCCGCGTCCGCCTCTGCTCCATCGCGGGCCAGCCGCCTCCGAAGAAAGCGGAACGCGCCGAGCAAGGTGAATGTGCCGACCGCGTCCTCGATGTCGCGAAACGGCAGAGCCATGGTTTCGTACGCCGTGCCTTCCGCACCCAGCACCGCGGTTCGCGGCACCCGCACGTTCTCCAGTACCAGCCCGCAATGTCGCGATGGCCGCAGCGCGTCGAACGCGGGCGTGTCTTTCAGCACCACCCCTGGCGCATCCCTTGGCACCAGCAGCGCACTGTAGCGCTTGCGGCCATCCTGCTCAGCGGTGATTGCCAATACAATGAACACGTCCGCCAACGGCCCATTACTGACCCAAGCCTTCTCGCCCGATACGCGGAACCCGTCGCCATCCGGTTCGGCGCGTGTGGTCAGAAGCTTGGGATGTGCACCGGCGCGCGGTTCGGAAATCGCGACCGCGGCAGTGCGATGAAGCCACGCTGCGCGCTGCTCGTCATTGCCGAAGCCGGCGATGAACCAACGCGCGACCATCTGCCGTCCGCCCCAAATGCCGGCGACGCCTGGCAGTCCTGTGCGCTCCACCAGCGCTGCCTTCGTGTGCGCGATCGCCGTGTAGCTCTCGGCCGGAGCCAGCAGCCCGGCTTCGGCCATCTCATGCAGCGGGTCGCGCTGCGGATCGGCACAGCGAGCCATCCACGCATCGATGCAAGCGGCAAGGTCGTTTGACATAGCGCATCATCATCGCGGCGCACGGCGGCGGCAAGCTGCGCCCCACCCCATTGCCAACCCATGCACCCCCGGGTGTAGCCTGCTGCCCGTCCCGACCCGGGCCAACAACAGCAGGAGGAACCGGCCATGTTGCTCGGCTATTTCGCGATGCCCTCGCATCCACCAGAGAGAGGCCTCAAGCAAGGCCACGACTGGGACCTGAAGACGCTGCGCTGGCTCGATGAGCTCGGCTACGACGAAGCCTGGATCGGCGAGCACTACACCGCGCCCTGGGAACCGCATCCCTCACCCGATCTTTTGATCGCCCAGGCATTGCTGCAGACGAAACGCCTGCGTATCGGTCCGGGCGGCTTCCTGCTGCCGTACCACCACCCGGCGGAACTCGCCAACCGCGTGGCGATGCTGGACCACATGTCGGAGGGGCGGCTGAATTTCGGCGTCGCCGCCTCGGGTTTGCCGACCGACTGGGCGATGTTCAACGTCGACGGCACGGCCGGCGTCAATCGCGAAATGACGCGCGAGGCGCTCGACATCATCCTGCGCCTGTGGGGCGACGAACCCAGCTTCACGCACACCGGAAAATTCTGGACGGTGCAGAAGCCGGAGCCGATGTTCGGCTTCCTGCGTCCGCACATCTATCCGCTGCAGAAGCCGCATCCGCCGATCGGCGTGGCCGGATTCTCCAAAGGCTCCGACACGCTGAAGCTTGCCGGCGAGCGCGGCTTCCTGCCGCTGTCGCTGAATTTGAATCCCGCCTATGTCGCCAGCCATTGGGAAGCGGTGGAGATCGGCGCGGCGCGTTCCGGCCGCACGCCCAGCCGTTCCGACTGGCGGCTGGTGCGCGAGGTTTTCGTCGCCGACACCGATGCCGAGGCGTGGAAGCTCTGCGTCGACGGCATGATGGGCCGCATGATGCGCGAATACTTCCTGCCGCTGCTGGGGAATTTCGGATTCCTCGAATATCTGAAGCACGATCCGAATCTGGCGGATTCCGACGTGACGCCGGCCTACTGCGCACAGCACAACTGGCTGGTGGGATCGCCCGCCACGGTGGCGGAGAAGCTGGAACGCATCTACCACGAGGCCGGCGGCTTCGGCGGGCTTTTGGTGTTCGGCTTCGACTACCTGGAGAACCCGCAGGCCTGGTACCGCTCCCTGAAATTGTTCAAGGAAGAGGTCGCCCCCCGCGTTGCACACCTGGTACCCGACGCGCGGAAGGCGGCGGCGGAATAGCACCAGGGCGACATGCCACCGAACGGCACCGCGCGCGCACGCGGTGCCGTTCGGCCATGTCGCTGCAAGACCCGTCGGTCGTTGACGGACCGCGGCGGACCAGAGCCGCAGAGCATGGCCATCCGCGTCCGCGCGACGGGTAGCCGGCTTCAGGCGGCCGCCCGACACCGTCATGTGACCCGCGCAACGCCGGCAGATCGGCCATGGCGCCTTGCGCGCAATGGAACGGAGGGCCAGCAATTCGGGCACCGCCGCCCTGCGCCCCGGTGTGACCGGGGGCGGGTGCGATCGGGCAACGCATACGCACGACAGATAGTGCCAGGCACGTGACCGACTCGCCGCAAGCCCATGTTTCCCGCGCGCTGTCGCGCCGCCTGGGCGTCGGGTTCCGCCAGCGCCTGCGACGCCTCGGCCGCGCGACCCGCCGGCGACTGCACACGCCCCTGTGGTTCCCGCACGTGCCGCTGTTCCTTGCGGTCGGTTGCCTGGGACTGCTGCAACTGCGCCACGCACTCGGCATCGGTTTCACCGCGCATATCACGGCCGGTGACATCTTCAGCATGTCGAAGAGTGCACTGATCGCCGTGGTGCACGGCGCTCCGAGTGCGACCGCGGGCGTCTTCCTGGTGGTGATGGCATTCGGGCTGCTGATGCGCTCGCGCCTCGCCTGGGTCATTGCCGTGCTCGTCACCGCGATCAGCGCCGTGCTGATCTGGCTGGTCTGGCTTGGTCCGCCGGACAACGACCTGCTGGTCTATAATCTCGGCGTCCTGGTTGCACTGATCGCTTGCGGCAGCGCGTTCAACCGTTCCAGCCTGACCACGGCTTCGTTGTTCGCGATCGCCAGCATTGTGCTGCTGATCGCCTACGCGGTGCTCGGTGCCTACCTGCTCGGGCCGGACTTTGCGCCGCCGATCACCGACCTGCTCACCGCGCTGTATTTCGCCATGGTGACGATGAGCACGGTCGGCTATGGCGACATTGTGCCGAAGACGACCGAGGCACGTATGTTCGCCATCTCCGTGATGGTGCTGGGGATCACCATCTTCGCCACGTCGGTCAGCGCACTGCTGATGCCGATGATCAATCGGCGCATGGAGAACTTGCTCGGCACGAGGGAGAGAAAGATGGTGCGCAGCGGCCATTACGTGATCGCCGGCAGCAGCTCGCTGGCACGCAACACCTACAAGGCGCTGACGGCGCGCGACCATCCGGTAACGTTCATCCTGCCCGAACCGCCGCGTGCCGGCATGGTCGAGCAGGATGTGGTGGTGGGCGATGCCAGCGATCTGGACGTGCTGCGTCGCGCCGGCGCACAGGATGCGAAGGCGGTACTGGCGCTGAGCGACGACGATTCGGAAAACGCCTTCGTGGTGATGGCCGCGAAGGAGCTTTCAGATTCGTTGAAGACGGTCGCCGTGGTGAGCGATGGGCGCAACATGGCGCGGGTGAAGCGGGTGCATCCCGACGTGATCATCGCACCACAGGTGCTGGGCGGCGAACTGCTTGCGATGGCACTGTCGGGCGAACCCGTAGACGGCGATTACCTGATGCAGCAGGTGCTGCAGGTGACGGGGTAGCACCCGGAACCAGGGAAGCGCGGCATGCCCCGCAGCATGTCATTGCGAGGCGCGAAGCGGCGAAGCAATCCCGATCGTTTGGGTGCGCGGACCGTCAGGCGGCTTCCTCGACCGGGGCAACGTCGTCGCGTCGCTTTTCGCAATGACCCGCGGCCCGTGACTCACGTAAAGCGAGTACCGGGCACGGCACACGCGTGCCTAGGCTGTCACGGCTTCCGTCACGCCCAATTCCGCCGTCATCTTCTCGCGCATGATGAATTTCTGAATCTTCCCGGTGACCGTCATCGGGAATTCGTCCACGAACCGGATGTGCCGCGGCACCTTGTAATGTGCGATCTGGTCGCGGCAGAACGCGCGCACCTCCTCCGCGTCCAACGTCTCGCCCGGGCGGACGCGGATCCAGGCGCAGATCTCCTCGCCGTAGCGTTCGTCGGGAACCCCGAACACCTGCACGTCCTGGATCTTCGGATGGCGATAGAGGAATTCCTCGACTTCCCGGGGGTAAACGTTCTCGCCGCCGCGGATCACCATGTCCTTGATCCGGCCGACGATGTTGCAATAGCCCTCGGCGTCCATCGTCGCCAGGTCGCCGGTGTGCATCCAGCCGGTCGCATCCACCGCCTGCCTGGTCCGCTCCTCATCGTCCCAGTAGCCGAGCATGACGGAATAGCCGCGGGTGCAGAACTCGCCGGGCGTGCCTCGCGGCACTACGCGGCCTTCGGGGTCGACGATCTTGACCTCCACATGCGGATGCACGCGGCCGACGGTGGAGACGCGGCGCTCCAGCGGGTCGTCCAGCGCGGTCTGCGTGCTGACCGGGCTGGTCTCCGTCATGCCGTAGCCGATGGTCATTTCCGTCAGGTTCATGTCGCGGATGCAGCGGCGCATCACCTCGATCGGGCATGGCGACCCGGCCATCATGCCGGTGCGCAAACTGCCCAGATCGAAACCGGGAAAATCCGGATGGTCCAGCTCCGCGATGAACATGGTGGGCACGCCGTACAGCGAGGTGCAGCGTTCCTCCGCCACCGTCTGCAACGTGGCGAGCGGATCGAAGCCCTCGCCCGGATACACCATCGCCGACCCATGCGTCATGCAGGCCAGGTTGCCGATCACCATGCCAAAGCAGTGATACAGCGGCACCGGGATGCAGACCTTGTCATGCTCCGAATAGCGCATCGCCTCGCCAAGGAAGAAGCCGTTGTTCAGGATGTTGTGGTGCGTCAGCGTCGCACCCTTCGGCAGCCCGGTGGTGCCGGACGTGAACTGGATATTGATCGCTTCGTCGAATTGCAGCGTGCCGGCCAGTTCCTTCAAGCGCGCGCGCTGCAGCGCCTCGCCCATGGCATAGACGCTGTCGAACGCGATCGTGCCGGGCGCATGGCTGTCGCCGATCTGGATGACGATGCGCAGCGTCGGCAGCTTCGCTGCTTCCAGGTGGCCGGGGCGGGCGTGGCGCAGCTCGGGCGCCAGCGTGTTGACCATGCCGGCATAGTCCGACGTCTTGAAAGACGTCGCGGTGACCAGCGCGCGGCAGCCGACCTTGTTCAGCGCGTATTCCAGCTCCGCCAGGCGATAGGCGGGATTGATGTTCACCAGGATCAGCCCGGCCTTGGCGGTGGCGAACTGCGTGACGGTCCACTCGGCGTTGTTGGGGGACCAGATGCCGACGCGCTCGCCCGGCTGGAGGCCAAGCTTCAGCAGGCCGGCGGCGAAGGCATCGACGCGCTCACCGAGTTCGCGCCAGGTCCAGCGAATGTTCTGCTGGCGGACGATCAGGGCGGGGCGCTCGGGCCAGCGCGCGACGGCACGGTCGAAATGCGCGCCGATGGTTTCCCCAAGCAGGGGAGCGGTGGAAACGCCGTGGGCGTAGCTGAGGAGCTGGGACATGAAGGTGCCTCCCGGAGCGTTATTGGCCGGGAGTATTGGGGGAGAATGTTGGGGGTGGCAACCGATTGGGGCTCGTCACCCGATCGATGGCGGGTGTGTCGTGGCAAGGCGGCGTTGCGCGTGGCAGGGTCAGGACGCAACGCCGGATATCAACGCACCAGCATTCTTCCTGGCCGCGTCGAGGGGCCGCACCGAACCCCGCTCATCGCTGCGGGTGGTAAAGTTCCTTCCATGGATCCTTGACCATCGGAATCGTGTCGAACTCCACATTCTCGAGCCGGCCGTTCACCTTCTCCACCCGCCGCATGTACTCGTTCTGGACGATATCGCGGGTGTTGGGATCAATCATGAATGGCCCACGCGGACTGTCGTTGTCTTTCCAGCCTTTCAGCAGGGCGATCGTCCGATCCGGATCGATGTTTCCTTTCTGCGCGATGGTCACATAGAATATCGCTGCCATGCCGTCATAGGAATCGACTGCCGTGTAGCTTGGCTCCCGGTTCGATCCGAATTCGGCCTGGTAGGCCTTGACGAAGGCCTGGTTGGCCGGACGCGTCGCGGCCGCCGAGTAGTGGTTCATCGTCATGACACCGAGCGCCGCGTCACCCATGTTCTGAAGCTCTTCGTCCGTCGTGATCGATCCCGGCCCGATCAGCTTGATGCCGGCCTGCCGCAGTCCGAGCTCATCGAACGCCTTCATCAATGCGGTGGATTCCTTGCCGCCGGGCACGAAAGCGAACACCGCAGCGGGTCCCGTGTCCTTGGCGCGTTGCAGGAACGGCACGAAGTCGGGATTGGCAACCGGCATCCGCACCGATCCCACGATCTTCCCGCCGCCATCAGTAAATCTCTTGATGAGCGCGTGCTCCGCATCGATTCCCGGCGCGTAGTCGGACACCACGGTGAACGCCGTCGTGATGCCGTTGTTCACCGCCCACGACCCCAGCGGATACGACGCCTGCCACAACGTCAGCGAAACGCGAACGATGTACGGCGATTTGGTCGTGATCGATGACGTGGCGGCGTTCATGATGATGAGCGGCACCTTGGCCTCGGTGACCAGGGGGGCGATCGCCATCGCGTTTGGCGTCCAGATCACGCCCGCCAGAAGCTGCACGTGGTCGCGGGTGATCAGTTCTTGCGCAAGACGCTTGGCCACTTCGGGATTTGGGCCGGTGTCGTCGCGCCGGATCAATTCGATCCTGACGCCCGCCGGCAGATCCTGCGCGTGCAACTTCATGTAGAGCAGGATACCGCGTTCCATCTGGTCACCCTGCGCCTCCATTGGACCGGAATAGGTGTTGATGATTCCCACTTTCACGGTCTGCGCGGATGCGCTGCCGCACGCCAGCAGCGTGACAGCCATCCAAATTGCGACGAAACAGCACGCCTTCATGTCGCGTCCTTCCATGGTCGCGCGGCCTGCGTGCGGGATAGGCTGCCACAGGCCCGGCTTGGCTCGCATTGTTCGGCATTTGCGTTCCGCCGGGCCGGTTCGCAGATCTATTGCAACGATACGCTACCAGCCGACGAGGCCGATGCTGTCGCCATCCCGATCTCAAAGGCTAAGATTATCAGTTTCGCGCGAGCAGGTAAAGATTGTCAAAATCATCGTCCGCTCCCGGCCGGGGTAATCAGCGACGGTCAAAGCCGATGCGGCAATGTCTGCGCGGTTCAGGGTGGAGGAGGGCTTGCAGCGGCGTTCGGCGCTGATGGACGACCTTCATGGCCTGCATGAGTCGACGCCGGTCCCACTGGTCTATCGTTATCCGTTTGACGGAGCGCCTCCGAATCGCGGGTACATCGCGTAACGGCTTCGCTGCCGCTGCCCGAGCCGATCCCGCTGAACGTAGCCGGTGGCGCCGATAAGTCCGGGTCAAGCCGTACCTTGGCGAGAAAACCGCCTCGATGGCCGGTGACAACCCCGATTGTCATCCCTCACCACCTGTGCTGTCGGCCCGGCCCGCCCCATATTCACGCGACCCACGCGCCTCGATGGGACGACACGCGGAAGGACACGCGCGATGCCGGAGGATGCCAACCTGCTGGGCAGGGAGACCTCGCCCTATCTTTTGCAACATGCCCACAACCCGGTGCATTGGCGCCCCTGGGGCGCCGCTGCGCTCAGCGAAGCGGCCGATGCGAACAAGCCAATCCTGCTCTCGATCGGCTACGCCGCCTGCCACTGGTGCCACGTCATGGCGCACGAATCCTTTGAGGACTCCGACACCGCCGCGCTGATGAACACCTTGTTCGTCAGCATCAAGGTGGACCGCGAGGAACGCCCCGATATCGACCACCTCTACATGTCCGCGCTCCATGCGATGGGCGAGCAAGGTGGCTGGCCGCTGACGATGTTCCTCGCGCCCGACGGTGCGCCATTCTGGGGCGGCACCTATTTTCCCCCGGAACCACGCTGGGGCCGGCCATCGTTCCGCCAGGTGCTGCAAGGCGTCGCCGCCGCGTATCGCGACGGCGACGAGATGGTGACTCAGAACACCGCTGCGCTCCGCCGCTTTCTGCAGCAGCAGGCGGTGGCGCAGACGGGAGATTTGCCGGTGCCGGCGCATCTGGATGCCGTCGCCAACGCCTATCTGGGGATGAACGATCCGGAGCAAGGCGGGCTGCGCGGCGCGCCGAAATTCCCCAACGCGCCGATCTTCCGCTTCCTGTGGCAGAACGCGTTCCGGACCGGCAAGCCCGCGGGGCAGGATGCGCTGCACCTGATGCTGCAACGCATGTCGCAAGGCGGCATCTACGACCATCTCGGTGGCGGCTATGCGCGCTACAGCACCGACGCGATCTGGCTGGTGCCGCATTTCGAAAAGATGCTGTACGACAACGCACAATTGCTGGAGCTGCTGGCCTTCGCGCACGCCCACCGCCCTTCGCCGCTCTATGCCGCGCGCGCCGCCGAAACGGTGGGCTGGATGACCCGCGACATGACCGCGGAAGCCGTCGATGGCCGCGCTGCGTTCGCCGCGTCCGAGGACGCCGACAGCGAAGGCGAGGAGGGAAAATTCTACGTCTGGACCGAATCCGAAGTCGATTCCTTGCTCGGCGACGATGCCGCCGCGTTCAAGCGTGCCTATGACGTGACGCCAGGCGGCAATTGGGAAGGCCACACGATCCTGCGCCGGGTCACGCCGGAAGGTTCGGTCGACGACGAAGCGGCGCTCGCCCGTTCACGCTTCATTCTGTTCTCCGCGCGCGCCCAACGCGTGCGGCCGGGGCGCGACGACAAGGTGCTGGCGGACTGGAACGGGCTGGCGATCGCCGCACTGGCGCGTGCCGCCGCGGTGTTCGGGCATCCGGAATGGCTGGCGCGCGCACAGGAGGCGTTCGATTTCGTCCTGGCGCAGATGAGCGCCGGTGACGGGCGGGTGCAGCATGCGTGGCGGCTCTGCCGCGTCACCGCCGCGGGCTTGCTCGACGATCAGGCCGCGATGGCCCGCGCCGCGTTGACCTTGTACGAGGCGACGGGAGAGCAAGCGTACCTGGCGCATGCGGAACGGATCGCCGCGGCCACCGAGGCGCATTTCAGCGACGGCCATGGCGGGTTCTACACCACGGCGGACGACGCAGCCGACGTACCCCTGGCGCGCCCGCGCACCGCGGCGGACAACGCGACGCCGGCCGGCATCGGCGTGCTTGGCGAGGTCTATGCCCGATTGCTCCACGTCACCGGCGACACGGCCTGGCGCACACAGGCCGAGGCGCTGCTGCGCGCCTTCGCCGATCCCGAACGTATCGCCGGCATGCCCGGACTGCTGTCGGTCGCCGATTTGCTGGAGGAGGCGGCCACGGTTGTCGTCGCCGGCGATCCTTCCGATCCGCGCGCGCAAGCGCTGGCCGCAGTGGCGCTGAACGCGCCGGACCCGGCGGTCGTGGTGCTGCGTGCCCGGGATTCGAATGCCCTGCCGACCGCACATCCTGCATTCGGGAAAGGATCCGTGGCCGGGACCCCAGCGGCTTATGTGTGCCGGCGAAGTGTGTGCGGGCTGCCGGTGACCGATTCCGGTGCGTTGCAGGCGATGCTGGCGGCACGCAACTGACTGGCCCACGCGCGTCGCATCTTCGCGGCGGCCTGCCACTCAGCATGATCGTTGCTCGCATGGCACGCGCCGCCGGCAGCTTTGCGTGAATGCCCAGCCGCACGAGACCGCCGTCCTCGCAAACATTGCCTCGCCGGCCCGGCTCGCGCACCTTGCACCAGCCACCATCCGTTTGGAGACCCCGCCCATGCCACGTTTGAGATTTGGCGCTTTCCTCGCCCCGCATCATCCGATCGGCGAGCACCCGATGCTGCAATTCCGCCGCGACCTCGACCTGGTAGAGCACCTCGACAAGCTCGGCTACGACGAATTCTGGTGCGGCGAGCATCATTCGAGCGGCTGGGAGATGATCGCCTCGCCCGAGATGTTCCTGGCCGCGGCAGCGGAACGCTCGAAGCGCATCAGGCTCGCGACCGGCGTGGTGTCGCTGCCCTACCACCATCCGTTCAACGTTGCACAACGCATGGTGCAGCTCGATCACATGAGCGGCGGGCGCGCGATCTTCGGGACGGGCCCCGGCGCGCTCGCCTCCGATGCGCATACCCTTGGCGTCGATCCGATGGTGCTGCGTGACCGCCAGGACGAGGCGCTGGGTATCATCCGCCGCTTGTTCCAAGGCGAACGCATCACCTACCGCGGCGAGTGGTTCAATTTGAACGACGCCGCATTGCAGCTCCTGCCGTTGCAGGAGGAGATGGAATTTGCGGTCGCCTCGCAGATCAGCCCATCCGGGATGACCTTGGCGGGGAAGCATGGGATCGGCATCATCTCGATCGGCTCGCTGTCGCAGGAAGGGCTGAACGCGCTGCCCACGCAATGGGGGTTCGCGGAGGCCGCGGCGGCGAAACACGGCAAGACGGTCGATCGCAAGAACTGGCGCGTGCTGCTGAGCTGGCACATCGCGGAGACGCGCGAGAAGGCGCGCGACCAAGCGCGGGACGGTCTTTTCCGGCATCACAACGAGTACATCACGGGCACGCTGCAACGGCCGGGTGCGAAGCCGTTCAAGACTCCGGACCAGGCGGTGGACCTGACCGCATATTCCGACGGCGCGGTGGCGACGATCGGCACGCCGGACGACCTGGTGGCACGGATCAAGCAGGTGCTGGAGATGAGCGGCGGCTTCGGCACCGTGGTGGGCTTCGTGCATGACTGGGCGAACCCGGAGAACACGTTTCGAAGCTGGGACATGGTGGCGCGCTACGTGGTGCCGGAGATCAACGGCTATCTCGCCGGGCTGCGCAAGTCGCGGGAGTTCGTCGCGACCAACCGCGAATATTTCGAACGCGCCCGTGAGGCCGTCATGGCGAAGATCAATGAGAACGACGCCGCCGCCGCGGCGCTGAAGGTCACGAAATCTTCGATGTTGGCAGCGTCGTCGAGCAATGTGCCGGATCTGGAGAAGGCACGGGCAGAGGCGCAGGGACAGGCGCGAGCAGAGGCGCAAGCACAGGCACGAGCAGAGGCGGCGGAGTGAAGGCCTGTGCGTCGAATGTCATTGCGAGTTGACCACCGGCCGCGGGGCCGACCCGCCCTGGATGAAACGGTGCGGTTTTGTTGTCATTGCGAGGCCCGCAGGGCCGAAGCAATCTCCCGCTGGGGATTGCTTCGGCCCTGTGGGCCTCGCAATGACGGGACCGGTCAGCCGCCTTGTTTCTTGTTAGAAGCAAAGCGACGAAGCAATCTCGTTCATGGGTACCCCTCGTGCCCGACCGGGGTTGCTTCGTCGCTGCGCTCCTCGCAATGACATGTTCACCGTTCACCCCGACAGTTCCCCATCCTGCCGCAGCATCCGGATCGATTCGCGAAGTGCCGCCGCGGTCTGTGCCACGTCGTCCGGAGTGTGGGTGCAAGATAGGAACCCGCCGATGCGGCCACCGACATCGACGCCGTTTACCAGCAGCGCCAGCCGCAGGCGGTTCACCAAGTCCTTCGGCTGAGTCTTCAATTCGTCCATGCTGCAGGCCGCGGGGTCGAAGCGGCGCGGCACCACCGCGCGGCCATGCGGATTGAAGAACGTGTGGAATCCGGAAAAGGTGCCATACACCGCCCAGGGGACCCGCTCGGCTTCCAGCACCTCGTTCAACGCATCGCGCAGCAGCGCCGCAGTGGCGCACGCGCGCTCGCAGGCATCGCTCTCCGCGATGATGGTCAGCGCGGCGGTGCCGGCGGCGGCGGAGACCGGGTTGGCATTGAACGTGCCCTGATGCGCCACCTTCTCCTGCCCGCGCTGCGCCATCACGTTGAAATCGAGCAACTCCAGGATGTCGGCGCGCCCCGCGACCGCCGCGCCGGGCAACCCGCCCGCCAGGATCTTGGCGAACGCCGACAAATCCGGACGCACGCCGAACGCCGCCTGTGCGCCGCCGGGCGAAACGCGAAAACCGGTGATCACTTCGTCCATGATCAGCAGCACGTCATGGTCCAGGGTGAGCGCCCGCAGCGCGCGGACGAACTCCCCGCCGATCGGCACCTGGCCGAAAGAAGCGCCGGTCGGTTCCAGAATCACCGCAGCGATGTCGCGATTGCCGGCAAGCGCGGTGCGCACCGCGGCAAGGTCGTTCGGCGGCACCAGCACGCTTTTCTCCGCCACCCCCGGCAGCACGCCGGGTGTCGGCGAGCCATCGTAGTGGCTGGAATAGCCGCTGGTCATGTGGTCGTGCCAGCCGTGGAAATGCCCCTGGAAGCGCAGGATCGTCTGGCGCCCGGTGAAGGCGCGCGCGAGCCGCACCGCCATCAGCGTGGCCTCTGTGCCGGAGGAAGTGAAGCGCACGCGTTCCGCCGCCGGCACCAGGCGCTGCACCGCGCGGGCCCAGGCGATCTCGCCCGGATGGTTGGCGCCGAACTGCGTGCCCAGGGGCAGCGCGTCCTGGATCGCGGCGGCGACCGCGGCGTTGTTATGGCCCAGCAACAGCGCGCCGTGGCCGCCGAAATAATCGATGTAGCGGTTGCCATCGACGTCCCATTTGTGCGGTCCCTGCGCGCGGGTGACGTAGATCCCGTAGGGATCGAGCTGGCGCGAATCGTGGGTGATCCCGCTGGGGAACAAGGTCGCGGCCTCGCGTGCCAAGGCGGCGGACCCTGGCGTGCGCGCACGATAAGCGGCAGCAATGCCGGTGTTGCTAAGCGTGTTCTCCGGAAGTCTGTCCATGTGATCCGCCCTGATGGTCTCGGTATGGGCATTGTGCGCGCCACGCCGCACCCGGGCAATTTGCCCGCATTTGGTCTACCCGTGCCGTGTCCAGTGCATTGCTCCTGGTTGGCGGCAAAATAGAGGGGGAATCGCAGATGGATGGCAACCAACGCCGATAGCGCCCGCGAAGACACGCAACCCCCAGGCCTTCGACGTCGCCTGAGCCGCCCGCAAGCCTGTCGTCGCCCCGAGCCGCGCGCGAGCGAGGTGCGCACCGGCAAGCGGGCGTGCAACTATTCAGGTGAAGTCGCGCTGATCTACGGTTCTTCTTCGAACCCCCACTCCGCCGCCAGCTTGTCACGCGCTTCCCGTAGCCTGGCCGTGCGGGCCGCGGTGATCGCCTCCAGCACGACCAGTGCCACCACCGGTGCCAGTTCCGCCAGGATCCAGCCGACTGCGGCGGCACTCCACGCCGTTCCGGTCACGCGCAGGTCGCCCAGCAACCCCACGCAGGCATCGATCGTCGTTCCGGCACCCCAAAGCGCCAGCACCGGGGCAATGGAAGCGGCGGTGCCGCACATCAGCACCGTGCGCGCCACGGGCCGCCCCGGTTGCCGATCGTACAGCACTGCCAGCAACCCGGGCAGCAGCAGCACGCCGAGCAATAGCGCCATGGCCGGCACCAGCGCGACCACCGCACCGCAGCCGAGCCCCTGCAGCCAGGCCAGCGAGTGCCGTCGCGGGGGGCGCGCCACGGCCGGCATCAGCCCAGCACCGCCACGACCAGCATCACGGCCAGCGCGAGCAAGCCGGCCCCGGCGGCGATCTCCTGCGCGAGCCGCGTGGCGGTGGCGCGGCGTTCATCGGCGCTTGCGGCGATGGCGGCCAGTTCCGCGTCGATCTGAGTCACTTCGGCGGCGGCAAGTCGCGCACCCGCGGCATCGGCGGAGCGCCCTGGCGGGTCCTCCAGCAATGCCAGCATCGGGAGCAACTGACCCGCCGCGGCGAGCGTCTTCAACTGCCCTGTCAGCTCGCGCCGGCGCGGGCGATTCATCCACGCGGCGATCATCGGTGCCGCCGAACCGGCGATCGATGCGGCAAGCGCAGGGAGCGGCTTTGGATGGTAACGCACCTGCAACTCCGCCAGCAGCCGCAATTCCGGCAGGTTCACGGGGTTCTGCGCGTTACTGGTCAGGGCGTTGGCTTCGGCCTCCGTGCGGCTGTCACTACGGGCGGCGATGAAAGCCGCCAGTTGGGCGTCCATCGGCACGGCCTTCGGATTGGCCGCAACGGCCGCCTCGATCGCGGCGGGCACATCGGACAGGCGCATGACCAGGCGATCGGCCACCAATGGGCTGGCGCAGGGCAGTACCGGGTTCAGCAGGTAGGTCAGGCGCGCCTGACCACCGGCAAGGCCCGGCGTGGCGAGGTAGGCCCGATTCTGCCGCGCCTCCATGCGCAGCAGTGGTACGTCGCAACGCTCCGGCCGCAGGCTGCCCCAGTTCGCGGCGGCTTCGGTTGCGATCATGTCCTGAAGTTTGCCGGCAAGCGCAGGATCGCCGGATGCGGCCAATAGCAGCGGGCCCAGCCCATCCGGCCACAGCGCCACGCCATGCCAGCATAACGGGGCCAGAGGATCGATCGCCGCAACGGCCCCCATCAGCATCATCAGGTCGGCGCGCAGCTCCTCGCTGGGTGTATCGGCGAGGCGGTGGTGAACCAGTTCGTCCACCCGCGTTGCGAGCTGGACATCGCCGAGGCTGCGCCGCAGCCATTGCACCGCTGTTCCGGATCGCAGGGCTCCGATCCCCTGGTCGGCATCGGTCCCCAGCGCGTAGGCCAGCGTGCGGGCGTCCCACACGGCGATCTCACCCACCGGCAAGGCGCGCTGCGCCCGGCGCGGGGGACGGGCGGCGACGCGGCGCGACCGCGCCACGGCGGGATCCAGCAGCAGCGTTGGCGTGGGCCGATGTTCCGGATCCTCGGCCAGCATCCCGCGGAGCAGATCGGAGACCATGGCGGGAAGGCGCTCGTCGCCCACCAGGGCGGCATGGCTGCCGAGTTCCAGCTTCCGGCGCAGGATGGCGGCCTCGTCAAGCCCGGTAAGCGGCACGCGGCCAAGCGCCAGGGCCAACAGCAATACGCCGAGCGCATAGACGTCATCGGCGATCCGGCCGTCGCCGCGGCCGGCGGGGTGGCACATGGCGCTGTAGGGCGGATCGAACAAGGCAGGCTGATGCAGGGCAGGCGGGGCGGCCCAGGCGGCGCCGAGCACCAATGGCTGGCCGCGCCGGCCCTCGAACACATTGTTCAGCCGGATCGCGCGGTGGGTGACGTTGTGGCTCGCGAGCTTCTCCAGGACGAGCGCAATGGGGCGGAGGGCGAGGGAAATCAGCGCGGCCTCGGGCCAGGGCCGCAACCGGCCGGTCAGCGGCGGCCCGGGCGGGGCGGGGCAGATGACGAAATAGCCGGCCTCGCCGCGCGGGCCGGGCGCGGGACCGTGGGCCAGCGGAGTCAGCAGGCCGTCGATCGGCTGGGTCAGTAGCTGCAACGGCTGCGCGCGCGCCGGCGCGTCACGGCGGACCTGAATGGCGATCAAGCCGGTGTCGCCGGAGCGGCTGTCCTTTGCGGCAAAACAAGGCAGCCCGCCGCCCGCTTCCGGCATTGGCTGGGCGGGCAAGACGGTGTAGCGGCCGGCGATCGAGGTCTCAGGTGGCGTGGCCATTTTGGCGGTGCCCTCGTGGTGCATCGCCAGGATGGCGCCGATTGGTTGACGAAAAGTGAGCGCCGCCCGTCAGGCCTACACCGCCGCGGTTCCGCCATGCCCGAAGGAGGGGTTCGCGCCGCCGTTCGGGCCCGGCGTGCCGTCTGCTACCGGCGGCGCCTACTGGGTGGCACCCGTCGCCCCCGCTTCGTGGGAGAGTTCTGGCTTGCCGCGGCATACGAAATGCGGGTTCTCCCAGCCGGGCTTGCCATAACGCAGCGGTGCCCCGTCCAGGGTGCAAACGGCGCCGCCGGCGGATTCGAGTACCGCCTGCGGCGCGCAGGTGTCCCATTCCATCGTGCGGCCGAAGCGCGGGTAAAGATCCGCAACACCCTCGGCCAGGCGGCAGAATTTCAGGCTCGAACCAAAATTCATCATCCGGGCGACCTGCCGTCCATGCAGAAAAGCGTCCAGCCGCGCGGTGTCGCCGTGGTGGCTGCTCGCCACCACGGTCAGCCCCTCGGCTGGCGGCAACCGAGCGCTGATCGCGGCCTGTCCCGCTGCCGTGCGCTTCCAGGCCCCCTGCCCGACGATCCCCGAAAACATCTCGCCACTGGCAGGCACGCCGACGACACCCAGGACCACGCGGCCATCACGCACCAGGCCGATATTGACGGTGAACTGATCGCTACCCGTGGTGAACTCGCGCGTGCCGTCGAGCGGATCCACAAGCCAGAATTCAGCGGTCGGCGCGGTGACGTGGCCCGCGGCGACCTCCTCCTCGGCGATCACCGGGATATCCGGCGTGGCCGACCGCAAACCCGCGACGATGATCGCCTCGGCGGCCTCATCCGCCGCCGTCACCGGCGAGCGATCTTCCTTGCGCCGCACATCGAACCCGCGGCGCCGGATATCGAGGATCGCCGCGCCTGCCTGCGTTGCCAGATCGGCCGCGAGCGAAAGAAGGCTGTGGTCATCCATGCGTGCTACGCCGACGCGCGCCGCTGCCGGCCGCGCGACTTTTGCTTCTGGCGCACCGGCTGCGCACCATGCTCCGAGACGGGTGCGGACGCCGGCACCTTCGGCTCGGCCTCGCTGGCTTTCGCCACCGTCCCTGCCTCGGGTCCGGCCCGATCAACCAATACAGGCGCCAATTCATCCATGGTCCGCACCGCCGGCGGCGAGGGCGTCTCGCCATCTTTCGTATTCACCGCAACGGCCGTGCCCGCTACTTCGCGCGTCGCGGCCGCGGCCATGTCCGTCATCGGCTGCGCCAGGAACATCGTCGCCGCCTGATGCACGACCGACGGTTCAAGCTGCCGCAGGCAGGACAAGGACCGCGGGCAATCCTCGGCATTCGCGAGATAGCACGGGCTGCAGGTCATGTTCCGTTGCAGCGCGACGGCACGGCGGCCCACCGGCCCCCATTCCAGTGCGTCAACGACGCCGGAATGAATGCCGATCGTCGGCACGCCCAGTGCGGCGGCAATGTGCTTCGGACCGCTATCGTTGCCGATATACAGGCAGCAGGCCGACAGCAGCCGCGGCAACTCGTTCAGCGATGTCAGCCCCGCGACCGAGCGCGCCGCCTCCGGCCGCAGCAGCGTCTCCAGCAGCGCCTCGGAGGCCGTGCGGTCGTCCGGGCCGCCGACCAGCATCACGTTGACGCCGTTCTTTTCCGTCAGCAGGTCGATCAGCGCGCTGAAATACTCGGCAGGCCAGGTTTTGGTTACGTTGCCGGCGCCGACATGCATCGCGACGACAGGCTTTTCGAACAATGGCCGCACCGCTTCCGGCAGCGTCTCCGGTTCCGGGCGGGCCGCCACCGCCGGCAGCAAATCGCGGTCGGTGCCGCAGGCGGTTGCGATTGCTTCGACCAGCGCCAGCAGGTCATCGACGACATGGCTGCGCTTGCGTTGCAGGTTCTTGTCGCCGTCCCATTCCAGCGCGATGTCCAGGAACGGGCACTGGCCCATATAGTCGTAGCCGGCGAGGTAGCGTGCCCCGGTGTATTGCAGCACATCGCGGGTGGAAAGGTGCTTGCGCAGATCGACGGCCAGGTCGAAGCGGTACGGCGCCAGGCGCGCACGCAACGCCAGCAGGTCCTCCTCGGT